>Ga0070658_10002503_pt1 | contig 15353 bp, 13 predicted proteins | sample KBSC13metaG_FD_64664 | JGI IMG/M metagenome (GOLD analysis project Ga0070658, IMG submission 64664) | Corn rhizosphere microbial communities from Kellogg Biological Station, Michigan, USA - KBS C1-3 metaG | ecosystem: Host-associated > Plants > Roots > Rhizosphere > Soil ...
TTCGAGTTGGGCGTGGGCGGCTTCTTGGTGAGCATCTTGATGGCCACCTCGGCACCGGGGTTCTTGTCGTAGAAGCCCGACTTCTTCGTGAGCTCGTACGCGGCATACGTGATCGGCACATAGCCGGTGCTCGTATGCCAATCCATCTGCACCTCGGGCCGCGACAGGAACGCGAAGAACCTCGCGACGCCCTTGTACGCGTTGTTGGTCTTGCCACCCATTACCCACAGCGAGGCGCCGCCGATGATCGCGTTCTGCGGGGCGCCGGGGACGTCGTCCCAATAGGGGATCTCGCTCACGGCCCAGTTGAACTTCGCGTCGCGGCGAACGTTCGCCTGGCCGCCGGTGCTCTCGGTGAGCATGGCGCACTCGCCGCTGGAGAACTTGGCGCCGCCCTCGTTGGTGCGGCCCGCATAGCGGAAGGCACCCTTCTTCGCGAGGTCTGCCAGCATCTGCAGCTGGCGCACGTGGAGCTTGTCGTTGAAGGTGAACTGGGTGTCGGTACCCGCCATCCCGTTCTCCTTCGTGCCGATGGGAATGTTGTGCCACGCGGCGAAGTTCTCCACGTGCACCCAGGACGGCCACGACGTCGTGTATGCGCACTGCTGGCCGGAGGCCTGCAGCTTGTCCACGATCGTGAGGAACTCCTTCCACGTCTTGGGCGGCTTCTCCGGATCGAGGCCCGCCTTCTTGTACGCGTCCTTGTTCCAGTAGAAGATCGCCGTCGAGCTGTTGAACGGGAACGACAGCATGTTCCCCTTCGGGTCGGTGTAGTAGCCCGACACGGGGCCGAGATAGGCCTTCGGATTGAACGGCTCGTCCGCGTCCTTCATGAGCTTGTACACCGGCACGATCGCGCCCTTGGCCGACATCATGGTCGCGGTGCCCACCTCGAACACCTGCAGGATGTGCGGCGCGTTGCCCGCGCGGAAGGCGGCGATCGCGGCGGTCATCGACTCCGGATAGGAGCCCTTGTAGACCGGCACGACCTTGTAATCCTTCTGGCTCGCGTTGAACTTGTTGGCGAGGTCGTTGACCTTGTCGCCGAGCGCACCCCCCATGGAATGCCACCACTGGATCTCCGTTTGCGCCTGGGCGGCCGTGGCGATTCCGAGCACGGCGAGCGCCGCGATGATTCTCATCCTGATCATCTTCTTCTCCTGTTTTCGCCTCTGAGAGCGGGCTAATGGTACATCAGCCTCCAGACAAAGCCGCGACAATCAGCAGCTCGTCGAAAGGCCCCAACCTGTGCGCGACGGACGCGGCCTGCATGCGGTTCACGAAGATCTTGATGTGCGGCCGGATCGCGTCCTGCTCGTCCACGATGCGGAAGCGGATGCCGGGATGGCGGCGGTCGAGGTCGCGCAGCGCTTCGTCGAGCGTCTCACCGTGAGCCTCGGTCTCGCGGCGGTTCGCCGTGTACTCCGCGAGCGGCGTGGGCAGCAACACCTTCATTCGACCAGCGCCGTCTCCACCGAATAGATGTGCGGCAGGTGCGCGCGGATGCACGACCACTCGCCGCCTTCATCCGCGCTCGCCCAGACTTCCCCGCTCGTGGTCCCGAAATACAGGCCGACCGGATCGAGCGAATCCGCGGTCATGGCCTGCCGCTTCACCGTGAACCAGCCCTGCTCAGGCGGCATGCCGCGGTCCGAGCGCCGCCACGTGCGGCCGGAATCGCGCGAGGCGTACACGGCGGGCTTGCCGCCGATGGGAATTCGCGGCCACACGCTGCCGCCATCCATCGGGAAAACCCAGAGCGTGGCCGGATCCCGCGGATGCAGCACCATGGGGAATCCGATGTCGCCGATGTCGGCCGGCATGTTGCGGCCGATCCGGTCCCACTTGCCGGCGGCGGCGTCGAATCGATAGATGCCGCAATGGTTCTGCTGGTACATGTCGCCCGTCGTGGGGTGCATGCGCAGGCAATGCACGTCGTGGCCGTATTCGGCATCCGGGTCGGGAAGGAAGTCCGCGGCGCAACCGCGATTCATTGGCGACCACGTGGCGCCCGCATCGCGCGACTCGAACACGCCGCCCGCGGACATGCCGAAGTAGAGATGCGAGGGATCGCGCGCATCGAGGTTGATCGAATGCAGGGTGCCGCCATCGGGCGGCGCATCCTGCAGACCTCCGATCCACTCGATGCGTTGCGGATGCTCGTTGAAGCCATCCACGCCGCGCCACTCGTCGCCGCCGTCGTCCGAGACGAAAAGCCCTTGAGGCGAGGTGCCGGCATACCAGCGCCCAGGCTCGCTCGCCGCACCCGGCGTGAGCCAGAACACGTGGCTCACCGATTGCCCGCCCTCGCGCTTCGCGAATGCCGGCGGGCGTTTCGCCTCCTGCCAGGTGTTTCCGAGGTCGGCCGATCGGTAGACGGTGGGACCGAGATGCCCCGCGCGCACGGCGGCCACGATCGTCCGGCCATCGCGTGGATCGACCACGGCATGGTTCACGATCTGCCCGAGGAAGTGGGGGCCCGCGATGGACCACGTGCGCCGGCCATCCGCCGACGACAGGACGAACAGGCCCTTGCGCGTGCCGACCAGGACGATCAGCTGGCGCATCGGGCCGTGGCGATCAGAAAATGGGTTTGTTCAGGACGTTCTTGATCGAACCGAGGAGGCCTTTTTTCTCCTCCTCCTCCGCGGACGCCGCCTGCGCTTCCTGGGGCTGCGTCAAGTACTGCGGAGCGACCTTCGGGCGCTGGGGCACCGGCGGCGCGTTGCGGTTCATGAGGCTCGACTTCTTCACGAGCTCTTCCCACTTGTTGGGACGCCCGATGAAGTACTTGGCGAATTCCTCGACGGCCTGGTCGTTCATCTCGAGCGCCATCAGCTGGAAGAGGTCCACCTCGAAGCCGGCGACGTTCTTGGAGACGATCTTCATGCGCCCGTTCTCGTGGTCGCCGTCGATCTTCGCCTGCACGCGGAAATCGCACTTCACGCGGAAGACCTCGTGCGTGATCACCTTGCGCTCGTTGCGGAACTGCTCGCTCTTGTGCTCGATGTTCGACTGCCAGAGGAAGTCCCGGAACTTCTCCATGTCGTCCGGGCCCTTCTTGATCGTGAGGATCTTGTCGGATGCGGCGCGGAACGCAACCTGCACCTCGCCGTAATAGTCCTTGTCGATGAAATGCTTCGAACGGAAGTCGCAGAAGAAATCCTTGATGACCAATCCTTCCACGGGGCCGACCGTGGGAATCTCGAACTTGAACGGGCACGGCATCTGCACGACGTTGAGCTGCTTGCCCAGGTCGTTCAAGTAGAGGAACGCGCGCCGCAGCGCGTGATCCACGGCGACGGCACTCGCGCGCAGGCTCTCGGTGCGGTCGGTATCCTGCGCCTTGACCGCATCGGCCTGCTTCTTGAGATCGTCTAGAAGTCCCACCGTTTACTCCCTGAAATATCGACTATTTGACGCGAATCTTAACGTATGATCGGCCCGGACCCAAGGCGGAACTTTCAGTTGTAACGACCGAAATGCAGGCCGTCCTCGCACTCGACCAAGGCACTACGAGCTCGCGCGCCATCGTCTTTGGCCGCGATGGCTCCATTCTCTCACTCTCACAGCAAGAATTCCGCCAATTCTTTCCCCGTCCGGGCTGGGTGGAGCACGACGCGGAGGAGATCTGGCGCACGCAGCGCGATGTCGCCGCGGACGCGTTGCGCAAGGCGGGAATGCGCGCCGCGGACGTCGCGGCCATCGGAATCACCAACCAACGCGAGACCACCGTCGTCTGGGACCGCGCCAGCGGCGAGCCCATCGCGCCGGCGATCGTGTGGCAGGACCGACGCACCGCGTCGCGTTGTGACGCTCTGCGACAGCAGGGCCATGAGGCCCTTTTCGCTCGCAAGACGGGGCTCGTGCTCGACGCGTACTTCTCGGGCACGAAGCTGGAGTGGCTCCTCGACAACGTGCAGGGCGCGCGGGCACGGGCCGAGCGCGGCGAGCTTGCCTTCGGGACGATCGACACGTGGCTCGCATGGAAGCTCTCGAATGGCGCGGTGCATGCCACCGATCCGAGCAATGCCTCGCGCACGCTCCTCTACGACATCCACGCGCAGCAGTGGGACGACGAGTTGCTCGCCATCCTTCGCGTCCCGCGCGCGCTGCTGCCGCAAGTCGTGGGCTCGAGCGGCGTCCTGGCGAAGACGTCATGCGAAGGGCTTCCCGCGGGCATCGCCATCGCGGGGATCGCGGGCGACCAGCAGGCCGCCCTTTTCGGCCAGGCGTGCCACAAGCCCGGCATGGCCAAGAACACGTACGGCACCGGTTGCTTCCTGCTGATGAATACCGGTGACAAAGCCCCCGCCTCGCGCAACCGGCTCGTCACCACCGTCGCGTGGCGTCGCGCGGGCGAGACGAGCTATGCGCTCGAAGGCAGCGTCTTCATCGCGGGCGCGGCGATCCAATGGCTCCGGGATGGCCTGGGCCTGATCGCCTCCGCGCCGGAGATCAACGCGCTCGCCGCCAGCGTTGCCGACACGCAGGGCGTGTTCTTCGTGCCGGCGCTATCGGGCCTGGGCGCGCCCTATTGGGATCCGCATGCACGCGGCGCGATCGTAGGCATCACGCGCGGAAGCACCCGCGCGCACCTCGCACGCGCGACGCTCGAGGCGATCGCGTTCCAGAGCGCGGAGCTGCTCGCGGCGATGACCGCGGATTGCGGCATCGCCGCGAAGGAGCTGCGCGTCGACGGAGGGGCCACGGCCTCGGACCTGCTCATGCAGATGCAGGCCGACCTGCTGGGCGTGCCGGTGGTGCGCCCGCGCATTACGGAGACCACTGCGCTGGGCGCCGCGTATCTCGCGGGCCTGGCGACGGGCTTCTGGAAGGACGAGGCGCAGATCGCGGCGCAATGGGCGCGTGACCGGGTATTCGAGCCGGCCATCTCGCGCGACGCCGCCGAGGGGCACATCGCGCAATGGAAGCGCGCGGTCGAGCGCGCCCGCGACTGGGCGCGCGACTAGGACAGCGCGGGCGGCTCGGTCACGAGGAAATGCCGGCGATAGTGCCGCAGCTCCTCGATCGACTCGTACACGTCCGCAAGGGCCTCGTGCTTGCCCTCCTTCGAGAAGGATTGCACGACGTCCGGACGCCAGCGCTTCGCGAGCTCCTTCAGCGTCGAGACGTCGATGATGCGGTAATGCAGATAGGCGTCGAATGCGGGCATGTAGCGCGCCATGAAGCGCCGATCCTGGTGCACCGTGTTGCCGCACAAGGGCGCCAGGCGCTCGCCCACGATGGGCTTGAGGAACTCGATCAGGCGAGATTCGACCTGCGCCTCGGTGAACGAAGAGGCGCGGACCTTGTCCACGAGGCCCGATTTGCCGTGCGTGGACTTGTTCCAGGAGTCCATCGCATCGAGGACCTCCTCGGGCTGGTGCAGCACGAAGACCGGCGCTTCCGCGATGGTGTTCAGATCCGCGTCGGTCACGACCATGGCGACCTCGAGGATGCGCTCGCGGTCGGGAACGAGGCCCGACATCTCCATGTCTATCCACACCAACGGTGTCTTGTCATTCGTGATCGCCATACGGTGATTTTGTCACACTCAGCGTGAGCGCCTCCTCCTTCTCCTCGGTCCTCTTCGTCTTCATCGTCGCCGCGCTCGCGTGGCGCGTGTGGCTGGGGGTTCGCCAATCGCGGCACGTGGCGCGCCATCGCGATGCGGTGCCCGCCGAGTTCGCCGCGTACATCCCGCTCGAATCGCACCGCAAGGCGGCCGACTACACGCTCGACAAGCAGCGGGTGGGACTGATCGAAACCGTGCTCGTGGACGGCGTGCTCCTGCTGGCACTCACGCTGGGCGGGGGCCTCGCGCTGGTGGACGAAGGCGCGGAGCGCGTGTTCGGAAACGGCAAGCTGCGCGAGCTCGCGACGATCTACGGTGTGCTCGCCATCACCACGCTCGCCTCCCTGCCGTTCGACGCATGGCGCACGTTCGTGATCGAGGAGCGCCATGGCTTCAACCGCATGACGCCCGTCCTCTTCGTGGCGGATTTCTTCAAGGGGGCGCTGCTCGCGGTGGCGCTGGGCACGCCGCTGCTGCTCGCCATCTTCTGGTTCGTCGACCGCGCGGGCGGCGCCTGGTGGTTCTATACCTGGCTCGCCTGGATCGCATTCACGCTCCTCATGGTCACGGTGTTCCCCCGGTGGATCGCACCGCTTTTCAATCGCTTCACGCCGCTGGAAGAAGGAGACCTGCGCCGTCGCATCGAGACGCTCATCTCGCGTTGCGGATTCCGCGCCGAGGGGCTCTTCGTCATGGACGGCTCGAAGCGCTCGAGCCACGGCAACGCGTACTTCACCGGCTTCGGCAAGACCAAGCGCATCGTGTTCTTCGACACGCTCATCGATCGCCTCACCACCGAAGAGATCGAGGCCGTGCTCGCGCACGAGCTCGGCCACTTCGCGCGCGGCCACATCCCGCGGCTCCTGATCGTGCGCTTCGCGCTCGCGCTCCTGCTTCTGGGCATCCTCGGGTGGCTTTATCGCGAGCCCGCATTCTACGAAGCCATGCACCTGGGCGAGCCTCACATCGGGGCGCTCCTCGCGGGCTTCGCGCTGGTGATGCCGGTCTTCACGTTCCCGTTCCAGCCGCTGGCGAGCGTCATCGCCCGCAAGCAGGAGTTCGAGGCCGATGCTTTCGCCGCCGCGCACGCCTCCGCGGAGGATCTTGCAAGCGCGCTTGCCAAGCTGTATCGCGACAACGCCTCGACTCTCACGCCCGATCCGCTGCATTCGCTCGTGTATGATTCGCATCCCCCGGCGGCGATCCGGATCGCGCACCTGAGGGACGCCACCCCGACCTGAACAAGGCAGCCATGAACGAGCTCGCTCGCAAGAAATGCAAGCCCTGCGAGGGCGGCGTGGCACCCCTCTCGCCGGAGCAGGTCAAGCCGATGCTGAAGGGCCTGCAGGGCTGGTCGCTCGAGGCGAGCGGCATGATCGCGAAGACCTACAAGTTCGCGAACTACTACCAGACCATGGCGTTCGTGAACGCGGCGGCGTGGATCTCGCATCGCGAGGATCACCACCCCGACATGGCGGTCGGGTACAACGAGTGCCGCGTGAGCTACATCACGCACGCCATCGACGGGCTCTCGGAGAACGACTTCATCTGCGCGGCGAAGCTCGACGCCCTCTTCGAGATCTGATGACCACCCGGCGCGAGCGCACCGAGGCGGTCGTCATCGAAGGGCGCGTGATCGCGGACTTCGGGCGCGAGTTCCTGGTGGAGTTCGCCGATCGCCGGCAAGTGGTCTGCACGCGCAAGGGCAAGCGCCAGGACGCGACGTGCGGCGACTTCGTGGAGGTGCGGCTCACCGGCTCCGCGCAGGGCTCCATCGAGCGCATCGGCACGCGCCGCAACCTGCTGTTCCGCTCGGACCAATGGCGCGAGAAGACGCTCGCGGCCAACGTGGACCAGGCCGTGATCCTGCTGGCGCCCAAGCCCATGTTCAGCGAGGCCTTCCTGAACCTCTCCCTCGTTGCCTGCGAGGCGGCGCGCATCCCCGCGATCATCGCGCTCAACAAATCGGACCTTCCCGAGCACGCGGCCGCGCTCAAATCGCTCGCGCCGTACGAGAAGATCGGCTACACCGTCATCAGCATGTCCGCGAAGTTCGACAACATGCTTCCGCTGCTGCCGCACCTCGAGCACAAGGTCACGCTGCTCGTGGGCCAGAGCGGCATGGGCAAGTCGCGAACGGTGAACGCGCTGGTTCTCTCGGAGGTCGCGCGCGTGGGCGAGCTCACCGCGTCGCTGGATTCGGGCGCGCACACCACCACGTTCTCGCGTTTCTATCGCCTGGACAAGGACACGGCCATCATCGACACGCCCGGCTTCCAGTCCTTCGGCCTGTTCCACCTCACCGAGGACCAGATCGGTGAAGCGATGCGCGAATTCCGGCCCTTCCTCGGGCGCTGCAAGTTCAACGATTGCGCCCACCTGAACGAACCCGGCTGCGCGGTGATCGAGGCCACCAAACGCGGCGAGATCACCTCATCGCGGCTTTCGTTCTACCAGGTGCTCATCGAGCAGCATCGGGACCTGCACGAGCAGCACCCCGAGTGGTCGCGCTAAGCGCGCCTCGCTTCGCGTAGCGGGGAGCCGGTCAGCGTCCGATCGCCACCGGAATCCGGCGACGCCCGAACTGGCGACGCGCGTCGAAAGCCTCGAAGCGTCCCGGTATCCGCGTATCGCAATCCGGGCAGCGACCTTCGGCTGTCAGCCGATAGGATTCGATGCGGTGCCAATCGCGGACGATCAACGCGCCCTTGCACTTCGGGCAGAACGTGGTTCCGCCCTCGCGATCGTGCACGTTGCCCGTGTAGACGTAGTTCAAGCCCTCTTCCATCGCGATCTTGCGCGATCGGATCAGCGTGGACGCCGGCGTGGGCGGCAGGTCCGTCATCTTGAAGTCGGGATGGAACGCGGTGAAATGCAGCGGCACGTCCGGCCCCAGCTCGCGGAAGATCCACTGGGACATCGCACGCACTTCCTCGGGCGAATCGTTCTTGCCGGGAATGAGCAGGGTCGTGATCTCGAACCAGACGTTGGTCTCGTGCTTGAGGTACTTGAGCGTGTCCAGCACGGGCTGCAGCCTGGCGCCCGTGAGCTTCACGTAGAACTCGTCGGTGAAGCCCTTGAGATCCACGTTCGCCGCGTCCATGACGGAATAGAACTCTTCGCGCGCACCCGGCGAGATATACCCGGCGGTAACCGCGACGTTTTCGACCCCACGCTCATGACACGCGCGCGCCGTATCGATGGCGTACTCCGCGAAGATCACCGGGTCGTTATACGTGTACGCGACACTTCGGCATCCGGACTCGGCGGCCGCTTCCGCGATGCCCTCCGGAGAGGCCTGGTCCATGAGCCGGTCCATGTCGCGCGACTTGGAGATGTCCCAGTTCTGGCAGTTCGCGACCGCAAGAAACGGCGCGACGTAGGAGTGGTCGGGGTCCTGGACTTCGAGATTGAACACGGGGCCGGAATAGGGAACCCGATCGATTGCGCGCAGCGGCACCAGGAAACTGGTCTCGGTCTCTCGCCACGGCGCGCGCACCGGACGCGCGTCGTACCCCGGCTCGAGCTGCTTGCGCAGGAACTTGACGATGTAGCATCTGCTCTGCGAGACGGTACGGCCCTCGATTTCCTTCGTCGACGCAGGCGTGTGCTCGAAATACGAAGGCAGCAAGTTCAGGTGCAGGCCAAGCTCGAACAATCCAAGCGCCAGCTTCTCCGAGACCGTGAGCCCCACCGCGTGCGCGGCGGTGCGATGACCATCGCCCGCGAGGTAGCCCTCGAGAAACGCGCGGATCACGGCAGCGGAAGCGCCCAGGAGCGGAGGTGGCACCTGCTTGTTCCGAGCTCCACGCCCGCACAGCACCTCGAAGACCCGCGCGACCGAGGTTTGGGTGACCTCCACCGTCGTGGTGGTCCGCCGGGGGACGACCACCGGACGCGCACCAAAACACTCCGCGAGCAGACGCACGGTGCGGGAGACGAGCTCCTGCTCGTGCGGTCCGAAACAAAACGAGACGGTGCATGAATTGGGCCGCGCGGGATGCTGGCCGATCGCGCCTTCCGCGCAAAAAATCCCGAGAAGCCACGCGAAGTCCTCGGTGAGCGGCAAGGTCAGCGGTACGCCGCGGCCCTTCTCCAGACGGAACCGAAGGCGGTCTCCTTCGATCGTCACACTCATCTCGCGAGCGTCTTCGGTGGGCGCAAGCTCGCCGCGCGCAAGCTGGCCGCGCAGCTTTCGGACGTATGTCGGGTGATATCCGAGTGCCGCGCCGACTTGCGCGGAAGTACCATCCATGAGCAGCAAATCGGCAAGCTCGGGCGTCGGCATTCGGCGGCGTTTTCCCGCGTGCGGTCGATCGTCGAGGCGCGAGAGCCACTCGTGCGTCGAAATATGCACCTCGGCCGCCGATGATCGCCGCTTCGGCACGACCAGGTAGTGATCGGTCGTCAGCTCGCCTGCAGGGATCTTTCGCACGCTTTGGAGATCGCTGCGATGCACCGCGAAGATGCCGTGGTTTGGCGTCGCGGTAATGGGCGGACAGCACATCGCCCGGAGCCGCACCATCTCGCCCTCATAAGGGCGTGAGAAGACCTTCGCCACATTCGTGCGGCCGGCGTGCCGTGTCCACACGGTCAAGCCATCCGGGAATGCGGCTTCGCCTTCGCCGAGCGGCCTCTTGTCCACGCACGAGGCAAAAAGGTCGCCGATACGCCGCATGCCGCCGTTCGTGGCGATCCAGGTCTCCGGGGAGAAACAGAACTTGCACGCGAGGTTACAACCCGCCGTGCCGAATGAAAGCACCGCGCTGCCGGGGAAGAAATGATTCAGCGGCTTCTTCTCGATCGGATCGACGCAGAAACCCGACGAGCGGCCATACGTCGTGAGCACCATCGCATCGCCCGAGCGCGCGCGCACGAAGCACGCCCCGCGCTGGCCCTCGTGCAACTTGCAGTCGCGCGGGCAGAGATCGCACTGGATGCGGCCATCCTCGAGCTTGTGCCACCAACGTCCCGGATGGAACGGGCCCTCGAGGCTCCCGTCGACGCGCGCGGTCACCGGAATTTTTCGACGGTGTAGCGCGACAGCCGGATGTCCGGATGCCAGAAGCGCCCGGGCAGCCCGGCCTTGCGCTTCAACTCCGCGAGGAAATCGATCGCATCCGGCAGGCTCTCCCAGACCTGCGGCAGGAAGGTCGAGCGCGCGTGTCCGTATTCCAGGTACACGCCATCGATGCCTGTGCGCAACTGCGCGATCGCGTCCGCCTCGCTCGCGGCGCTCATCGGCGCACGGGGGGAGAGCACGGAGACCTCGATCTCGAGGCGCCCTCGCTCCGCGTGCGATACAGGTGGAAAGCGTGGATCGCGATATGCGGCAGCACGTGCGTTGGCGGCCACGTCGTCTCCCAACGCGCGCCGCGGGTCTATCGTGCCGATGCAGCCGCGCAGATCCCCATCCAGCTTGAGCGTCACGAACGACGCGCCCTCCTCGCGCAGCCAGTCCTCGCTCCAGTCGCGCGGTTGAAAGTCGTCTTCGCTCGCGATCGCCTCGCGCGCGATACCGATCAGGATGGGACCCCGGCGTGCGCTCCCGTCAGGCATCGTCACGCTCGTGGAATGCGAAAGCGCCATAACCCACGACGCGGCTGCGATCGCCGGCGGTGTCGCCGGAATTGCGCACGTCGATCTTCTCCGGCACCAGGCCGCGCTGCCGTGCCGCCTGCAGCAGCCCGTTGATGGGCGCGCAGCCGCACGCTTCGTCGGGCACGAGTCGCGCCTGCAGCTGCATGATCGCGTCCGAGGTTTCCCGGTCGCGACGCCGCGCGGCCTCGTAGGGCAGGTAATGCGAAAGGTCGGAGCTCACCACGATGAGCGTCTCGTCCCCGCCCCAGACGAGGTCGAAGACCTGCGCCATCTGTGCGGGCGCCGCATCGCCGACCACGATGGGCACGAGCCGGAAATCGCCGAGCACGGACTGCAGGAACGGGACGTGCACCTCCAGCGAATGCTCCATCGCGTGAGCGCGGTCGCTGGTCTCGGCGAAGGGCAGCCTGCGCAGCTGCTCGATCGCCGCGGTATCGAGGCGCACGGCACCGAGCGGTGAATCGAACGCGGCGACCGAAGGCAGCGCGATGCCGTCGACCCAGACCCGGTGCGCCGGACCGGCGAGCACCACGCGCTTCACTGTTCCGCGCAGTGGCTCGAGGCGCGCGTAAACCGAAGCGGCGATGGGCCCCGAGTAGATGTAGCCCGCGTGAGGCGCGATGATGGCCTTGGGAGCGCGCGCGGGCGCCGCGCCCTGGCGCGCCTGTGCGAGGTACGACGTGACCTCGGATGCGAGGCTGGACGGCTCGCCGGGATAGAAGCTGCCCGCGACGGCGGCGGGACGAATGGCAGACATGGACACCTCCGACGTTCGGAGATGAGGTCAGCCTAGCACTTTCCCAAGGGTCCTAACGGAGCTCCAACGGCACTCGCACACGCCCTGCCCGGTCGTGCCGCGCTAGGGCTGTCACGGTCGTGCCTGGCGTAGCCCGAATGGTCCATTCGCACTGCCCGCGATCCCCGGAGAGATCCGGATTCGGCAGGAACGCCTGCAGGCTGGGCTTGCTCGCGCGCCCTTCGAGCTGCGTGCCCTCGACCCGGCGCTTTCCCGCGATGAGCGAGGCGCCGGCGGGCAGCTCGATTTCGTAGATGACGCCGCGCGTGACCTTGCGCTCGAGCGCGCGCTTGGTCACGTAGCTGGGAAGGTAGCCGGAATTGGCGACCGCGAGACGCACGCGCCAGGTGTCTTCTCCCAACCGCTGAACGTCGGTCCGGAAGACCTCCAGCTTCGGCGTCGTGAGCGCCTGCCACGTGAGCCATTTGGGGAAGCGCTTCACCTCGCGCTCGCGATATTTCTCGGGCGGGTTGCGGAAGACCTGCAGCCTGTTCCAGCCGCCCAGCTCGACGCGCCCGAGCTGGGGATGCTCGAACGGGTACCAGTCGACGTACCCCTGGCCCCCGAGCTCGCGATCGCTCCAGCGAAGCATCTTGAGATCGTCCTCGGGCGGGTGCTCGCGGTACCACTCGATGAAGTGGTAGTCCTCGATGCCGGCTTCCTTCGCCGGAGCCCAGATCTCGACCGTCCAGAAGAATTGCCCGAGGTGCTCGTAGATCCAGTCGAAGCCGCCGGTGATGACCTGCTTCGGGTGGTACTTGAAGTCGTGGAAGATCGAGATGTTCTTGTAGCCGGTGAGCTCGGTGCTTTTCTTCCCGAAGAGCTTGTAGAGCCAGAGGTCCTCCGCGGGCATGTTTTCGTCCGGCTCGCTCGAGAAGGGCCTGAGGATCACGCCGCTGTGCGTGTGGAAGCTCACACCGCCGCAGAGGTTCGGATGGCGTGCGATGAAGTCGACGACGGCGCGCACCTCCGGCTCCGACGTGGGATACGGTCCGGCGCCGACCTGCTGGAATTCCTGGCGCCATCCCGCGGGAAAGTTGCGATTGAGGTCGAGGCCCTGCTTGTCGCGATTCAAGCGCATCTCGACGCCATCGAAGCTCTCGAGCGTGCCCTCGGGAATGATGCGCCAGTACTGTCCGCCGGATTCCGCCGGGTCCCGCGGGACCATGAGGCGCGCGTCCTCCGGGTGCGACTTGTAATTGCCGTTCGGATCGGCGATGCGCATCGACAGGATGCGGCCATCGCCGTCCACATCGCCCAGCGAGAGGCCATCCACGGGCTCCTCGTCGAATGGATAGGGCCGCGTGGAGGAGCGGATGAACTTCGGCTTGTCCGCGAGCGCCCATTCCGCGCCGTCGGGATTGATGCGCGGACAGATGTACAGCACGCGCGTGTCCAGCAGGCGCGTGATGTCCGAATCGCGTCCGTAGCCCTCCTCGAGCGAAGCGAGGTAATACATGCAGGCGTGCGACGCCGTGAGCTCGGCCGCGTGGATGTTGCCGTCGATCCAGAAGGCAGGCTTGTCCTGCGGGGCGCCCGTCTCGCGGTTGGTGGCCGTCACGAGCCAGATGTCGCGGCCTTCGTAGCTCTTGCCGATGCTCTCCATCGAGAACAGATTCGGCTTGGACTCGACGAGCGCCTCGAGCATCGCCGTGAGCTCGTCGTACTTGTAGAAGCGGTCGTAGCGCAGTTGCATGTGAGCTTCGCTATAGCAGAGCGGAAACGCGGAGTCGCGGAGTCAAAGAAAGGATCATCAATCCTGGGTGGCCGGACCGATCGGCACCACGCACCCATTGTCAAAGGCTCCGTTCCTCGACTCCGTAACTCCGCGTTTCAGCTTCTGGTTTTCAGAATATCCAAAGGCGCTCACGGGGGAAATCCAGCCAGTACTCGCCTGGCGCCAGCGCATCGTGCGTGTATGCGCGCAACGCCATCGCATCGCGCCGGAAAACGTGCTCCCACTTGTCGCCCAGGTACATGGAGGTCGAGAGCGGAAGCTTCACGCGGTTGCCTTCGCCGTTGTCGACCACGCGAACCTGCTCGAGGCGAATCACCGCCTGCGCGTCGCCACCGCTGCGCGCGCCATCGCAAAGCTTGCCCCAGAGGGACCAGCCGTCGCCCTGCAGGCGCGCTTCGCCGCCGCGCGTCTGCGCGACGCGGCCGGGCACGCGATTGTTGCTGCCCATGAATTCCGCCGTGAAGAGCGTGCGCGGCGAGCCGTACATCTCCTGCGGCGTGCCCTGCTGCTCGATCACGCCGTTGTTCAGCAACAGGATGCGATCGGACATCGCCATCGCCTCGGCCTGGTCGTGCGTCACCACGAGCGCGGAGAGTCCCAGGCGCACGATGAGCTCGCGCAGGAACGCGCGCGCCTCCTCACGCAGCTTGGCATCGAGGTTCGAGAGCGGCTCGTCCAGCAGGATGACCGGCGGGTTGTAGACGAGCGCGCGAGCGATGGCGACGCGTTGCTGCTGCCCGCCGGAGAGCTGGTGGGGAAAGCGCGAGCCCAGCGCGCCAAGGCCCAGCTGGTCCAGGACGCTTTTCACGCGCTCGTCGGACTCCGCCGCCTTCACGTTGCGCAGCTTGAGGCCATACGCGACATTGTCCTTCACGCTCTTGTGCGGCCACAGCGCGTACGACTGGAAGACCAGCCCGAGGTGGCGATCTTCCGCGGGCAGCTCGATCTTCTTCGCCGAATCGAAGACCGTGCGGTCCTTGATCTGGATGCGCCCCTCGTGGGGCGACTCGAGGCCGGCCACCGCGCGCAGCAACGTGGTCTTGCCGCTGCCCGAGGGACCCAGCAGCGAGACCACCTCACCCGAGGCGAGGTCCATCGAGACGCCCTTCAGGATCGGGTTGTCGCCGTAGCGCAGGTGGAGGTTATCGACGGTGAGGACGGCCATGGAAGCTCCGGTCAATCCCGCAGGCGCACACCGAAGCGCAGCGCGATGCCGAGCCCGATGCCCACGAGGATCACGTTGATGAGCGAGAGGGCCGCGACCAGGTCGATGGCGCCGCCCTGCCAAAGGGAAACGAGCTGCGCGCCGATCACTTCCGTGCCGGGCGCCAACAGGTAAACCGCGGTCGAGTACTCGCGCTCGAAGATCATGAAGACGAGCAGCCACGAGCCCAGCAGCCCGTAGCGGATGAGGGGCAGCGTCACGTCGCGCGAGACGCGGCCGCGCTTCGCACCCACGCTGCGCGCGGCTTCCTCGAGCTCGGGCGAAACCTGCAGCAGCGAAGAGGAGATGAGGCGCATGCCGTACGCGAGCCAAACGACCGAATACGCGAGCCACACGCTGAAGAGCGTGGATCGCAACGGCGTGAGCGGCGGGAAGAAGAGGAAGACCCACAGGAACGCGAGGCCGATGAGCAGGC
>Ga0070658_10002505_pt1 | contig 15348 bp, 6 predicted proteins | sample KBSC13metaG_FD_64664 | JGI IMG/M metagenome (GOLD analysis project Ga0070658, IMG submission 64664) | Corn rhizosphere microbial communities from Kellogg Biological Station, Michigan, USA - KBS C1-3 metaG | ecosystem: Host-associated > Plants > Roots > Rhizosphere > Soil ...
CTGCGAGGATGGAGAGCCGTGCGCCGATCCGTCCGGCTGCGTCGGTTCGGGCAGGGTTTCGGAGGCGGCAGGCTTGTCGTTCGCCGGCTGCCAGGTTTCGCGGGCAAAGGTCGGATAGCGCGGCGTTCCCGGCGCATCCGGCAGAGAGACGAGGTGTCGGGGAAACAGCGCGGTCACCGCGACCGTGACCGGCTGCGCTCCGGCCTGCAGTCGGAACTCTTTGCGTACGAGCGGCAGCCGAAATCCGCCGGATTGCAGCGCCTCCGCCAGTTGGGGATTGTCGGCGCCAAAAAGGCTCGCCTTCTCCCCGGTCGGCGACTGGCTGGCGTTGCTGTTGGTGAGGAGCAGCACCACGGCGCTGCTCCTCTCATTGGCGGGGATGGCCTTCGTCACCGTCTCATAGAGCACACGTTCGATGTCGTGTCCGCCCTGGCTGCCGGCATGGGGCGCATAGGGCACGTCGTTGACGAACTCCATACGGGTGGCCGGATCTTCCGTCAACCGGACCGCGGGTCCCACGTTCCAGGTCGTCATCTCCCAGGCGATCGGGGTGACGCGGTCACCGACGGCCAGCGAGTTGTTCATCAGGCTGAACGCCACGCGCCGCATCGCGATGGCATGCACCGGGTCCTGGCCGAAATGCCCCGTGGAGAAACCGATATAGAAATGGTAGCGGCCTTTGTCCCAGTCTCCGCTGCTGGTCTCCACTTCCTGGCGCAGCCACGCGTCCATCTCCGCGCGAGGCACCTGCGTGATGCGCGTATAGTCCTGCGGATTGACGTTCTGCGCCCGTCCGGGAGCCGTAACTCCTACGCAGAGCATAACGGCAAGCAACGCAGCCCAGAGCGGAAGCTTATAGAAAGGCCGGGCGCAGTTACAGCGGTTACACAGGAGTTTTTGTGCTTTCTCGCTGCCGCAATGGACTAAAGTCCTTCGCTGGGGCGCTTTGCGCCAAGTGACCACCTTCGTGGTCACAAACCTTGCGTTACACAATATGTCCTGTGGAAGTGTATGAATGCACTTCCAAACAACATGTTGGGTAGTAGGCAAGGTGACCCCGAAGGGGGTCACTTGGCCGAAGGAAATCCTCTGCGCGGAAGCGGAGGATTTGGGATGCCCGAAGGGCGACCTTATTCTAGCGAAGGACTTTAGTCCATCGCGCCCATTGCGCAAGCACAAGACCCCTTGTCGATATGTAATAGATCGGCGAACTTCACTTTTCATGGCAGGTTGTTGTCCTCCCGTATCCGTGTGACGCCGCGCTCGTGCACGACGTAGAGGCTTTCGCCTGCGATGATTAGATTCAGAGGGCGCGCGCCCTGTCCCTGCCAGACCGCCTCTTCCGCGCCTGAGGCGGGGTTGAGCGCGGAGAGATTGCCGTGGCCCATGTCGTAGGTCAGCATCAAGAGGCGGGGAGCCTGATCGGCGGCGTCCGACTGCGCCTCGGTGAGCGTGCCCGTCACCCACTGCCCGCTGTATCTGCCGATCCCGATCGTATATCCGGTGCGGATGTCGAGCGTCGTCACCGCTTCCCCGACGATCGCCAGGAGGGTAGGCGCGACATACAGATCCCGGAAGGGGCCTGCGCCTCCGGGCGCTTCGCGCACGGCCCGATCGCGTCCCACCGCGTCCAGGCCGACCAGCAGGCCATTGCCGGTCAGGCGCACCGTATGCACTCCATCCGGCGCGTGCCAGAGTCGCTGCGCGCCCACCAGCGGCGCGGTCAAAGGCTGCAGGTCGCGATTCGCGCAGTCCAGTCTCCAGAGCGCGCCGTCCTCCCCGATCCAGCAGGCGATGCCGTCGCGCAGGGTCAGCAGGGTGTTCTCACGCGGAACCGATCCGGCGGGGGCGTCCGGAATCGATTCCGGATTCATCTGCCGCCAGCTTGCGGGCACCGGCGCAAACCAGAGAGTCGGGCGACCGGCCTGAAGGCTCCAGCCGACCCACCAGCTCTCGGAAGCGGCCTGCGCTAGCGGCGAACCCAGGCTGAGCAGAAAGACATCGTCGGTACGGTACGGATAGAGGCCCGCCAGGATAAAACTGTTTTTGGCCGCCAGGACGGCTCCGCCGCCGATGAGCGCGACCCGCTGCGAGAGCGGCAGGCGCGGATCGGGCTGTCCGTCCAGTTTGAGCCAGCAGCGCCACGGCGTTCTCTGGTTCTGATTCTGCGCGGCGAGCGGTCCGCCCGCCTCTCCTTCCGGCGCGAGGAGCGAGGTCTCGGCCCAGACGTAGAGGCGGCCCTGGGTGACAAAGGCGGCATGAAGCGGAGCCTCACTGGCCCAGGTGTCCTGTCGCGGCGCTCTGTAGCGAGGATTCTGGCGGTCCCAGACCGCGGGCCAGCGCCACGTCTCCGCGTGCCCGGTGCCATCGACGGCTCTGCCGGTAGAGGTCGGCCAGGTCAACCCGACGCTGCCGCGGCACTCCGGATCCGGACACTGCTGGGTATCGAGTGTCAGCCAGCGCCCGCATCGCTTGCAGGCCGAGAGCGCTTCCCCGCGGCTATCGCACCAGGAGGATACGCCGGGTTGAGCGATCGCCAGGAGTCTACGTTCCGTCTCCTCGAAGCAGACAGGGCATAACTGGCGGTTCTCACGCCCGCAGCGGATACAGAAATTTCCGTCCGGGCGCAGCGGCTCACCACACAGGCAGGTAGTCGTGGCGGTGCTCATGCCACTCCTCCGGTGGTATAGCGTACGACCTGGGCCGGGATCAGCGGGCGGGCGCGCCATACCACTCCGATACGCTCCAGTTTGGCGACCGTTTCGTTCTCCTTCTCATGGACCGTCCGGCGCGTCTCCACCGCCTCCATCGTGCGGGCATCAAAACCGTCTCCCCGCGCAGGTGCCACGAGCCTCAGTTCCATTCTCTTTTCCAACCACTCCAACAGCGGCGGTCGCGCCTCCAGAAACACCGTTCCCCAGTTCTCCGGGATGTCCGACAGGCTATCCGCATACCGCAGGCCCAACAGCGGCAGCAGCGGCAGCAGCGTGTCTGTCAGCAAGGCCGCCACAGCCTCCTCAGATACAGACGCGATCCGCACCGGCAGATCCTTCAGAGCGAGCAGTTGCTCCATCAATCGCGAGACCGCGGGAATCTCACATCCAAAGGTGCGCTGACTCAACAACCGCAGCCAGTCCGGCATCTCCCCTTCGACACGCTCCGCAGTCTGCCCTACAGCACCTCTACCCGCACCATCCTGCACACTCGCCTCAGGTCGATTGTCGGAGGTTCGCGAATCTGTCTGGGACACGTAGGTTTCCGGCTGCAATCCGCGCTCCATCTCAAGGGGAACCGTAGAGGCCGCAGCGGTGGGAGACGTTCGATCTGCCTGTTCCTCCTCTGTCCGTTCCTCCGCCGTGGAGAGCGGAGCCGAAATCGCTGCCCCTTGAGTGCGTTCGGAGGAGGTTGTGACCGTAACTCCCGACGAAGCAGCGGCGCGGAGAACCTGCGCAGGCAGCGCCAATCGCCCTTGAAAACGAAAGCCACGGCGGCGTACACGGGCTACCCGCCCCGCTCCAAGCGGGGAACTCTCTTCCCCGATCACTTCATGATCGGCTGAGATCGGTTCTCCAAGCGTGGGTGCGATCCAGGTGAGACCCAGCGCCTGCAGCGTCGATGCGAGCGCATCTCGGGTGTCCTGGAGCGCCCGCGCCGCTAAGAGTTCCGCAGGCTGCATCTCTCCCTGTTCCGCTCTGGACAACGCACTACAACTGTCCAGAAGAGATTGCGCCGCGTCCGCAAAGAGCGCGGGATAGTTGGTCAGCCAGGCTTCGAGATCGTGCCCGCGTCGCCGTAACTCTTCCAGCGGTGCGGCTTCCTTCAGGACCTTTTGAAACATGTGGTTTTCAGGCAGCAGTTCACGAACGAATTTGAGACGCAGGAGGACAGGCGCGGACTCCCATGCCTGCCGATAGACATCCTGCTTTCTCGCCTCATGGAGAGCCTTTCCGATCGCCACCATGCGCTGAGCCGCCTTCTGCCGCACTATCTCCGCTGATTCCAGGGTGCCCAATCTCTGACTGGTCTGTTCCTCCAGTGTCTGAACCGCCTGGTGAGTGTATTTCTCCAGTTCCGCGATCTGGCTCTGAAGCGTCTCCGCAACGTCGTGAAGTTCCTGTTCTGTTCGGGCCAGTCGCTCCTCTTGCAGATCCATCCTGTGACGGACTGCCGCCTCCTCTTCGAGAAGTTGCGCCAGGGAGCGCGCGGAGGGCAGATTCTGCGCACCCTCCGTCTCTGTTATAGGGGCGCTTTGAGGCTCTTCCGGATCTTTCTGGACAGCATTAAATTCGCCTTCGAAAGCCACGATCCCTGTTTCAGAGGCGACGTCTTTCAGAGCGGGAATTGGCGGCGCTTCCGCCTGCTCTCGCTCTTCGGTAGTGGGGTCGATCTCGTCCGGCTCTATCATACGGCCTCCACCAGCGCGACGCGCCATTGATCGTAACTGCGGCCATTGATCAGGAGCGTCGCCGTCACCCCTCTTTCACGACTGACGCGTATCTGTAAAGAACCTTCCTGCGCCTCCTCCGAATCGTTGCGATAGAAGCCGCGGGCGATCGGGAGCGGCTGCGGCAGTCCCTTTCCGGCCGCGGAGAGCGTCGCGTCCAGCTCCTGATAGGGTTCCAACTGCACCAGAAACCGATCGATGCGCGCGCCGCTCTCCGGGGGCAACGGATCGCCCTGATGCAGCCGCCACTTCTCCGTCTGATCCAGCGTCAGTGTCAGGTTCAGCGGAGCGGAGGCAAACAGCGCCTCCTCGCACCAGACCGCGCCTTCCACCACGGCGTTGAGCCGTTCCGCGATCCGCTCCTCCACGCCTTCCTGTCCCTCGGCTTGCAGGCGCGGGGAGTTCGGAAACGCCTCCTGAAACTGCTGGCGCAGATAGAACTCGATATTCGTGCCGCCTACATAGAAGATGTGTTTCACTCTGGAGGGCCGAATACCCTGCTCCTCGTACCCGTCCGCCTCCATCTCTTCCCGCAGGGCCTGAAGGGGAGCCATCAGTATAGGCGCGATCAGGTTTTCACCGACCTTCGACTGCTCCAGATAGACCCCTTCATAGTCCGGGCGATTCGCGAAGATAAAATGCTCGTGCTCCCGAGTCGGCTGATTGGCGGAGCGCGTCAGGTGCTGCGTGGAGACGTAGGCGAACGCCTCTTTCATGGTGCGGCAGGAGAGGACCAGTTCGCTCTCTCGGAGCTTCTGCTCTTCGGGGGAGAGAGGCGTGGCGGACACCTCCAGGCGGGCAGGCACTGCGCGCCCTTCGGTCTCCAGAAGGGCGGCGGCATCGGTGAGCAGGCGATCCGTCAGCGCATAGTCCAGAACATCGCCGCCGAACTCGCGCCGATCGCCGGCATCAAAACGCTCTGCCGCGGGCAGGGCAGGGTTCCCCGCTTCGAGATGGAGCGCATAGGTGCCGCGGATGTCGAGCGCCACCCGTCCGTCGCGCAGGCTTACATTCCCAACGGCGATGTCGGTCGTGCCTCCTCCGGCATCGATGACGGCGATCGGGGTGCCCTCTCCCAGTGCCAGCAGATCCTGCGCGCGCCGCCTGGCGATGCCGTACGCCGCCGCGACCGGCTCATGGACAAAGGTGATCTGCGCCGCATCGACCCCACATCGTACCAGGGCGGTCGTCAGGGCGCGCTCGTAGTTTTTGCCCTGCACATCCCCCTCATTGGCGTCCAGCACCGGTCGGGTCATGATATAGCGGATGTTCAGGTTGTCGCGGGATAGAGAGGCCGCCGCGCTTTTGAAATAGTCGTCGATGCGCAGGAACAGCTCTTCAAAGTAGCGTTCCAGCAGATAGGCGTTGGTCCAGCGCGGGTTCTCCTGCACGTAAGGCTCCGCGCCGATCCGCAGCAGCGTCTTCAAACTGCGGATACGGATCTCCTCCGGACCCAACAACCCTCGGGGCACCTCCGATCCCCAGCGGAAACTGCGGCCGTTGCGGTGCATCGCCATCTCGGTGGGAAAGCGCGCACTGCCGTTCCGGTCTCCGATGACGTCCACGGTTCCCTTCGGTTTGCCCTCTACCAGATTGTGCCGCCAGCGCGCGCGGACTCCCGTATTGCGAGTGCCGAAATCGATCGCAATGATGACGTCCTCGCCCGAATCTCCGGCGGCGGACGCCAGTCGCTGGAGAGGAATCGCCTCGGCTTCCGGCCCGGCCAGCCACTCGCGATCCGCGATCTTCGCGAGATGTTCCAGAGGGGCTTCCGCGATCAGTTCGATCTGCCCGTGCGCGAAAACATCGGGCGCTTTCTTGTCGATGGGCAGCGTGAGATTGGTGATGCGGTAGCCGGACGGCAGTTCGGAGACGAAGGTGCGGCTCTGGTCCGCATCGTTCCAGATCCGCACATACTGTCTGCGGACGCCGGGCGGAAAGAGCAGCGTGGGGCTGCCGATAATCCAGCGGTCCACGGCGACTCGCACCAGATCCTCCGCGCGCAGGCGCTGGGTGCGGGTGGCGCGGATCTCCCACCACGGATTCTGCGGCGCGTGGGCGGAAGGATGCAGCCGCGGTCCATCGTCGCTCGACAGCGTCACAAAACCGGTGATGTTCTCGTCCGGCACATGCCGCAGCGCGAAGGCGACCGATTGCTGCCGATCCGCCCGTCCCTCTGGATTTCCGACCAGTTGCAGGCCGCGCAGGCGCGAGGTATCGACCCGCACCCGAACTGAGTCGCCGCCGATATTTTGGGCCACCAGATAGAACGCGCCGCTCGGCGGCAAAACGGCCGCCCCGGACCCCGGTCGTGAGGTCAGAGAGGAGGACCACTGAATCTGTGCCGTCGTCTGACCGCAGCGCATACAGAAACGGTCATCACCTTCCAGGGGGCTATTGCAAAACGTACATAGAAGCGCAGACGCCATACTTACTTTCCAGGAGAGGCCACGATTCCCGCGCCTCAGACCCTCATCCCTCACTAGAGACTGCTGAAAACGAGATGCGGTTTCAGCGGGCTTGGCAAACATGGGGGAGGAACCACCATCCTAAGCGAACGCAGTGCGTGGGGATGCGATTGCCAACCCTATTAGGACGGCAGAAAGAAGGTCTCACCTACCGACCCGCGAGTAAACTTCGATTGTCGGTGGATGGTCGATAGATTCCCTTCACGATTCCGCTATTCCTGCATAGGCGGCATCCGCATCGAATTTAACCGCCGCGCGGTTCACGGAAGCTTGAAAGAGAGGGCCGAGATCTTGTCTCGGTCCTCTTTTTATGTCTGAGCGGGTACAATTCTTTTCGACGTGCAACGCCAGGACGCGAACCCCACGGCGAGACTCCTCCCTGAGAGGTCAAACCTCTCATGGTTCAGGAACAAACAATTCCTGTGCGCCGTCCTAACAGAACGCAATGATCAGGTGTACCAAGGAGCAGAGCATTGATATTACGCAGTTCGCTATTTACCGGTCTTTTGCTGCTGGGCGCAGGCGGCGCTCAGAGCCTTTCTGACCAACGCCATCCCGCTATAGGGACGATCCTTCCGACCTCCGCCAAACTTCCTTCTCACCTAAAAAAAAGTTCCGGCACGAAAGCTTTCGGCCGCTTGCCTCTCTCGTTCGAGAGCAATCGGGGGCAGACAGACCCGAAAGTGCGGTTTTTGACGCGCAATGGCGGGAACGCCCTCTTCCTCACTCCCTCCGAAGCCGTCTTTACGATGCCTGCCGCAGGGAACGCCAAGGATACAGCCCACAAGGGGCATAAAGCCTCTGTGGCGAAGCAGAACGCGCGTGTCGCGTTGCGGATGCAGATGGTGGGAGCCGATCCCAATGCGGCCTCTCTGGAGCAGCAGCCTCTTGCAGGGCGTATCAACTATTTTATCGGCAAAGACTCCGCCAAATGGCATGCCGGGGTCCCGACATTCGGTCGCGTAGGTTTCCACGGGGTCTATCCGGGCGTGGACCTGGTCTACTACGGCAATCAGCAGCGGTTGGAGTACGACTTTGTGGTCGCGCCGCATGCCGATCCGGCGCAGATCCAACTGCACTTTGCGGGTGCAAAAGGCGTCCGTGTGAATGCGGCGGGCGATCTGATGGTTCACACACAGGACCGGGAACTGACGTGGCAGAAGCCCAGCGTCTATCAGCAGGATGCGACCGGTAAGCACGCAGTGGCCGCGCATTTCCAACTGAAGAAACTGCCGAACGGAGAGGCAGGCGTGAGCTTCGCGCTGGGCCGTTACAATACCGATCAACCGCTCGTCATCGACCCGATCCTCCTCTACTCGACCTTTCTGGGCGGAAGTACCGGGGTCGCGGGCACCGGCATCGCGGTGGACAGTGGCGGCAATACCTACATCGTCGGCACTGCCGAGAACAACGATTTCCCCGTAACGGCGGGCGCTTACCAGACCACGCATCCCTTTAGTTCCGCCTTTGTGACGAAACTGAATCCTGCCGGAACCGCGCTGGTCTACTCCACGTTCCTGGGCGGTAAATCCAGCGGAGGAGAGTTTCCGACCGCGGTCACGGTGGATAGCAGCGGCAACGCCTATGTGGTCGGCGGCACCAACACCCCGGATTTTCCCACAACGACGGGGGCATTTCAGGCCACACGCCCCACTCCGGCCGGGGTCACCGGTTTTGTGACGAAGCTCAACGCGACCGGAACCGCGCTGGTCTACTCCACCTTCCTGGGAGGAAGCGTCACAGACAAAGTGCAGGCGATCGCGCTCGACAGCAGTGGCAACGCCTATCTGACCGGTCGGGCGTACTCCTTGAACTTCCCGACCACTCCGGGCGCGTTTCAGCCGACGCAGGCGGAGAATCCTACGCACCAGGTGACGAGCAATACGTTCGTAACCAAACTCAATGCCACCGGGACAGCTCTGGTCTACTCCACCTATCTTTCAGGAACAGGAACCGCGGGCTCCGCGGATCAGGGAACCGGGATCGCGGTGGACAGCACCGGAAGCGCGTACGTGACCGGTCAGACCAATACGCTGAACTTCCCTACCACGCAGGGCGCATTTCAGACGACGAACGCAGACGTCAATACGGCCAAGACCATCGGCTTCGTAACGAAGTTCAATCCGGCGGGTTCGGCGCTGCTCTACTCCACTTTTCTGGGAGGAGCGGCAGGAAATCGTGATAACCCGGTCGGTATCGCCGTGGACGGCGCCGGCAGCGCCTATGTCACCGGATATTCGTTCAACGCCGATTTCCCGACCACCGCAGGGGCCTTTCAGAGATTCCGACGCTCCTCGAGTGCCCACGTCTTCGTCACCAAACTGAACCCCACCGGAACCGGACTGGTCTACTCGACCTATCTCGGAGGATCGGGCGCCTCCAGTGCTACGGGCATCGTGATCGACAGCAAGGGAGACGCCGCGGTGACCGGCCAGACGTTCGCGCCGGACTTCCCGACGATCGAAGGGGTGTTCCAGAGAGTGAATAACTCTCTCAATGTCGGCAACGCCTTTGTGTCGGAACTCAACCCGACCGGGAGCGGCTTGCTCTACTCTACCTACCTGGGAGGAGGCTCGGGCGACTCGGCCAACGCTATCGCCCTCGGCAGCAACGGCAATCTGTATGTCACCGGACAGACATTCTCGCTCAACTTCCCGACGACACCCGGCTCCTTTCAGCCGACCAAAACCCCGGTTTCCGGTTTCTCCAACGCCTTTGTGACCCGACTCACCACGATACCGGTCTATCCGGATTTCAACAACGACGGCAGCACGGACCTGTTTATCTGGAACTCCGCGAACGGTGCGCTGGAGAGCTGGTTTATGCAGGGCGCACGCCGGACGGGCAGCGCCTCTTTCTCGTTGAAGCCGCCGACCGAATACAATATCGTAGGTATCGGAGACGTCGGAAATGGTGTCAACGCGATCGTTATGCAGAGTAAGGCCGACGGACGTGTCGTCTTATGGTACACCGGCGGCGCGAATAACGCGACGATCACCGGCGGGGACTTCATGAATGTGGCCACCTATCCCGGCTGGAAAGCGGTGGCCGTTGGCGAGTTCAACGGCGACGGCAAATTCGACCTGGTGTTCCAGAACCAGACCAGCGGTCAGATCGCCGTCTGGTACATGAACGGCCCGACCTACCTGGGCGGGACTGTCCTGCCCTTCACTCCCCTCTCCGGATGGACCCTGGTGGGAACCGGTGATATGAACCGCGACGGTCTCGCCGATCTCGTGTTCCAGAACGAGGGGAGCGGTCAGGTCGCGATCTGGTTCATGAACCGCACCGACTATCTCGGCGGCATCGTGATGACCGCGGCTCCTGCCGTTGGCTGGAAAGTGGTCGGCGTCGGTGACTTCAACGGCGACGGCTTCGGAGACCTGCTGTTCCAGAATCAGACCACCAATCAGGCGGCCGTCTGGTTCCTGCAGAACGGCAACTTTGTCGGCGGAGATGCGCTCTCCGTATCGCCACCGGCCGGCTGGAAGATCGTCGGCCCGCGCTAAACGCGATCCCTCTTCTTGTCCCTCGACAACACCGAACCCTGGCTACAGCCAATCACTGTAGCCAGGGTTCCTTTTTCCTGAAGAAGGCCGTTTCTCGCGGATCGTACGCCGGAACAATCTCTTTCAACCGTCAGTCAAAGGACACAGACAGCCTATTGAAGGAGCACGACCTTGAAACGCCATCATTCTCTGTTTGTCGGTCTGCTGTTGGTCTGCGCAACGAACGCGCAGAGCCAATCACGCTGGAACGAATCCATCCTCGGAACACTCTCTCCCCACGACGCTGCTCTTCCTACTCCTCGGGCACAAAAAACTGTTGTCCAGGACTTCAGTCATCTGCCGCTCTCTTTCGAGCGCAATCTGGGCCAGACGGACTCCCGCGTGCGCTTCCTTACGCACACTGCCGACAGCACACTCTTCCTTACCCCTTCCGAAGCCGTTTTCAATCTGGCGGCGCAGCCCTCCCACAGATTCAGGGAGAGAGGCGTCTCGGGAAAGGATCGAAAGGTACGCCCCTCGGTGAGGAAGTCCGCGCGCGTGGCCCTGCGGATGCAGATGGCCGGAGCGAATCCGAGGGCGACAACGCTGGAACAGCAGCCGCTGGCAGGGCGTGTCAACTATTTTCTTGGCCAGGATCCCGGCAATTGGCGCGCGGGAGTGCCGACCTTCGGACGTGTCGGATTCCACGGAGTCTATCCGGGCGTAGATCTGGTCTACTATGGCAATCAGCGCCATTTGGAGTACGACTTCGTGGTCGCCCCGCACGCCGATCCGAAGCAGATACATCTACGCTTTGCGGGCGCTCAACGCCTTCTTGTGAGTGCGGCGGGGGATTTGAGCGTGCGCGTAAAGGGACAGGAGTTGCGATGGCAGAAGCCGACGGTCTATCAGCAAGACGCGACAGGCAAGCACTCCATTGCGACCCGTTTCCGCTTGAAGAGATTGCCGAACGGGCAAAAAGACGTGAGTTTTGCGTTGGGACGCTATGATACCTCCCGCCCGCTCGTTATCGATCCCGTCCTCCTCTACTCGACCTTTCTAGGGGACGAAACCGTGGAGCCCTACGCGTCCGGCATCGCTGTAGACAGTCTCGGCAGTGCTTATGTTACGGGGACAGCCAGTGCGCCGGATTTCCCCACGACTTCAGGGGCTTATCAGACGACGGGCATCGGCGCCGCCTTCGTGACAAAAGTCGATCCCGCAGGCGCCACTCTGGTCTACTCCACCTATCTGGGAGGAACGGGTGGAGATGCTCCCAAGGGGGTCGCGGTCGATAAGAACGGCAATGCCTATGTCGCGGGATTTACCCGATCCACCGACTTTCCGACGACAGCGGGAGCCCTCCAACCACGCTATATGCAAAACGGGGGAGGGGATCCCAGGGGAGTCGCTTTCGTCACCAAACTAAATCCCACAGGCAGCGCCCTTGCCTACTCCACCTACCTGGGAGGATATAACCTGGATGTAGCCTTTGCTATCGCCGTAGATAGCAGTGGCGACGCCTTTGTATGCGGAGAAACTTTCGCCAGCAATTTCCCCACCACGCCCAACGCCTTTCAGAGAGGAATCCATGGAAATGGCGGCAGCAATGCTTTCGTATCCAAACTGAATCCCACAGGCACCGCGCTGCTCTACTCCACCTACCTGGGAGGAAGCGGATCGGGGGACCCGACGTCGGATCGGGACAAAGCCTTTGCCCTCGCTATCGATAACGTCGGCAACGCGTATGTGACGGGATATACGGATTCCTATGACTTTCCGACGACCCCAGGGGTGTTGCAGCCGACCAACCCGGCCATTGGCACTCCCGTGCGGACCAGTAAGGTTTTTGTGACCCAGTTGAACTCCAACGGCACCGCTCTTGTCTACTCCACTTTTCTAGGGGGTGCGTCCGGTATTGATGGGGGGGCCGGAATCGCGGTCGATGGCGTTGGCAACGCCTATATTACAGGGCAGACGGATTCTACGGACTTTCCTCTGACGCCCGGCGCGTACCAGACGACCCATCCCAGTATGTTCGTGGCCAAGCTCAATTCCACGGCATCCGGACTCCTCTACTCCACTTTCCTGGGCAGGAGTGCGAGCACCACAGAGTATGCGAGGGGCATCGTGATCGATGGCACCGGCAACGCCTATGTCACCGGGTATACGGATAGTGCCGTGTATCCTACGACGTTAGGAGCTGTCCAACGAACGAAAGCGCCTTCCGTTCACGAGACAGGTTTTCTCACAAAACTCAATGCCTCAGGAACGGGTCTGCTCTACTCCACCTATCTGGGAGGAACCGGGGCTTCCAGCCTGATGGGCGACTACCCGCTTGCGATAGCGCGTGATAGCAACGACGCCATCTATATCACAGGTATGGCCTTTTCCAGGGACTATCCGACCACCCCCGGTGCATTTCGGACGACCAGCCAGGTGACTCCAGGCCGTTCGACCGCTTTTGTCACCAAACTATCCGCCGTGTCTAGTTTCCCGGATTTCAATAACGATAACAACACGGACCTCTTCCTTCAGAATCCTTCCACAGGCGCCATCGCCAGTTGGTTTATGCAGGGCAAGGCGAAAGCCGGAGGCGTTGCGTTCTCGCTCTCTCCGCCGACCGAGTATGCCCTCGTCGGAGCCGGAGACTTCAACAGGGATGGAAACACCACCCTGGTTCTCCAGAGCAATGTCTCCAATCAGGTCGTTTTCTGGTATACCAGCGGAACCAACCACGCCACGATCTCCGGCGGTGACTTCATCACCACGATTCCAGCCTCGGGATGGAAAGTCGTGGGTGTGGGGGAATTTAACGGAGACGGCAAGTCCGATCTTGTCTTCCAGAATCAGACCACCAACCAGGTCGCCATCTGGTATATGAACGGTGCAAAATACCAGGGAGGCGTTCTATTGCCCTTCACGCCGCTGGCGGGCTGGAAGGCAGTAGGGACCGGGGATTTCAATGGGGATGGTTTTACGGATGTGGTGTTCCAGAACCAGACCAGCAACCAACTCGCCCTCTGGTATCTGAAAGGCGCCACCTACCTGGATGGCGTGGTACTGACCGCTGCGCCTGCTGCGGGATGGAAAGTGGTGGGGGTGGGTGACTACAACGGAGATGGCAGCGCAGACCTGCTTTTTCAGAACCCGGCAAGCAGTCTGGCAGCGATCTGGTTTCTGCAGAACGGCAATTTCATCGGTGGAGATGTGCTCTCCAACGCAATTCCGACTGGCTTTAAGATCGTCGGCCCGCGCTAAACTCGATGTGGGTCAGGCGGACAAGCCAAAGAGACACGAAATGGGCCGCAGCATAGCGCTGCGACCCATGTTTTATCGACTGCCTGTTGCTGGAGAAAAGGAGCGATCCTACTTGCCCAGGCAAACCTCCGGAGCTTGGAAAGGATCAGGCGGACGGCTTCTTGGCGCGTCGGCGGCGGGCGGCGAGCAGGCCGGCCAGGCTGATGCCGGAGGTGCCCAGGAGAGCCATGCTGCCGGGCTCGGGGGTCGCCGTGGCGAACGAACCCGTCAGGGTGATGTTATCGAGGCCGATGTAGTTGCCGTTGGAAGCGGCGGCCCCGGTGAACGTGAGCACGGTAGGGCCGGAGGCGGTAAAGTTCTCTGTCTGCACGACCCAGAAGGCTCCGGTGCCGGGATTGGTAAAGGTTTGCGGCGCACCCACACCGGTATCGACGCTTACCGAGGAGGCGTTCCCCACCGCTCCCAGGAAGAAGCTCAACGTATAGTTCTGCCCAGGAAGCGTATTGACAGTCTGCTGGATACCGCCATACGGAGCACTATCATGGTATCCGGTGAGATCCAGAGAGAAGGTGCCGTTCTGCGCGGTGATACCGAAGTTGTTGGCATTGTTGATGACGGCCAGTTCGTTACTGATCGTCGTCCAACCTGTGATGACGCCGGAACCCGAAGGCAGAGAGTCGGCGCCGTTGCTATCAAATACATAAGAGCCGGTTTCGAAACTGCCGTTGACAAGCTGCGCATGGGCATTCTGGCCAAGAACGATTCCGGCGAGACATCCTGCCAGCGTGAGGGAGTACATCCATTGTAGACGCATAAGATTTCCTTTCAGCACAACTCCTCGGAGAGCTATGCGAGGGGTATAGTACAACCGATTCGAGAAGGTACATCTTAGTGCCGCGAGCAAACGGAATGTTGGACAGACGCGCCTCTACTTCCTTCGTGCATTTGCCAAAGCGGGGGAAATAGAGTACAATTCTGCTATTGGCGGTGGGGCAAGCCGTGCATGTCACAGCCCCACCGCATCATTTTGCCGGAAGGTAGGGAACTCCCGTTGTCTCTGGATCAGGCGAAGGCCAAACTGGAAGAGGTAGAGAGTCGCTATGAGGAGATCGAAGCGCAGATCAACGATCCCGCATTCAGCAGTGACTATCAGTTATATATGCAGGCGGCGAAATCGAAGAACGAGATCGAGCCGGTCGTGCTGAAATACAAGCATTACAAGCGGATCCTCCTGGATATTCCGGAAGCTGAGGAGATGCTGGGCATGTCGGAGGGTGCGGATCGGGAAACCGCTCTGGAGATGCTGAATACGCTCAAAACGGATCGGGACAAGATCGAAGAGGAGATCCGCCTGCTGCTGATGCCGAAAGACCCGAAGGACGACCGCAACGTGATCGTGGAGATTCGGGCGGCGGCCGGGGGAGAAGAGGCCAAACTGTTTGCAGGCGAACTCTATCGGATGTACTCCCGCTACGCCGAGCGCCGTAAGTGGAAGACCGAACTGATCAATATCGATGAGACGGGCATCGGCGGCGTGCAGGAAGTCACCTTCGAGATCGACGGGCAGGGCGCGTATAGCCAGTTGAAGTTCGAGGGCGGCGTGCACCGGGTACAGCGCGTACCGGTCACCGAGTCGAGTGGGCGCATCCAGACTTCGACCGCGACCGTAGCGGTGCTCCCGCAGGTG
>Ga0070658_10002508_pt1 | contig 15336 bp, 12 predicted proteins | sample KBSC13metaG_FD_64664 | JGI IMG/M metagenome (GOLD analysis project Ga0070658, IMG submission 64664) | Corn rhizosphere microbial communities from Kellogg Biological Station, Michigan, USA - KBS C1-3 metaG | ecosystem: Host-associated > Plants > Roots > Rhizosphere > Soil ...
CGCGCGACCCGCTCCGCTCCCCCGCAGCTCGACGGGGAATAGTAGTCGCAAAACGCTAGGAGACGCACGAGCCGGCGTCCTTCTGCGAAGTTGCTGCGGCGCCGCGTGACGGCGCCAGGAGCGAATACAGCAAGGTGAAAACGACGAAAAGGGTGCCTGAAAGCAGCAGCGATTGGGCAAGACCAGAGAGAGTGATGCGTGCATGCAACGCGACGTCGACGTGCCGCATCGCCGCGATATACAGGCCGAAGTTCAAACTCAGCCCACCGAGCGCGACGAGAGAACCGAAGCGCCGCAGCCGTCGCATCACCGTCGCGTCGGCAATCCACGAGAACGTCAAACGGATCTTCCGGCTAGCCAGCGGAGAGTGGTAACCCAGGACGGCGCCTGCGAGCATCCCGCCGAATCCGAAAACAAGCAGCGTCGAACAGAAGAAGACTGGCTGCCAGGTCGACGAGCCAATCGTCAGCGCCGACGGCGTGGCCAGCGACAAACCGAACAACGCGAGGGCGCATACGACCAGCAGCTGGCCCGGATACCACAGCACCAAATGGGGGCTGAGCCGCACGATGAGTTTCAGGTGACGCATGCCGTCACTCCACGTGTCAAGCTTCGACTCGCCGACTCGTTCGCGGTATCCGAGCGGGGTTTCAGTTATTCGCAGTTCCCGTTGGGTAGCGCGAATGAGCATCTCCGATGCGAATTCCATGCCCGTCGAGGCGAGGCCCAACGACGTTACGGTGTCTCGACGGAAGGCTCGAAATCCCGACTGGGAATCGCTCAGCGCAGGCATACCTGAGCCTTCTCTGACCAAATAAGTCAACGCAGGGGTGCCGAGAAACCTATGGAGGAACGGCATCGAGTGCCGGTTCGCCGCAGACAGCCGACTGCCGATCATGATATCGACGCGGCCTTCCAAGACGGGCACGACAAGTTCTTCGATCCGGTCGAGCGGATACGTACAGTCGGCGTCGGCCATGACGACGACAACGCCGTCCGATGCTGCGATTCCCGCACGGATCGCAGCACCATATCCGGGTACCGCTTCCGCCACCACGCGAGCACCGGCTCGGCGGGCACGCTCGGCGGATTGATCCGTGCAGTTGTTGTCAACGACGATTACCTCCGCAACCAGGCCCGATCGCGCGCACGCGTCGAGTGCCTCGCGCACGCAGGCGGCGACGGACTCTTCCTCGTTCAGGCACGGCAAGACGACACTGACGTCAACTGTGCGACCACCTTGGTGCCGGCTTGGCCGGGTATCGAGTGCGGTCATTGCGCGTTCCTCTCGGTCGTCGCGGTGCCGCGAACGACGAATACCAATCGATCGAAGATGACGAAACGTGCTGCCCATACCAAGACCGTGGTCGCAAGCGCAGTCGCGTTGACAATGAGCGTGAGGGTTGCGTGATTGCTGCCGGAGTTTCGCGCGATGTTTTCGGCAATCCACGTCGTCCCTGCCGTCAAACCCGAACCAGCTAGCGCAAGGACGACGAAGGACAGTACGGGAGCCCCACCGCCTTCGCGCTCGGGCCATACGTACCGGCGATTTATCCAATACGCTGGGAGCACCGAGACAGCGAGCGACAACGCAACTGCTGCCGTCGACGACCATCGCAGCAACCCGTAGCCCACAGCGAGGCCGGCCTGAGCCAACGCGGCTGCGACGACCGACGCGCCGCCGTACCGACAGATCCGCTCGATGCGAGTGCGAGCCTGAGTGAGCCGCGCGGGCGCAAGCACACCCAGGTGCGCAACTACCACCCGACTACTCCGCTAGGACGGCGCGCCGCTTCCAGCGCGCTGCGAAAAGAAGGAATCCGCCGACACCGACTAGTGCAACACCCGCAACGCCGATCGCCAGAACGTCGGCACCAGTGAACGGCAGCGAGCCGCCTCCGCCCGCAAGTGTGATATTCACCGTGTCACTAACCTGCGCCCCTGACGGGTCGACGCCGGACGCCACGATTTGGTGAGCACTTCCGGGCGTGAAACCACTCGGCACCGTCACCGTGACGTCAATATTGCCGTTTGCATCGGCGGTCGTGGTGGCGAGCAGAACTGGAGCCGAGTGGATCAAAACCTGAACCAAGCTATTGGGTTTGAAACCCGAGGCGACAACATGCACTTGCCCACCAGCGCTCGGATGAGTCGTCGACACGGTCACGGGCGCCGGAGTGTACGGACCCGCATGAGCTGTCGCAGCGATCACCACGGGCGACGCGACAATTGCAGCGGCTGCCGCCAACGTGGCGAGAGTTCGGAATGAACGCTTCATGACACCTGCACCTAAGACGGGCGGCCAAGCGCGGCCGACGGGGCGAGCAACAACGAATCTGAAGATTTATCGGCAGACGATCTTTCGAGCTAATAGAAAACCGGTAAGTGGTCATCGTGACCCGACATCAGGGCAGAACCACCGGCGCCGACCGACGAGCAGCGCCGGTTACCGGCGCCATCGGGAAGGCTTCGAAAGCGACAGCCTCGACGTCCTCGTCAGCTTCGACTAGATCGTCAGACCGCCACTCCACAACCCTCGCGCGGCACCTTCAGCTATCCGCCGCACCTGCCGATACGAAGTGGACGGGGTCGTGTCGAGCTGCCTGCGCCCGGCCGGGATCGAGGAGCAAGCGTGAGCGCAACCGCCGTCCTGACCGATACCTACGAGATCGACCAGGCGAACACCCGTATCGGCTTTGCCGCCCGTTATGCGATGGTCACCACCGTGCGCGGCGGGTTCACGGCTTTCCACGGCGAGGCGCGCCTCGATGCAGACGATCCCACACGCTCGTCAGTATCCGTAACGATCTACACCGACAGTCTCAACACCGGGCAGGCACAACGAGACGACCACCTGCGCAGCCCCGATTTTCTGGACGTCGAAACCTATCCGGAAATGCTCTTCCAGAGCACCGGGGTGCAGCCGGCCGACGACAACCATTACGTGTTGCTCGGCGACCTCACGATCTGCGGAATGACACGGCCGGTGTCGGTCGACTTCGCTCTCACTGGCACCTCTACCGATCATCTCGGCAATGAACTTGCCGGCTTCGAAGGCTCTGCCGTGATCAGCCGGGGCGACTTCGGGCTTACGTGGAACGCGATCCTCGAAACGGGTGGCGTTCTCGTCGGCGACGAGGTCACGTTGCAGTTCGACGTCGCGTTGATCAGGGTTCGGCCGGCCGCGTAACGATGAGTGAAGCGGGCGCCGCGAGGAGCGAGCAAGGCACCGAGGCCGATCTGTCGGCGTCAAGTGACCTTCGGGCGCTCATCGATGCGAGCCCGGTCGCCATAATTGAGCTCGACCGCATAGGACTCGTACGCGAGTGGAACGCCGCTGCCCATCGACTACTGGCGTGGCCGGCGTCGGAGATCATCGGAAAGCCGCTGCCCGCGAACGTGTTGGGACACGGACTCGATCTCACCAACTTGCTCACCGGTCTGGACGCCGGTGCATCTCTGCCGGTTCTGCAGTTGCGGTGCAGGCGGCGTGACGGTCGCCTGCTCGATGTCGAGTTCAGCGCGGCCGCCACTCGCGACAATGCGGGGAATGTGCGTGGCCTCATGGCATTGCTTGTCGATGTCACAGAACGCAAGCGGCTCGAGCGCAAGTTGCAGCACCAAGCGCAGCATGACTCCCTGACCGGCCTGCCGAATCGCGAGCTATTGAGCACCCGACTTGTCGACGCGCTTTCGGCATCCAGATCGAGCGGCGCGCGCACCGGCTTGCTGCTCATCGACCTCGACAAGTTCAAAGAGGTCAACGACACGCTCGGCCACGCGTGCGGTGACCAGTTGTTGGCGCAAATCGGGCCGCGACTGCTCACCGCGGCGCTGCGCGAAAACGACACAGTGGCGCGGCTTTCGGGCGACGAATTTGCCGTGCTGTTACCCGATATCAGCGGTGTCGATGCCGCGGTGTCGATCGCCGAGCGGGTACTTACAGCTCTTCACACACCCTTCACATTGGGTGACGCGGGAGCATCGGGAGACACCAACGCTGACGTCGCCGCGAGTATCGGCGTCGCCGTCGCGCCAGAACACGGGACCAATCCGACCGACCTGCTACGGCACGCCGACACCGCGATGTATGAAGCGAAGGAAGCTGCAGCCGGAGTCGCGGTTTATGAACCCGACCGTAGCGAGCGCGCGCCGACCCGATTTGGATTGCTCGGCGAGCTGCGCCGTGCGCTCGACCGCAACGAACTCGTCGTTTACTACCAACCGAAGATCGACGTCGACAGCGGCGAACTTGCCGGCGTCGAGGCGCTGGTGCGCTGGCAGCACCCAGAACGCGGGCTGCTCATGCCAGACGAATTCATTCCTGTCGCCGAGACGACCGGACTCATTCACCGCCTGACGAATCGGGTGCTCGACATCGTGCTCGCGCAGGCGCATATCTGGGCACAGGCTCAACTGCACGTGCCGGTCGCCGTCAACCTTTCCACCCGATGCCTGCACGACGTGACGTTGCCAAGCCGAGTAATCGCTTCGCTTTCCCGACACAAAGTGTCTGCGGGTCTGCTGTGCTTGGAGATAACCGAAAGCGCGATCATGCGCGACCCCGATGGCGCGCTCGTCGTTTTGCACGAGCTCGCGGCTGCCGGAATCCGGCTTTCGCTCGACGATTTTGGCACTGGCTATTCGTCTATGACATACCTACGGCAGCTTCCGGTCGCAGAACTGAAGGTCGACCGTTCGTTCGTCTCCGACCTGACCGCCGAGCGGGCGGACGCGGTGCTGGTGCGCTCCGCCGTCGATCTCGGCCACAACCTCGGCCTCTCAGTCGTCGCCGAAGGTGTCGAAGACGCGCCGACGCTCGACGCGCTCCAAAAGCTCGGTTGTGATGTTGCACAGGGCTTTTACCTCGCGCGCCCCATGCCTGCCGGCGAGTTCAGCGAGTGGCTGGCGGCCGGCGCACCTTCGGCCGTCTAGCTACTCGACCCGACCTGGCTACCCGACCCATCGGTTACCAAGCTGCGGTCAGTAACTGCCGGCGTGGCGCAACCACCGCGGGCGGCCGTCAGGGTCGTAAATCAATCGATACAACGGCGTAGCCCAGCCTCGGGTCAACGGACTGAGGTGAACGGGGTGATGTGTTCGTAGCTGGCCAGGCGGCCGCTCCCCGACTCCACCGGTGGAGTGCCAAGCATCGAGAGCAGCTGCTGAGACTGCCATCGTCTCGAAGAACTCCCCCGAGTCGATCAAGCCTTCGACGTGGTCCGCCGCACGTCCGAGGTGCTCGGTCGCGAGGGTGAGCCGCAAGTTGCGCGCGAACACTCGCGCCCCATCACCAACCCCGCCCGGGTCAACCGGCTCGCGATCGTCGAACTCACCGTCGATCACGGCACAACTGAGCTCGGAATCGTGACTCCACGATCTCCTATTCACGTTCGCTGAGCCGACGCACGCCCATACATCGTCAACGATGCACACTTTCGCGTGCACATAAATGGGCACCGAGTCGGTGTTCTCGATGTCGTACACCGCAAAACGTTCGGCGCCCGCTGCACGAAGGAGCTTCACCGACTCTATGCGGCCAACGTCGTTGGGTGGCTTCGAAAGCTTGCCATCCTGGTCGAAAAAACGGGGGACGACGGCAATTACTCGCAGTCCCGAGTTCGCTCGAAGTGCCGCCGCAATAACCGACACCGTCTTGCGCGACCAAAGGTACTGATCCTCGATGTACACCAGCGCCCGTGCACGCGACAGCGCTTTGCGCATGCCCCGGGCGACGCTTCGCTCGCCTTCCGGCGCAAAGGGGTAGCCGTAGTGGCGGTCGGCATACGTGCGCAGCAGCTGCACCGATTGACCGCCGACGGCGGCGGGATCAGATGCTTGGGTCGGCAATCGTCGAGCCTTGATGCCTTCGCGGTGCAGCCGATCCGCGAGCCGCCGCCAAGGCGCTCGCGACAACGGCTGCGGGTCATCCCAACGTTCGCGAAACACGAACTCGACGTCCCCCACTGCCGGCCCGTGCAGCATCAACTGGATGTCATGCCAGGGCGGTCGTTCGCCATAAACCGCCGCCATCGGTTGTCGTTGTGGGTCACCACGATGTCGCGCATCGTCGCGCCGGCTGTGACACAAATCGATGCCACCGACGAATGCGACGTCGGCTGCGATGTCATTGCCATGGCGTGCCACCACGAACTTCTGGTGGTGCGATCCGCCTGCGCGCACTCGCATGTCAAGCAGGCAGCAGCCACCGGCCGCCTCGATTTCTGCGCCAAGCCGGCGATTTTGTTCAGCACTGAATGCAAGTTTGTCCCAGTGCGAGCGCCACACCAGCCCGTTCACGTCCGCACCGCGTTCGGCGGCCGTGCAAAAGAGCGACCCGACCGTCGTCCCCGAATCGTCGAGCCGTTCGTCGGGGTCGCCGCGCCAATCAGTGAAGAGCACGGTGTCGCCAACGCCTAAGGCTTCGACGCAGGAGCGCAACGCGGCGAAGTAGTTGACCCCATGCACGAGGACGTCGACCCGGTTGCCGCTGCTCCAAGCGATCCCCGTTCGACGATCCAGCCCGGTCGCCGGATTTCCTCGTTCAGCCGCAGTCAAGTACCACTCGTCGAGGCGCACAGCGATGTCCTTCCCCTCGATGGCGCCGTCCGACCTTCTCACTTGGGGAAGATCCACGGGCCATGGTGGTTAGGTGCGCTGTAGTCAGCGCTGACTACGGGGTCGCTCCGTTTAGGTGGGATTGCGGGACTGTCTTCAAGCCCACGAAGTGCCCGCCGATGAGGTGAGGTCTGCTGAGGCGAGAACCTCGCGGACGGTCGCCGTCTCAGTTCGAGTTCGCCGCGATCTACGACGAACCGAGGGATACCGATTGATGGCGAAGTCCGACGTCGTTGGCGTGCACCGTCACCCGATTTTGAGCAAAGTGATGACCATCGGCGCGGCCTGCGCGACGGGTGGCTCAATGCTCATTGCGGGCGCGACTAACGCCCTCGCGGCACCCGCTGCCCCTGTACCCGCGACCATCGCTTGCACAACCTCGACCGGATTCTTAAGCCAAGGTTCACCGACGCAGTTGTACGCAGAAGCATTCGGTTCGGGAGCCATCAGCTTTACGGCGGTCGGCAACACCAGCGCGGGCGTCACCTACAACGGCATCAGCATCGACCCGGCGAACGGCTATCTGTACGGCATCGAAACCTCACCGAACAGCGACCACCTGCTTCGCATCAACCCCACGACGGGCGCGATCGAAGATCTCGGCGCGACGACACCCGCGCTGTCAGGCTCGCTGATCGCAGGCTCGTTCGATTCGACAGGCGCCCATTACTACGTTTCGGGGAGCGGCTCGAGCATGTACGACGTCGACGTCGTGAACGGCACGTCGACCGGGATCACACTCAACGCCAACAGCGGGCTTGCTGACTACACCGTGGTGGGTGGCTATCTGTGGGGCCTCAACAGCAGTGCGACACCGGTGCGCATCGACCCGACGACGGGCACCGTCACGACGTTCACCGCCCTTAGCGGCACGAGTGGTTCGAGCGGCACGTACGGCGCCGCGTTCACCCTCGGCAACGGCGACGCGGAATTCGGCTACAACAACGGCGGCGTCACCGAAGTGAAAATCGAGAACCCCAGTGCTGCAACGCCGACGTTCACCGTCATCGCCAACTCCAGCTCCCCCAGCGCGACGACGAACGACGGCGCTGCGTGTGTCTCGCCGCCCACTCACCTTTCGATCTCGGCGTCGGCTCCCCCCACGGTCGCACCCAATGGCACCATCACCTGGACCGTGACGGTCACCAACAACGGTACGAGCACGTCGTCCGGCTTCGTCGTGAGCGACACCCTGCCCAGCGGCTACACGCCCGACATGGGCGCATCGTCTTCAGGCTGTAGCGCATCGGGTAGCGACGTCACGTGCACTCACGGTGAGCTCGATCCCGGTGACACCGCCACCATTTTGATTTCTGCAACGGCACCGAGCTCGACGAGCTGTGGAGGTGCCGGCGCGACGAACTCGATCAGCGTTCGTGGCAACGAAGCCGACTCCGACCCCGGTGCGGGCGACACCGCAGCATCACCGGCCATCTGCGTCACCGGAAACACTCCGCAGGCCATCGACTTCGTGCAGCCGGCTGACGTGCTGATCTCGGCAGCGACAGCCACCATGGCCGCAACCGCCGATTCCGGCCTCACCGTCGGATTCACCAGCACGACCCCATCGGTCTGCACGGTGTCGGGTACGACGGTGACGCTCGTTGCGGTAGGCATCTGCACGATTCACGCCGACCAGCCCGGCGATGCGGATTATCAACCGGCGCCGACGGTTGTGCGATCGTTCGTGGTCAGCGACGACAACGGCAATAGTGGCACCCTCGCCACACAATCGATCGACTTCCCCCAACCGGCCGACGTGAGCATCTCGGCCGCAACCGCAACGCTGACCGCGACGGCAACGTCGGCCCTCACCGTTGAATACACGAGTACCACGCCGTCGATCTGCACCGTGTCTAGCGCCACCGTCACACTTGTCGCTCGAGGCGTCTGCACGATCGATGCCAACCAGCCGGGCGATTCCACGTATGCGGCCGCATCGACCGTGCACCGCTCGTTCTCGGTGATCGGGCGCACCCAGGCGCTCACGTTCGCCCAACCAGCAACCACTGCACTGGCTGACGGCACCATCACGCTCACGGCTAGCGCCGACTCGGCACTCGCCGTCGGGTTCGCCAGCTCGACAACCGGTGTGTGCACCGTCTCGGGCACCACGGTTACGTTGGTCGCGGCCGGAATCTGCACCATCGAAGCGACCCAACCAGGCGACGGCACTTACCTGCCGGCACCGGCACTGACCCGATCGTTCGCTGTCACCGACGTCAACGGCGAGAGCGGAACGATTGCCGCACAGACCATCACGTTCCCGCAGCCTGCAGCGACCGCGGTCAACGGCGGTTCGATCCAGCTAAGTGCGACATCGGACGCCGGCCTTCCGGTCACGTACGCAAGCAGCACATCGTCGGTGTGCACGGTCTCGGGCGCGACGGTCACCGTCCTTGCCATCGGTACCTGCACGATCAACGCAGATCAGTCCGGCGATGCGACACACGCGGCCGCCTCGACCGTTGCGGCGACGTTCGCCGTCGTCGGAGCTCCGCAGGAGATCACTGTCAACCAGCTCCCACCGGTAGCGGTCTCGACCGGCTCGGCCACGGTGCTTGCGACCGCTGACTCCGGCCTCGGCCTGACCTATGCGACCAGCACCCCGACGGTGTGCAGCGTCGCCTCCGACGGAACCGTCACGCTTCTCACGCCGGGCATCTGCACGGTGGCGATCAACCAGCCAGGCGACGGCAGCTACGCGGCGGCGCCGACGATCACCCGTTCGTTCCCCGTCACCGATATCAATGGCGACAGCGGAAGCATCGCCTTGCAAACACTGACGTTTCCCAGCCCCGGCAGCACGCAGCTGTCAACGTCGACGCTCACGTTGGCCGCGACGTCGGACGCCGGGCTGCCGGTCTCGTACACGAGCGGTACACCGCTGGTGTGCACAGTGGCGGGCGGCACGGTGACGGTGCTCGCTACCGGCACCTGCACCCTCGACGCCGACCAGCCAGGCGACGGCACGCACTCGGCTGCTTCTACTGCAACCGTGTCGTTCGCCGTCACGAACTCGAGTGGAGGCGGAACGCCGAGCAATCCACCGACCACCACGATGCGCGTCGGCGGCAGCACTCGTGACGCAACCGCAGCAAACGTCGCAACGACGATGTATGCGAGCGCGGGTAGCGCACATGTCGTTGTGCTCGCGCGCGACGACATCTACGCCGACGCGCTGACCGGTTCGCCGCTCGCCAACGCACTCGACGGCCCGCTGTTGATCACCCCGACGCTCCAACTGTCGACCGATGCGCAGGGTGCGATCGCCCACGTGCTGCCGGCCGGCGGCGTAGTGATTTGCCTCGGTGGAACGAATGCCATCAGCCAGGCCGTGGTCACGAAGCTCACCGGCCTCGGCTACACAGTTCAACGCATCGGCGGCGCCGACCGCTACGAGACGGCCACCCTGATCGCCAACAAGATCGCGACGACTCAAACCGTCTCGAACGTCTACCTGGCCACTGGCCTGAACTTTGCCGACGCACTGCCGGCCGCTGATGCCGCTGGGCTGACGCATGGCGTCGTGTTGTTGACCGCAGACTCCACCATGCCGAGCTCGACGAAGACGTGGATTGCGCAGCACTCGACTGTGTCGACTACGGCGATTGGCGGAGCGGCGGCCAAAGCCGCTCCAACGGCAACAGCAATCGTCGGCGCCGATCGGTACGCCACGGCCGCCGAGGTAGCAAGCCTCGTTGCGGCCACCTCTCCCGGTGTCGTGCTCGCCACGGGAACCGCATTTCCCGATGGCCTCAGTGGCGCAGTGTTCGCGGCGCACAACGGCTGGTCATTGCTCCTGGTCAACCCGCAAGCAAGTGCACTGGATGCGGCCCAGGTCTCATACCTGCACGGCATCAGCCAATCCGCGACAACGGTGACCGCGATCGGCGGCGCTGCCGCTATCCCCGACGCGGCCGTTGCCTTGGTGAGCGCGGGACTGCACTAATCGCCTCCCGATCGATCACACTCATCCAAGAGCGGCCCAACCGGGCGGTACCACAGTTGCGCCGCCGCCAGCACCGATACTCAGTTACATGATGCCCGGTGCGTTCTGTTCAACGGCCGGTGCTACCGGATTCTCGATGGCCGGCAAGCCCGAGGTATGCAACACGACTGCTCCGGATCCGCGACTTCGCTGACGCGCCGCTAGTGCTGCGAAGTAGCCCCGGCTTGTCCGGACCGTTAGCTCGGTCGCGCCCGCAACAACGAAATGCTCGATACGACGACGAACACGCCCCAAACAACGAAGCCGATTAAGCCGAGGGCCATCCAAGGCGCGCAGACCATCTATTCGAGCGTCGGCTCGAAGGCAGCACTCGTGTTGGCACTGAATGACCTCATCGACGAAGAGGCAGGTATCGGCGCCATCGCAGCTGAGCTCAGCACTGCGAAGAATCCCTTGCAATTACTGCGAAAAGGCGTGCACATCACACGTGTGCTAAACGAGCGGTGCGGTGATCTGATTCGCGTTTTGCTGTCTGCCGAGCCGTCGGAACCAGACGTGGCAGCCGCGGTCGCCGACGGGATGCGCAGGCACGAACAGGGTGCCCAAAGCATCGCACGCCAACTCGCCACGTCGGGCGCCCTGCTCGCAGGCGTCACGTCCGAGCGAGCTTCCGCCGTATTCGCGATGATGACATCGCCGGCCAGCTGGCAGCAGTTGACCAAAGGCGCCGGCTGGCAGTTCGATGAGGCAGAAGATTGGGTCGTCGAATCCCTCGCGAAGCTACTACTCGCCCGACGCCGCTAGCGCCAACCCGCGGCGCCGCCGGCTCGCGAAACCCTAGCGATGCAGCGACTGACCGCCGTCGACCACCAACGTCTGCCCGCTCACATGGGTGAGATCCCTTGCCAGCGCGAGAAAAGCAGCCGCGATGTCTTGGGGTGTTCCGAGCCGGCCGGTAGGAACCAACGCTGCCATCTCGTCGAAATGCGTCGGCACATGTGCCCATTCGCGTCGGGTGTTCGGCGTCGGCACGGTGCCCGGCGCCACCGCATTCACCCGCACGCCGGCGGCACCAAGTGGCACCACGAGCGCGTGCACCAGACCGATCAGGCCGGCCTTCGCGGCGCTGTAGCCGATCAGTCCGAAGCTTTGCAAAGCATTGACGGACGACGCAAAGCTCACCGACCTGTTGCCGCTGCCGTCACGCAGCGAGGGCCAGACCGCGGCCAACGTCACATAGTGCGACGTCAGGTTGAGCTCGACTGACTCCCGGAACACGTCGACGCCCGGCAGCACCCGCCCGTGATCACCCGTCTCGGGCGACAACGAAATTCCTGCGCACGTGATCAGATGGGCGACCGGCCGTTTCAACGATTCGACCGCACTGCGCATCGTGCCAAGATCGCGGACGTCGGCCACCAGCCCGATGTAGTCGCCGCGAGCGGGTTGGTCGCGCACCGCATCGGTAACGTCAATGCCGGCGACCGCGAAGCCGGCGTCGAGGAAGGCCCGGGCGGTCGCAGCTCCGATCCCGCCTGCAGCACCGGTGACGAGAGCGAGGTCAGGTGAGTCGGACATGTTCCGGAACCTAACGGAACCACCCCCTCCGCCGGTTGCTTATTGCACGATGGGAGCGGTTCCACGCCGCCAGTTCGAAGCGCCACACCAGAGATGAGCACAGACCCGATGGCCCAGTCCGCCCCGAGGTTGATCGCCGACGCGTCGACGACGCAACTTGCCGTGCCCGACGTCAGGCGAGCCAGGATCGGCGTCTCGCTGATCTTCGCGGCCCACGGAGCGGTCTACGGCAGCTTCGCGACCCGCATTCCCTGGTTGCAGGACCACCGGCACATCGGCCCCGGCCTGCTCGGCGTCGCGCTGCTGGCGCCGGCGGTAGGTGCCTTGCTGGGCATGCCTTTTGCAAGCCGGTTGATCCATCGTTTCGGCGGACGGCGGACCACTCGCGCACTGATCGTCGCCTGGTGCATCAGCGGCGCACTGCCGATGCTCGCGCCCGACGTACCGGTGCTGTTCTTGCTGCTGATGGTCTACGGGCTCACGTCGGGCATGGCCGACGTCGCGATGAACGCCCAGGCGATCCCGGTCGAACACGCCGCCGGCAAGTCGATCATGTCGGGCCTGCACGGCATGTGGAGCGTCGGCGGCTTGGTCGCCTCTGGGGGCGGCGCATTGGCCGCCCATGCCAATCTCGATGCCCGGATCCACCTCGCGATCGTGGCGGCCGTGCTGGTCGTGATCGCGCTGATCGGCAGCACTCGGCTGCCAGCAAACATCGCCGACGAAGACGAAGAAGCGCCGCCGCATTTCGTTCGGCCACCCCGGGCCGTCGTCATCATCGGGCTCATCGCGTTCTGCGCGCTGTTCGCCGAGGCATCGACGTCCGACTGGTGCGCGGTCTACCTGAAGAAGGTCATCGGAACGTCAGCCGGCACGGCAGCCACTGCGTACACCGCGTTTGCGTTCACGATGGCCGCGAGCCGGCTCACCGGCGACTTCGCAGTGCGGCGATTCGGCCCGGTCAAGACCGTTCGCGTCGCCGGCATCATCGGCACGGCAGGCGGCTTCATGGTCGTGCTCGCGCACAACCCGGGCCTGGCGATCGCCGGTTTCGCGCTCATCGGTCTCGGCGTTGCTGCGGTGTTCCCGCTCGCGTTCGCGGCCGCCGGTCACGCCGACGCGCAGCCCGCGCGCGCCATCGCAGGTGTCGCCACAATTGCTTATGGCGCAGGCATTGCGGCGCCCGGCATTGTCGGCGGCATCGCCGCCGCGTCGTCCCTGCATGTGTCGTTCGCCATCATTACAGCGTTGGTCGCGCTCCTCGCGGTGGGCGCAGGCGTGCTGCAACCGAAGAAAACGACTCCGCACGCCACCGAAGCTTGACGAATACCGCTAGTCGACTCTTGACGAATGCCGCTAGTCGACTGGAGTGCGGTGCGAACGAAGGTCGATCACGCGGCCTGAATCGCCGGTGAGGTCGAGCACTTGCTGACGCGAGCCTTCGGCCACTCGCACGCAGTTGCGACCCGCATGTTTTGCTGCGTACAAAGCAATATCGGCGGCGTCGAGCAACTCGTGCACCGAGTGCCCGCTCTCGCGAAATGCCGCAACGCCAATGGAAATCGTGACCCCCACAGGCTCGCGCCGGTTGGACGCCGGAACACTGAGTTCGGCAACGTGCGACCTGATGCGCTCTGCCGCGTGCTTTGCCTGCTCGAGGTCAGAACCGGCCAGCAGGACGACGAACTCTTCACCGCCGAACCGCCCGACGAAGTCACCGGGACGGAGTCCGTGCGTGAGTCCGTTGGCAACGGCACGCAAAACCTCATCACCGAGAAGATGGCCGTACCTGTCGTTGACGACTTTGAAATGGTCGATGTCGACGAGCAGGATGGCAAGCGGTTCATGCCCCCCACGAGCGCGGCTCAGCGCACGATCGGCGACTTCGCGCCAATAACTGGAGTTCGCGAGGCCGGTCTTGGAATCGGTTCGCGCTGCCTCGCGAAACTCCGCCAGCAACAAGGTGCGCTGCAAGACCAGGACCGGTGCAACGGCGAAGAGGACAGCGAAAGGCGACGCCGTGCATGCCAGGGCAACCAGCACACCCGTGCAGCCTTCGGCCGCGATCGCGCCCCACGCATCAAGATCAGTAAAGGAATCGCGTACCCGCGCCGCTGGACTGGTAAGGGCGACCACTTCGGCGACCACGCCCATATTGACGGCATATCGCACGATGACACACGCGATGGTGAGAGCTACTGCCCCAGGCGTGCCGACAAGCGAGTGAATTTCCGGGCGCGCGCCCGCCATAACCGAGTCGCGCAACGTGGCCGCGATGTAGCTGGCAAGACCCGCGGCTGCCAGGCTGAACACCAGCTTGACCGGCGGCCGCTTCGCTACTCGAAACTGACCGAACAGCAACAATGGAGCCGCCGCCAGCGCCGCGTAAACGGGCGGCAGGAGAAGGACTACCGGAATCGTCCACACCGCTAGGAGGTCGTTCGCCGCCCGCCCGGCACGTGGCCCTCGCCAAACAAGTCGCAGTGATGCCTCGATGCTCACCATGCCGCAGCCGACCAAAACAGCGAACGTCAGGAGGTCACTTGAACGCCAGGATGCCGTAATTAACCCGACCACAACGGCAACCGCGAATAGAACATCGACTGCGCAAATCAGGAATCGCGCGCGAGCCGGCAAGCCCCAAAGCATCCACCGGCGAGAACTCGCCCTGAACCTCTGGATCGTCGTTGCCACCCCCAAAGAGCGATGCGGCGATCTGCTGGACCGTAACACCGTGTGACCAGTCACCCTACGCGCAGTTAGGTCGGTTCGTATACACGAGGTCCAGCACAGGCTGCCGCGTGTTTCGATTGGTTCTTCAGTTGCGCGTCGCGCGTGCCGAGAACCATCCCAGGACACCACTGACGGCACGCGGGGACACGCGTCATCCGAGACCGAAGGAGGCACGCAATGCGCGAGCACGGGTGGTGGTAGAGCTTGAGCCCCATGCGGGCATCGAGACCAGCGAGCTGCCGGGTCGAACCCCCCACCGACCCGGCGGCTCGCTTCAATTCCCGGGCGCCCCATGGTCGGTGTGAGCCGAACTTAGCGACGCCGCAGCGCGTAGCAGGCCACCGCTGCGGCAGCGGCCACGTTGAGCGAATCGACCCCGGCACTCATAGGGATCCGCACCGGCCGGGCCATGGCCAGCGCTCGCGGCGACAACCCCGGGCCCTCGGCACCCAACA
>Ga0070658_10002510_pt1 | contig 15331 bp, 11 predicted proteins | sample KBSC13metaG_FD_64664 | JGI IMG/M metagenome (GOLD analysis project Ga0070658, IMG submission 64664) | Corn rhizosphere microbial communities from Kellogg Biological Station, Michigan, USA - KBS C1-3 metaG | ecosystem: Host-associated > Plants > Roots > Rhizosphere > Soil ...
GGCGATGCCATGCAGCAGCGCATGTTCATGTTCATGCCGCTGATCTTCGTCGGCTTCTGCTATAACTATGCTTCTGCGTTGGCGCTTTACTGGACGGTGCAAAATCTGTTTTCTGTCGTCCAACTCTACGTGACGCGGAACCAGGCACCGCCGACGTTGCAAAAGGTGACCGCGCCGCCGAAGAGGAAATAAGCGCGCCACTTTTTTCATATGAGTCTAAACCCACGCGAGACACTCGATACGATGCTGGGACTGCTCGGCTTCGTCTGCGAGATCAAGGAATACCAGCACGAGCACGGACTCACCCTGCAGGTTTACACGGCGGACAAGGATCGCCTGATCGGCCGCAACGGGGCCTTGCTCGATGATCTCCAGTTGCTACTGAACCGGGTGCTCCAGGCGAAAGACAAGCAGGCGCCCAAGGTGCAGGTGGACATCGAGCACTGGCGCGAGATGAAGGACGATGGCCTCGCCCACCGCGTGCAGCAACTCGCCGAGATCGTGCGGCAGACCGGGCGTCCCTACGTCCTCGAGCCCATGAACGCCTACGAGCGCCGGATCGTGCACAATGCTTTCAAGGATGACCCGGAGATCATGACCTGGAGTCCCCCGGATGACGCGCGGTTGAAGCGGATTACGCTGCGGCGGAGGATCTCTGGGGGAAGTAATCAGTGATCAGTGGGCAGTAATCAGTGGGGGCACTGCCGCGTACGCCCCATTGCATGGTCCCATAGGGTTTCCGCCAGCCGCCCTGCCGAATTTGTCGCGAGACATTTCCGGAATCTTCAGTTGACAAACGCGTTTCAAGCCACGAAATTCGCGCTCCTTTTCTCCTTTTCCGTGACAATCCGCCTTATGACCAGCCAACTTCTCGACGAAGCCTTCAAAGTGATTCCCAGCCAGCAGGTACTCGTGAACGTGGTCTCGAAGCGGGTGCGCCAGCTCACGGCAGGACATCGCCCGATGGTGGAAACGGGACCGCGGATGGGTTTTTCCGACATCGCCCTCACGGAAATCATCGAGGGGAAACTGAAGTGGGAAGAGGCTTCCGCGGAAGCGGTGGCCGGGAAGGCTTAGGGTCCACCCGCGCACATGGTGCGCCCTAGTATGAACGCCGATATTTCGGTCAACCGCAAGGCTCTGCGGGATTACCACATTTTGGAGCGATTTGAGGCCGGGATCGAACTGCGGGGGACGGAAGTGAAGTCCATTCGGGGAGGATTCGCGAACATCAACAGCGGGTTTGCCCGGGTCGAGAACGGCCAGGTCTTCCTCTACGAACTCGACATCCAGCCCTACGTGCGGGCCAGCTTCGAGCAGCACGACGCCAAGCGCAATCGGCGGCTCCTCCTGCACAAGCAGGAGATCAACCGGCTCTTCGGCCTGACGCAGGTCAAGGGCAACACCCTCGTCGCCCTCCGGCTCTACTGGAAGGACGCCCGGGTAAAGGTCGAGATTGGCGTGGCCAAGGGTAAGGAATCCGCGGATAAGCGCCAGGATCTCAAGGAGAAGGCGTCCAAGCGGGAGACCGATCGTGAAGTCGCCCGCTTCAATAAGAAGCACGCACACTGAGCGAGGGGTGAGGGGGGACAGGTGTGGCAATAGAATCCGTGAGGCGGCGCGCTTGCGTTCTTTGTAGTGCGGCGCTGCTGTGCCGCTTTCGGAAGGGGGCGAAGGCGGTGGAAGGCCGGAACGAATGCGGTATGGCACATCCCGCCGGCAGCCCTCCTTCGCCCCCTTCCGAAAGCGCCAGAGCACCAGAGCACCGGCGCACTACAAGAACGCAAGCGCAGATCAAGAATCCGCGCAGACAGCCCGCGATACTACCCACCCAAAAAAGACATCTCCGCTTTCGGCTGAGTCGCGGTGGCACTGGTGCGAATCTCTGAGTAACGGTCGGCGCGGGCCTTCCATACCCGACGGATAATTGCGGCCAGCTCTTCATCGCCAGCGCCTGTGCGCAGGGGAGTCTGCAGATCGGTTCCAGCCACGGCGAAGAGGCATGTGAATAACCGCCCATCGGCCGACAGCCGCGCCCGGGTGCAGTCCCCGCAAAACGGTTGGGTGACCGACGAGATCATCCCGATTTCTCCGCCATCGCGCTGGCGGTATCGACGGGCCACTTCACCACGATAGTTCGCCTGCAGGGGCTCCAGCGGCATCGCCTCTGCCAATCGCGCCAGGATTTCCGCCGCCGGCACGACGTCGGCGAGGTGCCAGCCATTGGTATTGCCGACGTCCATGTACTCGATGAAGCGCAGGATGAATTCCGGTCCGGCGAATCGCTCCGCCATCGTGACGATCTCCCCATCATTCACACCTCGCTTCACGACCATATTGATCTTGATCGGCGCGAAGCCCGCCTCCTTTGCCGCCTCAATGCCGCGCAGCACGCGATGCACGGGAAAATCCACCCCGTTCATCGCGCGGAAAATCTCGTCGTCCAGGGCATCGAGGCTGACGGTCACCCGCTTCAGCCCGGCCGCCCGCAACGGGCGGGCCATCTCTACGAGTCGTGAACCATTGGTCGTCAGGGTCAGATCTTGCAAGCCATCGATGCCGGCCAGCTTCACCACCAGTTGATCGAGTTCGCGGCGCAGCAGGGGTTCGCCGCCGGTCAGGCGCACCTTCTCGACACCCAAGTTTACGAAGATGCGCGCCAGTCGTGCAATCTCCTCGAAAGTCAGGACCTCTTCCCGGGGGAGAAAATCATACCCGCGGCCGAAGATCTCCTTGGGCATGCAGTACCCACACCGAAAATTGCAGCGATCCGTCACGGAGATCCGGAGATCGTGCAACGGACGCTGGAGGCGGTCTGTGGGATGGGAGTGCATGGGCGCGGCTCTTTTAACTTCACTGCCCACACTATTTCCGCAAAGCAAAACGCCCCGAATTGCTTCGGGGCGTTTGCAAAACTGCGGGTATTGTCGAGGAATCAGCGCTGGTCAGCGCGGAATCCGCTGCTTAGTAGCGCTTCTGGTAGCCGCCACGGTCGCCGCGATCGCCGCTGCCGCCGCCACGGTTGCCACCGCTGAATTCGCGGCGAGGACCGCCGGGAGCGCGCTCTTCGCGAGGACGAGCTTCGTTGACGGTGAGCGGACGGCCCTGCACGGTCTTGCCGTGGAAGAGGCTGATCGCCTTCTGCGCTTCGTCGTCGGAAGACATGGTGACGAAGGCGAAGCCGCGGGAACGTCCCGTGAACTTGTCCTGCATGAGTGCGACTTCGGAGACGGTGCCGGCTTGGGCGAAGGTGTCCTGAAGGTCGACCTCGGTGGTGTCGAAGGAGAGATTCCCGACGTAGAGTTTGTTGGCCATGATGATGTTGTTTCTTTTCTAAGAGTGGGCCTGCGGCGGTTGTTTCCGTTTGTCGGATTTCAAAACTGCCACTGCACTCTGCGAAAGTCGGAAAGACTTCCGCGTCACGAAACAACTAGCAATCTACCAAACCTGAGGAGGTTCCAAACTATTAATGAGCTACCAATAGACACCCTCTTGCTTCGAAAAGCAAGGTCTAATCTTAAAATTTTGCCGCCAATACATCCCGCAATTCGATGGATGCCAGGGAAGATCGAGTTCCAAGTCCACATTTCCCCCGCGAGATCACCCTTGCGGCGGAGTGATTCGCTGGCCGATTCGCTGGCGAGACCGCGCTAGCCGAGGCGGTAGACGATGCGCGCCTTGCTCAGATCGTAAGGCGACATCTCGAGTTTCACGCGATCGCCATTGGTCAGGCGAATGAAGCGCTTGCGCATCTTGCCTGAGATGTGGGCGAGTACGCTGTGTTTGTTGCCGAGTTCGACGCGGAACATCGTCCCGGCGAGCACGGAGGTGATTTTGCCTTCGGTTTCAATAACGTCATCCACTGCCATAAATAATACACTGATGCGCCGCGCGGGCCGGTGCGTAGAAGGGAGGGCGACGGCCGTTCCCTTGGTTGAACAAGCTTTCGGAGAAGCGCTTCGGGCCGGCACTGACCGGTCGAAGGGACGTGTAGTATCACCGCTTTCGGGGGAATTGCAAGTGTAGTATGCGAAAAGATGAAGCCGACGAATCCCGCCATGACGAAGCCTGAGGGAAGGAAGGTGATCGGGCGATGGGACTACCCCGCATAGTGTGCATCCTTGAGCGCCGGAAAGTCGTGGCGCCAGGAAGTCACAACTTCGAGGTCGATCGCCGAGGCCAGCACGCATTCGCGTTCGCTGGCATCCGCGATGATCACCCCATGCGGATCTACGACCACGCTTCGCCCGGCATACAGAAAGCCGGGCTCCATGCCCACGCGATTCACGCCGATCACATAGGCCTGGTTTTCGATCGCCCGCGCTTGCAGCAAAGTCAGCCAATGCTGTTGTCGTTTCGCGGGCCAGAGCGCCATGACCACGAAGAGATTCGCGCCCTGGCGCGAGGCGGCGCGAAAGATCTCGGGGAAGCGCAGATCGTAGCAGACGAAAGGCGCCACCGTGAAACCCGCCACCGGGAACGTGACGACTTCCTGACCGCGTTCGTGGACCCGCGCCTCGCCCCCGAGCGTAAAGGGATGAATTTTGGCGTAGCGGGCCAGCAAGGCACCGTCGGGCGAGAAGGCGACAGCTTCGTTGCGTCCCTGTTCGGTGGATCCGCTGCTGACTGCTCCGCCCATCACAAATACCTGGTGCTTCCGCGCCAGCTCTGCGAGGAACGCCTCGTCTTCTCTTGCCGTACCCTGGCGCGTTGCCGCCAGATTCATCGAGAAACCGCTGGCGAACATCTCCGGCAGCACGACCAACGCACCCGGATTCGGTGGCGTTCGTTCAAGCAGCGCGTTGACTTTGGCGAAGTTCGCAGCCTTGTCTTCCCAGGCGATGTCGAGTTGGAGGGCATACACGTTCATGGCGGGCGTGGGCGTAGCTTGCGACAGGAGCGGTGCAAATCGCAAGGCCCAGCGCTATCGTAACTCCGGCCGATCCGGGTCCGCGACCACGCCGGAGGGTGTCAGGCGCTTTGTCAGTCGAACCAGGATACGAAACGCGGCAGGGAGGACACCAATCACGATCTGCGCAAGCAACCAGAGGGCGCCAATCGCGATGACCCACGGGATATAGTCGATGAAGGCCGAATCGCGGGCACGGGCTGGGCCCTTCGTCCGCGGCGGGTTTCCGTCGAGATACACCACCGTTACTTCGTCCCCGATATTTTGCGGAGCCACATAAAGTTCGCCACGTTCCAACACGGCCTGCTTTGGCTGTTCTTCGTGAGGCGCGGTAAATTCCACCCGATAGCCGTCCACGATCACTTGCCGGGTCCGGGGAAAAATCCAGCGGAGCGCTGGCGGCACGAATTCGCGAAATTGCTTGAGCGGTACCTTCTCAACCGCGACTAACGTCCCGGCGAGCGTTGGTGCCTGGCTCCACAGCCGGGTGTCCACGAAACCCAACTTCCCCACCGCCACGAGCGCGGCCAGGGTCAGAATCGTGACCAGCGTCCGCACATGGGTCAGCGGATCCTTTTTCCGCGCGAGATCGAATCGCTCCAGGCGCTTCTTTTGGAGATAGTCCTCGAGGTCTGGACGTTTGGAGAGTTCACGCTGGGCGGTGGTCACCGGCCCGGCGAATTTGGCCGGCAAATCCTGGGGCGCGCGCCACGCCACGCTGATGACCCGGCCTTCACTAACGATCAGGCCGAGCCCGCGCTCCGGCAGCCAGACGGTGCCTTCGGCCAGGAGTTGCTCGTCGGTGGGAGGCGTAGCTGCACTTTGATCTGGCTGGGCAAAGGGAGCGCTGCTCGCGTCCCCAGCCTGCCATACCGCCGACGCCGGTGAGCCCAGCAGGCACAACGCATCTTCCAGGCTGATTCCGAGCAGCGGTCGCCCATTCCAGAGCACCTTGGCATCGTCAATCGAGAGCTGGCGCAAGCGCTGCGTGCCATCGGTGGTGAAGTAAAACTCCATTTCCCAGTCGTCCGCGATCGCCGAGAGATTATCGTCGCCGTATTCGTCCAGTTCCGCGCCCTGCGGTTGCATGGCCTCTTGCACCTGGGCGCGGGTCATCCCCGGACGCACGCCGCACCAGGCGTCGAGTTTTGCGAGATCAAAGGAAGTTTCGTCGGGCATTGGATCGGGGGACTGATTTGGGCTTGGAGAGTGCGCGTGGGTTGGTTCTGACCGCGACTAAATTCGCGGCGGCGTCATTCAAAGGGATGGGGCCACGTTGGGGCAAGGCGCCGTACTCCACGCACAGGCGCCTTTCCCCTGTTCGACCACTTTCACTTGCCCGCCTTCGCGTCGAAATCTGCCCAGAATTGGGCCGCCGGCCTGGCGCCTTGGTATCCCTCCCCGGGAAACGCATCGGCTTCGATCGTCTGGAGCGTCTTGCTCTGCTTCAGCGCGGCCAGTTCTTTCGGCACGACATCGCAGCTTAGCTTCTCGAGCGCGGTGAAGTTGAGGACGGGACGCAGATCCACCAGTTTCTTGCAGCGACGCAGATCCAGTTCCTTCAACGGCGCACCCTCGAGCGGCGACAGATCACTCACAAAAGTCCCCGAGAGGTTCAGGCTTTCGAGTGGGACTCCCTGGAGGACTTTGAGATTGGTCATGACGGTGTTCTTGAGATTGAGGACCTTTACGGGCATCGTTTTGACCACAGTAAAATCATAAGCTTTCGTCCCCTCCAGGCTGAGGTATTCAATCGGAGTGTCCTTGAGCGGTGCGATATTGTTGATGGGCGTATTATCCAGGATCAGCTTGTGCAGCGGCATCCCTTGCAGCGCGGTGACACTGACGAGCTTTGTGTTGCTCAGGTTGAGCGACTGCAAGCGGGCGCCGCGCAGCGCGTCGACGTCGGTGATCGCCGTTCCGCTGGCATCGAGCATGTCGATGGGGAGCCCACGCAAGGCATCCAGAGATCGCATGGGCTGGCCCGCCACGCTGAGGGCCACAAGTCCGCCAGCACCGGTGGTCACGCTGTAGTGATCGCGCCCGAGCAAATTGAGCAGACGCTGATCCACGAGCTTGCGCCTTCCCTCGGCGTTCTCCTGCAGCTTGGCGGCGATGGAAAATGCGGCCCCGGACGCTCCGGCGGATTCCAGGTAGCGATACAGATCGTGTGCCGATTCGTTCTTCCACCGCTGCGGGTCTTTGGCCATCGGCTTCAGTTTGGCGACCGCGGCGAGAACACGCTCGGGGTCGGCTCCGACTGGGCCGCGCTGTTGCGCGGCGCGCAGGGCGTTGGCGGCATCGTCCCACCGCTCCAGGGCGAGAAGGGCCCAGGCGCGTTCCCAATACGGGCGGGGCGGATTCGGATCCACGGCGATGGCGGCGTCGATGCTGGACAACGCATCTTCGAAGCGCTGCGTATCCGCCTGGTATTCGGCGAGTCGCAGGAATTCCGCCGCCCTGCTTTTCAGATTGAGGGCGACGGCGTGATCCGTGGCTGCCTGCTTGCGCGCGTGGATCGCGGTGAGGACGGCGGTAATGCCAAAAAAGAGGCTCGCGCCAACGACGATGGCGGCTGCCATCGAAACCGTTTTGTAGCGGTTGACGACGAAGAAAAATTGCCGCACGGGTCCGACCTTTTCGGCTTCGGTGATGGTCGCATTTTGGTAGGCACCGATGTCCGCCTGGAGCGCTTCCACGCGCTGGTAACGCAGGCCGGGCTGCAACGCCATCGCCTTGGTGACGATCGCCGCCATGGGGTCCGGCACACGTTCCCGCGGGAGGTGCGGATAGCGCTGTCCGAGATCGAGGCGGTCGGTGCGGCCTTCGGCAATTAGTTGGAGAGCCTTGGCGGGATCGTCCTCGTTCAGCGGGGCGCGCAGCGAGAGGATATGGTAGAGGATCGCGCCCAGCGCGTAAATATCCGTGCGCACGTCCAGCGTGCCCGGTTCGTTCCGGGCCTGCTCCGGAGCGAGGTACTGCGGACAGGTTGCGGTGGTACACTGGGGTGTCGTCGGGGCGCAGGCGACCGTGCCATTGGCATCGAGTACCGCCGCCGTCGACCAATCCATGACCAGCACTTCACCGTGGTCGCCGATATTGATGCAATCGGGCTTCAGGCTGCGATGGATGATGCCCTTCGAATGCGCGAAGGCCACGGCTTCGCAGGCTTTGACAAAGATCGCGAGCAAAGGGTGCAACGAGTATTTGGCGATGGCATCCTTCTGTCCGTCGCGGAGCAATTCGAGGACCTTGGCGAGGGTGATGCCGCGCACGACTTTCATCGTGTAGTAGGGCCGTCCTTGCTCGTCGGTGCCCAACTCGTGCACCGGTGGAATGGAGGGATGCTCCAGTTGTCCGGTGATCTGCGCTTCCTCAATGAAGCGCGCCACCTCTTCTTCCGTGGCGCCGGGTCGCATCACTTTCATCGCCAGGTCACGACGAATCGCCGAGTCATGCGTATCGAGAACGGGTCCTTCCTCCTCGCGTTTGAGGACTTTCTCGATCTCGTAGGTGCGTTCTGTGGTCATCTCCTTCGGCACCGCTTCGCTGTCGCCGGGTGTTGCCGCCGCCGTCGCGTCCTTGATCAAATGTGCTTCGATCGTCGCCGCGCCGATGCGAATCTCTTGGGACGGCCACACCCGGGTCTTGTCCTGAACGAGCTGGCCATTGATGGACGTGCCCGCATCGCTGCCGAGATCTTCAACGTAAATGGAGTCGTCATCGATCGTCAGTTGAGCGTGTTTTGGCGAAACATCGGGGAGATCGAGAACGAGGTCGGCGGTCGTGTCCTGCCCGATGACATACTCGCCGGCTGACAAGGTCTTGCGGGCGACTTCGGCGCCGCCGTTGGTAACGACAATCTCAAATTGCGGTGTGGCCATAAAGGAACACGAGGCGAAAGCAGCCTGTGAGTTCCACAGAAAGCGGGTTTTCCGCGGGGGCGTCAAGTTTGGTTGGTTGGGTGGGGGGATTTGGAGGGCATTTGCGCACGGCACGGGGTGATGGGGACGGCGCTCGCGCTCAGATCGGGGCTGAAACCGAAGCGTTGCTGCCGTCTAATTCGACGGCTCTTCCGGTTTCTTCACTTCCGCTTTGGCGCCTTCGCGATAGAGGCCGGCGAGCCGCACCAAAATGGCCTCCAGCTTCGCATAATACTCATCTACCGGTTGGGTCGCCTTCGTCTCCCGAAGCTGCGCCAGATCCCGTTCCAGTTTGTCGCGCTCGTCGCGTAGTTCCGGCGGAAGACCTTTTTCCGTGGCGCTGGGGACAAGTTGAATCTGGTGGGCCCGCAGGCCGTCGGGCGCCTGTTTCGTCGAGGATTTTTTCACCACGCGCACGCCCTGGAACCAATCCGGAGGCGTGCCGAGCCCGTCGCCGTTGTCGTCGAGCAGGGAATGTTCCGTCGCGAGACGGTCTTCGTTTTTATAGAAATCCGCGGTGCGTTGCGCCGCAGCCAGCCATGCTTCGAGCAGGGACGTCTGGCCGTCTTTGTCGAGATCGGCGGCGGGATCGGCGATCGTTTCAGAGAGATAACCTCCGAGGCGCGAATAGTTGTTCTCGGCTCCGTTCCTCGTCGCCGTCACGATGATGCGCCCTGGGGCGGAGAGCGGCTTGAGAAACGCTCCGCTGGCGGAGAAGCCGCAGATCACCACTACCGTCCGCTGAAATGGTTTCAGCCAGGCGGCGAGATCCGAGGCGGACAGGTCGTCGCCGGTGAGATTGAATTTTGCCTCGCGCCCGTCGAATGATCCGTGGCCAAGCATCACGATCCAGAGCGGTGCGGTGCTCTCCTTGGGCTCGTCGTTGAGCGCCTTCTGCATTTGATCGCGCGCATCGTGCTGGCCGTCACGCAACGTGATGAGACGCGCGCCGGCAGCATCGCCGGCTTTCTGCCAGTTCGCGGCCCATGTGGAGAACGGGCCGGAATACGTTTCCTCTCCACTGGCGCCGACGGCGATGATTACCGTGGCCCTATTTGGGGTGGGAGCAGCCGCATGCAGCGGCAGGGCGGCAGCCAGGATGAGGAGGAGGGAGGCGGGCAGCTTCATGCGAGTCCTTTGTAACGCCGCAGTCCCCATTCGCCGACGAAACAGGCGAGGGCGAAAAGGAACATCCATGGCGTGTGCCAGAGAGGGCGTGTCCACGATTCGGTGACCGGCGCGCGATGGGTGGGCAGTTCGCGGGCAAACGAATCGAGTTCGTCCGGCGTGAGCACGCGCCCGCCGGTCTGCCGCGCCAGTTGCTCCATCAGGCCGCGATTGGGTCTCAGGTCGCGGTACTCCGCCGCCGCGAGGTCGCTGGTCCAGCCTGTGGCCGCGGCGCCGGCCGGCGCTCCCGTGTCGCTGGCCACGGCGGCCTCCAGGCGATAGCCGCCGCTTTCGCGCGGGATGTAAGTCGCCTCATAAAGACCGGGCTCGCTGGTGGAGGCCTCCGCCGCGAGGGTGATGGGCGCTTCGTCCGCCGGCGCCCCGGCCCGCGTGACCTTGAGCGTGACCACGGCGTTGTCGAGCGACTGGAATTTCGGATCGCGCACCCGCACTTGCACGCGCACGCTGGAGCCGTCCGGCTGCGGTTCGGTGCGGAGTTCGACCGATTCCGGCACGTCGGCGACCAGCCAGCGCACGATCTGCCGCCACGCCTTGAGCAGGTCTGCCTGCCGCTTTTCGTCGCCGAGCCCGGATTGCCAAAAATCGCCGATGAGCATGGAGGCCGTACGCCCACGGCCAAAGCGCTGCGTCACCAGCGCGGGAAACTCATGCTGCCCATCCGTGACCGTCGCCGCCACCATCGCGGCGGGCTTCGGCGCGCCCGTGCGGTTGAGGACGTCGAAGGATGGCAGCGCGGCGAGCCGTGCCCGTTCGTCGCTCTCGTTGGTGCGCAACCGCACCCACGGTTGCAGCCAGCCTTCGCGCGTCAGGGCCAGATGCACCGGGCCCGTAGGAGCCGCGTCCACCTTGGTATCGAGATAGACCGGGAGCATGTCGCCGATCGCGGTGCGCGCGAATTTGCCTTCGCGAAACGACTCCATGCCACCGAGGGCGAGCAGGCCTCCGCCGCGTTCGCTCACGAAGCGCTGCACGAGGCTCATCTGATCGGCGGTGAAAAACTCCGCCTCGAGATCGCCCATGATGATCGCCCGGTATTTGTAGAGTTCCTCCGGAGTCTTCGGGAATCCGTTGCGCAGTTCGAATTCATCCATCGTATTCAAACGGACGAAAACCGCCTGGTCGTATTGTTCAATGTCCTCCTTCGATTGATTGCCGAATCCACGGAAAAGCGGGTTGCTCGATTCGCCGGCCCGGCCGCGGAAGGTGAATTTTGGTTCGCGCGGAGCCACGCGGATGAGCCCGACCAATTGCGTCTGGTCGTCCGCCTCGACCGCACGGTGGAGGAACTTGTACTCCCAGTTGGGACGTCCGCTCACGTAAAGAATCCGGTAGGGGCCGGCGCCGCGATCGACCGTGATGATGCTCTCGTTGTTCGCGAGGGTGGCCTCGGGCGCGCCGGCGGCCTTAGGCGCCACGACGAAGCGATAGAAGAGCACGCCGGTTTTCGCCGGGCGGATTTGGAACCGGAACACGATCTTGCCGTCGTTGTCTGGCACTTTGAGCGTTTGCTCCATGACCGGTTTGTCGCGCGGCGCCTCCTTGCCGGCTTCGACCGGATAGAGGCTGCCGACGATCTCCTCCCCGCCAAAACCCAGGGCGTTGACCTCGGCCAGGATCGTGACGGGGGCGTCTTCGAAGGACGTTTGCGTCACGGTATTGTTCGTCACCGCGAGGTCGCGGGCCGGGCCTTCTTTGCCGAAGAGCACGGGGTAGATCGGCGGGAGGCCGCGGAGCTTTTCGGGATCGCTGAGATCGGCGGCAATCCCGTCGGTCAAGAGAATGACGGCGGCGAGTGGTTGGCCGCGATGCCTTTCCTGAAGCTGCTCGAGGGTGTGTCCGAGCGCGGTTGTGCGGCCATCGAAGGTAAGCTCGCGGAAATCCTGCGAAGGCTGCAAACGGGAATCGGCGAGGTAATCGCGCACCTCGAAGCTTTCCTTGAGCTTGGTGTGCCAGAGATTGCGTTCGCCGGTCAGGACGCGGCGCAGGGTGTCGCCGCGGGGTTCGGTGGCGTCGCGGTCGCGCAACGTCATGCTCATCGAATTATCGGCCACGGCGGCGATGACATTGGCGCCCGGCTTGGCCCGCTGGTCCGACCACATCGGCTCGAGCAGGCAGGCGAGGAGCGTGGCGATGCCGAGCACTTTCAGGAAGGCGCAGGCGAGCCGCAACCCGTGCGGAGCCGGGGTGCGCGCGTAGGACCACGCGATGAGCGCCAGCGCAAAGCCGCCCGCGCCCGCCACGGGCCACAGCCAATCCTGACCCGCCAGATAGAGCGCCGAGAAGTGGAGCATCAGTGGCTCCGACCGAGGTCTTCGTAGTAACGCCGGACGCGCTCGGCGTACTTGGTCGGCACTGGATCGCGATCGATCGGGACGAGATTTTCCTTCGACTCGCGGCGGGCGAGTTCTTCGCTGAGGCGGTTGCGCAATTCGGCCAGCGGGGTCCTGATTTTGGAGTTCACCATGTCCCAGTCCGGTTGGGCGGCGTTTTTCTTGTATTCCACGCGGACGCCCTTGGCGATTTCGCGCACCCGGGCGATCTCGGTGCGCAAGTTGCGATCGTCGACCATTTCCTCGACGTTTCGCAACCGGTCGGACCACTCGACGTAGCGCTCGCCGGTGAGGGGGCCGCTCCAGTCGACATCCGGTCCACCGCCGCCAGCGCCTCCGCCGTCATTGAATCCGCCGCGGCCGGCGGTGGCGAGTTGGCTCAATCGCGCTCCCTGGCGCGGGCCATTGGGATCGCCATTCGGATTGGCCGACGCGTTGTCGGCGCCGCCACCACCGGATTGCGTTCCGCCCTTGTTTTGAGCGGAAGCGTTCTGCGCGCGCCCGCCCTTCCCGTCCTGTCCTGGTTGCTGTCCCTCGCCATTGCCCTGGCCTTCGCCTTGAGCGGAAGAAGGATCTTTCGAAGCGGTTTGTCCCTTGCCACCCTTGCCGCCCTGCCCTGGTTGTTGCCCTTCGCCGGGTTGCTGGCCTTCGCCCTGGCCCGAAGCTGGATCTTTTGAAGCAGTCTGTCCCTTGCCGTTCTTGCCACCCTGGCCCGGCTGCTGGCCCTCACCGGGTTGCTGGCCTTCGCTTTGACCGGGAGAGGGATCTTTCGAAGCGGTTTGTCCTTTGCCGTCCTTACCACCCTGACCTGGCTGTTTGCCTTCACCGGGTTGCTGGCCTTCGCCTTGACCGGGAGAGGGATCTTTCGAAGCAGTCTGTCCCTTGCCGTCCTTGCCACCTTGACCCGGTTGTTGCCCTTCGCCGGGCTGCTGGCCTTCGCCAGGTTTGTCGCCCGCGGCGCCTGTCTGGACACGTTCGCCTGGCTGCCCGTCACGCGACGTGTCCACGATGTTGGTTTTGTGTGGGCCGCCGGGCTTCTGGCCCTCGCCCTCCTGCGCGCGCTCACCGGGCTGACCTGCCTTTTGCTCGCCGGTCTGCGCGCCTTCCTTGGGCTCGCCCTGCTGGCCGGGTCCCGATTTCTGTGCGCCCGTGGCAGCATTGTTGTCCGCCAGGTCAGGACGGGCCCGCCGAATCTCCCGCTCGAGTTGATCCTTGAGCGTATCCAATTCGGTGCGGGCCTGGCGCAGGGCTTCGGCTTCGTCGCCCAGCACGCTCTCGGCGGCGCGCTCCACGCCGCCTTTCAGATCGTCGATCTCCTTGCGCGCCTTTTCTTCAAATTGCTGAGCCTGCGGGGCGTAACCGCGCTGGGCCAGTTGCCGCGATTTGTCGAGCGTCTCACCGGTCCCCGCCTGCGTTGTCTTGCGCAGCGTGTCGTAGAGTTCCTTGGCCAGCAGGGGCTCGGCGGCTTCGGCCTGCTCGCTGACCTGTTTCATCTTGTCGGTGATCTTGGTCAGCTTTTCCTGCTGCTGGGCAAATTGATCCGCAAGCTTTTCGCGCGGGCTGGTGCTGTCGAGCGTCCGGCGCTCCTGCTTGCCGGGCTCGGGCTTGAGCTGGTCCGCGATCTCCTGCTGCTTCTCCGCCAGCTCGCGGGCGTCGGCGCGCATGTCGCGCATCTCGTCCTTGAATTGCCCGCTCGTCTTCTTGCGGAAATCGTCGCGCATCTGCTGCAACTCGCGCTGCGTCCGGGTGCCGCTGGCTAGCGCCTGCGAGGTCTGTCCCTTCTCCATGGCCTCGGCGGCCTTCTGCGCCTCGGCCCGCGTCTTGTCGAGTTGCTGGCGTTCATCAGCGAGCTGCGCCTGCTGCTGCGATTGCTCCATCTTCTGCCGGGTTTCGTCGAGATCGGCGAGGACCTGTTGCTCCTCTTCCCGCAAGCGCTTGAGCTGGCGGCGAATCTCCTCTTTCTCCGGCTCGGTCTTCGCCGCCTGGAGCGCCGTCTGGAGTTCTTTCAGGCGTTCGTTCACGTCCTGCTGGCGCTGCGCCAGTTCTTTCAACCGGTTCAGGATGGCGAGCTGATCGCGCTGCGCTTCCTCCTTCGGCGCCTCGGCCTCGCTCTTCGTCTCGTAGCGCTTCTTCTCATCCTTCATGTCCAATTCGTCGAGCTGCTGCTGCTGCCGCTGCTGGCCGCCCTTTCCCTGGCCTCCGCCTTTCTGCTTTTTGACCCGGAACTCATGCGCGGCCAGCTTCAGCAGGGCGTCATAGGCGGCCTGTTCGGCGTTGAGCGCATCGGGCAGGGGATCGGTTGTCTTTTCGGCCTTGGTAAGTTGATCGAGCGCGGTTTCCATCTGCTTGGCGGCATTCTCCGCCAGCCCGCGCGATTTCGGATCCTCCTGCTTTTCGACCATGGCCTTCGTCTTCTTCAAGGCCTCGGCCTGGGCGTCGCGCACGGTGGGGATGCCCTCAACATATTTGGCGCCCGGCTTCTGTTCCGACGTGTTCGCCTCCTCGGCGCGCTTGAGGTTCCAGGTGGCGCTGATGATCTCCTTTTGCGAATCCGCCTCCTTGGTGGCTTCCTGACCACCGCCCCCGCCGCCCTGCTGATCCTCGCCATCGTCGCCGCGGCGGAAGATCTCCTCGAAGGGGCGGACCTCGGCGAAATACATGTCGGTCTCCGTGCGGCGCGTCTTTCCGTCGGGTCCCACGTCTTCCGCCCAGAGATACCACGACACCAGTTCGTCGGGTTTTACCTGGAGGTCCTCCAGCTTGAGGAGATGGGTGATTTCTTTTTTCTCATCGGCGTGGGTTTCCTGGCCGAGTTCAATCTGCTGCGGTTCGTGGCCCGCGATGTTGATCGTCATGCCGTAGCGCGAAAGTCCGAAGTCGTCCCAGGCCTGCGCGCGGAAGGCGACTTCCTCGATCGGGGAGACGCGGACGTCGCCCTTGGGAGTCTGGAATTTCAGTTCGGGCCGGCGGTTCGGCACGGC
>Ga0070658_10002511_pt1 | contig 15326 bp, 20 predicted proteins | sample KBSC13metaG_FD_64664 | JGI IMG/M metagenome (GOLD analysis project Ga0070658, IMG submission 64664) | Corn rhizosphere microbial communities from Kellogg Biological Station, Michigan, USA - KBS C1-3 metaG | ecosystem: Host-associated > Plants > Roots > Rhizosphere > Soil ...
ACCTGCGCCTACTTCTCGATCTCGTTCGACCACCGCATCGTGGACGGCGCCGACGCGGACCGCTTCATGGCCGACGTCAAGAAGACGCTCGAGTCGTTTCCCGAGACCGCGCTCTGACCATGCCCCGTGTCCTGACGATGCACCGCAAGATCGTTCCCCCGCAGGAACGGAAGAACTATCTCGAGCGCCTCCGCGCCAAGCGCGATTACTACAAGCGCGCGAACTGCACCTTCTCGGCGTTCGAGGAGGAAGGGCTGCCGGGGGCGTTCCTCGAGTTCTTCGAGGCTCCGGACTCGCCGACCCTCGCCGCCGCGCACGCTGCCGCGCCGGAACCCATCGTCGATCCCCGGCGCATCTACAAGCTCGTGGAGCTGTGACCCATGCCTGACCGCACGATCGTCATCAACGGCAACAGCTGGCGCGTCGAACCCAGTGGCCGCGTCACTTCGTCCGACCGGGACGAGATCGGACTCCTCTTCGTCCGCGGCAGCGGCGACGGCCGCGAGGTTCGCGTGACGCGCTACTCGCCCCAGCAGGCGCGGTCGCGCGAGGCGTCGCTCGCCCAGCTGAGCGACGAGCAGCTGCGCGAGCTGTTCGATTTCTCGCAGCCCAGCTCGACCTCTCCGGAAGCGGGCTACCGGCCATGATCGCCGGCACGGGCGCGCCGTCGACGCCCGTGCAGCGCGTCGTCGACCTGCACATGCACTCGACCGCGTCCGACGGGTCGCGTGCCCCGGAGGACGTCGCCGCCGCGGCCCACGCCGCCGGGCTGGCGGCGATCGCCCTGACCGACCACGACACGGTCGCCGGGGTCGCCGCAGCGCGCGCCGCTGGTGAGCGGCTCGGGCTCCGCGTCATCACCGGGGTCGAGCTGAGCGCAGAGGACAACGGCCGCGAGGTCCACGTCCTCGGCCTCCACCTCGACCGGCTCGACGCCATCGAGCAGGCGATGGAAGGGTTCCGGCAGACGCGGATCGATCGCGCCCGCGAGATGGTCGGGAAGCTCAACGCGTTAGGCATCCCGGTGACGATCGACGCCGTGCTCGCCGAGGCCGGTGGCGGGGCGGTCGGACGCCCTCACGTCGCGCGTGCCGTCGTCGCCGGCGGCTGGCTCGGCGACCAGCGTGACGTCTTCGACCGGTACATCGGGTATGGGAAGCCTGCCAACGTCCCCAAGGCAAAGCTCGACTTCGCCGACGCGGTCGCACTGATCCACGCCGCCGGCGGTCTCGCCATCGTCGCCCACCCCGGCATCGACTTCAATCGTCCCCGCGTCGAGCGCGCGGTCGGCTTCGGGCTCGATGGGCTCGAAGTGCTTCACCCGAGCAATTCGGCCGACGAGCAGCGCCGGCTCCGCGCGCTGACCGAGCACTTCCGCCTCGTCGCCAGCGGCGGCTCCGACTGGCACGGCGCCGAGACCGGGCCGCGCACGATCGGGATGATGAAGGTGCCGATCGCGATCCTCGAGCAGCAGGAAGCCCGCCTGGCCGCGCGGCGGGGCGTCGGACGGGGGCCCGCGGCGGCGCCGGCGGCCGAAGGCGCCTGACGATGGAGCTCCATGGCCGCGTCGCGCTGGTCACTGGCGGCGGTCGCCGAGTCGGCCGGGCGCTCGCCGAAGCGTTAGGCAGGGCCGGTGCCCGTGTCGCCGTGCACTACAACTCCAGCAGTGCCGGCGCCGACGAGGCGGTGGCGGCGATCCGCGCCGGGGGCGCCGACGCCGCGGCGTTCAAGGCGAATCTCGTCGACGCCTCGGCGATCGCCCCGCTCATCGATGCGGTCGTCGCCCGCTTCGGCGGCCTCGATGTGCTGGTCAATTCCGCCGCCGTGATGGAGCGGACGCCGATCGGCAGCGTGACCGCGGAGCAGTGGGACGCGATGTTCGCCCTCAACCTCCGCGCGCCCTTCCTCCTGTCGCAGGCGGCCGCGCCGCACCTCTCGGCGCGCCGCGGGGCGATCGTGAACATGGCCGATCTCGCCGCGTTCGAGAGCTGGCCGGCGTATGTGCCGCACGGGATCTCCAAGGCGGGGATCGTGCAGATGACGCGGGCGCTGGCTCGAGTGCTCGCGCCGACGGTGCGCGTCAACGCGATCGCGCCCGGTGCGGTGCTCCTGCCTGACGATTGGGACGACGCCAGCGGCGAGCATCTCGAGCAGACGACTCCGCTGCGCCGTCTCGGAAGTCCCGACGACGTCGTCGGCGCGATGCTCTACCTGCTCGGCGCCGACTACGTCACCGGCGAGACGATCATCGTCGATGGTGGACGACACGTCCGCGCCTGAGCTCAGCCAGCTGGCCCGCGCCTCGAGCGGTGGAGTGCCGGCGCAGCGCTACGGGACGATCACCATCGTCGGCGGTGGCTGCTATGGCAGCTATTACCTCCGCCAGCTCCATCGCGGCCGCCGCGCCAAGGCGATCGACTGGCAGCGCCTGGTCGTCGTCGATCGCGACCCGGCATGCCGGGTAGCGGGCGCGCTCGGCGCCGGCACGAGCGACGGGTGCGAGCTGGCCACCGCCGCCTGGGACGACTACTTCGACCGGGAGCTCGGCGCCCTCGCCGGGCGCGGCGTTAGGCCTGACGACCCGCGCGACGCGATCGTGCCGTCGCCGCTGATGCCGCATCTCGCGCTGTCCTGGATCGAGCGGCGGGCGCGGGCGCGCTTCGGCGTCGCGGCCGTTCAGCGGCTCCCGCTCACCGTGCCGCCGCCGACGCCCTGGCAGCGGGCCGGAAGCGACGGGACGCACTACGCCAGCTACGCGACCTGGACCTGTCCGGTGAACTGCATCGAGCCGGTACGCTGTCCGATGACCCGCGGCCATCGCGCGTGGAGCATGCCTGACGCGATGCGCTTCTACGTCGAGTCGCTTCCCGACGACCAGCGCCTCCTCGGCCCACTCGTCTTCCACTGCAGCCATCGCGCGTACGGCGTCGGCATGATCGACAGCGACGACATCGTCGCCGCCGATCGCTTCGTCGCCGACCATGGGGCACGCGGCCACGCCGAATTCCTCGTCGCCACCGTGTCCCACTGCCATGGCGCGCTCGGCCGGCTCGTCGTCGACGGCTGAATCACGGCTGTAATGCGCGCGGGGGAACCGCGACGCTTCCGCCGGGCTTCCACAATCGGTTACGATTCATCCGGAACTGCGGGCGAGATGCCCGCCTCACCAGGGACGAGCGCGTGGCGACTGAGCACCAGCACGACGTCGTGATCATTGGAGCGGGACCGGCCGGGATGACCGCCGCGCTCTACACCGGGCGCGCCATGCTGCGGACGGCGGTGCTCGAGCGCGGCGAGCCGGGGGGCGAGCTGCTCAACACCGAATATCTCGACGACGTCATCGGCTTCCCGAAGATCCTTGGTCGGGACCTCGCCGAGAAGTTCGCCGAGCACGCGAAACAGTTCGGCGCGGACTTCAGGCAGTTCGTCAACGTCCATCGCGTGAGGAAGCTCGACGACGGCTCGTTCGAGACGACCACCGATCTCGGCGAGACTTTTCGCTCACCGGTGGTCATCGTCACGGCAGGCGGAACGCCCACCAAGCTCGGGATCCCCGGCGAGTTCGAGTACGCGGGGCGCGGCGTCTCCTACTGCGCGATCTGCGACGCGAACTTCTTCCGCAACCAGGTGATCGCGGTCGTCGGCGGCGGCGACGCTGCCTGCGAAGAGGCCGACTATCTGACTCGCTTCGCGACGAAAGTCTATCTGATCCATCGCCGCCACGAGTTTCGCGCGTCGGCGGTGATCCAGAAGCACGTCTTCGAGAACCCGAAGATCGAGGTCATCTTCAACACGGTAGCCGAAGAGGTGGTCGGCGATCCGGGCGTCGGGATGACCGGGCTGCGCGTGAAGAACATCGTCAGCGGCGAGCAGAAGCTGATGAACGACGTGACGGGGCTGTTCGTGTTCATCGGGTTCCGCCCGAACACGGGGATCATCGACGGGCACTTCGCGCACGACGAGATGGGATACGTGAAGACCGACGATGCGATGATGACGTCGATCCCCGGACTCTTCGCCGCCGGCGACGTTCGATCGCAGCTGACGCGGCAGGTCACGACCGCGTGCGGCGATGCGACCACCGCCGCGATCGCCGCCGACAAGTATCTCAAGGGACTCCGCGAAGCGGGCAACGGTGCGAGCGCCGCGAATCGCGCGGCGGAGGCGGTCGAGACGTCGCACGTGAGCGGCGGCGGCTACTCCTGACGTCGCCGACGACGATGCGAATCACCTCACAGACCGTTGGCGCTTTCCAGGAGAATTGCCATCTCGTCGTCGACGAGCGGCAGAATCGCGCAGTCCTCGTCGATCCTGGCGCGGAGCCCGAGCGGATTCTGCGCGCGCTGAAAGCGAGCGGCGCGACGCTCGACGCGATCTGGCTCACCCACGCGCATGTCGATCACGTCGGAGCGATAGCCGCCGTGCGGCGCGCGCACGACGTTCCGATCTACCTGCACCCCGCTGATCGCCCTCTCTACGACAGGGCCGACTGGCAGGCGGCGCAGTACGGGTTGCCGTTCGAGTCGCCACCACCGCCTGACCGCGAGCTCGCCGACGGCGACGTCGTGAGCGTCGGCGATGTCGAGTTCCGCGTTCTCCATACGCCGGGACATGCGCCGGGGCACTGCGTGTTCGAAGGCGATGGAGTCGTGCTAGCCGGCGACCTTCTCTTCGCCGGATCGATCGGGCGCACTGATCTCCCGCTTTCCGATCCGCGCGCGATGACGGAGTCGCTGGCGCGGCTCGCGGCGCTCGACCCCGCCCTCGTCGTGCACCCCGGGCATGGACCGTCGACGACGATCGGCCGCGAGCTCGAGACGAATCCATTCCTCAACGGGATCGCGCGGGTCGTCCAGCGATGAGCGAATCCGCCGAGCGTCGCGGACTGCTCGTCGCCCAGCTCATGGTCGCCAGCGTGTGGCTCGGCGGCGCAATCCTCTTCGTCGCGGTCGTCGCTCCTGCGGCCTTTGCCGCACTGCCGACGCGCGCCCTCGCCGGTGCGCTCGTCGGCGCGGTGCTCCCGCCACTCTTCTACTCCGGGATTGTCGCCGGCGCGGTGCTGGTCCTTGTCGCCCTCGCCAGTCGGCGCAGGAAGTTCGTGACGTCAGGCACGGTCGGCGGGGTTCTGGTTGCGCTATCGTGCGCGGCCGCGCAGTTCATCGTCGAGCCGCGCATCGAGCGCGTCCGCGCGTCGATCGATGGCGCAGTGGAATCGCTGGCGCCGTCCGACCCCAGGCGCATCGCATTCGGCCGGTTGCACGCGGCGAGCGTGCTCTGGCTCGGCGCCGCCTCGATCGGTACGGTCATCGCCGCGGCGGGAGCCGCGGCCTCGCTACGGAGAACGGCATGACGGAGTACGACCAGCCGCGCATCGAGCGCCTAACGCCCGACCGTGTCGGCGAACCGGCGCGGGCGACGCTCGAGGCGATCGCCGCCGAGCGGGGAGGAGTCATTCCCAACCTGTTCCGGATCGCTGCGCACCGTCCCGAGATCGTCCAGACGCTGTACGCGCACATGAAGGCGGTGATGGGGAAGGGAACGGTCCCGCAGCTGCTCAAGGAGCTGATCTCCGTCCGGGTGTCGCAGATCAACGGCTGCGTCTATTGACTGAGCTCCCACACCGCCTTGGCAAGGCGGATGGGTGCGGACGATGCGACGATCGCTGCCCTCGAGCGGAGCGATCTGGCGGCGCTCAGCGACGCGGACTCGGCCGCGATACGTTTCGCGGAGATGGTCACGCCAACTGGGAGCACGGCGGATGATCTGGTGTACGAAGGGCTCGCGCGGCACTGGGCTCCTGAGCAGATAGTGGAGATCACGGCAGTCATCGCGCTGTTCAACTACTTCAACCGATTTGCCGAAGCGCTGCACGTTCCAGTCACGCGCTGACGGCGATTTTTTCCCGAGGAGCTCAATGAATCACCGAACGTCCATTGCGGCCGCTGCGGTCGCGCTGCTCACGACCGCCTGCCTTTCGAGCACCGATGCCGGCACGCCTCGTCCGTTCTCGTACATCGACGTCCGCGAGATGCCGTCCAGCAGCGCGACCGGCATCTCGCCGTTCGCGAACGCCGTCTTCGTCAAGGACCGCGTCTCGGGTGTCGTGCCGAGCTTCGCGCTGAACGAGGGCTGCAATCTCGCGGCTGCGATCAACACCGACGACGGCTCCGACGTGCCGCTCAGCGGCGCGAACCTCGAGCCGGGCAATGTGTCGATGACGCTCAAGGGCAGCGTCGACACGACCACCCGCACCGTCGCACTGACGCCAGGCGGGGTCAGCAACGGCCTGCTCACCTACTCGAACACTGCCGCGCCCGCGCTCAGCGCCGGCACCGACTCGGTCCGCGTCGACGTCACCGGCGCAGCGGGCGGGTTCCCGGCCTTCTCGATCAGGACGGCCTCGGTCCCGCGCTTCGTCGCGCAGCCCGTCGACGACTCGATCACCGCCCAGGGGATCCGCGTCCAGTGGACGCCCCTCCCGCTCAGCAGCCCGACGCGGATGCAGATCTCGCTGCAGTACGCGACGGCCAAGAATGCCGACCCGTCGATGGAAGTCCGCTGCATCGCCATCGACGACGGCGACTACACGATTCCGCGCCAGTATCTCACGGAATGGCAGGGCGCGGGCGTGGACGCCGACAGCCTCCCGCACCAGGTCGTCTTCAGCCGCTTCAACACCGTTGGGGCCAACATCGCCGACGGCATCGCGGTGATCGTTACCCGCACGGACACGACGGTCGTCAGCCAGCACTAGACGCTCGACCGATCTCGAGACGGAGCCCCGCTCACCCGGGGCTCCGTTTTTTTTGGTCGTGGCCCGCAATCGGCGGCTCCGCCAGCGGGATATATTCCACTGACGCGCGGCTCCAGCGCGCGTGCGTGATCCTCTTTTCCGCTCTCGCATTCAGGAGTCCGCAATCATGGCAGACGCCTTCCGCACCGAGAAGGATCCACTCGGGCCGTTGCAGGTTCCGGCCGACGCGCTTTATGGCGTGCAGACGATGCGCGCCGTGCAGAATTTTCCGATCAGCGGGTTGAAGCCACTGACGCCGTTCGTCATCGCGCAGGTCTGGATCAAGAAGGCCGCCGCGATGACGCACAAGGAAACGGGACGGCTCGATGGGCGGCTCGCCGACGCGATCATCGAAGCCGCCGACGAAGTGCTCGCCGGACAATGGCGCGACCAGTTCGTCGTCGATCCCTATCAGGCCGGCGCCGGTACTTCGCACAACATGAACGTGAACGAAGTGCTGGCCAATCGCGCAAATGAGATTCTCGGCGCGAAGCGGGGCGAATACAAGCCGGTGCATCCGAACGACCATGTGAACATGGCGCAGAGCACCAACGACACGATCCCCACCAACATCCGTCTCGCCGCGCTGTCGCAGCTTCCCGCGCTCGACGCCGCGTTCAGCGCGTTGCGCGACGCCTTCCTCGCCAAGGGGAAGCAGTTCGACCACATCGTGAAGGCCGGACGCACGCACCTGCAGGACGCGATGCCGATCCGCCTCGGCCAGGAGTTCACCGCCTACGCCGGCTCGATCGATCGCGCACTGCGGCGCGTGCGCGAGGCGGCTGACTACCTGCGCGATCTCGGGATCGGCGGGAGCGCCGTCGGGACGGGCGTCACGGTGGAGAAGGAATATCCCGAGCTCGAGGTGAAGCACCTTCGCGAGATCAGCGGGCTCGATCTTCGTGTCGGCAAGGATCGCATCCAGCTGATGCAGAGCATGGGCGACGCGGCCGCGTTCAGCGCGTCATTGCGCGGCCTCGCGGTCGACCTGAGCAAGATCGCCAGCGACCTGCGGCTCATGGCGATGGGCCCGCGCACGGGGATCGACGAGATCAAGCTTCCCGCGGTGCAGCCCGGCTCCTCGATCATGCCCGGCAAGGTGAATCCGTCGATTCCCGAGATGGTTAACCAGGTCTGCTTCCAGGTTATCGGATGCGACACCACCGTCGCCATCGCGGCCGAGCACGGACAGCTCGAGCTCAACGTGATGATGCCGGTCATCGCGCACAACGTCCTGCTCTCGATGATGATCCTCACCAACGCGGCGACGACGCTGACCGAGCGGTGCGTGAAGGGGATCGAAGCGAACGAGCAGATGAACGCCTACTGGGTCGAACGTTCGGCCGCGCTGGCGACCGCGCTGATGCCTCACATCGGGTATGCGAAGGCCGCCGAAATCAGCAAGCAGTCGGTGAAGGAGGGCGTGCTCATTCGCGATCTCGTCAAGCGCGATCAGCTCCTTCCCGCCGACGAGATCGACGACGTGCTCGATCTGCGCAAGATGACGGAGATCGGCGTGCCGGGCGGAAAACACGGCGCGGTCGCCGCCGGCTGACCGTATCACGCGGATTTCCGGCGCGTCAGGCATCGAGGGACGACGCGTTCGCCCCTTGTCCCTCGATGCCACCTTCCCTATCCTCAAGACGTGCGTATCACCACCTGGGCCGAGTACGGACTGATCTGCGCGCTTCACCTCGCGCGCCGCGCGAGCGCCGGTCCGATCACCGGTCGCCAGGTGGCGGCTGACGAGCGACTGCCTGCCGACTACGTCGAGCAGATCCTCCTCCGCATGCGGCGCGCGGGGATCGTGCGCAGCACGCGCGGCGCCCACGGCGGCTACTCACTCGCGCTCCCACCCGAGCAGATCTCGGTGCGCGCGGTGATCGCCGCATCGGAGCTGACGACCTTCGACCTGCACTGCGTCAGCCATCCGGTCGAGACCGCGCGCTGCTCCGCTGCCGAGGGGTGCAGCATTCGTCCTGTCTGGATGATGCTCCAGCAGCGCATCGACGACGTCCTCGAGAGCGTCCACCTCGGCGACCTGCTCTCCGAGGAGAGCGTCGTGCGCGAGCGCCTCGGGATGCTGGCGTCGCACGCCCAGCCCATCGACGAACGCGCTGACGGGCGCGCCGATCGCGCGCTCCCCGTCCTGCAGGCCTGACCGCTCGCGCGAATGCGCATCCGGATCGACCCGATCGCGGCGTGGCGTCTCCGGCGCGAAGCGGCCGGCTATGTGCGCTCGCTGTGGAACGAGCCTAACGCTGCCGACGTCGAGTGGATCACGTCGCTCGAGCCGTCCGGCGACGCCGATCACGCGCGCTGGGAGCTGCGCTACCTGCAGCGAGCGGCGGTGCTGCTCGCCGCCGAGCGCGACGCGCTCGATGACCGGACCCCGGCTGCCGTCGCCCGCGCGATCTCGCGCGCCTTCGACTCCGACTCAGCCGTCGCGCACGACCGCGCCGGCGTCGCGCGCCGCCAGTTCAACGAGCGGCTCGCCGCATATCGCGGCGTGCTCACCACCCGCGAGACGACGCCGCTGATCCCGCGGCTCGGTCTCGTGCTGCTCACCTTCCTCGGCCGCCCGACCGCGGCGACCGATCCGATCGCGACGCGCGCCGGCACCATCGCCCAGGACGCCCTCGCGGCCGCGAACGCGGCGCTCCGTGAGCGCTTCGGCAGCGCGACATTGCCGGAGAACATCGCCCCGTCGGCGCTGAGCCGCTGAACATCAGCGATCAGCCATTAGCGATTAGCCATTAGCGTCGAGCGACTGCGAAATGGCACGGCGGAAATGCAAGAACGCCGCAATCGTATGCCCGATTGCGGCGTTCTTGCGGTTGCGTCTTTGCTTGCAGCTATTCGTTGATGGCTGCAGTACAGTGCCGAAGGGGGGACTCGAACCCCCACGGGCGTTAGCCCACTGCGCCCTGAACGCAGCGCGTCTACCAGTTCCACCACTTCGGCAAGACCTCGAATATACCCGGGGTCAGCACGAGCGTCAACGCACGCAGCTGCGCTCCGTTGCTCGCACCGCGAGCCGCGCCTAACTTGCGGGCCGGCCGCCGCTCCCCTCGACGCGGCACGCCCACTTCCCGCCCATCATGCCGAAGTCCGCCGACAAGGACGCGATCGAACCGATCGCGCGGAACAAACGCGCTCGCTACGACTACCACATTCTGGAGACGTGGGAGGCGGGGATCGTCCTCACCGGCACTGAAGTGAAATCGCTGCGCAACGGCAAGGCGACCATCACCGATGCCTACGGCATCATCAAGGACGGAGAGCTCTGGCTGCTCAACCTGCACATCTCGCCGTACACGCAGGGACATCAGTTCAACCATGAGCCCGAGCGGACCCGGAAGCTCCTCCTCCATCGCAAGGAGATCCGCCGCCTCATCGGCGCCGTCGAGCGTCAGGGGCTGACGCTGATCCCGCTCGATCTCTACTTCAAGCACGGCATCGCGAAGGTCACCATGGCGCTCGGCAAGGGAAAACAGCAGCACGACAAGCGCGACACCGAGCGCGAGCGGGACGCCAACCGCGAGATCGCGCGCGCGGTCTCGCGCCGCCGATGAACGCGCTCTCACGGCGCCAGGCGTCCGCGCGCCTCTGCTGATGTTCGCTGCGCTGCTCCTCGCCTGCCAGCTCGCCGCTCCAGCCCAGCTCACCATCCGATCGGGTCCGCGGACCGTCAACGTTCCGGTCGTGAACAGCGCGTCCGGCGCCGGGGTGCGCGCCGATCTGCTCGGCCCCGCTCTCGGCGCCACCACCAGCGCCCTGCCTAACGGTCACTTCCTGCTCACCATCGGCGGCACCGCCTTCGACCTCGCCGAGCACGTCCCGTTCGTGCGCGCCGGCAATGCCGTCTTCCCACTGGTCGCCGCCCCGACGCTCGTCGATGGGCGATTGATCGTCCCGCTCCAGCTGCTCAGCGAGATCCTGCCGCGGCTGTCGAGGGGCTTCGCGTACGACACCGCGCACGACGAGCTTCGCGTCGGCGATACCACGCTCACGCGTGCCGCCGCCACCGATACGCTGCACCCTCGCGGCACACCGGCGCCGATGACCGCCGGCAGCGCGGGGAAACGGCGCCACCTCGTCGTCGTCGACGCCGGGCATGGAGGCCCCGACAACGGCATGACGGGCCCGATCGGCAAGGGCCCGAAGGTCGTCGAGAAGGACGTCACCCTCGCCGTCGCCAACCAGCTCGCCGCCGCGCTGCGCGCGCGCGGCTACGACGTGCTGATGACGCGCACCACCGACACCCTCATCGCGCTGTCCGACCGGGGACGGATCGCGAATGCGGCGCACGCGGATCTCTTCATCTCGGTGCACGTCAACGCGGCCAACCCGAACTGGAAGGACCCCGGTGCGTCGCGCGGCTTCGAGACGTATTTTCTCGCCGAGGCGAAGACGGAAGACGCGAAACGTGTCGAGCGGATGGAAAACGAGGCGGTGAAATTCGAGACCGGCGTGCACGCGCCCAAGGGAGATCCGCTCTCGTTCATCATGAACGACATGGCGCAGAACGAGCATTTGCGCGAATCGAGCGATCTCGCCGGGACGATCCAGGAATCGCTCGCCCAGGTGCATCCGGCGCCCGATCGCGGCGTGCGCCAGGCGAACTTCTCCGTGCTGCGCAACTCGTTCATGCCCGCAGTGCTCGTCGAGATCGGCTTCGGCACGAACGCCAGCGACGCGGCGATCCTCACCAGTCCGATCTGGCAGGCGCGGATCGCACGCTCGCTCGCCGACGCGACGGTGACCTACGTGAAGCGCTACGAGCGACGCGTGTCGCCGCGGTCCAAGTGAGAACGCGCGCGCGGCGCTCGGTCGTCGCGCGCCGCCTGACGTTGCTGCTCATCGCGGCGCTCGTTGCTGCCTGCACCTACAATGGCGTCTGGAATGCGCGCCACGCCGATCAGGCGGGAAGCCGTGCGCTCCTCGACGGCGATGACTCGGCGGCGGTGCGCAGCTTCGCGCTCGCCGCCGCTGCGGCGGAAACGGTCCTCGCCCGCAACCCGGCCAGCAAATGGACTCCGGAGGCGCTGACGCTCGCCGGCCGCGCGCTCGCCTTCAGCGGCGACTGTGGCCGCGCGCTGACCCGGCTCGATGCGGCGCGCGCCAGCCTTCGCGATCCGCTCGCCCGCGACCGCGCGTCGCTCGCCGCCGGGTGGTGCCTGCTCCGCCAGGCGCGATACTCCGAGTCGCTCGCGCAGCTCGAGCCTCTCCAGCAGTCGCGCGATCACGACGTCGCGACCCTGGCCGCGCGTTGGACCGCGCGCGCGTTTCTCGCCGAGGGGAACGCCGATGCGGCGGCGCGCGTGCTCCTGCAGACCGACACCGGCGCCGCCGAGTGGACGCTGGCGCGTGACGCCGCCGACCGTGGCGAGATCGCGCGTGCGGAGTCGCTGCTCGTCCGCCGCATCGAAGATCGCGATCTGCGTCCGGCGCTCATCCCGCTCCTCGGGGACCTCTGGCTGCGCGGCGACACCGCGACCGCATATCGCCTCGCCACGCGCGCCGCGCGATCGCGCGGGCAGGCCGAGCTCCGCGCCGCCGCCGCCGTCGCGATCGCCGAGCGCCTCATCGACGCCGGACGTGGGCTCGACGCCCGCGCGCTGCTGGCGCCGGTCCCGAAGCTGAGCAGCGACAGCCTCGTCGTCGGCCGCGCGAAGGACGCGATGCTCGCTCTCGATCTGCGCGATCTTCCGACCCTCGACGAGATCGAGCGCGTCGCCCGTCGTGAAGGCTCAGTCAGCGGACGTTCGGCGTACGCCGTGCTTCTCGCCCGGGTGCTCGCCGCCGAGGATACCGCTACCGGCGCCGGACGCTTCCTCGCGGCCGAAGTGCTCCGCGACAGCCTCGTGGCCCGTCGCGCCGCACGCCAGCTCTTCGTCTCGCTGCCGACCGGTTCGCCGCTCGCGCCCAAGGGCTGGCTCGCCGCGGCCGCGATGACGCCCGACTCGGCCGCGCTCTGGGTGGCCACGGTGCGTTCCCGCTGGCCGGATTCGCCCTACCTGGCGGCGCTCGACGGGAAACCGTCGACCGACACTCTCGCTGTCGCCGCCGACACTCTGTTGCGCGCGGCCTGGGAGCGGGCGATCGTCATCTACACCGACAGCGTGGCCGCGCGGCGCGGACGGACCGCGGCACCGGCGGTGTCCCAATGACGATCGCCTCGCCCCCTCCCACGCCGGCCGCTGCCGGGCGCGCCCGGTCCGACGATCCGCTCGCGGTCGAAGCGGCGGGCATCGCCTTCGCCAACCCGATCATCCTCGCCGCGGGGACTGCCGGCTACGGACGCGAGCTGTCGGGGATCGTCGCGCTCGACAAGCTGGGCGGGATCGTCACCAAGGCGGTGAGTGTGGCACCGCGCGTGGGAGCGCCGGCACCGCGGGTCGCCGACTTTCCCGGCGGCATGATCAACGCGATCGGGCTCGCCAATCCGGGACTGGAGTCGGTGCGGAATGATCAGCTGCCCTGGCTCCTCGACCATCTTGCCGACGCGCCGACGCGCGTGATCGTCAACGTCGTCGGAAGCGCGGTCGAGGATTTCGCGACAGTGATCGCCGGGCTCGAGGACGTGGCCGCGCGGCGCAGCGCGGCCCGCGCCGCGCCGGATGCCTACGAGCTGAACGTGAGCTGCCCTAACGTTCGCGCCGGCGGCATGGAGTTCGGCGCCGACCCGGCAACGCTGCGCGCGGTCGTCGCCGGCGCGCGGGCGGTCACCGGGCGCCCCCTCTTCGTGAAGCTGTCGCCGGCTCTTTCCGACATCGCCGCCGCGGCGCGCGTCGCGATCGACGCTGGCGCGAACGGGCTCACCCTCGTCAACACCGTGCCCGGCCTCGTCGTCGACGTCGAGCAGCGGCGCCCAGCGTTAGGCTTCGGCAGCGGCGGGGTCAGCGGGTCCGCGATCCTTCCTGTCGGCGTGCTCGCGACCTGGAAAGTCAGCCGCGCGCTGCCGGGCGTCCCGATCATCGGAGTCGGCGGCGTCGCCTCGGCGACCGACGCGCTGCAGTACATCCTGGCCGGCGCGACGGTCGTCGCCGTCGGCACCGCGGCGATGCGCGATCCACGGCTTCCCGAGCGGATCATCGCCGACCTCGCCCGCTGGTGCGCGGCCCATCGCGTCACCGTTAGGCAGCTCACCGGCGCGCTCGAGTGGCCGGCGTGACCACCGCACAGCGCGGGCGCGGACCCATCCCGATCGTCGCCCTCGACCGGCCGACGACGGCGGAGGCGCTGCGCATCGTCGAGCAGCTCGGCGCGAGCTGCCGCTTCTACAAGATCGGGAGCGAGCTGTTCACGCGCGAAGGTCCACGCGTCGTCGACGCAGTCCGCGCGACCGGGTCGGAGGTGTTCCTCGACCTCAAGTTCCACGACATCCCCAACACGGTGCGCGAATCGGCGCGTGCGGCCGCATCGCTCGGCGTGCGGCTGCTGACCGTCCATGCCGCGGGCGGAAGCGCGATGATGGGGGCGGCGGTCGACGGCGCGGGCGATGGCTGCGGCGTGCTCGCGGTCACCGTGCTCACGTCGCTCGACTCGGCCGCGCTCGGCTCGACGTGGGGGCGCGATGGAGTGGTCGTCGAACACGAAGTCCTCAGGCTGGCCGGCATCGCGGCTGCGGCGAGAGCGCACGGCGTGGTTTGCAGCGGCCATGAGGCAGCGGCGGTGAGGGCTGCGCTTCCAGAGCTGTCGCTCCTCGTTCCCGGCATCCGTCTGCCGAGCGGCGATGCGCACGACCAGTCCCGGGTCTCGACGCCCGCCGATGCGGCGAGGGCCGGCGCCCGCTACCTGGTGCTGGGCCGGGCGGTGACCGCTGCAGCCGATCCGGTCGCCGCGATGGCCGCGGTAAACGCGTCGCTGGCGACGGCCGGCAGCGAGTGCTGAGCGGCGGCGCGAGCGCCCCTTATCACACGGCGCCTCGCGGACTTGCGTGCTCTCGCCGGGCTCATTAGAATCAGAGTCTGCCCGTGAAGTGGACAGATTCTGGACCCGGAGCTCCCGTGAAAGTTCGCAGCAGCGTCAAGCCGATCTGTGAGCACTGCAAAGTCGTGAAGCGCGACGGCGTGACTCGCATCATCTGCAAGCGCAATCCAAAGCACAAGCAGCGTCAGGGCTAACTAATGGCTCGTATTGCCGGCGTCGATCTCCCGCGCGACAAGAAGGTTGAGATCGGCCTCACGTACATCTTCGGCATCGGCCGGACGACCGCGCAGCAGATCCTCGAGAAGACCGGGGTGAATGCGACGCAGCGCATCCGTGACCTGAGCGAGGCCGACGTCAACAAACTCCGTCAGGCCATCGAGCGCGATGTACGCGTCGAAGGTGCGCTCCGCACCGAGATCGCGATGAACATCAAGCGACTGATGGACATCGGGTCGTATCGTGGCATCCGCCATCGCCGGGGACTCCCCGTGCGTGGCCAGCGGACGCACACGAACGCCCGCACCAAGAAGGGACCGCGCCGCGCGATTGCCGGCAAGAAGAAGGTAACCAAGTAGGCGTATGGCGACTGCGAAGAAGA
>Ga0070658_10002512_pt1 | contig 15324 bp, 13 predicted proteins | sample KBSC13metaG_FD_64664 | JGI IMG/M metagenome (GOLD analysis project Ga0070658, IMG submission 64664) | Corn rhizosphere microbial communities from Kellogg Biological Station, Michigan, USA - KBS C1-3 metaG | ecosystem: Host-associated > Plants > Roots > Rhizosphere > Soil ...
CTTCGAGGCCCGTGTCATACTGATTGCACAGTAATAGCGCGGTACCAGCCCAGGAGGCACAAAGCGATGGACCTGATTATCGGAGTGATCGTACTCTTCATCGTGGTGAATATCGTTCGAATGCTGCTCGGCTCGGGCTCCCGTCGACCGACACAGCGAACGCGCATCAACCACGCCGACGAATGGCGCTCGCAGCCGTTCAACTTTCCAGCCACCGGCTCAATGCCGCACTCGACGCACGCCTTCCCGCCCGCCCCGATCATCGTCGAGCAGCCGATACAGTACGGTAATCCGGCACCGGGCGTCGACACCCTCGGCGTCGCGATCGGGACAGCAGCGGCCATCGGTCTCGGCGGCATCGCCGCTTACGAGATCGAACAGGCTGTCGACAATGCCCAGAACTGGACGCCCCCGGATCAGCCAACCGATACCTTCGGCGTCAACTTCCCGGACAACTCCGCTACGAACGACTTTAGCCAGCAGACCGACAACAGTTGGTCGACACCATCGTTCGACGCTAGCTCATTCTCGACGCCTTCGTTCGACAGCTCACCGTCGATGGACACGTCGTCGACGTCAACGACTAGCTCAGGCGACTTCTGAGGTACCCTGCTCCAAACGCAACGGAGGCGCTTGTCGACTGGATCGACAAGCGCCTCCGCAATCATCCTGGCCTCTCTAATTCTTGAGCCGCAAGACGGTGACCGAGTTCGCGGGGAACGAGTAGGCAAACGATGGGGCGTCGACGCTGACCGGCTTGGTCGATGGCGCCACCTTGTCCGGGTTGTCGAGCGAGTTCTCGTCGTCCGGCGACGCTGACGTTAACGTGGTCGCCGTTCCCTTATAACCGGATACGGTTGTGCCTGCCAACGTCACGTTCGCCGCCAGCGACTCACTCGAACCGTTGACGGCCTTGACGATGATCGTGCCATCCTTGTCGATGCCCGCCGTGGTGGCGAAGAGCGGGGTCGACTGTTCGACCACGTCGACCACCGGTTTGTTGTCGACGTAGCACTGGATGTGCGGCCCGTGCAAGTCGATGCGGATGTCATACCAGCGGTTGGTCTCGACCGTGGTTGGCGTCGAAGCGCCAAGGCGTTCTTGGTCTCCGTCAGCCCGGCGCTCCAGGGCGGTTTGAGAGTTGCCCCAACCGCCGACATTGAGCCAGTACCAATTTTGATCGTCCTGTGACCGGAACATCACCAGAAACCCTTCCGCGCCGCTAATCTTGCGCGCCTTCAAGGTTAAGGTGTAGTCCGAGCCACCACTCCACGACGGTGCGTTAAGCACGGTGACGGGGTTCTCCTCGTCACTGCTCTGTCGATAGGCGCCGTCGATAACGGACCAATCACCGCGACGTTTCGACCAGCTGTCGATGCCCTTCGCGAAGTCCGACTGATAGACGGTCTTGCTGTCCTGAACGACCTGAATGTCCTTGTACTCAGAACTGGTGTGCCAGGTGCCGAGGCCAATACTCCCGGTACCGACGCTTGCCGGCTGGACGGGCGCATTGTCGACAGCCACCGTGAGCAGGCGATCCGGGCGGTTGTTGCCGAACAGGCCCTGCACCCAATAGGACGGCGTTCCGAAGCTGTGGCCGCTGTCGAAGGGAATCGCGTCCGGGTTCCAGGCGCGATTGTTGACGTTCGTGAAGAGCGGCGCGTAGGAGGCCATGGTGACGACGTCCGAGTTGCGTTCGAGGCCGGTCATAAACGCTGCCTCACCGAGCGCCGCTTTGAGGTTCCCCTGCCCGCAATCCTTGGTGACGGCGTACTCGCCCACATAGTGTTTCGGGCCATTTCGGTCAGTGGCGTCGTAAAGGTCGGTGTGGCGCCAGAACCAGTGGGGATCGTTGTAGTAGTGATCGTCGAGGGTCTCGATAGGCGCGTCGGCTGGGCCGTCAGCAATGGTGATAATGTCCGGATATTTGGCCTTGATGGCTTTGTAGACCACGTTGTAGTGATCGGCATACCCGGCGATCCACGCATCCTCGTTACCGATCTCCACGTACTTTAATCCAAACGGCTTGGGGTGGCCGTTCTTCGCCCGCATCGCCCCCCACTGACTGGTGACCGGCCCGTTCGCGTACTCGATGGCATCGAGCGCGCCCTGCACGTACGATTCCATCTCAGTCATCGGGATCGTCTCATGATGGGCCATACCGCAGTTGACCACAAACAGCGGCGCCGCGTGCATGTCCTCGCACATCTGCAGATACTCGTGATAGCCAAGGCCGTCGGTGCTGCGGTAGCCCCAGATATCATTGAGGTGCCCAGGCCGGCCGGCGATGTCGCCGAGAGTTTCTTTCCAGTGGAAACTGTTCTCGACCGTGCGGTCGCCCTCGACATAGCAGCCGCCGGGGAAGCGGATGAACGCGGGCGCCAACGCGGCGACCTTTTCCGCAAGGTCCGGACGCAGGTCGTGGCCCTTATAAGTGTCTGTTGGAAAGAGCGAGACGACGTTCAGCCAGATCGACCCCGTCGACCGCTGGGCGATCGCGAGACGCGCGTGGTCGACGTCGGCGTTCGACTTCAGGTCGACAGAATACCGTTTCCAGTCCGCACCAATTCCGGTCACCGACCCCGCCGCCGCGACTTTGCCATCAGCGGTCTCCAGGCGGACATCGACCGCCGACGTCCCCGCCGCACGCGCGAAGAAACTGAGATGATAACGGGCGCCCTTGCGCACGCTCATTCCCCAGTAGCCCTCGTTGATGGCCACAGCGGGCGACTTGGTCGACGTCAACTTGAGCGACGTCGGGTTGGCCTCATTAAGGGATGTCGACGAGTCCAGTTCCATCGATGCCCCGTCGGCCGGTTGCATCGACCAGGCGATCGGGCGTCCGTTGTCGAGTTCCTTGAACGTCCGATTGCGCACCATCTCAGCGTAGATGCCGCCGTCGCCGGCATGGTTGATCTCCTCGAAGAAGACGCCGTAGAGCGAAGGGCTTATTGCGTGACCAGGATGCGCGGTGTCGATGGTGATGGTCGTGGATTGAGCGGATGCAGGCAGGATCGACAGCGCGGCGATTGTGGTGGCCGCGACGATGCGGAATGTCATCATGGAGCTATGTTACCTTTGTCCGTAGTAGGCGCCCGCGCCATGCTTACGGTAGAAATGCTTGTCGAGCATTGCCTGCGACGTGGTCTCGGCGCGAGGGTTGAGCGCCTCGGTCCGCATGGCGAGGCCGGCCACTTCCTCGACAATGATGGCCACCTCGACAGCGTCCGCAACCGACTTGCCCCAGGTGAACGGCGCGTGGTGCGGCAGCAGGACGCCAGGGACATGGATCGGGTCGATGTCGTATTTCACGAAGTGGTCGACAATCGCCATACCCGTGTTCCACTCGTAAGCGTCACGGATTTCCTCGGGCGTCAGTTCGCGGCAGAGCGGAACCGGGCCGGCGAATGTGTCGGCGTGGGTCGTCCCGTAGCAAGGGATCTCGCGGCATGCCTGCGCCCAGCTCGTCGCGTTGCGAGAGTGCGTATGGGCGATGCCACCGATCGACTTAAAGTTTTGATACAGGCAAACGTGGCTCGGCGTATCCGACGACGGCCGCAGCTTTTCGCCCGGCAGAGGCAAGCCTGTATCGAGCGAGACGAGCACGATGTCCTCGACACGGAGATCGTCGTACGGCACTCCGCTCGGCTTGATCGCAACGATGCCCCGGTCACGGTCCACCGCGCTGGCGTTGCCCCAGGTGAGCACTACCAGGCCGGCCTTGACCAAATCCAGGTTGGCGAGCCAGACCTGACGCTTCAACTCCTCAATGGTGACTTGCGACACGCCGCACCTCATCTCTCATATCCATCACGACTTTCATGACGTTGTACAGGCTCGCGCCGCCATCGCTCGTGCCGAACGAATCGTGCAACTGTCGGTAGAGCTGGAAGAGCTTTTCGTAGGTGGCGACATTCTCGGCGATCGGCTGGAACGTCTCACTGCACCCCGCCGACATGTTCGCGGTGGCGTCGGCGAAGGTCGAGTAAGCGCCCGCAGCGACGGCGCCGGCAACCGCCGATCCGAGCGCACAGGTCTGAGCGCTCGACGATACCGAGACCGGCTTCCCGAGGACGTCGGCGTAGATCTGCATCACCAATGGGTTCTTGGCCGAGATGCCGCCGCACGCGACAATGCTGTCGACATGTTGACCGTACTCGCCGAACCGTTCGGCAATGACGCGTGCGCCGAACGCGGTCGCCTCGACGAGGGCGCGGTACATTTCAGCCGGCGTAGTGTGCAGTGTCAGTCCGATCATGCCGCCGGTGAGCCGCTGGTCGACCAGGACCGTGCGGTTGCCGTTGTGCCAGTCGAGGGCGATCAGGCCGCTCTCACCGGGCAACAGCTTTGCCGCCGCATCCGTCAACTCCGCGAAGCCCATGCCCGCGGGCTGCACCACGTTGACGTACCAGTTGAAGATATCCCCCACCGCCGACTGACCCGCCTCGAGACCCAGATAGCCCGGCAGGACCGACCCGGGCACGATGCCGCAGAGGCCGGGGATGTCGCCGGTGCTATCGTCCATCGGGGCGACCATGATGTCACAGGTCGACGTCCCGATGATCTTGACCAGGACGCCAGGCTTGATGCCCGCGCCGACCGCGCCAAGGTGACAGTCGAAGGCTCCGACACTAACGGCAATGCCCGGCGTCAGGCCCGTGATCTGGGCCCACTCCGTCGACAGCGTACCGGCCAGGTCGCCCACCGCGTAGGCGGTGTCCGGCAGCGTGCGCCGTACACGGCAGAGGTCTGGGTGAAGCTCACTTAGGAATGATTCTGACGGGTAGCCGCCCCACTCCTGATGGAAGATCGCCTTGTGGCCAGCCGCGCAAATGCCGCGCTTGACGCTGTCCGGGCTGGTCGTGCCGCAAAGCAGCGCCGGCACCCAGTCGGCAAGCTCGACCCAGGTATACGCCTTCTCGAAGATCTCCGGCGTCGCCAGTCGACAATGCAGCAGCTTCGCCCAGAACCACTCCGCGCTGTAGGTGCCGCCGCTCTTGGCGACGTACTGAGGATATCGACTCCGGGCAAGTTCCGTGATCTTGACCGCCTCGGCATGACCGGTGTGATCCTTCCAGAGGTACGCCATAGCCGCGGGATTGTCGACAAATGCCGGGTCGAAGGCGAGCGGTTGACCGTCGGCATCGACAGGGATCGGTGTCGACCCGGTGGTGTCGACACCGATGCCGATCACCTGCGCGGTTGAGAAACCGTGCTGCGTGGACGCCTGCTCCAGCACGGCGCGGATGACCGCGGCGGCTCCGTCGACATAGTCCCGTGGATGCTGGCGCGCCAGGTCCGGCTCGCTCGGATCGAGGACGATTCCCGCCTCGCCGTGTCGATAGTCGAACACCGACGTCGCGATCTCCTCACCGGTGGCGATGTCGACCAGGAGTCCGCGCACCGAGTTCGTCCCGTAGTCCAATCCTATACTGTATTGCGGCATATGTTGTTACCCTGAGATATTTCTTCGTAGTGTGAGACCGATTAACCCAACTCGATCATGGCCTTCAAAACTCCGTCACCATAGGCGGCGACGAGTTCGAAGGCGTCGCGGGTGTGAGAGAACGGGAAGTGATGCGTGAGCAGGTACCGAATGTCGACCATGCCGCTCGCGATCAGGTCGATGGCGTGGTCGACACATTCATTCTGCCGGCGCACGTTCTGCACGCAAATCTCCTTGCGGCGGAGCTGGTTGATTTCCATCGAGATCCGGTTGTGTCCGCCCGGAATGCCCACGAGCATGAGCTTGCCGCCGGGAGCCAGCAGCGTCACCGCCTGGTCGATCGCCGCCTGGTCGCCGGTGCATTCGAAGACGACGTCGAGCCCAAGCGGGCACAGCTCTGCGATCGACGTCACCACGTCGATCTTGTCCGGGTTGCCGGCCCAATCCGCGCCGCCTTGACAAGCCGCGTCGACGCGGCGGTCGATCTTGTCGGTGACGAACACCCGTGCCGGCCCGTCGACACGGGCGACCGCGAGCGTACATAGTCCGATAGGACCCGCGCCAAGGATGCCGACACTCAAGCCAGCCAGCGACCCCGCCAGCTTGACCGCATGCACCGCGATCGACAACGGTTCGACCAGAGCGGCATCGTCGAAGGTCAGGGAGTCGGGCACGATGTAGCAGCAATCCGCCGGCAGCACAACCCAGTTGGCAAGACAGCCGGGCGATTGACCGGGGCAGCCGAGGAACGTCTGATGCCGGCAAGTGTGACGTCGACCGCGCACGCACTGATCGCACTTGCCGCAGGAGATGCACGGGTCGAAAGCGACGCGATCCCCCACCTTTAATCCGGTGACATCGCGGCCGATCTCCGCAACCACCCCCGCCCCCTCGTGCCCGGCCGTCCACGGATACTGGACAATCTGACTGCCAATAGCGCCATCGGTGTAGTAGTGGATGTCCGACCCACACACCCCCACCCGCTTCATGTCGATAAGGACATCGCGAGGCGAGACAATGCGCGGATCAGGAGCGTCCTGGATCTCGATCCCGCGTATTCCGGTTAAGTTCGCAACCTTCATAAAGCAACTCAGAAAGAGGTTTTAACATCGATGGACAGGATGAACAGGATTTAAGAACAAACATCCTGTACATCCTCTTTATCGATGTTAAATTTCCTCTTCCTAATTCCTTAGCCGCATCTCACTCCGGAACTTCAGCGGCTCGGTGTCCTTGTCGATCACCACGCACTCGACGCCGACCATTTCGCTCCAGTCGAAAAGCTGCTCGGCGGTGACGGCGTAGGAGAAGCCGGTGTGATGGGCGCCGCCGGCCAGAATCCAGGCTTCCGCCGATCCTCGCAGACTTGGCTGAGGCTTCCAGAGTACCCGGGCCACGGGGAGATTCGGCATGTCGTGCGGGGCCGCGACGGCGTCGACCGCGTTGACAATCAGGCGGAACTTGTTGCCCATGTCGATGATCGAGGCGTTGACCGCCGGACCGGCGGCGCAGTCGAAGACGAGGCGGGCGGGGTCGGCCTTGCCACCGATGCCGAGGGGGTGGACCTCGACGCGGGGCTTTGTCGACGCGATCGACGGGCAGATCTCCAGCATGTGCGCGCCGAGAACGAGTTCGTTGCCGGGCTCGAAGTGGTAGGTGTAGTCCTCCATAAAGGAAACTCCACCCTGACCTTCGGCCATGATCTTCATCGTGCGCACAAGCGCCGATGTCTTCCAGTCGCCCTCGCCGCCGAAACCGTAACCGTCGGCCATCAGTCGCTGGACGGCGAGGCCGGGGAGTTGGGGAAGGCCGTGGAGGTCCTCGAATGTTGTGGTGAATGCCTCGAAGCCACCGGCCGTCAAGAAGGCGCGCATGCCGAGTTCGATGCGGGCTTGCTCGCGGACGCTATTCCTGAGCGGTCCGGGGGCCGAGAGGCCGGCGGCGAACTCGTAGATCTCCTCGTACTCGCGGACGAGCTTGTCGACCTCAGCATCGCCGAAACCATTGACCTTCTCGACCAGATCGCCGACACCGAAGCCGTTGACCGACCAGCCAAGCTGTACCTGGGCCTCGACCTTGTCGCCCTCGGTGACGGCCACTTCGCGCATGTTGTCGCCGAAACGCGCGACCTTGAGCGTCTTCCCACGCTCAAAGGCGACTGCGGTCCGTGCCCATGATCCGATCGACTCGCGGATGTCGGCGGCTTCCCAATGACCGGCCACGATCTTCCGCGCCTTGCGCATGCGAGTCATAATGAAGCCGAACTCCCGGTCGCCATGGGCGGACTGGTTCAGGTTCATGAAGTCCATGTCGATGGTCGACCAGGGGATGTCGCGGTTGAACTGGGTATGCAGGTGGAGCATTGGCTTCTGCAGCACGCTCAGACCGGCGATCCACATCTTCGCCGGCGAGAATGTGTGCATCCACGCGATCACACCGCCGCAAAACGGATTCGCGCTCGCCTCACGGCAGAGGGCGGTGATGGCGTCGGGGGTGGTCAAGACGGGCTTGAAGACGACGCGGAACGGGATCGACGGCTCGCGGTCGAAGGCTTCGGCAATCGACTGCGAATGCGCCGCCACCTGCTTGAGCGTCTCGGGTCCGTACAGGTGCTGACTGCCTGTGACGAACCAAATCTCATATTCTTTGCTGCTAACCATAAAATAGATGCCTCTTGCGTTCGATTATAAGGCGACGTGAGATTGTCGACAATGGACAAACTGGCGTAATATATGCTATATGTGAATCAATAGAGGTGGATTAATTAGCGGGGTCGAGGTCGAACTGGAACGGCACCATCGGAGTCAGCAGCCCGGATATTGATATCACGTTTGGCATATTACTGTCCCAAACCGCCTATAGTTTAGAAGCGTGTACGATAATCAAATCGACCAGACGTCGACCCCCGAGTCTCGCCGGCCTGATTTTGTAGGCGCGATGAGTTGTCCGCATGTGAGTCAGAATGAATGCAGAGCAGGTCAGCCGAATATTGCGGATTAAGCCGGCGGCGGACGATCAACCGGGATACCACCCGACCGATTACGTAATGGCTGGGGTGGAGACGCGAACGGACCCGTCGGACTATCGACGCGATGGGATGAAGCGTGGGGGCGATCCTGCGTACCCGTTCGTCGTAGTGCAGTGCACACTCGACGGATGGGGAGCTTTTGAGGCGGGAGGCGAAGTGATTCGCGTCAATCCAGGGACGGCGTTCTTTGCGGTGGTGCCGACCGACCACGCTTACTATCTACCGCGCGAGTCGGCGTCGTGGACGTTCTTCTATCTCATCATCCGGCACCCTTATGTCGTCTCCCGGTTGACGCGGTCTGTGCAGATGGTGTGGGCGGTCCACACGATGCATGCCGACGGCCCTCTGCTGCCAAGGCTGACACATCTCTTCGAGGCCGTCTACGCGAGGTCGTTTCGGGACGAGTTCGAGGAGGAGGAGACGCTGCTTGACTTCGCGGTCGAGGTCGACCGCTACGCCCACCACCTCATCTATCCCCGCTCACCGCGTGAAGAGTTGATGAATCAGGTGCGGTCCCATGTGCTCCGGCACGTCACGGAGGTGGTGGAGGTGAGCGAGCTCGCGAGGCAGCATGGCATGACGCGCAGCCACTTCGCGCATCATTTTAAGGGAGTGACGGGGGTGTCGCCGGCGGCATTCGTGCGTCAGGTGAAGCTCCAGGAAGTCATCCGGCTGCTACTCCGGTCCGACATGAAACTCGACGCCATCGCCGCCGCCACGGGGTTCGCCGGCGCGACGGACCTCTGCAAAGTCTTCAAGCGACACTACCGGTCGACACCCACCGCCTACCGCAAACAGATGCAGTCTTAGGAACGCTCAAAAATGCGTCGCACTTTCTTTGAGCCCGAAGGGCGTTTACTCGTAGCCATGGGGTTCAGCCCGTTGCGGTTATCGGGCGAGGCCTAGTTCGAAGAAAGCCGCGAAGTCGGTGACACGGCGGCGAGAATGTCCTTAGGATCCGTCTGATAAGACTTGACGAATTCCGCCCACAGATCGCCGACATCCTTGCCGCAGCACTGCTTGAACAAACGGTCGTTGTACGTGCCTGCCCGCAACGCTTGATTGAGCTTGGTGGGGAGGCAGCTATCGTAGTGGAGGGCGCACCAGCCAAGGAAGGTCGCGGTGGTTTGGTAAGCGTCGTGATAGGTCGACTTGGCGACATTGATCCGGGGATGGAAATGCTGCGGCTCGAACTTCACCCAACGGATGTAATCCGCGATCCCCTCGACAAGCCAGCTCGCATCGTAAGTCGGATAGGCTTGAACAGCGTGGGACATCTCGTGGACGGCCAGGCCGGTATCGTCGGGATGCTCGCGGCACCATTTGGCGTTGACCGCCATGACGCCACCACCGGTCCCGGCCACACCGTCTCCGTCGGCAAACACCATGTTCACCATGTTGGGCGGAATAAAACCGTCGGAGTAGAGAAGCGCGTTGGTGTTCGGCCAGAACTCGGCGACTTCCTTCGCCGCGCGCTCCGCCCACGCCTTGACATCCGGCGCCTTCGATACGTCGACAAAAGCTCGACCCGGCGCCAGTTGCCCCGAGATCGGCACCGTCGAACCGACCGCGATGTCGTCGATGACGAGGCGATCGATGTTCGCGTCTTTCTTCAGACGAATCCGCACGCCCATCACCGGATCGCCGTCGACATCCGCCTCCGCGACTCCGCCGGCTTTGAAGTCCGCAACCTTGTGGTAGGTCACACCGTCGGTCGTCGTTTCCAAAATGCCCTTGCTGAGGACATCATGCCCCTGGCCGTCGCCCGACGTCACCTTAATCGACGTCACCGGGATCGGTCGCCCAAACAGCACGAGGAAATCGTCGCCGTCGTCCATCCCGCCAACCGTCTGGAAGTACGTGGACGAATCGGCGTCGAGCGCCATCTCAGGCCGGTGCGCGTCGGTCGAGGACATCGTCGAGTAGATGTCGGCGTCGACAGGTGTCGATTCCGATGCCAGACGCGTGGCCGTCGTATGGTCCGGCGATGTCGACGGAGCGAGGCGCAGGACGCTATGAGCAATTGGGCTGTCGCCCCGAGCTGCCCCGGCGAGGCATAACAACGCGACTGCGGCGAGCGGCCGCGAGAGATAGCGGAATAGCATGGGACACCTCTTCAAAAGCTTAGGCGGGCACGGAACTGGCGAGCTCGGGTTCGAGGATCACCCCGCACATCCGGCCGACGCGCTGGAATATGTCGAGGGCTTCCTGCAAATCCTGCTCCGTGTGCTCGGCGGTGACGATCGTGCGGACACGGGCCTTTCCTCGCGGCACTGTGGGGTACGTGATCCCCGTCGCGAGGACGCCGTTTTCGAACAGCTCCTCTGAGAAGCGCATCGCCCGGGCCTCATCGCCGACGATCACCGGCGTGATGGGCGTCTCCGATACGCCTGTGTCGAAGCCGAGCGATTGCAAGCCCCGACGGAAGTAGTGCGTGTTCTCCCACAGACGATCGATCAGCGCGGCGCCCTCGCGCGACGAGATGATGTCGATAGCTGCATCGACGGCGGCGGTGACGGCCGGCGGATGCGCGGTACTGAACAGGAACGGGCGCGCCCGGTGCTCCATCACCTCGCGCAGCTTTTGCGATCCGGCCACGAAGCCGCCCATAACGCCAACCGCCTTCGAAAGCGTGCCAACGGTGATGTCCCAGCCCTCACTCGGCAGTTTGAAATGGCTGACCGTGCCGCGTCCGTTAACGCCCAGGACACCGGTGGCATGGGCATCGTCGACAATGGTCGCCGCGCCATATTCGGCGGCGAGCTCGGCGATTCGGTCGACAGGCGCGATGTCGCCATCCATCGAGAAGACGCCGTCCGTGACCACGACCACTTTGCGGTACTTCCCCTTCGCCCGCGACAGTGCACGCTCCAGGTCGTCCATGTCGTTGTGGGCGTACACGGCCCTGGTCGCCTTCGTCAGACGGATCCCGTCGATGATGCTCGCGTGATTGAGGACGTCGCTGACGATCAGGTCACCCTCGACGAGGATCGACCCGAGCACCGCCTGGTTCGCCGTGAATCCGCTCTGGAAAACGAGCGCCGCCTCGGTCCCTTTGAACTTGGCCAGCTTGTACTCAAGCTGCTCCTGGATATCGAAGGTGCCGATGATCGAACGAACCGCGCCGCTGCCCGCCCCATACAGTCGTGCCGCCTGCTCCGCCGCGGCCACAACCCGAGGGTGCGTGGCAAGACCGAGGTAGTTGTTGCTGGACAGATTGATGACGTCGCGCCCATCCACGCGCGCCCGCCCGCCTTGCGGCCCTTGCAGCACCCGCAGTCGACGATACACCCCCGTCGTGCGCAACACATCGAGCTGATCCGTCAAATACCGATCGAGAAGTTTCATTCGTCTTTCCTTGGTCATTCCTGATAAAAACGACTCTTAAATCTCTAAACCCAACAAGCGCGGCGCCCGCTCACTCCCCAGGGTCACCGAACAGTTGCACTGGACGCCCCAACGCTAGTTGGTTGCGCTGGACGTCCCAGCGCTAGTTGGCCAGACGCCGTCGAGGCCGTGCGGGTAGAGGGCGCACTTAAGCGCATCGCCGCTCATCATGAGGTCGAAGGCAGTCTCGAACTCGGCAAGCGGAAAATGATGCGTGATCAGCGGCTTCAGGTCTACCTTACCGGTCTCGACGAGCCGCTGCGTCTGGTACCAAGTCTCAAACATGCGCCGTCCCGAAATCCCCTGCACCGTCGCTCCCTTGAAGACCACCGTATTCGTGAGGTCAAACTCGGCAATAGGACGGCTGCAAATACCAAGCAGCGCGGCGAAGCCCCCGAACCTGAGGGCATCGAAGCCCTGCTGCAAGGCGTTCGGATTGCCGGACATTTCGAGCAGGACATCCACACCATCGCCTCCCGTACCCGCGACGATCTTGCGGACGACGTCCGGGTCGAGGGCGTCGAACACGGCCGTCGCGCCGGCCCGAACCGCTGCGGCTCGACGTTGCGGAGCCGTATCCGTCGCGTAGATCTGCGACGCGCCGCACGCAGCCGCGATCGCAATCGCCATCAATCCGATCGGGCCGCATCCGGTGATCAAGACGGTGCGCGCCGAAAGCGTCGTCGCGAACGCCGTGTGCACCGCGTTCCCAAACGGCTCCTGCGCCGCGGCCACGGCGGGCGGAATGTGTCGCGACGTCGGCCAGGCATTGTGGGCGTCGATGGCGACGTACTCTGCGAAGCAGCCCGGACGGTCGACGCCGAGTATCTTGACGTTCCGGCAGATGTGCGCCTGCCCCACGCGGCACTGGTAGCAGTGCCCGCAGACAAAATGGCTCTCCGCGCCAACGTAATCGCCCACCGCGACATTGACGACGTCCCTGCCCACAGCGACGACGTCACCCGCCATCTCATGTCCGAACGGCATCGGGGGATTAATCCGGCTCGCCGCCCAATCATCCCACTTGTAAATGTGCAAGTCGGTGCCGCAAATCGTCGCCGCCCGCACCCGGATGAGAACTTCATTCGGCCCATAGTCGGGAATTGGGATTCGCTCCAGCGATGCCCCAAATCCCGGACGCATCTTGCAAACGGCGTCCATTGTCGATACTAACGGGGGCGGCTGCAACGGCTCTACAACGGACGACGTACGTATCACTCACTTGCTCCTATTCACCAGCGGATGCACCTTGCTTAAAGACCATGCGAATAGTCTCCATTATAAGGAGCGGGCCTTTAGGGAACCCAAAACGTAACTTAAACCACTCCTAAATTCCAGATGCTTGTTCCCTCGCCGCAAAGACGGTCGCATCTTGTCCATTCGCCTGTTCGATCATTTGTGACCTGGGGCCGACGGCGCACCACTCAATCCGCCCAGCACGAGAGGTGCTCTGTTCTTCTGTACGGGATAGTTGATCGCGTCGATAAGCCAGCCATTTCCGGATTTACGGAAGGTGAAGTTGGTCTTGTACAGATTAGTATCGACCGCAACGAACTGCGTATGAACAACCATCTCATTGCCGTGCCGAATGCTTTGGAACTGATTGAAACCCCAGTCGTGAGACCCGGGCAACATCGTCCAGAACCCTTGAGTGGTTAGCTGATGCGCCAGGACAGAAGAAGGCCATTTCGCCTGCAACGTGGGAGCGAACAGCTTGCGCGCGGCCCCGTAGTCTTTCTTGTCGATATCTGCGATGTACTCCCGTACAAGTCGAGTTCCTTCCGCCTGATCCGAAGCGGTCAGTGCCGGCTCGAGTTGCGGCGCGGCGTAACTTGTCGTGTCGCTCGCAGTGAACTTGTAGTCGCCTTTCGGCGCACACCCGGCAAATAGACAGACAGTTACAGACAGAAGGACGGGCAGTAGCGATTTCGTCCATAATCGGCGCAGTTTGAAGTTCATGACATCCATTACTTGTGTGCGAACATCTTCTTTGCGAGCATAGGCGGAACGTTGGACTGGTTCATTGTCATGACGGAGCCAGTCTGATCCTTACCGTTTGAAGACGGCTGACCGACCTTCCCGGAGGCTGTCGACGATAGCCCTCCGTTGGTAGGAGCCGGATCGCCATGGCATCCGGTGCCCAAAATCAGCGCAACGCCGAGGATGCCGAATATTGGTCGCTTCATGTTGCTAGATCCTTAAAACAATTGGCGGCCTGCCATGTTAACCACGGCAGGCCACCGACAGACTAATAAGTACCCTGAGTCGCGTTGCCTCCGTTGATTGCGCCGCCGCCATATCCTGGATCAAAGAGTGGCGGATAACAGCCCGCACCCGCTTCGAACCACGCGTTCAGTACTCTTCCTGATGAGTTGTAGACAAACGGAGAAGTCGCGGGATCTCCGGATTGGATCATCCACTTTACGTGACCATCGGAAAAGGCGAAGTTGTCGCCGCCGGCGTGGACTCTGTAGTGAGCGCTATTGATGTACCAGAACGGGAAATGGGAAGCGCCGCCATTCCCTGCGTAGCACTGGGTCGCACTGATCGGTGCGTGGTACACACAATCGCTACCAGCGGATGGATCACACTGGCACGCGCCACCACAATTACCAGGGGCGCTGATGTTACCACGGTCGAGCACGGGCGATGTAATCGATTCGTTCTGCATCGCGTGCTCCTTCCCTTGCATCGTCCACAGCAAAACAACCGACGCCGGAGAGACGATACTATTGTCCGGGATGGTGTTCATGATGCCGTTCATTGAGTAGCTGGCGTATACCTTCGGCGCGTTGTACGGAGCTCCGCTTGCGTCGCCAAAGTCGGTGGTCTGCGACACCGAAGGACAGGCAAAGGTGTTGTAGTTCTTGACGTACGGCTGGATCGCATTGATCCAGAACGTGCTGTCGAAGGCGTTACCCAGCGACGACGCGTTGTTGCCGCAGCCCGTGGTCGGGTCCGTCGTTTCGTTGGAGGGGAAGAAGCCGGAAACCCAGTAGGAATTGCTGCAAGGATCCGACGCATCGGTGGTGATGGGTTCCGCGATCGGATATCGCTCGTCGTTGTCCTGGACATATTGCAGGATGCCGAGCGAATCCTGTTTTAGGTTAGAAGCACACGTTGCCTGGCGGGCTTTTTCACGCGCCTGGGCAAATACAGGGAAAAGTATAGCCGCGAGTATCGCTATAATGGCTATGACAACGAGCAGCTCAATTAACGTAAATCCTCGATAACGTTTCATGATTACCTCCCGAACGATGCTATTAGTCGAAGAACTGATGCAAGATGAGTTCATTATAAAGAGGTAAACTGCACCAGATCTTAAAAGACCCTTAAATCGCAGCCCGAATTCGAATGCCGGCTAGTTTATTTCCGCGAACCGCTTCATCTCGTCTCACGCAGCGTGACCTGACGATCGACGGCGACATTGTGAAATACGTCTGTTTGCCCGCTTGACCAACGG
>Ga0070658_10002513_pt1 | contig 15319 bp, 14 predicted proteins | sample KBSC13metaG_FD_64664 | JGI IMG/M metagenome (GOLD analysis project Ga0070658, IMG submission 64664) | Corn rhizosphere microbial communities from Kellogg Biological Station, Michigan, USA - KBS C1-3 metaG | ecosystem: Host-associated > Plants > Roots > Rhizosphere > Soil ...
GCCACCGCGGGCGCCGGCACGACGCGAATGATTTCATCGAGCATCTTCTTCAAAAGCAGCAGCGCGTGCTCTGTCTCTTCGCGCTGGGATTCGAGGAGCACCTTGTTGACGTGAACTTTCCAGCCCAGGACATCGCGCACCTCACGTTCGATGGCACCGTTTGCCTTTTTTCCGCCGGCTTGTCCGACTTCATTAATTTGCTTCTCCTCGGCGCAGGAGCAGAAGGGCTCCGTGGTGCTGCCGCCCGCGCCGCGCGCCAGGGCGAAGTGGCGCCCGATGGTGGTGCCGATAATGGGATCCTTTGCCGACTCGATTTCTTCGTCCGAGACACTTTGGCCATCGGGTCGGATGTAGAAGACTTCAGTTGGCCTTGGCCCCACGTTGAGGATTTGCAGTTTGAATTGATCGACGGCCAGCGCGGGAAGCGCGGGAAGCAGTAATGCAAGACAGAGGGCGGCTGTTTTCATGCTCTGTTGAGATTGTGACCAGGAGCCCGCTGTCGTCTTGACCTGATCCGCCATCGCAGCCGTCAAAAGCCGCACAGCGATGAAAAGAACCTGGCAGGCGTGCCCATCGCCGCGAAAAGCCTGGGCCCCCATCCTCGGCCTCACTCAGCGCAACGGTGGCGAACGAATTGCCCATCGCGCAGGCCGCACGCCTCGCCACCTTCCATCGCGGTCCAAATCGTTCCGTCGTCCGCGGCCGCCATTGAGGTGATCGCTCCCCGATGTGCGCTGAAGATCTCATTGCCTCGGGCGCCCGCGAGCACACACAGAGCGTGACAAAATAGCACCATCAGTCCCATCACCGATATTAACAAGATTTGGGAAGCCCTTTCAAAAGCGCTGGCGGCAGCCGGCACCAACGAGCACACGGGCGCTGTTCAGCGTAAATGGCACCGAGGTGGTCGTTTGCAAGGAATTTGCTCAACACAGCTTCGGCCCCCAAATCCGGATCATGGATAGTTTGTCCTCAACATGGCACAGTGCCCGTGTGCCTACCTAAACCTGACGGTCGACTCAAAAAAGCGCTCCACAGAAGCCCCTGATTCTGAGGACTTAAAAGAGTTGCGGGGGTAGGATTTGAACCTACGACCTTCAGGTTATGAGAGTGAGGTATTTTGCTGATTATCAGGCACTTAAGAAATGCGTTGCCGGTCCGTTGTCGTCAACGGCAGCGCTGCCGTTGAAGGAGTCGGGCGGCCTTCCTGAGCGCGTCGGCTCAATCCCAGGGCGGCAATCGCCGCGGCAGCGTGGCCGCGTTCGCACTTGCGGCGGCCGCTTCGGTTTCGACTGGAAGGCAGGGCTCTAGCCCTCCAAAATTCTGTCAATCACGTCGTCCAGCCCCAAGTGCTGCACTGAAATTGTCTTGTAAAGCTGCGCAAACAATTGGCGAGACTGGCCAAAATCGCTTGCTTTAAACGACGCCATTTCCAAGCTTTCAGGAGCAATTTGCTGAGTCTGCGCAGCACTTTCTGCGGTTGATTCCTTTGGATAAAAATATAGGAAATACTCGGGACCCGATCCTGGTGCCGGTGGTGAGGCAAGCTTGCTCACGGACATGACTTCGCCAGCGTATTCAAAAAAATATTCGTCGCCGTCCCTTGCAATGTTAGCAATGCGATTCGGATCCCCGTTTATTTTCTGCAGAACTTTTACGATTTTCTCATTCATGGCGTTTGACTAATGCGGTGGTTGCGGTCGCCGATATGTTGTCCAAATGGCCGTCAAGCTCATGAATTATAGCGCGCTTTCGAGCCTCCGTAATAGTTGCTGGCTTCTGCAAAAGTGCTTCAATCTGGATACACAGAGGGTCGAGTTCTACGACCCGCAGCCCGCGAATATGACCCGTGAGCTTTCCGAGGAGCGCTTTGATTTCCGGCCTTGTTGGTTTGTCCTCGTAGTTCAGGTGCTCCAGTTCTGTGAGCGTTTCACGTATACGCCGGAATCGTTCGTTCAGGCGGCTCGTCGCCAGCACGCGAAGAAATACACTCAACTCCCCGCGATGACGGTAGAGCGCCACCAGGGTGATAATCCCCAGCGTCACAGTAAGCGCGTTGGAAACAAACTGCAGGAAAGCCGGTAATGTCCCCGTCAAAAAATTCCAAACGGCATTGATCACGCGCTACATAGGTCCAGTTGGTGCAATTAATTTCAAGGCAAAACCCAGTTATCCGCTGCCCAGTCGTGGGGATCTTCGGTCAAGGCCAGGACGGCCGGCGACGCCTTCGGCATCCCGTATTGAGCGGTAGCGGCGGCCTGGGCAACGTCACCGAATTTGCGGTCGAGCTGGTCGTGTGCGTTGGCAGGCCGGCGCAACTGGTACGGGCCAGGGGCGCGAGGACTCGCATCATGCGGTGGTCGCTTTCAGCGCCACCAAGTTGCGCTCGATCATGCGCTTCAGGATCACGGCAGATCCGAGTTGCTGGCTGACGGCGCTCGGGTCGAAATGGTGATCGGCGACATATTTGCCGGCCTTGTAGTGCTGGCATCCTGCCCAAAGATAGGGCGAGTGGATTCCGTGGGTGCGATAGCCGAATCCGTTAAAACCCTCGAAGCGATAGCAGATCTCGGCAATGTCCCAGCCGTCGCGGTGGTCGAGATGATCGAAGGCCAGGGCGTCGGCCGCGGATCTGTCGAAAGTCCGCATCGCTGGCGGGAGCTCGAGCCAGCCTGGCGAGGGAGTTCAGGCCGTGCGCTCTGAGCTTGGCGCACTCGCCGGCGGCGAAGTCTTCGGCGTCTTTGGCCGTCGTGAAAAATCGCCGGATGCGTTTCAGCTTTCCGCCTTCCTGGGGGATCTCGCCCAGGTCGACAATCCAGCGGACGCCTTTCAGGTGGGCCAGGTATCGCTTTTTTGCTTCTATCGTCTTCGCGCGGGGCATTCCGGACGTATAGCAGCGTTGCCGGCTGTTGCCGTTAAAAACTGCATCTTCCGGTATTTTGCCTTCATTTTCCGGTATTCAGGGGGCGCCGCTTCAGGGCACAAAAAAGGCCGGTTTCACAGAGGAAACCGGCCTATTACTTAAAGTTGCGGGGGTAGGATTTGAACCTACGACCTTCAGGTTATGAGCCTGACGAGCTACCAGGCTGCTCCACCCCGCGATTAAGGAGGTTCAGAGTAGGCGATGGTCGCAAAGAATCAAGAACTATTTCACCAATCTTCGGTAAACGAAGGGCGGGCCCGGGTGGCCTCCATTTTCCATCACCGCCGCGGGGGCTTGACCCCTGCGGCGGCCTGGTGCTCACGGTCCGCCAGGAGCTCCAGCGTTTCGCGGATCGACGTGGCGTCCACGGCGATCGCGAAATGCGAGAATGAGTTCGCATTCCGCCCCACCCGCTCGATGACCATGCCCACCAGTTCCGGGCTTTCTCCGCGCCGGCAGACGAAGACCGGGCCCCCGCTATCGCCGGGATACACATCCGCGTTGATCAGAAACGTGCCCTTCGCGTGCGGCTGGGCCGCAGGATACGAGGCGACTTTTCCGCTGCGCAGGACCGGGAATCCCCCCGATGTGCCCGGCAACAGATCCGGGAATCCTAGGAACGAAACGTCGTCGCCGGCGTGCAATCCCCGGCCGCCCAGCGAATTCTCTCCGAGAAAGGTCGGCAGGACGCGGCCCGCGGCCGCCGCGGAAACGCCGGGCGCGAAGGCGCCAATGTCTTCGCGCGGATGCCGCACGTAGAAGGGTTTCCCGGAGCGCGGAGCCTGCACTCCGACAAGCGCAAGTTGCGCGTCCCCCGATTTACCTGGCTCGCGCACCGCAATGATGAGCGGACCCGAGCCGATGCTGTCCAGCAAATGGCCAGCCGTGATCATCACTGGCGCGGCGCGGCCGGAACCGGCCAGGCTCTTCCGGCCGATGACGAAGCCCGTGGCCAGGCCCTTTTTCGTCGCGATAAGGTAGGTGGACCACATCATCTTTTCGGTGGCATTCGGCCTCCCGGCGCGGATGCCTAATGGAGGACTCGCGCAACCGGCGATTCCCAGGGCGAGAAGGCAAAGAAGAGTGGTTCGGTTCATGAAGGAGGAGAGCGGCCGCACGATCACAAACAGAAAGACCGGGCTTGTTGCAGCAAGCAAGCCACTTCGGTGTCCGTCATCTGGGAGAATTCCTCATACCACCGCCCAACGGCCTGGAAGTCGTCGGCCATGATGAGCGCCACCAACTCGTCCCATTGGGGCATTTTCCAACTCAGCTTCCCACCGCGCCTCTGCGGCCGCCGCGTTTCATCGCCCTTTGATTGCGGCCCGCCGCAAGACCTTCACTGTCCAGCGCCGTGCAGGGCTTCGGGGCGGTCCGGCACCGCGGGATCGTTTTCATCCACGAACCAGCGCCGGGCGGTCGCCTTGCGGCCGAGCTCCGTGTGGGCGCACCGGCTCTCAAGCGCCTGGTAAAATGGGTCCGCGACCTCGGGGTCGCGGGCCGCCATCCACCGCCCGGCGAGGTTCAGGATCGCGGCCAGTCGCGAATCGTCGTCGGGCAGCAAACGCGCGGCCTCCATGGCGATCGTCGCGGCGCGATAGCGGTAATGAAAGCGCCGGTCCGGCGTCATCACGGTCGCTCCGAGGCGCGCCCGTTCCACCGGCCCCGCCTTCAAGACCGCGGGAAAGGCGATGTGCTTGGGAGACGCGGCATAGCGGTCCTCGACCACCGGTTGAGCCTCGAGCCGATAGTCCGCCGGGTCGTCCTCGCGGTATTCGCCATTGTAGGCAAACCAATCCGGTGCGGCCTCGGTGCCGAGCAGTTCGATGCCGTGATAGCGGGCCTCGAGCGCCGCATCCCAAAGGGCGAGGGCGCGCGTCTCCGCCGGCAGGCTGGTGTCGTTGCCCCGGTGAAGCGCCGCGGCGTAACGATCCAGCGCCGGCCGCCATAGCGGCGGAAAATAGGCGCGTGCTTCCTCGTAGCGTCCTGTTCGCGCGAGCCGACGCGCGAAGAGCCAGCGCAGCGCTTCAGTCTGCTGCTCGTCCGTCCCGGGCTGATCTTCTTCGCGGTATTCCCGCTCACGTTCGTCGGCCCACTCGTCCCGCCACGGGCGGCGCGTGACGACCTCGCGCAGCTCTTCGATCGTGAACAACCGCTCGGCCACGTAAGCGGCATCGACCAAGTGTCCGCTGCGCATGAAAGCATCGAACGCCGTGCGGAACTCCGGCGCGCCAATGGCGGCGATCGCCTGTTCCGCATTCAACCGGTGAGCGGTGGTATCGTCCTCGATGGCAAGGAGCGTGTGCTGGAGAGGCCGCTCCGGGGCGATATCCAGCAAGCGGACGGCGGCGGAGTAGGCACGGAGCGATTCCTCGCGCTTGCCATCCCGGGCGGCCAGCTTGCCGGCCAGCCACAATGAACGCGACGACTCCTGGGGGGCGCGCTCCAGCCACCGGCGCGCGCCGTCGTAATCCGCCGCTCCGTAGCAGAGCCAGGCCACGCGGGACGCACCGGGAAATTCCCGGATCCCCGCCTTCTCCAGGGCGCCCAACCACGCTTTCAAACGATTCGGGTTCGGCTTCTCACCGAATTCGTAGCCATCTGACAACCCAGCCAGGAGCTGGCTCGTATGGATTTCACGAAGCAACGGATCGGTCGCAAATTTCGCGAGTTCCGCCGGGCTGTCGTCCTTCGGCCCGACGGAACCGCGATACGCGTAGCCGGAGAAGATGCCGTGCATGTCGCACTCGGCTGCGGCGCGCAAGTCGCCGCGCCGAAAATGCCACTCACTCTCGCGTCCGTAACTCGCCGCGGCCAGGCCGCCATCGTCCGCAAACCCTCGCGCCGCCAGGTCGCGGGCCAAGGCGAACCAGCGCGGCGCGTCGTTCCAATCCTCGACGCAGCCGAGCACACCGATCATGAATGCCGCATCGACGGAGCGATAATGACGCTCCTCCTCTGGCCGCGCGAGCAACCGTTCCCATATGGCGCAGGCCTCGGCGTGATGGCCCAGGGAGAATTCGAAGAACCCCTGGTGATAGTCGGCAAACTCGCTGGGAAAGACATCCTTCCGCACTTGGTCCAAAAAATCAGGCGGCAGATCCCTGCGTTCCTCATCCGTCAATTCCTGGTACTGGCGAACGGCCCCGCGCGTCCGCCGGTGCGCCCGCCGGGCCGCTTCCCAATCCGGAGGCAGAAATTCACCGGCCGCCAAAGCCGTGTCGAAATCCTCCCCATCGCGTTCTTCGGTGCGTTGTTCCGGCAGTGCATCGATCACGGCGTGAAAGGGTGTCGGATAGTCACGGGCCAGCAGGCTCAGTTCCGTCTCGGCGAAGAACGTCGGCATTTCGATGAGGCTCAGTCCGCCCTGCGCGAGAAACTGGCGCGGGAACCATGGGCCGCAGGCTGTGCCGGGCAGTGTCGTCGAGAACAGCAAAGCGGTGAGAGCCAGCGCCGCCGTCGCACGATGCAAGACGTGGTTCCTAGCGCACATGGACTTCGATCCCGGAATTGGTGCGCACCCAGCCCAGCGGATGCCGCGCGCCGGGCGCCAGACGCAGCGAGGCCAACTCCGGGGCGCATTGGAAGACAACCTCGCAGCCACGGGTCTGCGCGCGATACCCGCCGACGCCATCGGCCACCACGCCATTCTCTCCACTCACCGCGACGATCTCCGAGGGAAGCGGCACCTCGGCGTCGCCTTCATTTACGAGGGTGAGATCCACCGGCAAAGCACCCGATTTCTCGATGCGCAAGTCACCATGCGGAGCCCGCCCGGCGGCTACCGCCGCGAGCGTGGGCCAGTGCCAGTTCAGCGTATCGGTCGCCACAGGCAGGCGGTACCAAAGGACGCCGGTCAGACTTGCGGGCCGGTCTTTCGTCCAGCTTGCGACCAATTCGGCGAGCTGGACCGCATCCGGCCGGAAGGCGCGCACCACCGTCCCCTGCGGCCACATGCGCGCCTCCCCTTCCGCCTGGATCCCCAGCAATTTCCCATTGGGCGCAAAACCGACGACGTAGGTGTAGGTGGGCAGCGCCACCCGAAACGGCACCCCGATGCGCCCGGCCCGTTCGACCCATTTTTGAGCGCGCGCCGCCTCACACAAGGCGGTGTCGGGAGCGCCGATCCGGGGGCGTTCCGTGGCATGAACCTGCAGGATGTAGGCGCCGCTCTCGCGCGCCAGGGCGGCAAACATGGGATGTCCCAGCCAGCTCGGGAGCACGGTCGGTCGCACCGGCAATGGCGCGACTGCTTCCCGCAGGGCTGTAAGCCACATTCGATACCCATCGAGTTGCGACTCCGCGCAGTCGAAGTCCACCTGCAACTCGACCGGCATCACGCCACCCTGCTGAAACCGCGCCAGCAACTCGCGCGCAGTCGCGCACAACGCGGGAGCGGAATCCATCGACGGAACTCGCGGCCCAACCCGCAGGACCGCGGAAACGGGCCGCTTCGCCGCGCGAAGCACTGCGTAATCCACCTTCGGCCAGGCGATCTGCGGCTTTCCGTCGCCGCGCCACGTCACCTCGGCGCCCAGGGGCGCCAGACCCTGCACCCACTCCGGCGCCGTACCGACTGCCGCGATCACCGGTGGCCCCCAGGCTCGCTGCCAGACGTAGAAGGCATGCGGCAACGGACCGGAAGCTCGCGGTCCCCCGGCCTGTCTCAATTTGAAGACGATCCCAGCTGCCATCGCCAGGCAGACAGCGGCCGCACAGAGGAGGCGGAATCGTTTCATGCGGGGAATACGCCGGATGAGCGGCTCGTCTTTCAATAATCTCGATTGAAGTGTCTGCTCCAGGTAAAGCGACAAAGCGGCGACGCATGCAAGGAATCACGGCCAGCAAAGGCAGTCTTTTCCCAGAGGCTGTCTCGGACGTGGCCTCGTCTCCCGAGCGGCTCTGGGAAGAGCCGCCTACTTTGCCCGCCATCAGCGGTAACTACTCAGTGTTCCGCAGCGAGGCGAAGCAATTTGCATCTACCCAACAAAACGCTGGCCCGCAGTCAGCGAGTGGCGGCGGCCTGCTTCACGGCGTCCACGATGGCCCGGTCATCGTCGCCTTTGTCCCAGACGAGTTGCAGAAATTGGGGCAGTGTCATGTGATGCTTCCGCAGAAATGGCCGGTCGCCGCCACAGCCGTACATGAGATCGGGGTCCATTTCGCCCCGCAGCTTGATGCGCGCCTTGGCGATGAGACGCGGGAGCCACGCGATGCCATCCACGGCGGCGGACTTGGCCGGAAGCGTGCTCATCGGAATCACCCGCCCGGTCGATTTGCCTCCCATTACTTCCTGGAAGTACGCCCGCCGGATCTCCGTAACGGCGAGCACCGTTTCGTAGTCGAGGTCATCCCAGCCGAGCGAGTCATCCACGAAATCGAACAACTCCTGTGCCGTGCAACCGATACCCGCAAGAAAGGTGACATCCTCCGGTGCAAACATCGTCCGCGCCGACCGGCGTCCCGCCTTCCACGCCGCGACCCCGCGCTCCCACACGTGGCGAAATTCCAACTTCCAGTCATCGTGTTTGATCATGCGAGCGGGCGAGCGTAGCCCGCGGCCGGCACGATGCAATCCTGCCATTGGATCTGGCACGTCACTTTTCCCGCCACATCCACTGCCGGATGCTTATGATGAATGTGGATGGCCGCCCCAGATCCGCCAAAGAACTTTCAGACCTACCACGCCGCGTTTCACACGACGCGTTGGTCGGTGGTGCTGGCTGCGCAGGGCAAATCATCACGGGATGCTTTCCAATCGCTGGAGGCACTTTGCCAGCAGTACTGGCCACCGCTTTATGCCTACGTGCGACAGAGCGGGCATCCGGTGCATGATGCGCAGGATCTGACGCAGGCGTTCTTTGCCCGGCTGCTGGAGAAGGACTGGCTGACGGCCGCGGATCGAGCGCAGGGCCGCTTTCGCTCTTTTCTCCTCATGGCTTTGAAGCACTTCCTGGCGAATGAATGGGATCGGAGGCAAACGCAGAAACGCGGAGGGGGGGTAGAGATCATCAGCCTGGATATGGAGGCGGCGGAGCAGATCCCCATTCCTGATCCGAAAGTGGTCTCCGGCGAGGCTTGGTATGACAGGAGGTGGGCGATGACGTTGTTGGAGACGGTCATGCATCGTTTGCGCGAAGAGCACGAGGCCACCGGCCGTCTCGCGCAGTATGAACAGCTCAAACCCTGTCTCACGGCGGAACGCGGCGCCGTGGATTACGCGGCGCTGGGCGCGGCGCTGCACATGGAACCGGCATCGGCCCGGAGCGCCGTGCATCGGTTGCGGAAACGCTTCCGCGAGGTCTTTCGTGAAGAAGTGGCCGGCACGGTGGCCGACCCCCGGGATGTGGACGACGAGATGCGCGCGGTGATCGCGGCATTAGGGACCGAATAATTTTCCACACATTTTCCGCCACAAGCGTTCGCCCATCCTTATTTCACTGGTATGGACCTCACCTCTTCCGATCATTGCCCGCGCTGCGGGGCGTCTCTCGAGCAGGGGAGCGTGGACGGTCTGTGTGCGAAATGCCTCGGCGCGCTGAATTTTTCGCCGGATACCGCGATGCCGGGCGAAGCCGCAGCTCCGGTATCATCGCCCACGCCGGAGGAGATTGCGAAGCACTTTCCGCAGCTCGAAATCATTGAGTTTCTGGGGCGGGGCGGGATGGGGGTCGTATATAAGGCGCGACAAAAAGTACTGGGCCGGCTGGTGGCCCTGAAGCTTCTCGCGCCGGAGCGGGCCGGCGAACCGAAGTTTTCCGAGCGTTTCCTCCACGAGGCCAAGGCGCTCGCGGCGCTCAATCACCCGAATATCGTGACGATTCACGATTTCGGTGAGGCCGGCGGATTTTACTATCTGCTCATGGAATTCGTGGATGGGGTAAACCTGCGGCAGGCGATGAAGGCGGGCCGCTTCACGCCCGAGCAGGCGCTGGCCATCGTGCCACCGGTTTGCGAGGCGCTGCAGTACGCGCACGAACACGGCATCGTGCATCGCGACATCAAGCCGGAGAATCTGCTGCTGGACAAAGAGGGACGCGTGAAGATCGCGGACTTCGGCATCGCGAAGATCCTCGGCACGGAATCCTCGGGTGTCGGGTTGTCGGAATCGCAGCCCGCCGGCACGCCGCAATACATGGCTCCGGAACAGAAGGAACATCGCGTCACCGATCATCGCGCGGACATTTACAGCCTCGGCGTGGTGCTCTACGAAATGCTGACCGGCGAGTTGCCGGCGGACAAACTGCAACCGCCCTCGAAGCGTGTGCAGGTGGATGTGCGCATCGATGAAATCGTGCTGCGCGCGTTGGAAGCGAAGCCGGCACTTCGCTATCAAACGGCCGGCGAATTTCGCACGCAGGTGGAGACATTCGTGGGGATCCCTCGCGCCGGCGCGACTGAACCTTCCACTGGCCTGCTGAAATCGGAGCGCGGACGAATAACGTGGGAGGACAGTTCCGACCGGACGCTGTTTGCTCCCCGCATGGGCGAGGTGGCGCTGTTTGGCGATCGTCTTGTGATTTCCCTGGGGGCGAAGCGGCGCGAGATTCCGTTGGGCAGCATCCGCGCGTTGCGCGAGGCCGTCCCGCCGATTTGGTGGGCGCCGGCCGGGCATTCCTATGCCGCGGTGGAATTTGACGAGGGCGGAAAACGGCGTCTCCTGGCGTTCCTTCCCGGTACGGCGGCGTTTCGCACCGTGAGCGACGCCCAGCGCCATGCGGCGGAGTGGCTCACCGCTTTGCAAGCGGCTGTTCAAATCGCAACGGGGCGGGCGATGGCCCTCCCCCCCGGCAAACTGCACCTGCCTTTCACGGTTACGGTCGCGGCCTTTTTCTGGCTGGTACCGTTCACCATGTGGGGGGTCTGGATGTTGAACATCCTCTTCACCCGGCGTGCCGGCACCGGCCCCCCGCTCGAGATTTTCCTGCCCTTGATGGTCGTGTTTGGCCTTCTCGGCGCATTTGCGTGGTCACGGCTTTCCCGGCCCATCGTGGCGGATCGACCGGCGCCCGGGGAGAATCCGCGGCCGCCCGCCTCACGACGCTTCTCGCGCATGGCCATCATCGCGGCTCTCGGCATCCTCATCGGGCTGCCGGTCGCGTTCGTGGTCCGGCAGACGCGCACCGCGGATGCAGCGAGTGGTTCCGGCATCGAACGCGTCGAGATCGCGGAGGATCGAGCGGTCGTCCGCCAGCGGCGTTTCGATGGCGAGGGAATGATCGTCACCTTCGGCCCCATGACCAATCGCTGGACACCGTCGGGCGTTTATCTTGACGCGATGTTCGACATCACACTGGAGCCGGCACGATTCGGGAGCGGCGCCAGTTGGGTGGTGAAAGGGCGGCACGGAATCCATCTCCTCTATCGGCTCGATGGCCCGCCGGGCCCGATGCTCGGGAAGATCGTTTTCCACTCGGGCACGCCAGCTCCGGAGTCGGATGGTTCGTATGTCATCGGCGAGTTCCGGCCCGATGCCGGCGAGCCTTTGCCGATCGCGGTGCGATTGGAAAACGACAAGCAGACGAAGCCCTTCCCCGCCGGCGAACACGCCTCCCCCGGCAAGTGAGACAGTACCACGTACATACGGCATGGCTTCGCGCTCCGATCCCGCGGATTCCGGGCCTCGATGAATGCGCCCCTGCCCCGCCATGCTCCGGTGCCCGGACGATGGCCCATCTTCAAGGTTAAAGATGCGCCGCTCGCATCCCGTCGAACAAACGAAGCGCGCTCCTCACGTCCCGCAAAACGTCCGATACGACTCGGCTCCGGAGGGCAGGCTGTATTCGGGTCGATCCTGCGAGTGGTCGTAGGGCTTCGCTAAAACCGCCAGCAGCCGATCCGTCATGCTCAGATCATCGTTGGCGACAGCTGCGGCCAGCGCTTCTTCCACCTTGTGATTGCGTGGAATGAAGGAGGGATTGTGCCGCTGCATCTGTTCGGCGACTTCACCCGCCGGCTGCGGTTGCCGGCTCAGGCGGCTTTGCCAGCGCTGCCGCCAGTCGAGGTAGCCCGGGTCTTGCGAAAGCGTAACCGCCGAGGCACCGCTCAGAGCGCGGAAGGTATTCGTGAAGTCCGCCCTCGTTCGCTGCATCCAATCGAGCAGCGATTGGATCAACGCGCGGTCATCGCTTTCTTCGGTGAAGAGCCCCAGCTTCGATCGCATGCCGGCGAGCCAATGGTGTTTGAAGCGGGTCTCGAATCTCGCAAGCGCCTCGTTCGCCATCTCCACGGCCTTCTCTTCCTCCTCGTGCAGCAGCGGCAACAGGGTCTCCGCCAGGCGGGCCAGATTCCATTGCGCGATATGCGGCTGCTGGCCGTAGGCGTAGCGCCCATGGCGGTCGATGGAACTGAAGACCGTGGCCGGATCATACGCATCCATGAACGCACACGGCCCATAGTCGATCGTCTCCCCGGAGAGCGCCATGTTGTCGGTGTTCATCACCCCGTGAATGAAGCCCACGAACTGCCAGCGCGCGATCAGCGCCGCCTGCCGTTCGATCACCGCTTCGAGAAAATCGGCGTAGGGCTGTTCCGCGTCGACGACCTCCGGGTAATGACGATGCCGCGTGTAATCGGCCAGCGCTTGCAGCGCCGCCTTTTCTCCGCGAGCCGCCGCGTATTCGAATGTCCCCACCCGGATGTGACTGGCCGCGACGCGCGTGAGCACCGCTCCCGGCAGCTTCTCCTCGCGGTAGACCAGCTCACCCGTCGTCACCACCGCGAGGCTGCGCGTCGTGGGAATGCCCAGGGCATGCATGGCCTCGCTGATGATGTATTCCCGCAACATCGGCCCCAACGCCGCCCGGCCATCGCCCCCACGCGAGAACGGGGTCCGCCCCGGTCCCTTGAGCTGAATGTCGAAGCGCTCACCGCGCGGCGTCATCTGCTCCCCGAGCAGGATCGCGCGCCCATCGCCGAGCATCGTGAAGTGCCCATATTGATGCCCCGCATACGCCTGCGCCAAAGGCTGGCCACCCGGTGGCAGCTCATTCCCGGCGAACAGCGCCGCATTGCCCAGCAAGTCCGAGTCCAGTCCCAATTTTCCGGCCAGCGGACGATTCCAGACGATCATCTTCGGCTCACGCACCGGTGTCGGATCGACCCGCGTATGAAAAGCCGCCGGCAAACGCGCATACGAATGTTCGAAACGCCAGCCTCCTGGCGAAGTGGGGCTAATAGGACGGTCGGACATGAGGTGGGATGGATGCTGGGCGATCGCACCAGCATTATCTTCGGGAGGCGCTAACGCCAACGGTAAGCGTGGTGTTTTGTGCTGCAGGCTCTCGGTGTTTCCGCGACCGTCGCCGCTCGGCTAGGTTACCCTCCGTGCGAAGTGCTCCAACGGGAAACATTCAATTTTTCCAAGAGAATCGCGCTGGCCGGGTAGACGGGTTGTGATAAATACGGAACGCGTTCCATATACGGCACAGCGCCGTCTCCCACCGGCAAAATCGCTTCCGGGCGAAGCCCCGGCGCTGGACCGGGGTTTGGCCATTCTCGAATTGCTGGATACCGCTCCTTCGCGAGGGCTAAACCTGACGGAGATCAGCAAGGCCATTGGCAGCCCGAAGAACTCCACCTCACGGCTCGTCCAGACCTTGATCGCCCGCGGCTATCTGGTCCGCGAAGACGATACGCAACGGTTTCGCCTCACGAGCAAACTGCTTCGTCTGGGGCAGCCGCGATCCTCAGATGTGAGCCTTGTGGAGTGCGCCCTCGACACATTGCGCGAGCTGCGGGATGCCACTGGAGAGACCGTCCAGCTCGGGATTCCCATCGGGGATGAAGGTGTGATCATCGAGAAATTCGAGAGCACGCAGGCGATGCGGATCGGAGTGGACATCGGCCTGCGTTTTCCCCTGCACAACAACGCTCCCGGCAAGGTGCTGCTGGCCTTTCTCGCGACCCGGGAGCGCGAGCGTACCCTCCAGAGGCTCGAACTCGAGCGCTCTACGGAGCGCACGATCACCGATCGCGATTCGCTTCGCAAAGAATGCGAGCGGGTCGCGCAACAGGGTTACGGCACCGACTACGGGGAAGCCGACGAAGGCATTCACTGCGTGGCGGCGCCGGTCTTCTCGAGGCCGGGCGAACTTTGCGCCACGATTTGGGTTTCAGCGCCTTCCCGCCGGATGCCGAAAGCCAGATTTGTCGAGGTGGGCGGAGCGGTGATGAGGGCGGCCCGGGCCATAGAAAGGAAACTGACCGCATGAACCGGCGCTGGACAGCCATCCTGCTGGCCCCACTGCTCGGTGCCGGAGCCGCGGACGCCGACGATTTCTTCGTCGAGAAGATCGCGCCGCTGCTGAAGGAGCGCTGCTACAAGTGCCACTCGCATGAGTCGGGCAAGATGAAGGGAGGGCTGACGCTTGATTCCAAATCGGGCTGGGAGGAAGGCGGTGATGACGGGCCGGCGATCGTACCCGGAAAACCGGACGAGAGCCTGCTCATCAAGATGGTTCGCTGGTCCGACGCCGACCATCAGATGCCGCCCAAGGAAAAGCTGCCCGCCGCGGAACTGGCGCTGCTCACAGACTGGGTTCAGCGCGGCGCGCCAGATCCGCGAACCTCGACCGCTCACCCGGCCGCGCCGCCCACGGAGCAATCGTGGTGGTCATTGAAGCCGCTCGTCAAGCCGGCACTGCCGGCCGTCGAGGGCATGGGCGTCGCAAATCCGGTGGACCAATTCATCCGCGCCCGTTTGGCGGAGCGCAAGATCACCCCATCTCCCGAGGCGGATCGTCGCACGCTCATTCGCCGGGTGATGTTCGATCTGCACGGACTGCCTCCCACTCTCGCCGAGGTCGAAGCCTTCGAGGAAGACACCAGCCCGCAAGCCTACGAGCATCTCGTGGACCGATTGCTCGCGTCTCCCCACTATGGCGAACGCTGGGCCCGGCACTGGCTGGACACCATTCACTTCGCGGAAACCCATGGCTGCGGGCACGACCTGCCTCGCGATCACGCATGGCGGTTCCGGGACTACGTGATCGAGTCGCTCAATCGCGACACGCCCTGGCCGCGCTTTGTGCGCGAGCAACTGGCCGCCGACCGGTTTTTCCCCGAGGAGCCGCGGCTCACGGCGGCGCTGGGCTTTCTCGGCGCCGGCGTTTTCGACCACAGCGCCTTTGAAACCGCGCCGATCAATTTCGACTACCTCGATCGCGACGACCTGGTGACGCAGACCATGGGCGCCTTTACCAGCACCACGGCAAATTGCGCGCGCTGCCACGCGCATAAATTCGATCCCATCACCCAGGAGGACTACTACGCCCTGCAAGCGGACTTCGCCGGGATCGTGGAGGGCAATATCGGCTACGACGAGGATGCAGGCGTCGCCCGGCAGCGCAAACACTGGCAGGATCTGCTGGCGGCGGCGGAGACGCAGGAAAAGGC
>Ga0070658_10002514_pt1 | contig 15319 bp, 15 predicted proteins | sample KBSC13metaG_FD_64664 | JGI IMG/M metagenome (GOLD analysis project Ga0070658, IMG submission 64664) | Corn rhizosphere microbial communities from Kellogg Biological Station, Michigan, USA - KBS C1-3 metaG | ecosystem: Host-associated > Plants > Roots > Rhizosphere > Soil ...
CGAGTTCCTCAACGGCCACGCCCTGGGGCAGCTGCCCGGCGTCGACTCCGGCACGCAGGTCGTCCTCTACTGCAAGACCGGGGTCCGCTCCGCGGAGGCACTGGCGGTCGTCAAGGGTGCGGGCTACGCCGACGCGATCCACGTGGGCGGTGGCGTCTCGGCGTGGGTCGACCAGATCGACCCCAGCCAGCCGGCGTACTGACCGGACCCGGTCACATCGGCTTCACATGCGCCACGGCGTCCGGGTAGTCCACGGACGCGGGGTAGCCCGAGTGCCGGCTCAGGTGGGTCAGCGTCCCCAGCTGCAGCCCGGGATCGACCGGCGGTGGGTCCAGCACCCGCCAGTCGTGCCCGCTCTCGCGGCGGCCGGTGGCCGGGTTCTGGAAGTCGGTCAGCCGCCTGTCCTCACCGAGGCGCATGGACGTCGTCAGGGGCGCGGCGGCCGCGCCCGGCTCGGTCCGCTCGGTGATGGTGGAGCGCTGCCACGAGAGGACCGGCCCGGCGATCGGATCGGTCTCTCGGTACAGGTTGACCCACCGGCAGCCCAGCTGCTCCTGCACGGCCTTCAGGAGGTCGATGTGGATGAAGGCCGGGAACCCGCGCGGGTAGCCGACCTGGAGCTGCGAGCCGTAGGTGAGGACGCCGATCCGCTCGAGGTGCTCCGGCGAGAGCCAGAGCAGCGCCGAAGATGACCAGGCTCCCCTGGCTGTGGGCCGACAGCACGATCGAGGACGCGCGAGGCTGCGGTGGCTCGCCGCTGTCGGTGACCGGTGGGGCGGACAGATGGAACGCCACGCGCTTGCGCACGTCCTGGACCGCGAACTGGGAGTACGCCGGTGGCACGAACGGATGAGCGGCGTGCGGCCAGAAGGAGATCACGTCCCACAAGACGTTCACGCCACGTCGCGTCTGCTCGGTACGCAGCGACCGGCGGCCGAGCAGGAAGAGCAGACCGGCCAGGCCGATCAGCACGAGGGTGCCGAGGTTGGTGAAGAAGGCGATGTGCGTGGGTACCTGCGGGTTCCCTCCCTCCGCCGTCGCCGCCGGACTGGCCTCGCTCAGCAGCCCCACGACCGGGAGGTTCCTCCCGCCACGCATCTCGAACGACGTCACGGCGGTCATGGCGAGCCCGGCCAGCGCGAAGATCACGATCGGCGGCGCCACGCAGAACTTCATCCTGGCGGCGCTCATCGCCTTGGCGATCTCGGGCGACCACCCCGCGGTCGGTTTCCCCAAGGGGGCGGACACGGCTCCGTAGGCGGCCTCGGCCCGAGGGAGCATCGTGCTGCCGCCGCGCCACCAGGCACCGGCCAGCCCAGCCGCGATGACGACCCCCAGCACCGCCGTCAGACCCCACGAGTAGGCCACCCGGTGGATGAACTCGGTGTCCGCCTTCGAGTTCAGGGTCTTGGCCAGACCGAGGACGAAGGCGCTGCTGAACCCGACCGCCAGGAACACCCCGGCCGACGTGGCCGCCCACGGGGCCATGCCCCAGGCGTAGCGCCTGAAGGTGGGGGGCGTGTCCGCTCGCTGCGGGGTGAGCGCGGCGAGCCAGATGTTCGCAAGAGCCAGTACCGACATGGTGACGCCGCTGATCAGCGCGAGCCATTCCGTGTAGGCGTCGAAGTCGAGCGGCTGGGTCGAGTGGTCGGCGTACGTCAGCATCCCCGCCGAGCAGGCGAGGACCGCGGCCGACCCGACGAGGGCCGTGAGGGCGGAGATCTCCATGGCCCGCTTCCGCCACCCGGCGAGCGGTACCCCGCGCACGGCGCCCCCCACGTCGCCACCGAGGGCGGCGAGCAGCGTGACCAACCCCAGGAGGACGATCGCGGCGACGCGCAAGCCGTCCTCGATGTCGGTCTGCGTCGTCAGCGTCCCGTCCGGCACCACCGTGTCCCAGGTCAGGGTGGCGACCACGATCACCACGCAGAACCCCGCCGCCAGGTGCAGCTGGCCCAGGACCGGCGCGCTCCTCGGGTCGACGTAGAAGAAGGCGCGTCTGACCAGCCCCGAGGGCGGCTCGTCGGGATCGGGCGGCGGCTGCGCGACCGAGCCGAAGGGTGCCGCGCCGAAGTCCGAGGCGCGGTTCTGGTTGCCGAGCGCGAACAGGACGGCGACCACGGCGCCGCCGAGGACGACGCCGAGGCCCAGCACCTTCCCGAAGCCGAACTTCTGCAGGACGTCGAGCTTGGCGGCCCACTGGTAGGCCAGCAGGTCGACGGAGATCAGGCCCGCGGCCAGGGCGAAGGTCGCCGACACACCGACGCCGACCCCGCGGATCAGGGACTGGATCAGGAAGTGCAGGCCGCGCTGGAGCTTGCTGTTCGGTCGAGGGCACATGAACGCGGCCGCGTTGACCAACCCGAACGGGACCAGGATCAGCCACAGCCCCTTCAGCGCGCTGCCGGAGGTGTACCTGCCCCAGTGGTATCCCTCGAGGACCCGCCCCTCGGGGATGCCTGGGGGCGAGGTCTGCACCTCGCGACCGACCCCGTCCTCGGGTCGGAAGAAGCGGCCCCACGAGTCGCCGGCGATCTGCTTCACGTGGGCGCTCTCGAGCATGACCTCGGGCGGGGTGCCACTCACCCCGTGGATGCGTAGCTCGACCCAGTGCTCGGTCGGGGGCGCCGATGCCTGGCTCGGTGCGGGTTCGGACATGGCGACTCCGAGTGCGGCGGTGGTGAGACGGTAGCCCTCCGTGCCGGCGGGCGTCGTCGGTCGAGCGGATGATCGGATCAGGCCCGGTCCCAGAACCTGGTGAGCTCGGTGATCCAGCCGTCGGGGCGCTCCATCGGCGACAGGTGGGACGTCCCGCCGAGCACCACCTGGTGGGCGGTCGGCAGCACCTCGCGCAGCGAGCGTGCGTCGTACGACGTGACCAGGCGGTCGCGGTCGCCGAAGCCGGCGAGCACCGGCGCGCGTATCCCGCGCCACGTCGTCCGCCAGTCGTAGCCGCGGCCGGTGGCCTCGGCGTACCGGAAGGACCGTGGCCGGCCTCCCTCCGCCAGGGCCCGCAGCAGCGAGTCCGGCAGCGCCGACGGCCGTGCCGCGAGCCCGGCGGTGCCCCAGCGGAGCAGCCCGGTCCGCGCGCCGGCGGCGATCGCCGTCTGCACCAGGTGCCCGCCGCCGGCCACCAGTCGCACGCCCTGGTACGTCGCCCAGGTGCGCGGGTGGCGCACGGCGGCCCGGAGCGGGTCGTTCACCAGGTCGAGGATCGTCACGTACGTGCCGTTCAGGGTCGCCAACGACCGGACGCGGTCGGGGTGCCGGGCTGCGACGTGCAGACCCAGGAAGCCGCCCATCGAGTGACCGACCACGTCCACGGTGTCGGTCCCGGCGGCGTCCAGGACGGCGAGCAGCGCGTCGCTCATCGCGTCCAGCGAGACCGGCCCCGGCAGCGGGTCCGAGCCGCCGAAGCCCGGCAGGTCCACGAGCAGCCACGGCAGGTCGTCGCGGCCGGACGCCCGCACCAGGGGCGTCCAGCAGGCGCTGTCGAGCGAGACCCCGTGCAGGAACACCGTCGTGGGCGGGACCGTGCTCGGCCGCAGCACCCGGACCCGGCCCAGCGGGGTGCTGATCCGGTCGGCGACGAGCCCGCTCGTCCGCGGCGGCGGCTCCACGTCGTACGGGAAGTAGCCGGGCACGCGCCCATCATGTCCCGGGCCGGTTACCGGCCCGTAACCTGCGCCCGGCCGGCGCGTTGGACCTGGCGAACCACGTGTCATCCCAGGCGCCGGCGTCCCGCCGGTGCCGGACCACAGGAGGCCCCATCCTCATGACCCGATCCGTCTCTTCGTTCGCGCGACGGGTGTCGGCCGCGTTCGCGGTGCTCACCGCGGCGGCGGTCGCGACGGCGATGATCAGCTCGCAGCCCGCGGCCGCGGCCGGCGCCCGCTCCCTGCTCTCCGGACTCAGCCCGAGTGCCGCCTGGGCGCCCGCGTCCACCGCACAGATCCATCCCGGCACGATGATGTACACCGCCGGTGCCCAGTGCACCGGCAACTTCGTGTTCACCGACGCGGCGGGCAACACCTACCTCGGCTACGCGGCCCACTGCGCCGGCACCGGCTCCTCGACCGACACCAACGGGTGCCAGACCGACTCCGTGCCGCTCGGCACCAGGGTCGACCTCAGCAACGACGGCAACGTCGCCAGCGAGGGCACCATCGTCGGGCACGGCACCCTCGCCTACAGCTCATGGATCACCGAGCATCAGCTCGGCACGACCGACGCCAACACCTGCGCGTACAACGACCTCGCCCTGGTCAGGCTCGACGCCGGCGACGTGTCCAAGGTCAATCCGAGCGTGCCGTTCTGGGGCGGCCCCACCGGTATCGACACCGACGGCACGGCGGCCGGTGACCAGGTGTGGACGTACGGCAACTCCAGCCTGCGGGGCGGCCTGTCGCAGCTGTCGCCGCACACCGGGATCAGTCTCGGAGACCAGGCCGCCGACGGCGGGTGGAGCCACCCGCTCTACACGCTGTCCCCGGGCATCCCCGGTGACTCGGGTTCTGGCTTCATGACCCAGGGCGGCCAGGCGATCGGCGTCCTGTCGACGCTGGGGCTCGCCCCGCTGCCGCTGTCGAACAACATCGGCGACCTCGCCAAGGAGCTCGCGTTCGCCCAGGCGCACTCGGGCATCGCCGGACTGCAGCTGGTCAACGGCACGGAGCCGTTCGACCCGATCCTCTGACGGAGCCTCCGGAGGACGAGCCCCCGCACCCGCGCGGGGGCTCGTCGCCGTCCAGGGGCGTTACCCAATCGTTGTCGAGCGGCACGCATGGAGCCCGCCCGGGTTCGGGCTAGGTTGCGCACATGCAACCCCGCCGTGCGGGCGCCCTGGCGCTCGGGTTCAGCCTGGCCGGGGTCGTCCTGGTGGTGCTGCTCGTGGGCGTGGCCGCCGGGGTCGGCCCGTCGGGTCTGGTCCACGGCACGCCGCGCGACTCGATCTTCCATGCGCCGACGGAGCAGCCGTCGTCCTCCGGCCCCACCCAGTCGCCCGGGCCGAACCGGACCGACCAGCTCCCGCAGGGGCACTCCGACCTGCCGTTCGCGGGCCTGATCGGCACCGTGCTGCGGATCGCCCTGGCGCTGTGGTTGCTGTCCCTGGTGTGGCGTGGACTGCGCTGGCTGGCCCAGGACCTGCAGGCCAGGCGGAGCCGCGAGCCGGCGCCGCTCGAGGTGGACTTCGACGTGCTCGACGATCCCGAGCCGCTGGTCGAGGAGATGCGGCGGGACGCGGACCTCCAGCTCGAGCTGCTGCTCGGGGGAGAGCCGCGCAACGCGATCGTGGCGTGCTGGGAGCGCTTCGAGGAGCAGGCCGAGCGCGTGGGCCTGGCCCGGAAGCCCTGGGAGACCTCGTCGGAGTTCACCCTGCGGCTGCTCGACGTGGTCTCGGCCGATCCCTCGGCCGTGTCGCGGCTGGCCGTGCTCTACCGTGAGGCCCGCTTCTCCGAGCACGACATCACCGAGGCCGACCGACAGCGCGCGGTCGAGGCCCTGGCACGGATCCGCGACACGATCGGATCGGGTCGGACGGTCGCGCGATGACCACGACCCGGAAGCGCTGGTGGGTCCCGCGCGTGGTGATCTCGCTGGTCCTGCTGCTGGCCACGGTGGGCGTCTCCCGCTACGAGCAGGTGACTCCCGACCTGCTGCGGCTGGTCCTGCTGATCGCGGTCGGGGTCTTCGCGATCGGTCTGGTGGTCGACCTGACCACGGTGCCGGCTCCGGACTGGGAGGTGGTCTCCGCCCGTTCGGTGCACCCGGCCGGTCAGGACCCGGGCCTCAACCGCAACGTGCGCATGCTCGAGAACCACCTGACGTCGCGCGTCGTCGAGCCGGTCCTGCAGCACCGCCTGTCGGTGCTCACCCGGGGACGTCTCGCCGAGCTCGGCCTCCGGCGAGGCGATCCAGGGGTCGACGAGCGGTTGGGGCCTACGCTGTGCGAGGTTCTCGACTCGGCGCCTCGTCAGCTCGGTCGAGGCACGCTCGAGGAGTGCATCCGGAGGATCGAGGAGCTGTCACCGTGACCCAGTCATCCGTGTCCCCGCCCGCCCCGGCGATGACCGTGGCCGAGGCCTCGGAGCTCGCCAAGGCCGTGCTCGACGAGGTGGAACAGGCCGTCGTCGGCAAGCGCCTGCCGTTGACGCTCGTGATGTCCTCGGTGCTCGCCAAGGGCCACGTGCTGCTCGAGGACTTCCCCGGGCTGGGCAAGACCCTCGCGGCGCGCAGCCTGGCCCGGGTGCTGGGGCTGGAGTTCAGCCGGGTGCAGTTCACGCCCGATCTGCTGCCTGCCGACATCACCGGCTCCTTCCTCTACAACCAGCAGGAGGGGTCCTTCGAGTTCCGGCGCGGACCGCTGTTCACCGGGATCCTGCTGGCCGACGAGATCAACCGCACACCACCCAAGACGCAGTCGGCGCTGCTCGAGGCGATGCAGGAACGCCAGGTGACCGTCGAGGGCGAGACGTTCCCGCTGGCCGAACCGTTCCACGTGCTGGCGACCGCGAACCCGATCGAGTACGAAGGCACCTACCCGCTGCCCGAGGCGCAGCTGGACCGCTTCCTGATGCGAGTCAGCTTCGGGTACCCGACCTCCGACGAGGAGTACGACGTGGTGCAGCGCCGGCTGGCCCGCGGGCAGGAGGAGGTCGACCTGCACCAGCTGACCGACGGCGCCGGACTGAGGGCGATGCAGGCTGCCGTCGAGACGGTGACGGTGGACGACACGGTCACCCAGTACTGCGTCGCGCTGGCGACGGCCACCCGTGACCACAAGGACGTCCTGACCGGGTCGTCCCCCCGCGGGTCGTTGGGCCTGGCCCTCGCGGCCCGGGGGTTCGCCCTCGTCCGTGGCCGCGACTACGTGATCCCCGAAGACGTCAAGGCCGTCGCCCGCGCCGTGCTGTCGCACCGGATCACGGTCAAGCCCGAGCTGTGGATGACGCAGGCCAGCGGCCCACGGGTGGTCGACGGCGTGCTCGGCTCGGTGCCCAGCCCGAGCACCCTGGAGAGCTTCGAGCGATGACCGAGTGGCGCGCGTCGGGGGCGCTCGCCCGTGCCCTGCTCGTGTCCGGGGTGGGGCTGGCCCTGGCGCTCGTGCTGGGCCGGCCGGTGGCGGTCGTGCTGGTGGCGCCGCTGGTGGTGATGGGCGCGGCCGGGCTGCTCAACAAGCCGCGTGAGCGCCCCCTCGTCCTGCCCGGTACGACGTACCCGGTGCTGCACGAGGGCCAGGGCACCACGTCGCGGCTGGAGATCGAGCCGGCCGACGAGACCGAGTTCGTGACCCGGGTCGCTGCCCAGGCCGAGCACGTCGCCCTGCGTCCGGTGTCCGGCGTCCTCGGCCACCTCGTGGACCGGCCGCGCCCGCTGCACATCTCCCCGCGCCGGTGGGGACAGCGCCGGATCGGGGAGGAGAAGGTCGCCCTGTTCAGCCGATGGGCCGGCTATCGCTGGGGACCGGTGGCCTTCGTCGGTCGCGAGGTCTCGGTGCTGCCGACGGCCGCGGCGTACGACGCGACCGCGGCCGCCCCGCAGCCGATCGGGCTGATCGGCGCGCACCGCTCCGGCCGCGAGGGCGACGGCACGGAGTTCTCCTCGGTCCGTGCGTACCACTCGGGCGACCGGATGCGACGGATCAACTGGCGCGTCTCGCTGCGGACCGGCTCGCTGCACGTGGTGTCCACCAGGTCGGAGGAGGACACCGCCCTGCTCCTGATCGTCGACGCCCTGGCCGACTACGGCGTCTCGCAGGGGGTCGACGGTGACGAGTCGAGCCTCGACATCGCGATGCGGGCGACCACGGCCATCGCCCAGCAGTACATCCGGCAGGGCGACCGGGTGTCCCTGCGCGTGGTGGGCCCCGGTGCCGAGCACGTCGGCTACGGGTCGGGCACCCGCCATCTCCGCCGCATCCTCGGCCAGATGGCGCACACCCGGCCCGGCCTGCCGCACGACGTGGAGGTCGAGCACATCGACTTCCGGACGGTCGCCGGCACCATGGTCGTGGTCCTCAGCCCGATGCTCTCCGACGGGATGGCCACGCTCGCGGTCCGGCTCCTGCGCCGAGGCCTGCCGGTGATCGTGGTCGACACCCTGCCCGACGACGCCGCGCCGTCGGTCTCCACCGAGACCGACCCCGAGATCGCGTCGCTCGCCTGGCGGATGAGGTTGATCGAGCGGCGCCACGTGCTGGAGCGGCTCGCCGCGGCCGGCTGCCCGATCGTCGCGTGGCACGGCCCGCGGACGCTGGAGGAGGTGGTCCGGCGGCTGGCGCTCCGGGCCCAGCTGCCCCGGGCGGGTGTCCGGTGATCCGGCGGTTCCCGGGCGGCGGGTGGGCGCTGCGGCTGGTGATCTTCCTCGGCCCGATCGTGGCTCTGCTGGCCGCGTCGCCGCAGGGCCGCACGCCGCCGACGTGGCTCGTGGTGGTCGTCGGGATCTTCTCGTTCGCCTTCGCGGTGATGCCCGAGCACTACGTCGGCAACGGGGCGCTGGCCATCGTGGTGGCCTGGTGGACGGTCGAGATGGAGGACGGCCTTCCGCTCTCCTCGATCGCCGCCGCGGCGGCGCTCCTGGCCGCACACCTCGCCGGCACCCTGGCGTCGTACGGGCCGGCCCGGCTGGCTCCGGACGCGGGCGCCGTCCTGCTGTGGGCCCGCCGCGGCGTCCTGGTGTGGACGATCGCGCCCCTGACCTGGCTGGTGGTCGACGCCGAGGCGGGCCGGGCCACCTCCGCGTCGTACTGGGTCATCGGGCTGGCGGCCGGGCTGGCGATGGCGGTGCTGGCGACCGCTCTCTACCCCTCGTCGGGCGACCGGCGGATGTGAGCCGATGGCCCTCGACCACGAGCAGTACGTCGAGCTCGTGCTCGGTTGCGTCGAGCGGGTGCCGCGCGGCCGGGTCACTACTTACGGCGCCATCGCGGAGGTGGTCGGCCAGGTCGCGGGCGGCGGTGGTCCGCGACTCGTCGGCTCCGTGATGGCACAGCACGGCGGCCCGGTGCCCTGGTGGCGCGTCGTCCGGGCCGACGGCTCGCTGCCGCCGAGCCACGACGTCGACGCGCGGCCCTACTACCTCGAGGAGGGCACGCCCCTGCGCCCGACCGGGAACGTCGACATCAAGCGGGCCTTCTGGAGGCCGCCCGCCCTGCGGTGAGCTGGGCCAGCCGGGTCAGTGCCTTCGGGAAGATCTCGTCGGGCGGCGTCACCAGCCCGGCGCCGACCTGGCCGATCCCGGCCACGCGTCCGGCCATCCCGGTGTTGATCTGCGGGAGGATCCCGGTACGGCAGACCTTCGACACGTCGATGCCCGACGGCACCCCGGCGAACTCCAGGATCGGCACGCTCCAGCGGGGGTTCTCCCCGAGCGTGATCTCCTGCATCCGGCGGGTGGTCGCGAGCGCGTCCGGCACCGACCCGCCCACGAACCGCACGATCGCCGGCGCCGTCGCCATCGCGAAGCCGCCGAGGCCGGCGGTCTCGGTGATCGCCGAGTCGCCGATGTCGGGGTTCGCGTCGTCGGGACCGAAGTCGCCGAGGTAGAGCCCGTCGGCGATCTGCGCCGGGCCCGTGAACCACTCGTCGCCGGTGCCGGAGACCTGGATGCCGAAGTCGGTGCCGTTGCGCGACATCGCCACCACCATCGTGGAGCCGGGTACGTCGCGCCCCGCGTCGAGGGCGAGCTTGCAGGCGGGCATCGCGAGGTTGAGGAAGAAGTGGTCGTTGCCGCCGACGAACCGCAGTGCCTCGGCGACGTCGGCGACGTCGCCACCGGTGGCGACCAGAGCGGGGCCGAGGTCGCGCAGGAACATCAGGGTGCCGGCCCGGTTGCGGTTGTGGGCCTCGTCGCCCATCTGCAGCATCTGGCCGAGGATCGCGGTGACGTCGACGGGCTCGCCGTCGTCCGTGGTTGCCCGCACGGCGCCCTGGAGGAGGGGACCGAGGACCTCGTTCATCCAGCGCAGGCGGGTGAGCACCTCGGGGGAGTACGCGCCGTACCGAAGCACCTTGCCGAGGCCCTCGTTGAGCGTGCAGTGGGTACGGGCTCCGGTGGCGGGGTCCTCGAGCACGAACACCCACATGCTGGGGGTCACCACGCCCGCCATCGGCCCGACGCAGCGATGGTGATGGCAGGGCTCGAGGGACACCGAGGTGCCCGCCTCGAACAGCGCCACGGCGTCCTCGGGGTCGTCGACCAGTCCCTCCAGCGCGGCCGCCCCCATCAGGGCTCCGCGCAGCGGGCCGGACGCCCGCTCCCAGGCGATCGGCGGGCCGGCGTGCAGGAACCGTCCCGCCTCCAGCCCGAGCGCCTCGTGCGCGGGCAGGACGTCGACGAGCACGGCCTGGACGGCCAGCATCCGCTCCAGCGCCCGTGCGTTGGCGCCGGGTCGCAGCGGGTCGAGCGCCACGGTCGCCAGGTCGTGCTCCGTGCCGGCCAGCGGCGGTCGCCAGTCGACCCGTGAGACCGGCGCGGCCTGGTTCTCCAGGGCCTGGGCGAGCAGGTCGACCCCGACGCTGACCACGCGCTCGCTCGTCGGGGTGCTCATCGGGACCCGCCCAGGATCGCCAGCGCGCGCCGGGTCGCGTGGGCGTTGGACAGGTGGACCTCGGCCCCGGCCGCGGCGAGGGCGTCGACCTGGCGGTCCAGCCCCTGCGGGTCGTGCGAGGTGCCGACCACGGTGATCACCACCGGCGGCCCGATGCCCTCGATCGCCGGCGCCAGCGCCGCTGCCGGGTCCTCCTCGGCGCCGTGCCCCAGCACCACGTCCATCAGCACGACCCCGGTCGTCTCGTCGGCGGCGACCTCGGCCAGCCGCTCCAGGCGCAGGGACGGGTCGATCATCGGATGGGCACGGCCGGTCGTGTACTCGTCGTCACCGAAGTCGACGAGCTCGGCCGCACCCGGGGCGACACCGGCCGCGGACACCAGCACCGCCGCCTCCTGCTTCATCGTGCCGCCCACGAACAGGCCCTGCAGCCGCGAGCCGGTGGCCGCCCTGGTCTCGCCTCGCACCGGCCAGGTCGGTACCTCGCGGCCGAGCGCCCGCAGCAGGTCCTCCGTGGCCGCGGTGAGATCGGGGCGGCCGGCGCCGAGGAGCGCCAGGTGGACGGGCGTGCCCAGCGACCCGGTGTACGCCGTGAGCGCATCGGCGACCGCGTCGGCCGGCGGCTTGGAGATCAGCATGGCCAGCTCGACGCCGGGGTCGCGGTCGAGCCTGGCGAGGGCGGTGCGGGTGGCGAGACCACCGACCTCGGCGGACAGGTCGCGCCCGCCCACGCCGAACGCGGTGCCGACGCCGACGCCGGCATGGTCGAGCAGCGCGAGCACCTGCTGGCAGCCCGTGCCGGAGGCTGCCACGATGCCGACCGGCCCGGGGGTCACCACGTTGGCGAAGCCGAGCCCGATGCCGCCCACCACAGCGGTGCCGCAGTCGGGTCCCATCACCAGCAGGTCGCGGTCGGCGGCGTACCGCTTGAGCGCGACCTCCTGCTCCACCGGGACGTTGTCGCTGAACACCATCACGTCCGACCCGGACTCGAGCGCGTCCATCGCCTCGACGGCCGCGCTCGGGCCGGGTACCGAGACCAGCACCAGCGACCCCGGCTCGCGGCGCAGGGCCGCGTCCGTGGTGCGCGGTGGTGCGTCCTCGGTGGGCCCGGACGCCGCCGGCCGCCGGTCGGTCAGGGCACGGTCGACCTCGGCCCGGACGGCGTCGAGCTCACCGTCGTCGTCGAGCCGGATCGCGACGACCAGGTGGTTGACCGTGGCCTCGTCGGGGATCGCGAACCGCATGCGCTCGAGGACCTCGACGTTCAGCGGCGTCGCCATCGCCACCTGGGCGGCCGTCACCCCGGGCAGCTGCTGCACCTGGCGGCTCACCTGCAGCAGGGTGACCGAGTCGGCGTAGACGCCGGTGCGCAGCTCGACGTGGTCGGTGGTCATGCCGCCACCCGCCCGACGAGCCCGGCCACCCCGAGGTCGATGCCGAGGGCGAGCCCCTCGCCGGAGCTGTGGCCGAGGGCGGCCAGCGCGGCCCGGGCGGCCCGCTCGGACGGCGTACCCAGGGCACGCAGGTAGCCGGCGGCGAGGTCGGCGACCTCGCCTGCGAGGGCGCACTCGAGCAGGGTCGCGGAGAGGGTGGTGGTGCGCGGCAGGGCACGGCGTACGGCGTCGTCGACCGCCTGCGTCGCGACGCAGGCGGCTCGGTGTGCCGCGAGCCAGCCGCACAGGACGTCGTCCCCGAAGGGGGTCAGCCCGTCGCCCCGGCCGACCAGGCCGGCCACCGCCACCGGGTCGATGTGCCGGACGTCGATGTGCCGGATGTCGACGCCCCCGGGACCGGCGACGAGCCCGGCGCCGTGGGACCGGGGGGTTCCCTGGACGGCGGCCGGGCTCGCCGTGGGTATCCGTGCCGAATCGAGGCGTGGCGCGCGAACATCCACGAGCCGACCGACCACCAGGGCGCGTCCGCCCAGGTGCAGGATCCCGGAGTCAAGATAAGCCGTCGGGACCCCGGATGACGACAGCGAGACGAGATTGGTACGGAGGCTGTGCGGGAGTCCGGGAGCGCCCGCGGCCGCCACGCCGACGGCCCCGCCCGCGACCTCGAGATGCACCATGTCTCGGCCGGCATGGAGCACCGGTACCGGCCCGTCGGGAGCGCTCTCGATCCGCGCGGCGATCCGGGGTGGTGCGGCCACCGGAACGGGGGTCGGACGCGGGTCCCGGGAGGTGGCGTCGAGGGTCACGGGCCCACGCTAGCGCCCGCGTCGACCCCGCGTGGATCCGCCGTCTCCGCCGCCGTGATCGGCGTTCCTGCGCGGAAATCCGCCCGATTGGGTGTGTGATGTGCCTCACCAACTGGGGTGCTCGGTCCCCTGCGCATCGAGGAGGATCAGATGTCGACGATGTTCAGCTGGCGGGAGGTGACCCCGGCTCCCGGCGAGCCCGTGGCCCCCGATGAACGCCTTCCGTGGGGCAGGACGGTCGGGCTCGGCGCCCAGCACGTGGTCGCGATGTTCGGCGCCACGTTCGTGTTCCCGCTGGTCATGGGTCTCGACCCCAACCTGGCGATCATGTTCTCGGGCATCTGCACGATCCTGTTCCTGCTGGTCACCTCCAACCGGGTGCCGAGCTACCTCGGCACCAGCGCGTCGTTCGTGGCCAGCGTGGCGGCGATCCGTACCCACTCCAACGGCGACTCGGCCTACGTCACCGGTGCGATCCTGGTGGCCGGGCTCGTGCTCGGCGCGGTCGGCATCCTGGTCCACTTCGCCGGCTCCGGCGTCATCCACAAGGTGCTGCCGCCCGCGGTCACCGGCGCGGTCGTCATGCTGATCGGCTTCAACCTCGCCCCGGTCGTCGCCGGGATCTACTGGCCGCAGGACCAGTGGATCGCCCTGGCCACCGCGACGTTCATGGTGTGTGCCGCCTGTCTGTTGCCGGGCTTCTGGGCCCGGATCGCGGTGCTGCTCGCCCTGGTCTTCGGCTACCTGCTGTCCTGGCTGGCCGACGCGCTCTTCGGCCAGATCCACACGATCACGGGCGCGACCGCAGCCACCGGCGAGAAGGTCGACCACGACCGGGTCAGCTGGACCGGGGTCAAGGCTGCGGACTGGATCGGGTTCCCGCACGGCAAGCTCCCCGACGGCGTGTCCGTGGTGCACAGTCCCAGCTTCTCGCTGACCTTCATCCTGCTGGTCCTCCCCGGCGTGATCGCGCTGATCGCCGAGAACACCGGACACGTGAAGGCCGTCGCCGAGATGACCAAGACCGACCTCGACCCCTACATGGGTCGCGCCCTCGCGGCCGACGGCTTCGCGACCGCGCTGTCCAGCACCTTCGGCGGCTCGCCCACGACGACGTACGCCGAGAACATCGGGGTCATGGGGGCCACCAAGGTCTACTCGACCGCCGCGTACTACGTGGCCGCCGTCGTCGCCATCCTGCTCGGGCTCTGTCCGAAGTTCGGCGCGATGGTGTCCGCGACCCCCGGCGGCGTCCTCGGCGGCATCACCGTCATCCTCTACGGCATGATCGGTCTGGTGGGGGCGAAGATCTGGGTCGAGAACGGTGTGGACTTCGGCGATCCCGTCAACATGGTCGGCCTCGCCGGCGGCCTGATCGCGGGTATCGGCGGCGTGACCCTGCAGATCACCGACAACTTCGAGCTCTCGGGGATCGCGCTCGGGACGATCCTGGTGATCGTGTACTTCCACCTGGTCAACGGCCGTGGCCCGAGCGGGGCGCACTACACCACACAGGCGCTCTCCCACCCCGACGACGAGCCGACCGCCAGGCCGGGACACCGGGCCGATCCCAGCCAGGAGTGACTTGAAGCCGGCACCGTTCTCGTTCGTCCGACCGCAGGGCCTCCAGCACGCGCTGGAGGCCCTTGCGGCCGATCCTGGGGCGAAGGTGCTCGCCGGCGGACAGAGCCTCGTGCCGCTGCTGTCGATGCGGCTCGCGGCACCGTCGACACTCGTCGACATCAACGCGCTGCCCGACCTCGACCACGTCCGTGTGGACGACGCGGGCGTCCACGTCGGTGCGCTGGCGCGGCATGCGGACGTGCTCTCGTCGCACGACGTACGCCGGGTCCAGCCGCTGGTGTCGCTGGCGCTGTCCCAGGTCGCGCACGCGACCATCCGCAACCGCGGCACCACCGTCGGGTCGATCGTGCACGCCGACGCAGCCGCAGAGATGCCGATGGTCCTCGCGCTCCTCGCCGGGTCCGTGAGCGTCGCGTCGAGATCGGGCACCCGGACGATCCCGGCCGGCGAGCTCTACGCCGGGCCCCTGGAGTCGACCCTGCACCACGACGAGATCGCGCTCGAGGCGACGTTCCCGGTGCTGGGGCCCGGCGAGGGCGTCGGCTTCGGGGAGATCGCCAGGCGGCACGGCGACTACGCCCTGGTCGGCGTCGGCGCCGTCGTCCGGGTGGACGGCGACGCGGTCGTCTCGGCGCGGGCGGGGTACCTGTCGGTCTCGGACGTGCCGACCGTCGTCGACGTGACGTCCGCGCTCGAGACGGGCATCTCCGAGGATTCGCTCGCGGCGGCCGGGGTGCTCGCGCTGGGCGAGCTCGACCCGGCCGACGACCTGCACGCGACCGCGGCGTACCGCGGCCAGCTGGTGAAAGTGCTCACCGCGCGCGTCCTGCGCGCGGCGTACGACGACGCGAGGAGCCGCTCGTGACCGAGGAGCTCCACGAGGTCCGCCTGGTCGTCAACGGCGTCGCTCATCAGGTGCGCGTGCCGGCGCGACGCCTGCTCTCCGACGCGCTGCGTCACGACCTCGGCCTGACCGGCACGCA
>Ga0070658_10002515_pt1 | contig 15306 bp, 9 predicted proteins | sample KBSC13metaG_FD_64664 | JGI IMG/M metagenome (GOLD analysis project Ga0070658, IMG submission 64664) | Corn rhizosphere microbial communities from Kellogg Biological Station, Michigan, USA - KBS C1-3 metaG | ecosystem: Host-associated > Plants > Roots > Rhizosphere > Soil ...
GCCCATCGCCTATCCGAAACCGGACGGCAAGCTGACGTTCGACCGCCTGTCGTCCGTGTTCATCTCGAACACGAACCATGCGGAAGACCAGCCCGTGCACCTCACGCTGAAGAATCCGAATGTGCCGGTCGAGGTGAACCTGGCGAAGTTCGCCGGCCCGGAACAGCGCTACTGCCCGGCCGGCGTGTACGAATTCGTGAAGACGGACGACGCATCCAATCCTGGCCGCGAGCGCCTCCAGATCAATGCGCAGAACTGCGTGCACTGCAAGACGTGCGATATCAAGGATCCGACGCAGAACATCGTGTGGGTCACGCCGGAAGGTGGCGGCGGGCCGAATTACCCGAACATGTGATACTGGGCACCGTCCACGGGCGACACCGAGCGTTGTACGAAGCGATCATGTCGATGTAAACGTCTTGCCGCGCTCACCACCCGACCACAAAGCTGTAGTGGTCTTATTTGCCCGGACACCTCGATAGGTGGACAATCCACCATCCGAGGAGTTTTGCCAGAGCAAGTAATCCCCCCTACCGGCGACAGGCCCGCGCTATTCTGTTGCTGTGTCGCGCCAAGTCAGTTCCAGAAGCGCCACCATGGCCGGCTGGCGCGGACATGCCGTTCGCATTCCGCCAGATCGCGCAGCACCAAGGTTCGCTGCTCGATACCCCATTCGTCGCGCGGGAAAGTCTGGGTGAGCGCTTGCCGGTACAGAGTCAGGGCACGCTCATGTTGGCCGGCCCGGCTCAGGCAGTTGGCTGCCACACGTGTGGCCATTGGCCGGTCGGCGGCGCACAAGTCGAGGAGCACTGCTTCCAGGCGCGCCAGCGCGTCGGCTTCCTGGCTATAGCCCATGTAATAAAGGGCGACGCTCATGGTGTCCCAGTAATCAGCGGCATGCTCGGATCGTTCATCCTTGTCAAGCGAGTCCCACCATTGGTCCAGCCGCTGCGCCCAGACAGCGATCTCCGCCCCCCGTTCCTGGCGATGCAGGCATTTGGCCAAGTCAAAGATGTAGCGCGCCGGCGAATGGCGCGAATAGCCACATTCGGCCGCGAAGCGCCAGAGTTGTTCCGCGGCGTCGATGGCGCCCGGGTCATCCTCCAGCAAGAACAGGCAGTGCAATATCCCATCGTAGTGTTCGGCGAAAGCGCTTGCTGCGATACCCTTTCGGTGCAGTGCGATCGCGGCATGGTAATCCAATGTTTTGATGCGGCAATGTATCGCCAGGTTATTGCACAGCATGGAGTAGACATGCACGTCCGCATCGCGGTACAGGCCCTGTCCGGTGGCGAAAAAGTGTTCGAACTGCGCCGCGCCGTGTTCGTAGTAACGCGCTGCCAGTGCGTCCACCGCCTGTTTCGGCCAGGCGCTGCCGAGCGCCAGCTCGTCGCGCGTGTCGTATTGCAGTTCGACGCCGATGTGATAGCACCACCCGGCGCAGGCCACCTCCACGAACGGCATCTGCAGAGCGCGCTCGACGCCATGGAGCCGCATGCGGCATTCCCAGATTTTCGGTACCACTTGCGACGACGCCAGCTCGGGGTTGCGTGCCGCCGACTCCAGAAGCGGCAGAGCGGCAGCGTAGTCTTGCGCATTATCGATCAGGTACAAGCCCTGGACAGCGTCGATGGCAGGCTGCGCCAAGCCCCCCGCACGCGCCATTTGCATGTGGGCTTCGAAGAACTCGGTCGGGTCTTCCTGGCCGACGACCCACCTGGTTGCGTCGACGGTGCTTGCCCAGGCCAGCACCAGGGGCCAGTATGGGCTGCAGCTCGCCCCAGTATCGGCCAGCTGCGCGAGCGCGATCCGGCAGGCGTGATCGAGCGATTTGGCCCGTTCGTTGAACGCGCATTCGAATGCCAGTTCGGCTGCTTGGCTCTGCTGACCAGCTTCGAGCAGCCAGTCGAGTACGAGTGCGCTGAATGCATCATCGTCGTCACAGGAAAGCGCGTAACGACCAGCGCGTGCCGCATCCAGCGCCTCCGCAAGTGCTCCTTGCTGATACAGTGCGCGCGCCTGCACGCGCGCTGCGCGAATGGCGATGTCTCGACGTCGGGGCAGCGGCAACGTGGAAGCGCTCGCCAGTGCATGTACTCGTTCCACGATGGCGGCTACGCCCTGCGGCATCAACGTCACAAGGCTGTCGCCCAAATGCAGCCAGTCCTCCGCATCCAGATCTTGCTCGGGCCCGGCTTCCTCGAATGCATGCATGGCCTCGGCGGCTGCGGCCAGCGCTTGTACGCTTGCGCCTTCTCGCGCGTAGCTGTGCGCACGCCAGAGTTCTGCACGACCCTTGTCGTAGGCGCGGTAGGGCGAGCGCGGCGCCTGCGCGCACTGGTAAGCATGGCGCCCTTCGATGCAGCGCCGCTCCAGTTCAAAGAGGCCCGTGCGTTCGGCTAGCGAGCCGAGGTAGCTCCATGCCTCCTCCGACTGTGCGTGGTGCACCATGCTGCGCAGCAGTGCGTAGGCTGCCTCGGCGTCGGGAAGCACGCGCGCCGGACTGTCGCTCAGCACCCCGACCCGGGTCAGGGCAAGCGTGAGTCGCGTGTCGTCGTACTCGTCGCCTGGCACGGCGGCCAGCACCGCCTGTCCGTCCTGGTCCAGCACCTGCAGGGCGGCATTCGGCTCGCCTGCGCGGCTCCAAAGATTGGCAAGCCGGCGCACACTCTCGATCGTATCGGCGCGGTACTGGTGGCGCTGCATGGCAGAGCGCAAGTTGCCTTGGATGATAGGCGGCGCCAGTTCGCTCTGGAGCTGCTGCTCGAGTGCCACTTCGGTTTCATCGAGGAATGCTTCCAGCGCGCTGGCGCTAAGGGTAGAAGGCGTCATGTGGATGGGCATGGGTGCTCACTAGAGTCAGCTGCGGACGGGTGCCGCAGCACTGAAGGTATGCAGGTGCATGTCATGATTGGCACATAGAGAAGATTGCCAAGTCATTACCAGATGGCAGTGCCCCAGCCGGGCTGAAATCAGCCGCCTGGACAGCCGGGCGGCCATGCAACGTGTCTAGAGGCCAACCGCAGTCCCCCTGTATTAGTCCGCCGATGCGTGCTCTGGTCGCAATTCGAGCACGTACCGGCCGTGTTCGATCGACAGGAAGCGCCGAGTATCGGGTGCGTCGCCGAGCCAGCTGAAGCGGATTACGTCGTGCTTGGCATCCCCATCGAGCGCGGCACGGATCGTGCCCTCCTTCGCCCCGAGAATCCGGGGTTCGAATGACTCGAGGCAACTGCTGATGAGGAGGTTATCGCTTTGCCTTAGCGTGCGCCCACTGCTGGTGATCAACAACAACCTGTGCACTTCGCCCGCGCCGCAGTAGCCCTGCCCCATTGACAGCGGTCTGGACATCTCCTGAGTCAGCACGACGTAGTAGCGAATGTCGTCCCGATCGACTACCATGAGCTGCTCGGCCGCGTAAGCCCGCTGCAACTGGTCGGCAAGTGTCCGCTCTACCTTGTAGAGGTCATGCCTTGATCCGCCGCGCGCGGTTATTCCGCGGTGACTAGTCTGGAACACGATACTCGCGTCCGCGCTTGTGAGGGTCAATAAAGCAGGCGCGCCGTGGACCTCGGCCGCGTTCACCGCAACTATCACTGCAAGAGAAATTAGCCTGGTTCTCATGGGGTTCTGGGCGTTCTCAAAAGGCTACCCGCGCATTGAGCAGAGACGAATGGCGCGCGATGAAAAGGTCGGCTGGCCTCATAACCGTGTTCGGCAAAGGTACTGGCGAGCTTGACATGATTGCACTCGTAGACGTTGCGATAATGCAATATTGTTGGCCGAAAGAGTGATGCTCGGCTTTGTGTGGTCGTGCAAGGCGAGCTGAGGAGAATGACGAGCGGGTGCAAGCTTCCCTTGAGCGTCCGATCGAAGGCGACTGGCGCTACCTCGGGATTGACGCCACCTACGTTGGCGTGCGCTGTCGCGCTTGTCACGCGCATCGCTAATGGATACGTCAGGGAACGCACCAAGGTTCAGCTTGGCTTCCTTTCCATTGGGACGGCGATATTTCATTCGCCAATACTTGCCGCCGGCAGGTGTCACTTCGAGATACAGTCCGCCGCCGTCGGCAAGCTTGTAGGGCTTTTCCTCCGGCTTCGCGTTGCGGGCCATGTACAGGAACAGCTTGACCACATAGCTGACAACGGCATGCATGGCTTCCCGACAGTCATCGTCCAACCGACCGTCAGCCGCGCCGAGTACCCACGCCATCTACTGGCCGAGACTCGTGTCGCCACGGTCGGTCTCGCCAGCGAGCGTGACCTGGCCGCTATAGCGATTGCCGCGCTTGCTGATGAAAATAGCTCCAGGCGCCATCGCCCCGGCGCATCCGCGCGCGGGCCAAGAAAGCAAAAGGCGCCGTCAAAAACATGACCAGGCATACTGGAAGCCGGCGGCGTCAGGTGGCGCATCGCCAGTTCGCCAAAATGCAGATATTGCGCCGCGTACGGCGGCGCCACCATGCTCATCGGCATAGTCAGGTCAACGTCGGAATTCACGAGCAACGATTCGAGCGCGGGCGTCGCTTCGATCACCGTGCCCTTGCGCAGGCAGTACAGCAGATTCACGCTGATCTGGTTCGCGATATGAGTTTGACCGTTCCGCAGGTTCACGGGATCATCGTGTTCAGTCACAGGGAAATTCCGCTCCATCTGCCAGAGCATCTCGTCCCTGATCGCCGCGCACGACGTCCCCGGCGCACTCAATCGCCGCCAGAGGTGGGTTTCGCCAAGCGCCCGAGACCACGCCTCCTCCGCGCCCTGGCGCCGCCATTCGACCGGATAGGGCTTCCCGTTGAGGGCTTCGACATGGCTGCGTCGAAAGCGTCTCCGATGTAGACCAGTTCTTCGTTCCCATGCCTCAGGCGACGGGCGCCGTCCGCGCGATCCGGAGCTGGGACGCCGCCGCCCTTCCGCTGCGCCATGCGATTGCTGACACGGTCATCCATCATCACTCCCTCATGGCGCAATGGCGAACAGTTCCAGCGACAGCTCGCGAATCCCGGACGGCACGTAGACCGATGCGGCCTGCGCCTGCAGCATGTTCGCGTACAGCGGCCCCTTGCCCTGCAGTGCAAAATAGTAGGTGTTAGGCCTGATGGGCACTGCCGCCGGCACCTGGGGCATGTGCACCAGGTCCACGCCCGGCAGCGCGGATGCGACCAGCCGGGCGACATCGTCCGGCGCGCCGACCTTGAAGCGAGATGGCACCATCGCCACCAGTTCCAGCGCCGGCACGTCGGCCCGCACGCCGAGGCAGAGCAGGGTCTTCTGGTCGATCGTGTCCGGCAGCTTGCCCTCGAAATAGGACGGCCGCGCCGGTTCCTGCGCCAGCGGGATCGCCTGGTACTTCGATGAAACGACCGTGTCGACCAGATCGCGCAGGATGGCATCGAGCCGCGCGAACGCAGGTCCCGGCTGTTCGTGGTCATATGTCGGCAAATCCCTGATCCTGACCTTGCGCGAGAACGCCATCAAGCCGCCGGCCAGCCCGAGCAGGTCCTGGAACAAGCGTTCCGGATGAAACCTGTGGCCTTGGGCATGGTGGTGCAGCGCCGCGCATCCCGCGCTGATCGTCTGCAACTGCCAGAACGACGACATGTCTCCGCCTTGCACGACCACATCCTTGCTCGGCTCGCGCTGTGCGGCGTAGAGCGCGTCGGTTTTCGCCTGCAGCTTGTGCATCAGCGAGTCCAGGAGCCGCGCCAGCGCGGGCGCGGCCGCGACCGACATGCCAGGTGCAATGAATGTCGGATCGATTTCGAATCCACCGCCGCGTCGACGTAGCCGCAAGACAGGAACGCTCACGTGTCCAGCTCGCGGCGCAAGGTGCGGGAGCAAACGCGCCTGTTTGGCCAGGTACACGATGCTGGAATCCAGCGCCTCCGTGTACAGGTCGGGCGTCTCCAGCTCAATCTGGCAGAATCGGGCCTGTCCGTTGTCCTGTCCACGCACGCTGGCGAGGTTCCCACCATGGGAGTGATAGGCAGGCAGCGCCGCGTAGAACGTGAAGTGAGGCTCGTTCGGCGGCAGTTCCCCAAGGTCGACCGGTTCGGGCAGCGGATCCGATCCCGGTGCATCGTAGGTCTCGCCGTCCGGGAACACCAACGACAGGGACTCGGCCTGCAATACGTTGTTGGCCAGTGCCTCCTCGTCCCATGTCGCCTTCGCCGTGAGTCCCCACGCGTACGGGTGCAGCGCGGCCGTCATCCGGTGCAGGCGCGCCTCATGGTAGCGGTCCTGCTGCTGGAAGTGCTGCGGACGCAGCGTCACCCCTTCCGTCCACAGGATCTTCGATGGTGTCTTCATCTGCCGGCTCCCGGTTCATGACCTGACTCGACCATCATGATCCGCGCCGCCCGGCGTAAAAATCTTGCGACCAATCAACCAGCGTGTTTTCCGACTGTCAATAATGACGCTCTCGGCCACGTTCCCCGACGCCTCGATGAAAGACCTGCTTCCTCATTACGAGCAAGAGCTGAGCCTCCTTCGCCAGCGCGCGGCGGAATTCGCGGCGCGGTATCCCGGCCTGGCTTCGCAACTGCAGCTCGATAACGGAACCGTTGGCGACCCGCACACCGAACGTTTGATCCAGGCCACCGCGCTGCTTACGGCCAGGGTCAACAAATCTCTCGAAGACGGCTATTCCCGGTTCACCGAGTCGTTCCTCGACACGTTGTTTCCGCATTACCTCCGGCCCTTCCCGTCCTGCGCGATCGTGCAGGCCAGGCTTTCCGCCGAAGCGAAGTCCGGGCAGGTCATCCCACGCGGTACCGAACTGCATGCCGCGCCAATGGGTGGAGTATCTTGCCGGTTCAGGACGTGCTACGACATCCGCCACTTGCCGGTGCGGCTGCCGCAAGTCTGCTTCAATCCGACCCCGGCCGTCCCGCCGTCGATCCGCTTGCCGGGAGGCTGTGGTTCCAGCCTCGACATCGCCATCGAGGCAGCCGACCGACATGCCGGTTTCACACCGCTCACGAACACGGCTCTGCGCGTCTACCTGGACGGCGAGGCGTCGGTTGTCTCCGTCGCGCGCGACATCCTGGAAGGCCGGGTCGCCGCGACCTGTGTCGAGACCGAGGCCGGCGATTGGACGCGGCTGCCGTGCGTGCTGCTGGCGGCCGTCGGATTCGCCGACGACGAGGCGCTCGTACCGTTTTCGTCGCGCTCGCACCCGGCCTACCGGCTGCTCACCGAATACTTCACGTTCCCGGAGAAGTTCAATTTCATCGACATCAACCTGGAGAAGATCCTTCTGCACGTGCCGGAGGGATGCCGCCGCTTCACGCTGCACCTGCTCCTGGCCGACGTGCACGCGGATTCGCACGAGGCCGGCCTGCTGTCGACCCTGTCCGCGAAAAACTTCCTGACTGGCTGTTCTCCGGTCGTGAACCTGTTTCGCCAGACCGCCGTGCCGATCCTCGTCACGCACGAGCGGGCCGACTATCCGCTACTCTCCGACGCCGAGCACGCCTGGGCTTACGACATCCATACCGTCGATGCCGTCCAGATGCTGCGCCAGGACGAACAGGGCACATCCCTGACCGAATTCCGGCCCTTTTACTCCCTCAGACACGGCGAGGGCAAGGACAGGCGCGACCACTACTACGTGGTGCGGCGCGACGACACGTATGATGCCGGCCACGAATACCGGATAGCGTTCGTCGACGCCGATTTCGATCCGGCCCGCGGTGAGCAAGCGACCGTGTCGGCGGAACTCACGTGCACCAACCGGGACCTGCCCTCCCGGATCGCATACGGCCAACCGGAAGGCGACCTGTCGCCCCCGATCGGCTGGGCACCCGGCTCCACCATCAGGTTCGTGCGCAGGCCAACCGCTCCCCGGCGCTTCGCCACGACGCCGGCCCTGCAGTGGCGGTTGCTCTCGCACCTGACGCTGAACTTCCATTCGCTCGTGCAGGAAGGACTCGAAGGCTTTCGCGAGATGCTGTCCCTCTACGACCTCGTGCGAACGCCCGCCACCCGAAGGCAAATCGAATCGATCGTCGGCCTGGCCCATCGGCCGACGACGGCGTGGATCAGGAACGAACGCGGCGCCTCGCTCGTGCATGGCATCGAGGTGCGCATCACGGTCAATGAGGACGGCTTCGTCGGCAGCGGCCTGGTGCTCGTCGCGCGCGTGATCGAACGCTTCCTCGGTCTTTACGTGCAGATCAACAGCTTTACGGAACTGGTCGTCCTGTCCGACCAGACAGGCAAGGAACTCATACGATGCCAGCCCCGCAACGGCGACCTGTACCTGGCGTGATCGCGCGGCTGGAGGCGGCGCCCTACCGCTTCCAGTTCATGCAGGCGGTGCGCCTGGTGTTGATCTGGCTGCGCCGGCAAGGCATTCCGCCTGAGCGGGCGCTGCGTCACATCCTGCGCTTCCGGAATAGTCTGTCCCTCACCTTTCCGGCCAGCGAGATCGAGTCATTGAGCATCGACCTGGCCGCGGATGCGCCAAAGCGCGGCACCGTTACAAGCATCCAGTTGACGCCAGCGTTCTTTGGCCTGCTCGGCGCCAACGGCACGCTACCGCTGCATTACACCGAATGGATCGCGGCACACGAATACGCCGAACGGGACGAGTCGATCCGTGCCTGCCTGGATCTGTTCAGCGACCGATCGATCGGCCTGTTTTTCAGGGCGTGGACCAAGTACCGCCCCGAGCACGCCATCGTTGTCGACGGTGAGGATCCATACCGTCCGCTGCTGGTCTCGCTCGGCGCCCGCTCCGTCCCGCAACCACATACGCAAAGTGGCGACTTCGACCCGCGCACCGACGCGATGGCGTTCTACATCGGTCTCCTCCGGCAGCGGCCGATGTCTGCGGCTGCCCTGTCTTGCATCCTGCCGGACTACTTCGGCGTGCCGATCGCCATCGAACAGTTCGTCGGCGGTTGGGACGATATCGCGGACAACCGGCAATGCCGGATGGGTGGAGAAAATGCCACGCTTGGCCACAGCGGGGCACTCGGAGTGCGAGCTTGGCGACACGACCTCGGCGTCACGCTGCATATCGGGCCGCTCTGCAAGGCCGACTTCGCGCGTTTCCTGCCCGGCACCGACGGCGCGCGCGCCCTGGAAACGATATTGGCGCTGGTCGGCATCCCCGGGTTGCGATACACGGCGCACGTGATGCTCAGGCCGGAAGACGTCGCATCCCTGGACCTCGTGGGCGGTGCGAAACCTGGCAAGAGGCTTGGATTCGACGCGCGCCTCGGCATGTCCGGCAAGACGGCCGACGTCCGCTACCTGTTGCGGCCATCGTAGTGCTTGCCTCGAGGACTTTTATCAATACCTCGACAATTTATTTCTCTACATTCATGTCTCCTGAAGACGGCACGGGACGGGCGAAATGAGAAGAGCGGTATTTCATGGTGCGACACGGGAACTGGCGGCGCTGGAAGGCGAACAACACAACCGCCTGCTAAGGCTCTCCTTTCCAAGGGACGACAAACCCGACGACGCCATCATGCTCGCCAACAAGCTCGTCGCCGAGGAAGGCCTGTCGCGCGATTTCCGCTACAAGGTCGAGGTGCTGTCGGACAACGCGCGCATCCCGCTCAAGAACATGATGGGCAAGATGGTCACGGTCTCCCTCGTGCGCGAGGACGGGACGTTACGGCACTTCAACGGCTACGTGACCGAGTTCCGCCTGGTCAAGGCCGATGGCGGCTATGCGTGGTACAGCATGGTCCTGGAACCGTGGCTCGCGTTCGCCAAATTACGGAAGAACTGCGCCGTGTTCCTGGAACGGACGGTCGTGGAGATCACCGAGGAGATCTTCAACCAGTACCCGCAACGCGACTGGAAACTCGAACTCTACAATCAATACGAGCCGCTCAGCTGCGCCATCCAGTACGAGGAGACCGACCACAACCATCTGCACCGCCGCTGGGAAGACCTCGGCCTGCATTACTGGTACGAGCACCGCGCGGACGGCCACACACTGCGCATCGGCGACATGACACAGATGCAGAGGCCGATCGAGCCGGGCGGGAACGTCAACGTGCCGGACGAGATCCCGTTCCGGCGCAACGCCGGCTCGGGCGAGGCGGACGGCATCCACGAATGGCAGCCGGTGCGACAAATCGGACCGGGCAGCACCACGGTCGGCGGCTTCAACTACAAATGGCCGCGCCCACAGGCGCAGACACGCAGCTCGAAAAACGACCAGGGGGAGGCGCCGCGACTGGAAGTGTACGAGAACACCGGCGGCTACGCCTTCGCCGCGTTCGATGCCGGCGACAAGCTCGCCAAGCGACGCATGGAGGAACGCGACGCACCGACCCAGTACTTCGAGGCGTCCGGCAACGACCGCACCGTGCAGCCCGGCCGCAGCTTCCGGCTGGGCGGCCACTTCAGCGGCGCGCCCCGGCCGGTACGGCACGACGAGCCGCCCAGGACGTCGATCGACAGGCGAGAGTATGTGATCCTGTCGGCCCTCCACGAGGCCAGCAACAACTTCCAGGCCGGCAGGGACGCGAAGTCGGAATACGCATGCTCGTTCACGTGCATGCGCAAGGACATCCCCTGGCGGCCGGGCCGCGGCTTCAACAGCCATGCCGTGGTGATGCCCGGGGTGCAGACCGCGATCGTGGTCGGACCGTCCGGCAGCGACATCCACACCGACGAATATGGACGGGTGAAGGTGCAATTCCACTGGGACCGCAGCGGCAAGAGCAATGGAAACAGCTCGGCCTGGGTGCGCGTGGCCAGCGTCTGGGCGGGCAACGACCTGGGCTTCATCGCCCTGCCCCGCGTCGGCCAGGAGGTGGCGGTGCAGTGGGTGGCCGGCAACCCCGATCATCCGATGATCATCGGCCGCGTGTTCAACAGCGACAACCTGCCGCCATGGACGCTGAACGGACAGCAGGCCCTGTCCGGCCTGCGTAGTCGCGAATTGACGCCGGGCGGCGGCAACGCGGCCGGTGGGCGCAGCAACCACCTGATCCTTGACGACACGAACGGACAGATCCAGGCGCAGCTCAAGAGCGATCATCTGCACAGCCAGCTCTCGCTCGGATACATCACGCGGATCGAGGACAACCGCGGGCGGACAGATGCGCGCGGTGAAGGGTGGGAGCTGCGCACGGACGGGCACGGGGTCGCGCGCGCGGCCGCGGGGATGCTGATTACCACTGAGGCGCGCGCGCGGGCGCGGTCCGCGATCAAGGACATGGGGGAAACCACCCAGCGACTGAAAACGGCGCATGGGCTACACGATGCAAACGCCACGGCGGCGTTGCAGGGCCTGGCGCAGGAGAGCGGCCAGCAGCACGACGTGGCCGATGCGCTCAAGGCGCAGAACGACGCCATCCGCGGCGCCGGCGACAAATTCCCGGAGCTTACCGAGCCCCATCTCGTGCTTGCCAGCCCGGCCGGGATCGAAACCACGTCGGCGCAGTCGACGCACATCGCGAGCAGCGAGCACACGGCGCTGACGACGGGCCGTAACCTGTCGATCGCGACCGGCGAAAGTGTGTTCGCCAGTATCAAGGAGACCTTCCGGCTGTTCGTGCACAAGGCCGGCATGAAACTGGTCGCGGCCGCCGGCAAGATCACGGTGCAGGCGCACGACGACGACATCCAGATCATCGCCAACAAGGTGCTTACCTTGATCAGCCAGTCCGATTGGATCGACCTGAAGGGAAAGAAGGGAGTCCGGTTGCACGGCTCCGAAAGCATGATCGAGGTCAGCGATTTAGTGCAGGTCTTTTCGTCCAAGCCAATGCAGATCCACGGGAACCTCGAGACGCTCGGCCCGAAGAACATGCCTCAGCCGGCCGCCGAGCACAAGATCACGGTCACCGATCCACAGACCCCGCAGGATCCGATGCAGCTGGTGTTCACCCTGCACAGCACAGCGGACGGGCGGGCGTGGTCCAACGTCCCGTACACGCTGCTCAAGGGCGGCGCCAAGGTGGAGGACGGGATCACCGACGACCTGGGCAGGATCGCGGTCGATCACCACGCGGGCCCTGCGAACTACCAGATCCAGCTTCCGAACGGCCATGTCTACGACCTGGCGGCCGTTCCGCAGTTCGAGCCGCCGGGCTCCGAGGTACATCGCGAGCAGACGTTGTCCAACGCGGGCGCACGCGCGATCGAGGGAACGACCGCGAGCCGCGCACATCACTGAAAACCGACGCAACAGTTCCACCGAAAGAGGCCACATGACTGATCCGATCACACGCACCGAGAAGGTTCACATCGATGAACGCAGCCGCCAGGCCAGGAGCACTGGCCAGTGGTTCCTCGAGAACCGCACGGCTACCCACCCGGTCACCCACAACAATGAGCTCACAATCTTCATTTGCGGAGAAAAAGCTTTCGAAGACATTGCGAAACACATTCGGAATGCGAAGCATTCGATCGACATCATTTGTTGGGGTTTCGATCCTGGCATGGAACTCGTGCGTACCGGTACGACGTGGCCGCGCGGAGAGACTTATGGCGACCTTCTGACGGCAGCTGGCAAACGTGGCGTCAAGGTGCGCCTGTTGGTATGGTATGACAGTATCGGCCACCTGGGTGCGGAAAACATGCCGGGATACTCGCACGGCACAAAGAACCTAGTGCCGACGACGCGTGGCCTGAACGAAGGTAGTAAGGTATCCGCACAACGGGCGATCGAGTTGACGAGGGACTGGTACATGAAGTCCGGCCGTCAGATGATGATACGGGCGCCGGCACAGGTATATCGCGAACTGAGACCGGATGATGACGGTTTGATTGGTCTTGAGGCGCGGGCAGAATACTGTCGCAGCTGGTACAAGGCTGCTTTTGCCGGCGAGTTGAAAAATGTCCATGTGCGCACCCGGGCGGGCGAAGCAAAATCCATCAAGACCAGCCTTGGCAGCGAAAAATACCAGCCCGGCACCCTGGGCGATTTCGAGCCCGAGCAAGGCGGGATGGTATGGCTCGGCACCCACCACCAGAAAACGATCCTCATTGATTACAACCATTCCGACGACGGGACCCATGCGGTGGGCTATGTGAAAGGGCTGAATTCGGTAACCGACTATTGGGACACAGAGTTACACCTCATCGAGGATCCGCGTCGCGAGACGGGTTTCGACCGCGAACTCGAGGAAGCCGTGCAAGTTGAGAAGAAGGAAAAGCCGGATCCGGGCTTCGCGACCTACAAACCGTACCGCGACTATGCCTGTCGTATCGAGTCGGGCGGCGCGCTTGCCGACGTCTACGCGAATTTCGCCCGCGCCTGGGCCCGAACTGGCGACGATGGCGACGATCCGAGATATGTTCCGCCCGCGATCAAGAGCAAGGTCCGGCAGGCGTCGCACTCTTCGGTGCAGATCATCCGCACCCAGCCGCAGGAACAGGACAAGACTATCAAGGAAATGTACTTCCTTGCTACCGACCAGGCGGCGCTCGCCTCCGGATATCTCTACATCGAGAATCAGTATTTCCAATACCAGGAATGGTCCGAGCGGCTGATCCAGGCGCGCAAGAACGTTATCTCCGCCTGGAAGGCGGGTGCCGCGAAGGCAGGCAAGAGCAAAGAGGATATGCCGCTCATGCATGTGTTCATCGTGATACCGGTACCTGAACGTGAGCAGATGGTACCGCGCACCTATGACACCCTCGCCGTGCTCGGCCAGCAATCGACAATGGCCGGACAATCCGAGTTCATCAACAGTCAAAACAAAAAACCGCAGACGCGCCTAGCGTACAACGAATTTGGATTGCCGACCAGCGTGGGCATTGCTAAGCCAGCAGTCGTCGAGTACGCCAATCGCATCGACAAACCCAGCATCGACACCCTGGAGAAACAATATGGTCTGAAGGTGGCCGTCTCGATGCTGCAGACCAGCGGCCAATCCAATCGCCGCGTGCGCTATCGCGAAATCTACATCCATTCGAAAATGCTGCTGATCGATGACACCTTCATCAGTTTTGGCAGCGCAAACCTCAACCAGCGCAGCATGTCGGTGGACAGCGAGATCAACTTCGCGACGAACGATATCAGGCACGCGACCGACTTGCGACGACGAATCTTCAGGCAGCTCAGTGGTGGCCAGTTTGATGGGAAGGCGGGCACGCGAGAAGATGTATCGCAAACTTACAAAGCCTGGACGAGGCTGTTGCAATTCAATTTGCAGGCCAAGCGCGACTCCAAGGCGATGACGGGTTTTCTGCTGCCCCTGTGGGACAACCGCAGCGCCACGTACAGATTGGGCTGACGATGAAAGCCTCCTACTTGCATAAGGTCTCTTACGGCGTACTTGCAGCGGTCACGGCCGTCTGCCTTTTCATGGGGTTCAAAGTGCCACACGATCACTACAAGGCCGAGCAGGCCTTACCTCGAAACGAGAAACTCGACCTCTTCAATCCGCACCGGACCAGCTTCACCTGCGAGCTCGAAGCGACCAAGGTGCCGCCCATCGACGCACAGGCCGACGCGTGGTTCCGCGAGGCCCGCGCACAGGAGGATCCCAACACGTGGGAAGAGGACCGCGACTACAAGAAGATCGTCCAACTGACACGCGCAGCGGCGGAACGGCGGCACTGGAAAGCCATGCTCAACCTGGCCAGCCTCTACCTGGAAAAACGCGATCCGCCGCACGGCCCGGAAGACGCCTTGGCGCTCGTGGAGGAGGCAATGCGGCTGGGCATTCCAGCCGCTTACGACAGGATGGGAACGTACTATATGCAGGGCGTTGGCGTCCCGGCGGACGCCACTAAAGCCTTCGCGTTCTGGCAAAAGGCAGCGGAGATGGGCAGCCCGCACGCCATGGCCTACCTGGGCGACAAGCTGGCCGCGACGTGGGATAGCCCGGCGGATGGATTCTGGGCGAATATGCCGGTCGCCAGCAAAATGCTCGAATGTTCCCTTGACCAAGGGTACGGGCCGGCAGCGACCAGTCTGTTCTTTGTCCAGGCATGGCCCCGCTCATCCGATGGCAAGCGGTCCGGACCACGCACAGCGGCGACGAAGGCGGTCGCACTCCGGACGTTGCAGCAGGGTGTCAGGCTGGGCTGCAAAGACTGCGCAAGCTTCCTGTCGATTGAATTCGAGAACCCGGACGACCTCGCGGACATGCTGGTCCCTCACCTGGACAAGGCGCGTGCGGATCGCTACGATGTCCTGTACAAGGCTCTTGATTTCAATCCAGAATTGCGATTCCCCAACCTGGACAAAATCCTTCCATTGCCGCCGGCTGCGCTTCCCCAATGGAACGGAGACAAGAACGCCTTGATCGAGGCCGCCAAAGGCGTCACGCCCCGCTTACCGGTATCTACACCGGGCGCCGCGTCGCAGCGCGACGGA
>Ga0070658_10002516_pt1 | contig 15300 bp, 11 predicted proteins | sample KBSC13metaG_FD_64664 | JGI IMG/M metagenome (GOLD analysis project Ga0070658, IMG submission 64664) | Corn rhizosphere microbial communities from Kellogg Biological Station, Michigan, USA - KBS C1-3 metaG | ecosystem: Host-associated > Plants > Roots > Rhizosphere > Soil ...
GCATGGATCAGAACACGGTCGCACCCTTCACCGTGGTCCGCTCCTCCCAATCGCCCGCGCGGCTCAAAGCTTCCCGCCAGCGCGCGAGGCGATGTGCGGCATACTCCGGGCCCTGCCGCGGCTCGAAAGTGCGATCGACCTGCCAGGAGTGCTGAACTTCGGTCCGGTCCTTCCAAAAACCCACCGCCAGCCCGGCCAGATACGCCGCCCCGAGCGCCGTCGTCTCGATGACTTTCGGCCGCACCACCCGGACTTGAAGAATGTCCGCCTGAAACTGCATGAGGAGATTGTTGGCGCAGGCGCCCCCATCCACGCGCAGTTCATTCATCGTCACCCCGGAATCAAGCCTCATCACTTCGAGCACATCGGCCACCTGAAAAGCGATGCCTTCCAGCGCGGCGCGCGCGATGTGTCCGGCATTGGTCCCCCGTGTCAGCCCGGTCATCGTGCCGCGCGCATACTGGTCCCAATGCGGCGCTCCCAGTCCGGCGAAGGCGGGCACGAGATAAACGCCGCCACAATCGGGCACAGTTGCCGCCAGCTTTTCCACATCCGCCGAGGATTGAATGATGCCCAATCCATCGCGCAGCCACTGCACCACGGCCCCGCCGATGAAGACACTGCCCTCGAGCGCAAAATCCGTCCGTCCGCCCATCCGCCAGGCCACGGTCGTCAGGAGCTGGTGTTTCGAGATCAACGGTTCGTGGCCCGTATTCATCAGCATGAAACAACCCGTGCCGTAAGTATTTTTGGCCAGTCCCCGCTCGAAACAATTCTGTCCGAAAAGTGCCGCCTGCTGATCACCCGCGATGCCCGCCAGCGGGATCGGCGCTCCAAAGAGATCCGTCCCCGTTTCCGCATAGACTTCGCTCGATGACCGGACCTCCGGCAGCACTGCGCGCGGCACCGCCAGCACCCGCAACAAATCCTCATCCCAATCGCCCGTGTGCAAATTGTAGAGCATGGTCCGCGAAGCATTCGACGCATCGGTGAAGTGCCGCGCGCCGCCGGTCAACTTCCACACCAGCCAGGAGTCGATCGTCCCGAATGCCAGGTCACCACGCTCCGCTTTCCGCCGGGCCTCGGGAATGTGGTCCAACATCCATCTTAGTTTGCTGCCGGAAAAATAGGCATCGATGACCAGGCCGGTGCGCTCCTGGATCATGCCCGCGTGCCCTGCCGCTTTCAATTCATCGCAAAACTGGGAGGTGCGCCGGTCCTGCCAGACAATCGCGCGGCCCACGGGTTCCCCCGTCCGGCGGTCCCACAGCACGGCAGTTTCCCGCTGGTTCGTGATGCCGATGGCCGCGATATCGGCCGCCTTCAATCCCGCCTTCGCCATGGCGGCACGAGCCGTTGCCACCTGCGACTGCCAGATCTCCTCCGCGTCGTGTTCGACCCACCCGGCTTGCGGATAGTGCTGGGCAAATTCCTGCTGCGCCACGGCGACGATGCTGCCGTCATGCGCAAAAACAATCGCGCGCGAGCTGGTCGTGCCTTGGTCGAGAGCGAGGATGGCTTTCATGAGAGCGGAGGGAATCAGCGGCTGCGCCGGCGCAGCCATCCGGTTGTGAGTCGAAGTGCGCCCAAACGCAATCGGGGATTCATCAGACGGTCGAGAAGATCTGGATTCGAAGGCAGGTGGTCATCCAAAACCCCACGAGAACCGTATCAATGAACCACAGCCACTTGCTCCTTGCGGATGCAGGCGATAATGTTCATTAGAACACGCTCCATGGATCTCGCCTCCAAGCTCGCCATTCTCGCCGACGCCGCCAAATACGATGCCTCGTGCGCGAGCAGCGGAACGACCAAGCGAGATTCGCGCAGCGGAGGTCTCGGATCGACCACCGGCGCCGGGATTTGCCACAGCTACACACCGGACGGCCGTTGCGTGTCTTTGTTAAAAGTCCTGCTCACCAACTACTGCATCTACGACTGTCTTTATTGCGTGAACCGCGTATCCAGCGACGTCCCCCGGGCGCGATTTGCGCCGGAAGAAGTAGTCCGGCTCACTCTCGACTTCTACCGCCGCAATTACATCGAGGGCCTCTTCCTCAGTTCGGGCATCATTCGCAATCCCGACTACACGATGGAGCAAGTCGTGAGCGTTGCTCGCACGCTGCGAACCGAACACGGTTTTCGCGGTTATATTCATCTCAAGACCATCCCGGAAGGGGCGCCGGAACTGATTGCCGAAGCAGGCCGGTGGGCCGACCGCATAAGCATCAATGTGGAGCTGCCCACTCAGACCGATCTCGACCAACTCGCTCCCGAGAAAAACATCTCACGGATTCGCGGCTCGATGGCTGTGATCCGGAAGCGGATCGAACAGGGCAAAGCCGAACGCCAGGAAAGCCGGAAAGCGTTGCCTTTCGCACCCGCAGGACAGAGCACACAAATGATCGTCGGCGCGACGTCGGCAAACGATACCACCATTCTCGCCGAGGCCGCCTCGCTGTATCGGGAACAAAAACTCAAGCGTGTCTACTATTCCGCCTTCAGCCCAATCCCGAGCGCCTCGAACAAGCTGCCGCTCGCCGCACCGCCGCTGGTCCGCGAGCACCGCCTTTATCAGGCCGATTGGCTGATGCGTTTCTACGGATTCCACCAGGCGGAACTGACCACTCCCGAGCAGCCCAATCTCGACGAGCAACTCGATCCCAAGCTCGCCTGGGCGCTGCGTCACCCCGAGGCGTTTCCGGTCGACGTCAACCGTGCCGCCCGTGAAACGATCTTGCGGGTGCCCGGACTCGGCGTTCGCAACGTCGACCGAATTCTGCAAATCCGCCGCTGGCACACGATCTCACTCGCGGATCTCACCCGTCTGCGCGTACCGATGCAAAAGTCGCTGCCCTTTATCGTGACGAATGACCATCGCCCGCGAGAGTTTCAAGTCGCAACGCAGACATTTCGCGCACGCCAACTCGAACTGTTCCCCTCCGGTAAGGTCGCCTAGGTAATGCAGCAAATCACATTTGCACCGGTTTTCGGCGCGTGGCAGCGTGCGGCCCGGCTCGCGATGCGGAAGGGCATTCCACCGGGAGAAATCCATTGGCAGGAGCTGGCGGATGATCAGCCGGCCCTCGATATATTTTCCGAAGTCGAGCCTGCCACCGATGGAGAGCAGACATCTTCCACCGTCCGAGTTCCCAAGTCATTCATGGAGAGCGCGCGGCGTGTGGCCTGCCACCGCAGCCCGCTCCGATGGGGGCTCCTTTATCGAATCCTTTGGCGCATCACTCACGGTGAACCGCGCCTCCTCGCCATTACGGTCGATCCGGACATCTTCGAGCTTCAGCGCTTGGACAAAGCGGTGCGCCACGATGTGCACAAAATGCGCGCATTTGTCCGATTCCGCGCCGTGCCGTTCGATGAGGAACCGTGGTATGTCTCGTGGTTTGAGCCGCAGCACCATATCGTCGAATTGAATGCGCCATTCTTTGTCGACCGCTTTGCGGGGATGCGATGGTCGATTCTCACGCCGGATCGCTGTGTTCATTGGAACGGACAGCAAACGACTTTCACCGCGGGAGTCAGCCGATCAACCGCGCCGGCCACCGACGAAGTGGAGTCGTTGTGGCTCCAGTATTATTCCCACATTTTCAATCCCGCGCGCGTAAAGACACACGCAATGCAAGCCGAGATGCCGAAGCACTATTGGAAGAACTTGCCCGAAGCGGTGCTGATCCCCGCGCTCATTCGCGAGGCACCCGCCCGGGCCGAAACCATGATCAAACGCAGCCAACAGCAAATCGAACCGCCTGAGGAGTGGCGCCCCGCCGAGCCGCCGGAAACACGGAATCTCGAGAAGCTGCGTGAGGCGGCCGTCAAATGCACTGCTTGTCCGCTGTATCGCAACGCCACGCAGACCGTCTTTGGGGAGGGACGGCAAACGTCCGATGTCGTATTCGTCGGCGAGCAACCAGGCGACGCCGAAGACCGGGCCGGCCATCCGTTCGTGGGTCCGGCCGGCAAGTTGCTTCACGGAGCCTTGGTGGAAGCCGGCATCGACCGGTCCGAAGTCTACGTCACCAATGCCGTGAAACATTTTAAATGGGAACCCCGCGGCAAGCGCCGGCTGCACAAGACGCCCAACTCTCGCGACATCGCCGCTTGCCGGCCATGGCTCCAGGCGGAATTGACGGCCTTGCGGCCGCGTGTCCTCGTCGCGTTGGGCGCCACCGCCACTGGCACCCTGCTCGGGCCGGAGGTGAAGGTCCTGCGCGACCGGGGAAAGGTGATGAAATCAGAGTTTTGCGAGCAGACCATCGTCACGGTGCATCCATCGTCGCTCCTCCGCGCTACCGACGAAGCCGCACGGGAAGCGGCCTACAAACTTTTCTTGGACGACCTGCGCAAGATCGCCGCGCTGATCAACCGCCGCTGAGGCACACTCGTCCGCGCCTCGGGATTCATTTACGTAGCGTCGAACCGAGCGGAGCGAGATAGCCTGCCGAAGGCAGCCCGTGAGGGTGGAGCGGAAGCGACAGCAATTTATTCGACGGACCGCGCGTGGCAGTACGGCCAAAGCTCGGTTTCCCAAATGACGATTTCACGAAGTTCCAGCTGCTTTCCACGGCCAAGGTTCCGCGAATAAATTCGCGGCTACGTAACTGACTCCCGATCGGGGCATCCTTTCAAGGCACCAGCGTGAAATAGACGATCCCGCAGATGAGCAGGCACAGCCCCAGCGCCACCAATCCGACCGGCCGCCATCGCGGCACCATGCACCACAGCATCAAGCCGGTGAGCGAAGTAATCAGCAGAACAACAGCGGTTCCATCGATGACCCACAATCTCCAGCCCGGGCCCGCATCGGTCCCGCGATGCAATTCCGCGAGCCGGCCGCTCAGACCGTGCGTTTCGATCGCCACTTCCGCATGCCCATCCGCGCGCTGCAGCGTCGCGGTCACCCGACGGCCGGGTGACTTGAAGTCCACCGTCAAGGTGTCCTTATCGATGTCAAACGAGTCGAGGGCGCCGGTCGCGCCAAAGTCTTTTCGCAGCTTTTCCACGATGGCCAGTTTGTCGGGTTCGCTGTTCATCGCCTCGGGCAGGCTGCCCTCCTTGTTCACGGTGCGGGGCTCGGCGAAACCAAACCACTCCTCGTGATTGAGCATGATCCCTGTCACCGAAAAGAAGATCACGGCGAGTAAACCCAGCATCGAGACGTAGATGTGGACCGTGCGCGTCCAGCTCTTGAAAAGAAGTCGCCGATGATGAGCGTCCATGCCTACTTCGACCCCGGTCCGAAGGAGATCTCCGCGTCGTCGAATTCCGAGGTCCCCGGGATGGAGCCCTTGGCGGGAGTCTTCGCGCAAACGATCGTCCCCTTGTCCATGGTTTTCGCGCCATGCTCGCGGCTCACCTCGAGGAAGACGGTGTAGGTTCCCGGGGGCAACGGTTTGCCCTTATCGTCGAGCCCATCCCACGCAATGGTGTATTTGCCCGCGGGGCGTGTCGCGCGTGTGACGGACTGCGCCCACTCCTGATCCTGCTGCGCGACCTTCCACCAGTTAGGCAGATCGGGAAGATACTTCCGCTGGTTGCCCCACACCGTCACGGTTCGCACACGCTGGGCATTTTCATCCTCGACCCACACGGCGACGTAGGGTCGCTTCGGCGGCCCCTTTCCTCCGGGCCCCGGCTTTTTCAATGAGATGGCGATTGTGACCCCGAAGCCCGGCGGCCAAAGCGCATTCGTCGCCGCGGGTGTGCCGGTGGGCGCCGGAGTGGCAGGCCCCGCAGGCGCGGCGGGCCGCACCTCGTAGGAAGCAAATCTTGGACTGCGCAGTTCCCGTCCATCCGCGGCGATGATCAGGCATTCCACGTCGGGAATTTGCCGGACCAAAGCCAGGCCTTCCTCCGGCTTCAAGACACAGAGCGTGGTGGCGAGGGCATTGGAATTCGCGCTATTGGGCGCGATCACCGTGGCACTGGCCACTCCCCCCGCGGGCATGCCCGTGCGCGCATCGAAAATGTGCGAGTAGCGCCGCCCGGCGACGGTGTAACCACGCTCGTAGGCGGCACTCGTGGAAATGGCGCGATCGGTGATGCGCACCTGGGTCAGCGGCGCCGCATTGTCCGCGCTATGTTTCGGGTCGGCCACGCCCACCAGCCACGGAGTGCCGGTGGCGGGCAGACCGCTGGCGAAAATGTCACCGCCGATGTTGAGGAGAAAGCCCTGGACCGTGGGCACCTTCGCACGCACCGCCGCAGCCGCCCGGGCGATGATGTAGCCCTTCCCCAGCGAATCGATGACGATCGGCCCGCCGGGCAGCCGCGTCGCCATCCCCGTCGCGCGATCGATCTTCCATCCCGGCTGGGCGGCCGCCCGGGCAATGGACTGGAGGATCACCGGACTGGGCAGCACACCCGATTTCTCCGCCGCTTTCCACGCGCCGATCAGTTCGCCGAGGTGCCCATTGTAGGCGCCTCCCGATTTCGCGTTCCAGAAATCGTAAAAGCCGAGCACGTCGAGGAGCTCCGGCGAGACCTTCATCGCACCCGTGCTTTTGTTAAATTGGCTGATCTCGCTTTCCGGATCGTAAGTGCTGAGGATTTTCCGCAGACGTTCGATCTCCGCGAGCGCGGTACTCTCGGCGAGAGCGGCCTGCGCGTCAGCCGGCGCCCGCACCTGCAAATCGAAAGACGTGCCGAGCACGTCGTCATGGTGGTAATGAAACAATTCCGGTTCGGCGGCAGGCGCCGACGGCCAGGCCAACCCCATCAGTACCACAGTCAGCGGAAGGAACGAGGTGAATCTACGCAGCCGGATACCCATGAGGGTGGCTGGAAGGAGGAACATCGCGAGCGAGATTAAGGAAGGCGTCGCGCATGTCAATATTGGTGGAACTCACGCTCGTCGAAAGATGCGCCAGCACGGGATGCCCTTATGTAGCGGTGAACCGAGCGGAGCGAGATAGCTCGCCGAACCTATCTCGCTCCGCTCGGTTCGCGGCTACGTAGACTGCGCTCCGGTGCAGGGCGGTATGCGCTTTCGAATGCGATCTTCTCCGTCGTGGTGCCGGACTCACTTCGGCCGCACCATCTCGAATCGATCGCGCGTCCGGCAATACCAATGCGGGCTGGCCATGCGTCCGATGACGTGAAACAGCTCGCTGTGGATGCGCAGTTCTTCCGCATCGATGAGTTCATCGCGGACGTGCAGTCGCTTCACGAGGCCGATGATGAGTCGGTTGTTACCGATCTGAAGCGTGCCCCATTCCACGCACTCAAGGCTGGCCGGCGCTTCGGCGATGCGCGGCGGTTTCACGACCGAAGATGGAGCCGTGCTCAGCCCCGCATGCTCGATTTCACTCACCCCGTACGGCAGCGAAGCGCCCGTCTTATTCATGGCTTCGGCGAGTCCTTCATCGACCAGGTTGACCACAAACTCATGATCCCGGCGCACATTGCGCGCGGTATCCTTCGGCGTGCCATCCTCGCGATCCCCGGGGCAAAAGCCAACGATGGGCGGTTCGTCGCCGAGGACATTGAAGAAGCTGAACGGCGCGGCGTTAACCGTCCCATCCGGACAGAGTGTGGTCACCCACGCAATGGGGCGCGGCGTGATGAGGGAAGCAAGCAGCGGATAGGCGCGGTCGGCATGCTGGCCGACAAGATCGAGTTCCATATGGATGCAAAGCATACGCACGAACCGGTGGAGGTAATCTCCAAAAATTCATCTTCCTCTGCGTCTCTGCGCCTCTGCGTTTAACCCGCCTATCTACCTCACCGGAAATCATGCGACTCCGCGAGATGCAGATCCTGCCCCGGCAACGGCGCGATGTGTTGGGCTTTGATGTGGATGACGTTTTCGTGATTCTGGATCGGGCCTTCGATAATGAGGAACGCCTCCGAGCTGATGAGCAACCGATGCCGCTCGAAGAGTCGCGGCACGACGATGGCATTGGCCACGCCGGTCTCGTCCTCGAGGCTGATGAAGACAAAGCCCTTGGCCGTGCCGGGGCGCTGCCGGCAGATGACCTGGCCGGCGATTTGCAGATATGCGCCGTTGGCCGCCCGCGCCAAATCCACAGCGCGCCAAGCTTGCGGCACTTTGTGGCGCAGGAGCCGCATCGGATGTTTGCCGATGCTCAAGCTCATCCCGCTGAGATCCGCGGAGAGGCGCTCCCATGTATTCATCGGCGCCAGGGGCGAAGCCGGTGGCGGAGTCACCGTTTGCGTGAAGAGCCCACCAGCCTCCAGCGGAAGTTCGACCTGCCAGAGCGCGTCGCGGCGGTGCGTGCTGAGATCCTGCAGCGCTCCGATTTTCGCCAGGGTCCGTTGCTCGGGTTTCGAGAGTTTCGTCCGCAGATTGAAATCCGCCACGGAGGTGAATGGGGCTTTCATCCGCTCGACAATCAGGTGCGCGCCGTGCTCATGGCGCAGGCCGTGAACGACACACAGGCCCAAACGCACGGTGTCATCGTCAATCACGGTGCAATTCCATTCGGACTCACAAACCGACACCGGCAAAAAGCGCAGCCCGCGACGTTGCGCGTCCTTGATCAACGTGGCCGATGAATAAAAGCCCATCGGCTGGTTGTTGAGGAGCGAGGCGTAAAACTCCGGCGCCCGGTGCACCTTGTACCAGGCGGACGCATAGGCCAGCAGGGCAAAGCTGATCGCGTGCGATTCCGGGAAGCCATAGACCGCGAAGGACTGCACTGACTTGACGATCTTCTCGATGATTTCGTCGGAATGTCCTTTCTCTTTCATTCGCTCCCGCAGCTTGATGCACACTGCATCCATGCGTTCGTGCGACCGGTGAAATGAAAGCGCGCGCCGCAGTTCTTCCGCTTCCGATCCGTTAAAGCCGGCAAGATCCATCGACATCTTGAGCATCTGTTCCTGGAAGAGCGGCACCCCCAGCGTGCGCTCGAGTGTCGGCTTCAATACCGCTTCGAGGTCCGGATGAAAATAGGTGACTGCTTCCTGCCCGCTCCGGCGCTTGAGATAGGGATGCATGAGGCCGCCCTGGATCGGCCCCGGACGCACAATCGCGACTTCGACGACAAGGTCGTAGAAACATACCGGCTTGAGTCGCGGCAGCGTAGCCATCTGCGCGCGGCTTTCGATTTGGAAAAGACCGATGGTGTCCGCCGCCCGGATCATCTCGTAGGTTTCCGGATCATTCGGAGTTACTTCATACAATTCCGTTTTGCGCCCGCGCTGTTCGCTGAGCTGAATGGTCTCCTGCAAGACCGCCATCATCCCCAGGCCCAGCAGATCGACCTTGATGATGCCGAGATCGTCGCAGTCGTCCTTGTCCCACTGCGCAACCACGCGCCCGGGCATCGAGGCATTCTCCAGCGGGATGAAGGAACTGAGCTGATTCTGGCAAATGATCATGCCGCCGGAGTGCTGCCCGAGATGCCGCGGCAAGCCATGGATCGCCTTGTAGAGAAAAGCGGCGGCGGCGGCGCGCGGATGCGCCGCGGGCAGGCCCGCCTGCTTGAGTTGCGCGGCCAGATCCATCGTGTGAGGAAAGTCGCCATTGCCGAAAAGCGAGGAGAAGCGCCCAATCACATCGGGCGTGAGATTGAGCGCCTTGCCGATTTCCCGCATGGCACTGCGCCCGCGGTAGGAAATGACATTGGCGGTCATGGCCGCCCCGTGCTTGCCGTAGCGGCGATAGACTTCCTGAATCACACTTTCGCGCCGATCGCCGCTGGGCAAATCGAGATCGATATCGGGCCAGCAATTGCGCCCTTCGGCGAGAAAACGCTCAAAGAGCAGCTTGTAAGCAATAGGATCGCAGGCCGTGATCCCCAGGCAAAAGCACACGACCGAATTGGCCGCGCTCCCCCGGCCCTGGACCATGACATCATGCTCGCGCGCAAATCGCACGATGTCCCAGATGCAAAGGAAGTAGCCGCAGAATTTCAGTTTCTCGATCAACGCCAGTTCCTTGGTGAGTTGTTCGAGGACTCTCCCCTCGACGGATCCATAATATTTACGCGCCCCTTCCATGACCCGCGCGCGCAGAAAGGCCGCTTCCGTTTCCCCCTCCGGCACCGGGAACGTCGGGAACTTGTAGCCCAGGTCCTTGAGCCGGAACTGCAACCGGTCCGCGAGTCGCACGGTATTGTCGAGCGCCTCGGGCAAATCGCGAAACAGCCGCGCCATGAGGTCGGCGGATTTCAGGTAGCGTTCGCCATTGGCGCTCAGTAAACGGCCGGCGGCATCGAGATGGGTGTGGTGCCGGGCACAGGTGAAGACATCGAGCACGGCGCGTTGCGCCGGGTCCGCGTAAAGCACGCCATTCGTTGCCAGCAAAGGCAGCCCCTCGGCCTGCGCGAGATCCACCAACTGGCTGGTGCGCAATTCCTCTCCCCGGCGCAAATGGCGCTGCACTTCGACATACACATTCCCGCGCCCAAAAGCCCGCTCGAGCCGGACCACCCGCTCCCGCGCTCCGGCAAGATCGTCGCGCTCCAGGCAGCGCTGGACCGGTCCTTCCTCATCGCCGGTCAGCGCCACGAGTCCGCTGGAAAATTCCGCCAGTTCCTCCCAGTGCACCGGCGCCTCGGTCTTGGTCCCGCGCAGCTTGGCCTGGGTGATCAGCCGGCAGAGGTTTTGGTAGCCGGTTTGCGATTCCACCAGCAGCGGCAGCACCGCCCCGTCATCGAGCGTGAGTTCCGCGCCGACGATCGGTTCGACGCCGAATTCCTTCCCTTTCATGTAGAAGCGTGGCGCGCCGTAAACTCCGTCGCGATCGCACAGCGCCATGGCCGGGAGCTTTAACTCCGCCGCGTGTTCCGCGAGTTGCTCGGGAAGAGTGGCCCCGCGCAGGAAGCTGAAGGCGCTGCGGGCGTGGAGTTCAACGTAGGGGCGAATCATAGCAGCCTTCCACAAACCAGGCGTCCTGGTGTTTTGAGAGCCGGTAGAGCGCCCCATTGTCGAGGGCGATATCCCATTCTTCGATCGACCACGCGCCGCAGTCCCACCAATGGCCCGAGCCACGATACGGTCCGGAGACATCGACGATTTCGCCATGGGCTTTTTCAGAAAAAACCATGACCGGCAGGTGGCGCCGCATGTGCACCTGCGCGGGCAGCGGCGGACGGAAACGCTGCAAGGGCAGGCCGAGCGTACGGGACGGCGCCGGCTCTTCGCGCACGCCGGGCTTTTCGAATTGCGGGGGAACGAGATGGAACCCATCGGGGCGGTGCGTGTCCTTGAGTTGCACCACGCCGACCTGGCCTTCGCCCACCAACGCCTTGAGCCGGCCCAGCGTTTCGCCAAAGCGGTTGGGATCGCGCAGCGGACTCTCGAAGATCTGGAACTGCTGCGAATCCGCGATCACAGGCGTGATCAGCAATCGCACGCCAATGGGCTGCTGCTCGAGCCGCAGGCTCTCGAGATGCGTGTGCAGGATGCGGAACAGCACCTCCACGTCGCCGGTCGGCGTGGGGATCGTAAAGGCGCGCTCGTAGGGCGCGCCGCCATCGAGCGGCAGGGTGAGCGTCATTTGCGCGACCACGCGATACGCCTCACGCAGGCGCAGGGCGAGTTGATCAAGCTGCCGGCGCAGGATGAAATGCAGCGGCTCGATGGTGTCGATGGGTTGCTCGAAATCGAAGGCCTCGGCAAAGATTTCCGAGGGACGGACCAGGCGCAGTTCCCGTTGCGCGCGCCCGGCGGCCCGCTCCCACAGCGTCCCCGCCTCCGGCCCGAGCCGCTCGATGACTTCGCCACGCGACAATCGCGCCAGGTCGCCGAGATGGCCGATCCCCCAATCGCGCAGCACCGCCACGAGCTCCGGCGGTGCGTCCACTTCCGCCACGGCCACATCGGCCAGAAACGCACCGGGATTTTGGACTACGAGCACCGGTTCCGCGCGGGTGGCGGCCAGGGCGGCGAGATCGGGATTCGACGCCACGCCAATCCGGGCCCGCATTTGCAAGCTGGCCAATCGTTCCCGCACACGATGCCCCCACTCGCGCCAATCGCATTCCTTCACGAGCCGCAAATCCACGAGGCACAGCCCTTCGCCCGTCGCCTCGATCAAGGGCGAAAGTGTTCCGGCCACCTCCAGCAGCAGGGCGTTGACGATTTGCTCCTGCGCGGGGGATCGCGGCCAGAGCCGCAACGCCGGGCAGCGCGCCAGCGCCTGGGTGGAAGCCATGCCGCGCAACACTCCGCTCGCCGCCGCGGCTCCGGTCATCTCCAACACACGCCCCTTCTCCGTGCCCCCTTCCACGACGGCGATCGGTTCCACCTGCCTCTCCTCGCGCAGGCGCAGGACCGCTTGCAGCGGAAATTGCGGCAGTAAAATGGCGGCGTACCAGGACATGGCTCAGGCAGTTTGCACGCGGGTTTCCTCCGTCGCCGCCACCTGCCGGCCGCGCCGGAAGATTTGCACGGCAATCCCCGGCATCAATTCGCGGCGGGAGCGTTTGAGCGCGGCGAGGTCCCATGGTGCATGGAGGACGATACGAATCCGGGCCGCGTCGACGACCGGCTGCGGGGTCAGCACGACCAGCACCGCGCCGCTTTTCTCCACCAGCCGCTGAAACCGGTGCCAGGTGCTCATGGGAATACGCCCCAGCTGGCGTGGCGCCATCGTTTGCAGATCGAGCAGCACGAGCGGGAGATTCCCGTCTCGCAGGAGCAGATCCGTCACTTTCACGCCTTGTTCGGCGGTTGTGCAAAAAACCGTCAACACTCGTGCAAGCACCGTGGCCTCATAGCTCCCCGGATCGAAGGTGCGCCCGCAATCCACTAACCCCGCGAAGCTGCCTCGCTCCCGGACGGACGCGAAGGCGCGATCCAGAAAGACGCGCCCGCACGCGGACGAGCCGCAAAGCTCCGTGACCGCCCCGTGCTTCAGCCCACCCGACTCCTCATCGATCGCCGCCCATCCGGTGGCCCAGTGCCGCTCCACCGGCCGGGCCGCTTCCGGGAAACGCCGGGCGAGCATTTCGCGGAAATCCGCAAGAGAGATGACGTTGGAAGGCGAGAGCACGCCATATGTTCATATGAACATATATGGCGCGTCAACTGACTCCGTCATGGATCGCAGCCATCGCCGTCTCCATCCGCTCCTCATGCGAACCTGAAACCAGTTGCCACGGAACCGCTTGCGCCTCCAGGGCCGCAACAAACCACTCGTGCATCTCATGGCGAATGTGCTCCCCCTCCCGAAGCCCATCCTGCACGAACGGAATTTCATCCCCCGTTAGCAGGTAAAGGTCACACCGATTGAGCGCCGCGACCTCCGCGACAGCCTCGCTCTCCGAACCCATGTAGCGCCGATGCCAGAGCCGCGTGGCAAAGGAGTTGGTATCGCAAACCAGGATGCGATTGGCCTCCCGGGCGGCGGCGTCTTCGCGCCGATTCTGCTCTGCCGCGATCTCCACGAACTCCGCGCTCCACCATTCCGTTTCGCCACGCTGCTGCTTCCGCTCGCTGTATTCCCGACCATACTCCGGCACCCAGACGGTCCCGATCCTGGCGGCCAGCGCCTCGGCGAGGGTCGTGGTCCCGGTGGATTCCGCGCCCAGCACACAGACCCGCTTCGCAAACCACGCGCGCACCGGCGGCTCCAAAAACTCCCAGCATCCGAAAGGATCGCGCCGGATGGCCGTCCCCGAGCACGGCACACGCTCCCGCGCCCGGTCCACCTGCACGTGCACGCAACCCATCGCCCGCGCGTAGGTATGCCCGTAATCTTCGGAACTGAACACGGCATCCGGCGCACCGCCGAGCCAGCCAATCGTCAGCCTGCCCCACAATTCCGAATCGTCGTCCGCCTCGTAGCAGTCATCGATAAGCATCACTTCCACACCCGGATGAATCTCCCGCAGCCACGCGGCCCGCAGTTCCCCGGGAATCGGGTCCGATGCTTTTTCGCAGACGATCACCACCACCTGCTCCGACTGCTCCTCCGCGGTGTCGATGAGCAACTTGTGCCCGCGATGCGGCGGCAGAAATTTTCCGGCGCAGACGGAGCGGCGAAAGCGCTTCATGCGACCACGGGCGACGGGCGTGATTTTTGCCACTCGCGCAGCCCAATCACGCACATCGCCAGCAACACTCCGTAGAGCACCGCCGTGAGCGGCAGTTTGCGGCTGAAATAGAGCGGCACGTAGATAATGTCGGCCACGATCCAGATCCACCAGTTCTCGAGCCGTTTCTGGCAGAGAAGATACTGCGCCGCGAGGCTCAAGACTGTGGTCACTGAATCCCAAAAGGGCGCTGCGCCATTCACCGCCGTGAGTCACACGCGCAGGCCCCACGTCGCCAGCGGGATGACAAGAAGCAATCCGGTCCATTCGATGGGCCGCGTGCGGCTGATCGAAAGCGTGGACCGTTGCGCGCCGCCGAAGCACCAGTGCCACCAGCCGTACACACCCAGCGCAAAGTAGACGACCTGGAGCCACATGTCCGCGAAGAGACGGCTGTGCAGGAAGAGCACGAAGAAAAGGACATTATTAGCCAGGCCCACGGGCCAGTTCCAAAGATGCTCACGCACGACCAGCCAGACGCACGCGCCTCCGGTGGCGAACCCGAGGACTTCCGTCATGCCCAACGTCCACCAGTGGAACCACGAGGCTGCGATCATCGCCGCCGAAACGCCGAGCATGACGGCGATTTCGACGGGACGAAGCGCACTTGGGCCAGCCGGACTGGTGCGATCCGTTATCGGATGTGAAATCTCTCCGGCTTCCATGCTCCGGCGCGCTTGGTGGAAAGATACCAGCCCGATTTGTCATTCATCGGCACCCAGCGCCGCTCTTCCTTCCGGTAGTGCCAGTCCTTGTCCAATTGGTAAAATACCTGGCGCCCGACAATCTCGAGGATGTTGCAGATCTCGTTGTTGTTGTAGTTCAGCGTGTCGTAATCCGTGATCTGAGCGTGGGCCATCTCGGAGTAGATGTGATTGATGTCCCGCAGCAGCGTATCCACCGCCGGGTCCAGGTCGCACACCTCCAGACCGAGCCGCCTCGCCTCGCGCGCGGTGATGGGGTAGCTGTGCGACGGGTAATCGTAATTCAAGGCACGGCTGATGCGCTCCACCTTCGACTTGCTCGTCACATGATAGCTGAGCAACTCCTGGCAGATGCGCATCGACAATGAACTCGATCGATCCAGCGCCCCGAGCACCAGCGGGTGCACGTATTTGTAGATCTCCGGGTAGGGATTGCCGCGGACGCCCTGCTCTTTCCACAGCCGCAGAATGCGCATCACCTCATCCTGGCTCACGGAAACACGGCAATTGTCGTGGTCCACGGGCGAAAGATCGTGCCGCAGGGAAGAGTCGACCGCCGTCAGATACGAGGTCGG
>Ga0070658_10002517_pt1 | contig 15294 bp, 10 predicted proteins | sample KBSC13metaG_FD_64664 | JGI IMG/M metagenome (GOLD analysis project Ga0070658, IMG submission 64664) | Corn rhizosphere microbial communities from Kellogg Biological Station, Michigan, USA - KBS C1-3 metaG | ecosystem: Host-associated > Plants > Roots > Rhizosphere > Soil ...
CAGTCGGAAACGTATTCTTCAAGACCCTGGCGGGTGAGGGATCCGTCGCCCTTTTCGCCGGTGATGATCGTGGTCACACCCTTTGTCTTGGTCCACTGGAAGAGGCGTTTGAGCTCGGCGCGTAAGATGGAGGTGTTCGTGAGGCCGCCGAACAGACTCTCAGGGGTGTCGAGGACCAGACGCTTCGCGCCGATCTTGTCGATAGCGTAGCCGATGCGTATGAACAGGCCCTCGAGGTCGAACTCGCCGGCCTCCTCGATCTCGTTGCGGTCGATCTGAATATGGTCGATCGCGATCTTGCCGCTGTCGACGAGTTCGCCGACGTCGAAGCCGAGCGAGTGGAAGTTGTCAATGAGATCGTCGGTCTCTTCTTCGAACGCGATGAACACGCCTGGCTCGTCGAAGAGACGGGCTCCTTTGACGATAAACTCCATCGCAAGCAGCGTCTTGCCGCAACCCGCCCCGCCGCACACCAGCGTGGGCCGATCGAGTGGCAAACCGCCGCCCATCACATCGTCAAGCCCGTCGATGCCGGTCGGGCATTTGGCTAGGCCCGTCGGGCGGGAAGTTGTAGCTTGGCTCGTCATTTTCTACGATATGCTCCTTGGTCCAGGGACCTCATAAATGGTCGCTACCGCCGGCTCTGAACATCCATTTCCAAAGACGGCGGATGCGGGACGTCGATCCGTCCACGCTTGCTACTCGGCAATATACCCACCGTAACCCGGCGGTTTAAACAATAAGGAGACCGGTTGTTCGCTGGTTTTTTTGACGACAAAAAAGGCCGGCTGGCAATCGCCAACCGGCCGAGGAAGGAATTGTCGAAACTTAGCCCTTGACGGCGCCAGCGGTCAGGCCGGCGACGAACTCTTTCTGCAGAAATACGAACAGCACCATCACGGGAAGCACGCTCAGCATCGTGCCGGCGAGCAGGATGCCCATGCTGCCTTCCGCCGTCGAGTACATGCCGTTGAACTGATTAAGCGCAATCGGCAGCGTGAAATAGTAATCGTGGTGCATGAGGATCTGCGGCCAAAGGAAGTTGTTCCACGACCCCATAAACGCCATCAGACAGAACGCGCCGATCATGGGACGGGAGATCGGCATCACGATGTCCCAGTAGATCCGGAACTCCGAGCACCCGTCGATGCGGGCAGCCTGAAGAAGCTCGTCGGGCACCTGCAAGATGGACTGGCGGAACAAGAAGATGCCGAACACCGTTACTGCCGACGGAATGATCAGACCCTGAAACCGGTCGACCATGTGCATGTGATACAGCATGTCGTACAGCGGCGCCATGGTGACCTGGCCCGGCAGCATCATCGTCGCCAGCATCACTCCCATCACCAATTTCTTGCCCTTGAACTCGTACTTGGCAAGCCCGAATCCGGCAAGCGATGCGAAGAAGAGCTGCGTGATGACGGTGACATCGGTCACGAAGATCGAGTTCAGAAGCACGTGACCGAAGTCCGTCTTCACAAACAGGTGCTGGTAGTTCTCGGTCGTCCAGTGCGAGATCGGCGCAAAATAAAGACAGCTCAGGATATCGTCTTTGTTCTGTACGGTTTTTGCGAGGAGCCACACGATGGGTGTCAACGCGATGACGCCGGCGACGATCAAGATCAACGACGCGATCAGCTTTCCCATACTTTCCGAAGCTCTGCGCCCGATTGGAGAAGCGGTGGGCGGCGTGTTAACGGTTTGTACGCTCATTAGTCGTTTCCTTTCATGCTGCCCGTCAGCTTCATCTGAAGCAGACTGATCGCAAGAACGCCAATCGCCAGAGTCCAACCGACCGCCGAGGCGTATCCGAGGTCGCCGGTAATAAAGCCCTGCTGATACAGGTACATCACGATGGTGAGGCCCGCATTGTTAGGGCCGCCGCCGTTGCCGAGCATGATGTAAGGCAGGTCGAAGAACTGGAACGAACCGATCGTCGACGTCACCAAAACGAACGTGGCAATCGGCTTGATGCTCGGCGCGGTCACTGCCCAGAAGCGCTGCCAGGGATTGGCCCCGTCGACCTCCGCCGCTTCGTAGAGTTCCTTGTCCACCGCCTGCAGACCCGCGAGGAAGTAGACCATGTTGTAGCCGACATACAGCCACAGCGATGTCAATACGAGCGCCGGCATGACGTTGGCGGGATCGCCGAGCCACTTGAAGTCGGTTGAGAAGCCGGGGATGATCGACGCCAGCACGCGGTTTACCAGGCCGTAGTGAATGCTGAAAAGTTGCTGAAACAGAATGCCCACATACACGGTGCCCATGAGGTTCGGCGAATAGAAGGCGAGGCGTAGGAACGAGTGCCCTTTCAGCCACTTCTGGTTCAGCAAAATCGCCAGACCGAGCGCGCACGGCAACTGTAGGAAAACGGAACAGAGCGTATAGATGATGGTATTCCGCACCGCGATCTGGAAGTCGTGGTGGTGGAACATGAAGTTGAAGTTGCTAAAGCCGACGTAGACCTGGCTCTTAGGCCCGTTCGTGGCGTAGAAGGCCAGCATGATGCTCTTAATGATCGGGTAGATGCCGAAGATCGAGAACATGATCACGAATGGCGAGACGAAGACGTACGGCGCCAGCTTATGCTGCGCAGTGAACCAGCTACTCGACTTCGCGCGAGTCGGCCGTGACCCCGGCGACGCCGGTTCCGTCGGCCGCGACGGTTTTGTAAGTGTGGTGCTCAATAGGGGTTCCTCGCTTGAAACGCGCGCACGTCGTCGGCCTTCTCCTTGAGTTTGGCGCGGACGAAATCGTCGAAGCCTTTGTCGCCGCTGTCGTTGTAGTACTTGACGCAGTCGATCAGGGCCTCGCCGAGCTTGGCCTTCGCGGTGTCGATAGTCGGAGCCGTGTACTGGGCCGGGACGCTCGGGGCGTACTTGGCGTAGATCGCTCCCAACGGAGCGCCCCCGTAATACGGGTTCGGCGCGCTAAAAGCGGGATTCGACCAGGCTTCCTTAAGCGGCGGAAGAATGTTCGTCTGCTGGAAGTTCTTGGCCAGGCGAGCTTTGTCGGTATAGAGGAACTGAGCAAACTGCCAGGCGATATCGGGATCCTTGCAGCGCTTGGTGATGCCGAGCATGGTGCCGCCCCATGTGCTCGTGCGAATGCCTCCGGGGACGGCGGCCGGCAGGGGCATAATCCCCATCTTCCCGGCCATCTTGGTGGGACCGCGCTGGACGAAAAGCGTGCGCCAATCGGGGCAGATCATCGATGCCACATAACCATCCTCAACCGACTTCGACCACGTTGCGCCGTAGAAGTCGCCCGTGGTGCCACCGATCTTGTTCGGTCCGGCCACCAGCGGAACATAGAACTCCATGGACTTGACCATGACGTCGCTGTCGATGATGCACTTTCCGGCCGGGTCGAAATAGCTGCCGCCGCGCTGAAGCATGATCGTCTCAAGGCCGCCGCTGCCAGTCGTCGAGTCGGAGAGCTCGATCATGTACTGCTTGCCGGGAATAGTGACCTTCTTGCCCGCGGCGATAAAATCGTCCCAGGTCTGGATCTTGTCCGGGTCGATGCCGTACTTGGCAAAGATTTCCTTGTTGTAAACAAGCTGGACGGGATGGACGTCCTGCGGCAGCCCGTAAATGCCGCCGCGGCTCGTGTATGGCGAGAAGCGCGACTGGACGTAGCGATCGTACAAGCCAGACTGCTCAAGGCGCGGCTTCAGGTCGATGAAGCCGATATCCTTGACCGGTCCGCGGAACATGGTTCCCGCCGTGCCGATCTCAAGCTCGGTCATGTCGGGGACGTCGAGGTCGGAGAGAAACGCCGCCTGCAAGCGGGCGGCGAGTGCGTTGTTGTTGACGATCTCGAGGTCTACATGGACGCCGGGGTGCTGAGCCTCGAAATCGGGGATCAGCTTCTGGTAAGCGTCGTAGTGGTCCTTCGAGAAGGTCCAGTACGTCAATGTCGCCTTCTTCTGCGGCGCGGGATGGAGGGAGATCCATCCTGCGGAGAGAACGGCGAGCCCGAACATACTGAGGGCTGCTTTGCCGTAAGGAAATAAGTTCATGGATCGCGTTTTACCTTTGCGTATTCCAATGTGCAATCTGAGAGTGTGGATGAGTTTTAAAGATAATGCCACTAACTCGGTTATTTGTCAATAGCTAAAACGTTCCTACAACGGTAGAGAGGCATACCTGTTTTTTAAAGATCGCAATCAGATTGCGGACCATTTGATGGGACCATCAGACATGGTTCTTGTTAAAGCTTTAACACTATGGCGGAACGTGTCAAATCAACGCCTAACTGTGTAGAAGGCAGTACCATTCGTGCCAAATACGTATACTCTAGCTGCTGGAGAAGCTTCACGTCACCACTCGACATGAACTTGTCGTACGCCTGCCTGTTGGAAAAAGATTTCTGGTAAGATGTAGGAGCGGATTAGGCCGGTAGAAGCCGGCGATGCGTATCGGCGAAAGGTGAACACGATGAGGAGCGACGCCGCGTTCATCAAACGCGAGTTTGAGACGTACATACGGAAGGACTTCACGAGCGCTGAATACCGGACGAGGGCGGCTCGGATCGCCTGGGTCGGCGAAGTTGTTTCGGCATACATCGTCCAGGCCAACTTCAACCTCTACCAGCGCGGAACAGGCATGGACTATCCCTGCCTGGTGTTGATGACCTTCGACCCCGCTCATACCGATGATCGAGCCTTCATGCAGCCGATCGTACAAAAGCTCCAGAGCCTCAAAGGCACGAGACCGATGGATGCCGACCTAGCTGCGGCGGCCAAGATCGTCACCGATGAGGTTGCGGTCCGCGACCGCCGGGTATTGCTGCCGCCTAGCCTGACCGGGGGGGTGACGGTCTACGCGGTCGACCTTCAACTCTACCGCGCACGTCTGGCTACCGGGACCATCACCGACGGCGAGGTCGTCTGCATCGCCGAACCAGGACCGGAGGGCAGCGCCGAGCAGGTTCCGTATTGGATCGCGATGGGAATGACGGCGGCGCAGGGGCAGTCGCAGCTTTCCTCGACATCGTCGAGGCCGTTGTCGGAGCGTCTAAATGCGCTTCCATCGAGCGTCTTCGACTCTCGGCAGCGGTTTGGCTCACATGCGGGGTTGTGGCTCATCATTCCACTCCTCTCGATTTTGGGGCGTGCCGCGTACTGGAGCGCTCATTCGACGCGCCACGACGACGACGACTCTCAGACCGGATACACGGAGCCCGTTGCGCCGCAGACTCCCGATCCCCGTCCGCCGGACAACTACTCGCCAACCTACACACCGTCGACGTCGACATACACCGCGCCACCCGTCAACCAGCCCGGACCATATACCCCGTCGAATGCGCCGTATATGAGCGGGCGCCGCTTTCCAGGCAGTTTTGGCGTCAATCGGCCCGGTATGCCCGGCTATCAGTTCGGCCCGCGTCGAAGTCCTTATTTCGCCGGGCCGGGCTCGTCCGTAGGGGAACCGCCCAATCCCTATGCTGGTATCAAATTGCCTCCCGGCGGTGCGCCGCAGATGCAGATGCCTCCACCGCTCGATGGGGGTGGATATACGCCTCCGGACCCGTCGACGCAATCGACGCCCGACACCGGCGCACCACCGCCCTCGTACGGCGGCCAGCCGCCTCCCGATTATCAACAGTCTCAGTCACCGCCGTCTACTTACGGAAACGGCGATCGAGCACCTGCCCCTCCTCCCGATCAGTCGGATGGTCAGGGCATGCCACAATATCCACCGGCCGACGGTCAGCCACCTCAATAGAACCCGCTATGTCGACAATACGAACGCTTGCCGAAGACTTCGTTGCGGTACTCCGCGACCCTGATGGAACCCCTCATGCAGCCCAGCAGACGGGCCTGGCTCTTTTTCAAATGGCCGGATCATCTTCGGCATCTGCCCAGGACCAGGCGTTGACGATCGTCGCCACCGCTCTCGACATCGACCATCCGATGCGCGCCGGCATGGCGGCGATGGCCGGCGGTTGCATCATCGAGTTCCAAGCCGACGCCGCAATCCTCTGGCGTCCGCTGTTCTTACGTTTGCCCGACATTCTCCGGGCGGCCGCGTTCTTCTGGGACAAGGTCGTGCGCGCAATGCCGCAAGATAACGATGTGGACGACGAGGAATCCTATGTCTGCCGAAGTGACGTCCCAGACGCTGTCCTCGAGCGGATCGGCCTGGAATATCCATTCGAGGACAGCGCTTTCCAGAACCTTGAGTACTGGTGCCTGCCGGCGGTCACTTGCCTGGCGACAAGTGCAACCTTTCGTCGAGAAGCGGCGGCTGCGGATCTGATCAACCTGGTGACGCCGCTCGTCAATGCGGACCAGTCGGCCATGTTCCTGCACAAACTGCTCCGCGTTATCGACGATGAACGTCTGCTCGTGCTGCATCCGGAAAGCCGCCAGGGATACGAGTGTGTCATCTCGGGGATCTCCAGCAACACCCAGCTTCATACGCTGCTCGCCGACGCGCTTGTCCGAGACGTTGAGCCGCAAAAGAAGCCCGGCCTACTCGGCAAGTTCTTCGGCGGCAAACCGGATCAGGCAACACCGCAGTGGCTGCCTGGAGACCGGCCATCAGCGAACCTGGTAGCCGTTGTCAGGGGAGATGGGCCGCAACAAATCAAGGACGTGACCACGTACGTTTGGGTTCTCCACCGATGGCGCGACCTCAACGCACAAGGCAACCTTCCGAAAGAATCGGACAATGTCGACGGCTGGCTGTGGTATCACGGGTGCCCGGACGATTTCGAGAAGTTCCAGGGCTACCGGGTGGTTCTTCTCTCCACGCCGGAGTTTACTCGGGTGTGTAATACGGATCGGGAGTTCAGCCGATTGAGGGCGTTTGTGAGTGTGACACGTACCCTGCCGACCGATGAGGTGGAGGATTGGCTCGGCCGGATGTCGGCGCTGGACAATAGGTGAGGGGTAAAAAAACAATAAAAGCGAAAGCCTACTGGCCTTCGCTTCGGGGCAGAACGTTTACTGCGTTAAGTATGAAGACATTATATCACAGGTCGCGGTCGATGTCAACGGTAGCACGCCTGTACAAAAATAGGGACAATTTAGGATTAATCGCCGTCAGTCTGTAAAAAAACAAACATGTTGCGTCTGTGCACGATCTCTGGCGCCTCTTAGTTTGGTTAGAATGTCTCAGGATTGTGTCAACATTTTCAGCTAGGTTCGACTGGTAAGCCTACGAAAAACGGTAGGGCTCTGGTGGTAGTGCTTGCGGAAGAGTTTGCACAGATCGTTCGCCGACGGAAACCCACACGCCGCGGCGACCGCTTCGAGTTTGGCGTCGCCGTGGGTCAGGATCAGCGCGGCCTGCTCCAATCGCACCTGACGTATGAAGGCCGCCGGCGCGATACCCGTAACCGACTTGAAGTGATGACTGAATCCGGTCCGCGTCATCCCGAAGTCGACCGCCAGATTCCCGACGCTCAGTTCACCCTGCATGCCGGCGATGACGATGGCGCGAGCCTGGTCGAGCAGCCTCTCGCGTCGACCCTGCGGATACACCGTGTCCCGGGCATGCCGCGCGAACTCGATGGCAAAATCGACGGCGGCCGCCTCCTGGTCGTACTCATCGCGAAACTGCCCGGACTGAATGGCCTCATACAGACGTACGAATCGCGGCGCCAGCGTGCCGCCGTCGAATGGGAGGTGGTGGACCGCCCCCGCCATCTCCACCGATTCGGTGATCCTCGACACGGCGTACGGCTGCCGGATGATCACCCAGATAAACTGCCACGACATCGACGTCCGCGGCAAGTAATACTTGTGTCGCGACGGGACTACGGCAAAGAACGCATCCCCTGCCCTTAGTTGTCGCAGACGTCCTTGATCCTCAAACATGCCCGCGCCGCTCAGGGTGTACTGAATAACTACGTACGGCCGTTGCGCATCCCCGCCCCGACGCTCGCCGTCCCAGTAGTATTCGGCCGAGTCGAACTGCGTTTCCATCCCCGCCGCCAGATGGCTCGACGGCAAGAAAGGCCGTTGAAATCCCGCGGACGCCGATTTGCCTAACCTGGTCGCAAGAGCCGCTAAAGAATTACTGTCGTCGAGTTGGGAGCACATTTTGAATATTATACGCTCAAATCGATCTGGCGTCGATGGATATTGCGCACTACAATTAGCACATCAAGTCAAACGAGGACGAACAATGGCGATAAAGATTGCGATGATTGGGGCCGGATCGATCGGGTTCACACGGCGGTTGCTTCAGGATGTTCTGACCGTGCCGGAGCTGGCCGATACCCAATTCGCGCTGACGGATATCTCTGAGCACAATCTGGATATGGTGACCCAGCTCTGCCGGCGCGACATCGAGGCCAACAGCCTGCCCGCCACCGTCGAGGCCACCGTCGACCGTCGCGCCGCCATCGCCGATGCGGACTACATTATCTGTATGATCCGCCAGGGCGGCCTCGAAGCCTTCGCCACCGACATCGACATTCCCCTCAAATACGGCGTCGACCAGTGCGTCGGCGACACCCTCTGCGCCGGCGGCCTCATGTATGCCCAGCGCACCATCCCCGCCCTCCTCGATTTCTGCAAGGACATCCGTGAGGTTGCGAAGCCGGACGCGCTCTTCCTCAACTATTCCAATCCTATGGCGATGAATACGTGGGCGTGCAATAAGTACGGCGGCGTTAACAGCATCGGTCTCTGCCACGGTGTGCAGGGCGCGCACTGGCAGATCTCTTCCTGCGTCGAGCAGTGGGCACGGCGCGAAGGTCTGATCGGCCCAGACGAGCACGTGAAGCGGCACGATGTCGACGTCATCGCATCGGGCATCAACCACCAGACCTGGTTCGTCAAGGCTGAGTGGCGAGGCATCGACGTCATCCCGAAGATGCTCGAACTATTCGAGGGGCATGATCACTTCCCCACCACGGAGAAGGTCCGCATCGACGTCCTCCGGCGCTTCGGCTACTACAGCACTGAATCCAATGGGCACCTTAGCGAGTACCTGCCCTGGTACCGCAAGCGGGTGGGGGAGATCCCTAGCTGGATCGACCTCAGCAGTTGGATCAACGGCGAAACCGGCGGCTACCTGCGCGTCTGCACCGAGGGACGCAACTGGTTCGAGACCGACTTCCCGAACTGGCTCACCCAGGATCCGCCGCAGTTCATCCCGGAGAAGCGGAGCGAGGAGCACGGGTCGTACATCATCGAGGCCCTGGAGACCGGCCGCACCTATCGCGGCCACTTCAACGTCCCCAATCGCGGCCATATCCCGAACCTACCCGACGGCTGCATTATCGAGATCCCCGGCTACGTCGACCGGACCGGCATCAACATGCCCGTCGTCGGGAACCTTCCATTCGCCTGCGCCGCTACCTGTTCCGCCAGCGTCCGCGTGCAGGAAATGGGCATGGAGGCGGCGGTCCACGGCAACGTCACCCTTCTCAAGCAAGCCATGCTGCATGACCCGCTCGTCGGCGCGGTTTGTAATCCGGAAGAAGTCTGGCAGATGACCGACGAAATGCTCGTTGCCCAGGCCGAGTGGCTGCCCCAGTACGCCGGACAGATCGCCGCCGCGGCATCGCGCCTCGATGCCCACGTCGCCAACGGCACGCGAGTCCAACTCGTGGAAACGCAGGGCGCCGCGCGGCTGCACACGAAGACCGTCGACGAGATGAGCGCCGAAGCCGAGGAGAGTCGACGAAACGCCGCCGCCGCCGACAAGGGCAAAATGACCGTTAACGCCTAGGCATCGACAGAGAGAAAGAAATATGATTCCACAAGTGCTCTGCGCCGTTGCCGCTCTCTCTCCGATGGGGCAGGCTGTCCAGGAACCCGCATTCTGGAAGTTCGCTCCCACGCCGCCGATGGGGTGGTGTAGCTGGGACTGCTTTGCCACCACCGTGACCGAAGCTCAAACCAAAGCCAACGCCGACGTCATGGCGGACAAGCTCAAGCAGTACGGCTGGGAGTACGTTCTGGTCGACATCCAGTGGTACGAGCCCAATCCTACCGGCTTTCAGTACCGCGACAACGCCCCATTGACCATGGACGAGTACGGCCGGCTGCTGCCCGCGCCCAATCGCTTCCCCTCGTCCGAAGGCGGCAAGGGATTCAAACCGCTGGCCGACTATGTGCACGGCAAGGGTCTGAAGTTCGGCATCCATCTCCTACGAGGCATTCCGCGCCAGGCGGTGCAAAAGAACCTGCCGATATTGGGCACCCAGTACCATGCCGTCGACATCGCCCTGACGAACAGCACCTGTTCCTGGAACGGCGACATGTACGGTGTCGACGTCACCAAACCAGGCGGACAGGAATACTACGACTCGGTGGTGAACTTGGCGGCCTCTTGGGGAGTCGATTATATTAAGGTAGACGACATCAGCCGGCCTTACGATGCCGTGCAAAAGGGTGAGATCGAGGCCATCCGCAAGGCGATCGACAAGAGCGGCCGGCCGATTGTCTTCAGCCTGTCACCCGGCGCCACACCGCTTGCCGAGGCCGATCACGTCGAGCATCACGCCAACATGTGGCGGGTGAGCGACGACTTCTGGGACACGTGGGACCTGCTGTATGACCAGTTCAAGTTCCTCGATGAGTGGACGCCCTATCGCGCGCCGGGTCATTTCCCCGACGCCGACCAGCTCGCGCTCGGCGCGATTCGCCTCGTGCCCGGCTATGGCGGTCCGCCGCACACGCGCTTCACCAAAGATGAGCAGTTCACCCACGTCACCCTCTGGTGCATCGCCCGGTCTCCGCTGATGATGGCCGGCGATATGACCCAAATGGACGACTTCACCTACGCGCTTCTGAGCAACGACGAAGTCATCGCCGTCGACCAGCACAGCAGCGGCAATCGCCAGCTCTTCCACACCCAGGACGGCCTCATCGCCTGGATCGCTGACGTCGACCACTCGACCGACAAGTATCTCGCTGTCTTCAACACGACCGAGAAAACGGCCGACGTGCCTGTCAACGTGGCGGATCTTGGATTGGGCGACGAAGTGAAGGTGCGCGACCTCTGGAAGAAGCAGGACATGGGCAAGGTTAAGACCCGCTTCGCCCCGCTCATCCCGTCGCATGGCGCGGGCCTGTACCGGATCTCGGCATCGACCCCGCGACAGTGACTCTCCGATGCGCTCGAAACTCAGGCGCGCCGCGCGGTCATCGCCCCACTGTCGACGTCCGCACGATCAGCTCGGCCGGCAGGGTAATCCGGCAGTCGGACGCGGGCGCTCCTTCGATCATCGCCAGCAGCCGCTCGACCGCAATCTGTCCAATTCGGCGGAACGGCTGGCGAACCGTCGTCAGGCCGCCCGCAATATACGCGGCCTCGGGGACATCGTCAAAGCCCGTGATAGCAACATCCTCCGGTACCCGGCGCCCGTGCTTGACGAGCTCTTCGACCGTCCATGCTGCAGATAGGTCATTCGGGAGGACGATGGCGTCGGGCTGTTCCGCCATTGCCATCAGTCGCTCTACTCCTCTCGCTAACCGGGCCGGGTCCCACAACTCTCCTGACTGCGGCGCGAGTTCCATCGGCGACGGATCCCAATCCAGTCCTGCGGCGGCCATCGCCTCGCGGAACCCCTGATACCGATCGATATGGTTGGAGTCGTGAAGGGACCCAAAGTAGCTGATCCTCCGGCGCCCGAGCGATATAAGATGCTCGACAACGGCATGCATTGCGGCAATGTTGTCGACATCGACGTAGCCGACATTGGCCGGCACGTCCCGAGTCAGCATCGCGACTATGGGGAGGCCTGCGGCGGCTGTTCGCTCCAGGATCGGCCCCGGGAGTGTCGACCCGATGAAGAGGAGACCGTCGATGTGTCCGTTGAGAAATCGCGACCCTCCGCGCGCCTCCGACGTGTCCCCGCTTGTGTACTGAAGCACGTCGTTCCCGGCCGCCTCGGCGCTCTTGTTGATACCCGCCAATAGGGGGGCGATGATTGAGAAGCTGGGCCCCTGGTCCAGGTCCCATAGCCCGAAGGCCACCACACCAAGGATCTGTGTGCGGCCCTTGCGGATCGCTTGCGTCAGCGCATTCGGCGTGAAGTTTAGCGCGTCGATCGCGTCCTGGATGCGCTTCGCTGTGCTTGCATTTATCCGCCTCTTGCCGTTCAGGTAATTGGAAACCGTCGACGCCGCCACACCGGCCTGCGCGGCCACATCGTGGATCGTGACACGCCTTCGCGCCGCGGGCGTTTCAGGTGCGATCCCGTCTGCCTGGTTGCCTGCCACCGCTTCGTCCGGACCGACGACGAAGCTTCGGGCAGGGGACTGGGAACTGTGCGTGACCTCCATGACAGTCTGCGAATCCGCTTGTTCCTCTTCTTTCGGATCGCCCTCTCTAAACCAATTGCGCAACGTCCGCGGTGTCACCCCTAGAGTTTCCCCGATCAGAGCGAGCGTCCGGCCTTCCGTCCGCAGAGCCGCCGCCTGGTCCCGCAGGCTGCCCGGATAGCCACGCCCTTTCCGCTCCGTCACGTAGCGGCGCCGGCAGGCGTCGCACCGGTACTGCTGGCGGCCGTTATTAATCCCGGCCTTCACCTGTTTCGCCCAGCTTCCACATAGCGGGCAGACTATCTCCGGCATCTAGGTCTCCGTTTCTCGCAATGGCCAAGCCGCCGCATCCTCGTGACATCTCTTGCCTGCGGATGCCGGTGGGCAGTCACCGAGTTTCGATATAATACTATATCATATAGGTTTCCCATTCTTAGTGGTATATCACAATAATTTCCCAAAATTGTACCATTTAGCTCTATTGTTTGAAGATTTTTACTCGAAAATCGGAATTTAACTTGACAGGTGGATAGCGTAATGATATACTTTCGTTATGATAGTGAACTAGGTTTTCTAATGAGCGGGACATTGGCATCGATTTCCGACAATCGGCCGTTGAGCTGATAACACCGAACGCGATGCTTTCTATGAAGCCATCCCTTCCGACAGACTATCCACAACAGATAGAAAGGAGGCCATGGCCTACATCGTAAAGTTCATCTCGGTAAACCTTCTTCCCTGGCAGGAAGGTTCAAATCAGAAAGGAATTATTTTTAAATGATACGCAGACGTAAATCTGGTTTCACTCTAATAGAATTACTAGTTGTCATAGCAATTATCGCGATTCTTGCCGCCATTCTTTTCCCTGTATTCGCCAAGGCCCGTGAGAAGGCGCGGCAGGCAAGTTGCTTGAGCAACGAGAAGCAAATCGGTCTTGCCATACTGCAATACACGCAGGACTTTGACGAAACGTTCCCGCTCCGTAACAACAACCAGTATGGGTTCAGCCCCTGGGATATCGAGATAATGCCGTACGTCAAGGACCTGCATGTATTCATGTGTCCTGACGATCCCAAGGCCGGTATTCTCGAGGATGACCTAGGCGGCAAGAATGGCGGTTGGGCTGGAGTCGGTATCTCCTACGCCGTAAACGCGACGTACTCATGGTCGCAGGGATGGCCTCCGGTCCGTGCGGGCGTCTTTGGCTATCCGCTCGATTGGTTTACCAGAGACAATGGTTCCGCGCCGCTCGCCAAGCTCGTCGCTCCAGCAGAGGACATCATGCTCACGGAAACTCACAATGCCGATGTGCACAAGACCGTGCCTGCTCTGTTGATCGGTAACGCGTCAGCCTGGGGTGTTTGTTCCGGGATCGAGGATTGGCCGGCATGGTCGTGCCAGGGCAACGGTCAGGTGCTTCAAAGGCCTCCAGACCCCAATCAGCCCAATAAGAGTGAAGACGCGTTCGGCCAGGCTGTCATAAATGGAACTGTGTCCACCAAGCACGCGAACAACCTAGCCAACTTCCTCTATGCGGACGGGCATGTTAAGGCGCTGAAACCGTATTCGACTAGAAGTCCCAAGGATCTGTGGGATATAAGTCACTCGTAATCCAGGCACCGTGAGGTGCCCACCCGACGCCGGCGCCCACAGGTGGGCGTCGGCGTAGACGATTGGTGTGTCACATAAATGAGAAACAAGCGAGTTTGTCGGGCAGCGTATATCACGATCGCATGCTGTGCTGTTCTTGCCGGGCTAACGGGTTGTGCGAACAAAACGGCTTTACCAAAGGAACGGGATGCTCAGGCAAAGGCGTTCGTAGGTGACCCCAGCAGGGGCGCTAAATATAGGACGGAAAGGATGGCGTCACAATCCAAGATCGTGGCTACCATGGAGAAAGACGCTGCGGCTAAAGCGGCCAATGCGGCAAAACTCAGGAGCAGGTAACGGCGTTTTCCGGAGACATGATCGAAACGCCGGTCTACGATGTTCGGCTCGCGCTGCACCGCGAGCCGGCTGAGTACACCTTACCGGGGAAACAAATGTCAAAACAAAGAATGTGCACGCTGGTATTCCTGTTCGAGCATGAGCGGCGCATATTGAGGAGTATTGCTGACGACACCCATCTCAGCCCAAAAACCCGTCGTCGCGCACGCGCGCTCCTACTGACGGACAGGGTAGAGCATCCGGTAACAACGGATGGCGAGGTCGCCGAGGAAACCGGCCTTTGTCCTGCAACGATTGCGACTCTCCGTAAACGGTACACTTCCAGTGGCCTGACAGAGGCGATTAATCCGCATCCATCCGATATGGACCGGATAATGGCGATGCGCCTTCAAGACTCTGAGGCGACCTATTTTAGCCACTTCGCATCTCGCCGGCGCGGGAGGTAAATGTGAGAGGGGAACGGGCGGCCCGTTAGCAGCGCCGCCCCGTGACAGCATCATGGCGCTTGTTTGGCCGCCAATAGGCGCAATGCTCGAGGCGGCTCATGCCTCGGACTGGGCGTTGAATCCGGCATGCGGCCTGTCTACTGCATTGACTGCACTCGATGTCACAGGTTGTGACCAACCGGATGTTCGCGGGGTGTCCGACAGCCTCTAAATGTCGTACCCGGAATAGCTAATCTGGGCAAACTTATCGGCGGCGTCGACATATCGCGACGTCGCCGAACTATCAACCGATCCCAAAGGGGGGAGCACTAAATGTTAAAAAGAACAATCGCTAGCTTCGCAGTATTAGCATCTCTCATGATGCCGTCGACCGCCGCGCACGCGGCTGTCTTCCCGAATCCCGGTATCAACCTGGGCAACACCCTCGAATCCACCTGGGGGTATACGGCGCCGACCAAGGCGCTGATCGACTCCATGCACAATGCCGGGTTCAAGACTCTGCGCGTGCCGTGTGCCTGGAATTTCAATTCCACCAACGGAACCATCAATTCCGCCTACATGGCCCGGGTCAAGCAGGTGGTCGACTGGGCTCTTGCTGATGGCTTTTACGTCATCATCAACGACCACTGGGACGGTGGCTGGTTCGAACGCAACGGCTTCAACTCC
>Ga0070658_10002520_pt1 | contig 15288 bp, 14 predicted proteins | sample KBSC13metaG_FD_64664 | JGI IMG/M metagenome (GOLD analysis project Ga0070658, IMG submission 64664) | Corn rhizosphere microbial communities from Kellogg Biological Station, Michigan, USA - KBS C1-3 metaG | ecosystem: Host-associated > Plants > Roots > Rhizosphere > Soil ...
GACCACGTCGACACGGACCGGCTCGTCCTCGTGGCGCACGACGCGTCGGGCACATCCTCGCGAACTGAAGGCCGACTGAAGGCCGACTGAAGGCCGACTGACGGCCGACTGGCGGCCGACTGGCGGCCGGTCAGCCGGCGAGTTCGATCGACACGGGCGTCCCCAACTCGACCGTGCGGGAGACGGTACACAGGCGGTCGTGCGACAGCTGCACGAGGCGCGGCAGCGCCTCCCGCGCCGTGTCGCCCTCCGCGCCGGCCGGGAAGGCGACGGTGAAGGTGACCGCGAGGTTCTCCATGTGGTTGCCGTTCCCGTCCCGGATCTTGTCCCCGGTCACCGCGACGGTGAACCGGGTTGGCTCCGCGCGGCGGCTGGTGACCAGGTCGACGTCGACCGCGGTGCAGCAGCCGATCGCCGCGAGGAGCAACTCGACCGGCGTGAATGTCCCGTCGTCCGCCATGCCCACCGCGATGGAGCCGCCCCGCACGTTGCGCACCGTGTACCGGCCAACGCTCGCGCGCTCGATGTCCACCCGTCGGGCGGTGTCCTCACTCATGCCTGGAAAGCTACCCGGCCGCCGGGCGGGGTGGGCCTAGCGGGGTGGGCCAGGCGGGGTGGGCCACGCGGGTCGGGTGATGCCCTGGTCGAAGAACAGGTACTCGTGCATGGACGAGCGCTCGAACGCGGCGAGCATCCGCTCGCGGGTACCGGCGTCGGCGACCTCCGCCGCGCGGTCGGTGTGCGCGCACGCCGCCCGGGTGGCCTCCTGGAACCCTGGGTCCGCGTAGGTGGCGATCCACCGCCGGTACGGGTGGGTGTCCAGCTCGCCGGCGCGGTGCAGCAGGACGTCGCCGATGTGCGCGTACAGCCAGAAGCAGGGCAGGACGGCGGCGAGCAGCACCGGGTACGAGCCGCCGACGCAGGCGGCCAGCAGGTGGTTGGTGTAGGCGCTGGTGACCGGTGACGGCTCGGCCCCGGCCGTCGAGCGCTGATTGGGGCCGGCTCCGCGGGCGTCGCCGGCCGCCGCACCCGGGTCGTTGTCGGCGAGCCATTCCCGGTGCAGGGTGCTCTCCACCTCCAGCGCCGTGTAGGCGGAGGAGGCGTAGAACGTACGCGCGGGCGCGTCGGGCGCCATCATGCTGGCCGCCGAGAGTACCCGCGCGAACTCGACCAGGTAGGCGGAGTCCTGCGCGAGATAGAACGCGAAGGCGTCCGTCGGCAGGGAACCGTCGGCCAGCGCGCGGATGAAGGGCATCGTCTCCACCGCCTCCCGCCAGCCCGCGATGGCGACCCAAGCCTCATCGGTGAACCGGGCCTCGTCGGTGAACCGGGCCTCGTCGGTGAACCGGGCCTCGTCGGTGAACCGTTGCATGCTTGCCTACCTTAGACACGGTGTGGCCCGGCCCGGAGACCGGGCCGGGCCACACGCGCCGTCATGCTGCTAGTGCCTGCCCGACACCAACGGCAGTCCGAGGAAGAATGCCGGACCGTTCGGCGAACCGACACCGGTCTCGTCATCGTACCCAGGTCCACTGTGGATGGTGGTGGTCTGCACGTCGACCGTCCGCAGCCGGTACCGTAGCCCGTCAGAGGCGTCGATGCCGTTGACGAAGTCGGTGCGTACCTCCGCGATCGGCTTGCTCGGCGCCTTGATGTCGTGCAGCGCCGGGGTGTTCAGCAGCTTGTAGTACAGCGGGTTGACGAAGCCGAGCGAGCGGTGGGCGAACTGGTTCGCCACCGCGATCATCCCGGCCAGCAGCGGCGAGGACAGGCTGGTGCCACCGATGCGGTACTGGTCCCAGTACGTGCCGTCGGGGAACACCTGAGTCTCACCCACCATGAAGCCCGTGTTCGGGTCGCCGGCCATCGAGATGTCCGGTACCGCGCGCATGGGCTTGCCGCCGAAGTACTTCGAGATGGAGTTCGGCACCTTGCCCTTCTGGTAGAAGGGCTGGGCGAACAGGACGCTCGTCCCGCCACCGCCGCCGGAGGAGTAGGCGCCGGGCGGTGCCGGCGTCCACGCTCCGTTGGAGAGGTTGGAGTATGCGCTCTGCCAGCCGTTCTCCCACAGCCACTGGCCGTGCGAGCCGACGCCGATGCTGGTACCGCCGACACCCGTCACGTATGGCAGGTCGGCCGGGAAGTCGACGGTCTTGTCCTGCGGGTTGGCTCCGCCGCCGGTTTCGTCGCCGGCGTCGCCACTGGAGAAGTTGACCGTGATGCCGGTCAGCGCGGCCTCCAGCGAGAACTGCTGGTAGAACTGGACGTAGTCCGCCCCCAGCAGGTTCACGTCGTCGGTGTTGTTTCCCCACGAGTTCGTGACGATGTCCGCGACGTGGTTGTCGATCGTTTCGGCCCAGGCGGTGTCCAGTCCGGTGCTGCAGTCCGTGGCACCCACGTAGACGATCTTCGCGCCGGGAGCCATGGCGTGCACGGCCTCGACGTCGAGCGTCTCCTCGCCGTACCAGCCCGACCCGCCGCACTCGTCGATGAGGTCGAAGTCGTTCGGCCCGGGGATGATCTGCGAGAACTGGCCCGGCTTGAACGCCGGCTGGTGGTGGACCTCGTTGTACTTCTGGGCGTCCTGCGCGATCGTCGGCGCGGCGAACGCGTCGGTGATCGCCACGGTCACGCCACGACCGTCGATGCCGGCGCGCAGCAGGTCGCTCTCGCCGTACGCCGACTGGTACTGCTGCGGACCGTACCCGCAGACCGTGTACGGCTGCTGCTTGCCGTAGGCCGCCGGCTGATCCGTGGCGATCTTCTGGCCGTAGTAGTCCGAACACGGCTGAACGCCGAACCGGGCGCCGGCCGGCGGGCCGGGCTCCATGTCGGCCGGCTGGTGCATCTGCGAGCCCTGGTCGATGCCGAGGACACCGGCGATGACGCCGACGACCCCGGTCGGGGTACCCGCGGGCAACGACAGCGCGGTCGCGTTGGCCCGTACCTTCTTGCCGCGGTACGAGTACTCGTTGACCGTTGTCGCGAATGCCTTTTCGATCTGTGTTGTCGTGCCACTGGCCTCGACGTACATGCCGCTGGGCAGCGTCTTGCCGACCTGGAAGCCCTGCGAGCTCAGCCATCCGCGCACCGCGGCCACGTCCGAGGACGAGGGCGCGTAGCGGGCGTTGAACTCCGCGTTGGTCAGCCAGTTACCGTAGCTGGCGCTGTCCGGGTCGGAGACCTGCGACAGGGTTGCCAGCGCACCGGCGGAGTCGCGCATCTGCAGCAGTACGCCGAAGTTGACGCGGTCACCGGAGGGTGTGTGTGCGACCTGCTGGGCCTGGTGCAGCCAAGCGGGCAGGCTTCCACCGAGCGGGTGCCGCTCGGCCGAAGGCGTCGCGGACGCGGGTGCGCCCGCGACGACCACAGCCAACGCGGCAACACCGGCCACCAACAAGGCGGCCAGGCGCTGTGGGCGCGGCGAGGGTCGTCTCATACCGTTCTCCAATCAGCCACCACGAGACGTAGGGGGTATTCGGTAGCTCACCCTCTGGGACTGACTTCGGTCAAGGATCTACGGTCATTTTCTTTCGGTGCGAGGGTCGGGCAACGGGTCGCCCCGCCGAGCCGTCCACCTGCGGTTATGTGTGCGAAAGCTGAGTGAAAGCTCACAGGCCGGTTGAGGTTTAACGCGCCAACGACGGGTCTGGGGTAGTAGCTGACCTGCGGCCATCACAATGAGTACGGTCGATTGTGCGGTGGGTACCGGCCCGCCCCGGTTGGCGACCCCCTTACCTCTCGTTAAGTTCGATGGGTCCCGCGGGGTTGACATTCATCATGGTGGATGAGTCCGTCCTTGTCGCCGGGACCGACCCGACACCCACCACGGAGAATCAGTGCTGCCCCAACGCGCCGTCCCACCGCGAAAGAGCAACCGACACCCCCGCCGGGGCAGGCATGCCGCGCCCCGGTCCCACCGCTACGCGGTCGCCTCGGCCACCTGCCTGGCCGCCATCGGAGCCAGCGGCCTGCTGCTGACCGGATCCGTCCAAGCGGCCGGCCCCCTCGACGCGGTGGCGCCCCCGGCGGCCCTGGACCGGACCGCCGGCACCGAGGTGTCGCGCGATCTGGACCGGGCACAGGCCCTGCCGGCCTCGCCGCTGCCGGCCGGGTCGCCGTCGGGCGCGTCGCTGCCCGGGTCGGCCTCCGCGACCCCGGCGCGCCCCGCGCTGCCCGCCGGGCTGGACCAGGCGCAGGCCGACAACGCCGCCGCCATCGCGGTCGCTGCCCGCAAGCGCGGCCTGCCGCGCCACGCCGTGGTGGTCGCGCTCGCGACCGCGATGCAGGAGAGCAACCTGCACAACCTGGCGAACCCGGCGGTACCCGAGTCGCTGGCGTACCCGCATCAGGGCGTTGGCGCGGACCACGACTCGGTCGGCCTCTTCCAGCAGCGGCCGAGCCAGGGCTGGGGTACCGTCGCGGAGCTCATGGACCCGGAGCACTCGGCGGGGCTGTTCCTCGACCGGCTGGCCAAGGTACCGGGCTGGGAGTCGTTGAGCGTGACGGCCGCGGCCCAGGCGGTCCAGCGATCCGCGTACCCCGGCGCGTACCAGCGCCACCAGCCCGTCGCGGAGCAACTGGCCGCCGCACTGGGCTGAGAACCGGCGCTGGGCTGAGAACCGTCCCCTGTGGACGGTGGGGCAGCGCGTGCTATACCGGTACACGTGAGCGATACCCGCGACTGGCGCGCCACCTTCGACGAAGTCTTCCGGGCCGCCACCAGCCCGGCACACCACCGGATCTGGCGCGAAGCCTACGGCGACGAGTACCCGGCGGAGCTCGACACCTACAGCCACGTCACGCGCACGGATCTCGACCGGATCCGCCGCGAGCTACGGGTCGCCGGCGGGGACACCCTGGCGGACCTGGGCTGCGGGCGTGGCGGGCCGGGCCTGTGGCTCGCCGCCGAGACCGGTGCCGACCTCGTCGGGGTGGACATCTCGCCCGCGGCGGTCGAGGCGGCAACCGCACACGCCACCGCGCTCGGGCTCGCCGGCCGCGCGCGGTACCAGGAGGGCACGTTCGCCCAGACCGGCCTCGGTACCGCCTCCGTCGACGCGGTGGTCAGCATCGACGCGCTGCTGTTCGCGCCGGACAAGGAGGCGGCCTGCGTGGAGTTGGCGCGGGTACTCCGCCCGGGTGGCCGCCTGGCCGTGACGACGTGGGACTACCACAGCCAACCCGTCGACCGGCCGCCGCAGGTCGACGACCACCGGCCGCTGCTGCACCGGGCCGGGTTCGACGTCGAGGCCTACGAGGAGACCGCGGGTTGGTACGACCGCCAGCGGGCCGTCACCGAGGGCCTGCTCGCGTCGGTCGACGAACTCGCCGCGGAGGCCGGTGAGGATCCGGCGACGTTGCGCGCGGACATCGAGGAGGGCGGTCGCCGGCAGGACACGATGATCCGTCGGGTACTGATCGTGGCAACGCGACGTCAGTAGTCGACCTCGTCGGTGGCGTCGAACGGGCCGATGAGGATGCGGCGCACGAACTCGCCGCCGGAGTCGACCTCGTCGGCGGACACCTCGAAGGTGAACTGCTGCGCCACCGCGAGCCGCCTCCCGTTGATCTTCACCCGGGACCGTACCCGGTAGATGGTCGGCCACGGGCAGCCGTAGTAGTACGTACCCTTGCCGCGGCCGGAGACCGGGGCGATCGCGCCGGCCGCGAGTGCCGCCTGGATCTCCGCGTGGATCGTCATGGTGCGCGCCGGATCCGGATCGCGCGCCCACATCGTGTCGACCGCCCGCCGGGCCTCCGGGTCGGCCTGCCAACGCTCGCGGGTGTCCGGGTCGGTCAGGCACCACGGGTCGAACCGGCCGCCGCCGGGCAGCGTGTCCGGGTCGAGCCGGGCCGGGCCGGTCCTCGGCCGGTACCCGCTGATCATGCTGGGCATGCCGGCCAGCTGCCCGAGGTGGAACCACACCCCGACCGCGCGCGTGAGGTGCGCCTCGACGAGCTCGTGCAGTTGCGCACCGGCCCGGGTGTCGGTCAGCGCCCGGGCGTACTCGACGGCCGCGCCGGCCTCCGCGTCCAACTGGCGCAGGCTGTTGACCGCGTGCCGCTGCCGGTCGTCGCGGGCCTGTTCGGCCAGGTCGTACATTCCCAGCTCCGCGTGCTCGCGGATGGTCGGTACGGCGATCAGCACGGCGCGCAGGTGCGCGGGCGGGCAGGGCGACGTCGCCCAGGCCGGCAGCGCGGCCGGCAGGTGCACGGCGGCGGACAGGCTGTAGTCCGGGTTGGCACGCGCCTGCTGGGCCAGGTTGAGCCAGCCCTCGGCCGCGGAGAACCAGGTCCACACCTGCTCGAAGGTGGCGGGCGGGACGAAGCCGACGGTACCGCGGTCGGTCAGGTAGTCCGCGTCGAGCATGCTGGCGGCCAGCGTCTGCAGGACGAAGGCGTTCCAGCTCGCGACGAGGTGACCGGTGACACCGGACGGGCAGTCCCACAGGTGGTGCCCGTCGACGGGCAGCTGCGCCCGTACCTGCTCGGCCTGGCCCAGTTCCAGGTACACGCCGGCACTGGCGGCGCGCAGCCCCTCAAGGGCCTGAGCGGTGCGCTCGCCGCGCAGCCGCGCGCGCACCCGGGTGGCGATGCCCGGGTTCAGCGGATCCCCCATGCCGACAGAGGATAAGGACTACCGGTCCAGATAGGCCAGTACGGCCAGAACCCGACGGTTGTCGTCCTCGTCCGGGTACAGGTCGAGCTTCGTGAAGATGTTGTTGATGTGCTTGCTGACCGCCTTCTCGGTGACCACGAGCCGGCTCGCGATGCCCGCGTTCGTGCGCCCCTCCGCGCTCCACATCGGACACTCGGTCCTTCAGCAGGTACCCGAGGCCGCCCTGCCCGCCGGACAGCAGTTCCCGCGCGTACAGGTGCTCCACGTGCTGGGACAGGATCAGCAGCGGCAGCCCCGGTACGCGGCTGCGCCCGCTCGCCTTCCTCGCCGGGCGCGCGGTGGTGGGCGCGCTGGTCTCCAGTCACCAGATCGCGCCCTGCGGTCCGGCCGGCGGACCATCAGGGTACCGGCGCTCGACGCCGTACCGTCCACTATGGACTGACGCCGTACCGGCTACGGCGGTTCGGGTACGGTGTGCGTCTCGCCGGTGTGCTCGTAGTCCCAGCCGATCGACACCACTGGATTGCGGTCCGTCCGGCGGTACGTGAAGAAGACCGCCGGCGCCCCGGTCGTCTGCGGGCGGTACCCGATGTCGTGCAGTCGGGGCGGGTCGTTCGGGTCGTCGACCTGGATGGCCACCAGTTCCCCGTCCAGCGGCCCGCCGTGCAACTGCGCGCTGATCAGTGCCATGCCCTCGCCGTTACCCCGCCGGAGCCTTGCCAACCGGCCGCTATACAGGCGTATAGTCGGCTGTACGAGCGAGTAGTAAGCGATACGCACGGATAGGAGGCCCATGGCGCCCGAGCCGGCCTTCGAAGACCTCACCGCCCGGGCCCGGATCCGGCAGGCGGCCCTGGCCCAGTTGGCCGAGCACGGGTACGAGCGGACCACCATCCGCGGCGTGGCCGCCGCGGCCGGCGTGTCGCCCGGCCTGGTCCGCCACCACTTCGGCTCCAAGCAGGCGCTGCGCGACGCCGTCGACGCGCACGTGATGAGCGAGATCCTGCGGATCAACGACGAGCTCAAGGAGGACAGCGAGCGCGGCGACCTGCGCCGCACGATCCTGTCCCGCGAGGTGATACGGCCGTACCAGGGCTATCTGATGCGGGCCCTCATGGAGGGCTCGCCCACCCTGGCCAGGCTGTTCGACGGCATGATCGCGCCGAGCGAGGACTGGGTGGTGGCGGCCGACCAGCGCCGCACCGACGAGCCCTTCACCGACGCGCGAACCCGCGCCGTCCTGCTCACCGCGCTGGGCCTTGCCGTACCGCTGCTGCAGGAGCACATCTCCCGCGCGCTCGGCGTGGACATCCGCTCCGACGAGGGGGACCGCCTGGTCGCGCTGGCACTGCTGGACATCTACTCGCACGCCCTGATCACGCCGGAGCTGGCCGCCGTGGCCCGCGCCGGATTCGACACCACCCTGAGGAGTGCGCAATGACCGACGCCATCGCCGTGTCGGGGCTCGTGAAGACATTCGGGTCAACCCGTGCCCTCAACGGCCTCGATCTCACCGTCCGGGCGGGGGAGGTGCACGGGTTCCTCGGCCCGAACGGCGCAGGCAAGACGACCACCATCCGCATCCTGCTCGGCCTGCTGCGCTCCGACGGGGGCACGGCGAGCCTGCTCGGCGGCGACCCGTGGCGCGACACCGCGGCGCTGCACCGCCGGCTGGCGTACGTGCCGGGCGACGTCACGCTGTGGCCCAACCTGACCGGCGGCGAGATCATCGACCTGCTCGGCCGGCTGCGCGGCGGGCTCGACCCGAAGCGCCGGGCCGACCTGCTCGAGCGCTTCGAGCTGGATCCGCGCAAGCGCGGCCGGACCTACTCCAAGGGCAACCGGCAGAAGGTGGCCCTCGTCGCGGCGCTGGCCTCGGACGTCGAGCTGCTGCTGCTGGACGAGCCGACCTCCGGCCTGGATCCGTTGATGGAGGAGGTGTTCCGCCAGGTGATCCTCGCCGACCAGCGGGACAACGGCCGCACCGTGCTGCTGTCCAGCCACATCCTGGCCGAGGTCGAGGCGCTGTGCGACCGGGTGACGATCATCCGCGACGGGCAGGCGGTGGAGACCGGCACGCTGGCCGAGATGCGCCACCTGACCCGTACCTCGATCCAGGCGCAGTTGACCCGACCGGCCACCGGGTTGGCCGGGCTGCCGGGGGTACACGACCTGCGGTCGCACAACGGCCACGTGAGCTTCGACGTGGACACCGCCGAGCTTTCCACCGTGCTGCGGCAGTTGACCGAGGCGGGGGTACGCAGTCTGGTCAGCCAGCCGCCCACGCTGGAGGAACTGTTCCTGCGCCACTACGGCAACGCGACGGCTCCGGCCGCGGAGAAGACGGCGCCCGACGAGACCGCCCAGGAGAAGGTGTCCCAGTGACCGGAACGCGGAGCCTGCTGCGCCTGGTGCTGCGGCTGGACCGGGTGTGGCTGACCGTGTGGGTACTGGTGATCGCGCTGACGCCGGTCGCCACCGCGGCCAGCTACAAGAAGACGTACCCGACCCCCGAGTCGCTGCGCGGCGTCAGCGACGTCATCTCCAACGCGTCGCTGGTCGCCTTGAACGGCCCGCTGTTCCGGGCGACGCTCGGCGGCCTGACCGCCTGGAAGATCGGCATCACCGAGCTGATCCTCGTCGCGCTGATGAGCCTGCTGACCGTCGTCCGGCACACCCGCAACGAGGAGGAGACCGGCCGGCTGGAGCTGCTCGGCTCGGGCGTGGTCGGCCGGTACGCGCCGCTGACCGCCGCGCTGCTCGCGGTGTGCCTGGCCAATGTGGCCCTGGTGGTACTGATCGCGCTGTTCCTCGTCGGCGTCGGATTCCCCGCCGCGGGATCGCTGGCGCTCGGGTTGTCGATCGGCCTGACCGGCGTGCTGTTCGCCGGGGTCGGGGCGCTGGCGGCCCAGTTGACCCAGAACGCCCGGTCGGCCAACGGCATCGCGATCGCCGTGCTGGGCGTGGCGTACCTGCTGCGCGCCGTCGGCGACACCGGGCCGATCTGGCTGACCTGGCTGTCCCCGGTCGGTTGGGCGCTGCGGATGCGCCCGTACGCGGGGGAGCGCTGGTGGGCGGCGGTGCTGATCGTGGCGCTGGCCGTCCTGCTGACCGCCGTGGCGTACCAACTGGTCGGGCGCCGCGACATCGACGCCGGCCTGCTGCCGCAGCGCCCCGGACCGGCGGTCGCCGCCCCGGGCCTGCGCAGCCCGTTCGGGCTCGCCTGGCGGCTGCAGCGCGGCACCCTGCTCGCCTGGGTCGTCGCGATGGTGCTGTCCGGCGCGGTGATGGGCGGCGCCGCCAACGGCATCGCCCACTTCAACGCCAGCGCGCAGGTCAGCGACCTGCTGGCCCGGCTGGGCGGCCGCAAGGTGCTGGTCGATTCCTACCTGGCCGCGGTGTTCGGCATCATCGGCCTGGTCGCCGCGTGCTACACGGTGCAGGTCACCCTGCGGCTGCGCGCCGAGGAGGCCGCCGGTCGGCTGGAGCCGCTGCTGGCAACGAGGGTCGGGCGCATCCGCTGGGCCGCGAGCCACCTGGTGTTCGCTCTGCTCGGTACCGCCGTGCTGCTGCTCGTGGCGGGCCTCGGCGCCGGGCTGGCGTACGGCGCCCAGGCACACGACCTGGGCCACCAGGTACCCCGGCTGCTGGGCGCGGCCATGGTGCAGTTGCCTGCCGCCTGGGTACTGGCCGGGTTCGGCGTCGCGCTGTTCGGTCTGGTACCCCGGCTGGCCGCGCTGGCGTGGGCCGGTCTCATCGCCTGCGCGGTGCTGCTGGAGCTCGGCGTGCTGCTGGGCCTGAGCCACTGGGTCGTGGACGCGTCGCCATTCGCGCACGTGCCGAAGCTGCCCGGCAGCGCGTTCACCGCGATGCCGCTGGTGTGGCTGACCGCGATCGCCGCGGTACTGCTCGGGGCCGGCCTGGTCGGCTTCCGCCGCCGGGGCATCACCTCCGGCTAGTTCAGGCCAGCGCCCGGGCGGCGCGGTCCCAGTTGGAGTGCAGGTGGTCCAGGTAGTCCTGGGCCACCTGCCCCGGCTTGCCACCCGCCGCGAAGGACGCCATGCCGCCAGGCCCCGCGTTGTACCCGAGGGCCAGCAGCTCATCCTTCGTGTACCGGCCGGGCCAGCTCGCCGGCAGCCGCCGGGCCAGGTCGTGCAGGTACCAGGCGGCCGCCTCGATGGCCAGGTCCGGGTCGTCGGGCAGCTCGGTCCAGTCGCGGTCGGCGAAGTCGCGCCCGCGCTTGGTGTCGTCGAAGGTGCCCCGGTGCATGTTCGCCACCCCGAACGCGGCGTCCGGGTTCAGCTTCTGCCAGGCGCGCTCCAGGGTCGGGTCGTGCGGCTTGTAGGACTCGTTGTAGAGGATCGCCATCAGTAGCTGGGCGTCGATGCCTGCGGCCGCCGCGTACGTGCGCACCGGCTTCGCGTACCGCGCCGGATCGTTGCTTCCGATGGCGGGGGAGGCGCTGGCGGCGGCGTGGGTCGCGGCACCTGGCGTCGTGGCGGTGCGGTTCGGGTGGCCGGCGGCGGCCGGGCCATCGGGGCGGCAGGCCGTCACGCTGAGCGCCAGCACGGTCAGCGCCGGCACGGTGAGCGCCAGCGCCGGCCCGATTCTGCGCAACCCGGTCACCTGTCCACGATACGTGGTGCCGGTCTTGCGGCTCCGGTGTCCGCATGACATCGTGTGGAAAGCGCTTACCTAGCCGAATCTCGAACGCCCTCTCGAGGAGGTACGCCCGATGGTCGCTGCCATCCGGGGCGCTGCCGCGCTCGCGGTCGCCATGTTCGTCACACTGCCGGTGGCGCCCGCGCTCGCCGCCGGGCCGGACACCGCCCACCGGCCCGCCCCACCCACCGACCTGCGCGTACCGGCTCTCGCCAACGACGAAAGCAGCATCACCCTGGTCTGGGACAAGCCCGCCGACCACGCCGCCGGCGACGCCCGCGGAGCCGGCGCCAGCCAGCGCTCGACAGACATCGTCGACTACCACGTCTACCAGGACGGCACCTACGCCGGCAGCGCCAACGAGCACGCCAGCGCGACCTCGCCGGCCAAGCCGTACATCGACGCCTTCTACGCCGACCCGGTCAACAGAGCGCAGGTCAAGGTCGTGATGAACACGTTCACCGCGACCGGCCTGGCGCCGAGCACCCGGCACCGGTTCACCGTACGGGCGGTCGACTCGAACGGCGTCGAGTCGCGGGACAGCGTTCCGGTCCACGCGTCGACCACCGCCGTACCGACCGTGGTCGACGTGACCGCCTTCGGCGCCGTCGGCGACGGTACGACGGTCAATACCGCGGCGATCCAGGCCGCCATCGACGCGACGCCGCCCGGCGGCAAGACCCTCATCCCCGCGGGTGTCTTCGTCAGCGGCGCGATCTGGCTGCACAGTGACATGACCCTGCAGGTCGCCGACGGCGCGACCCTGCTCGGTTCGGCGAACGCCGACGACTACCCGTGGAACTACAAGCTCTACGACTACTCCACCGACACCCGCTTCTACTCGCTCATCAACGCGCACACCTACGACTACGGGACGCTGCGCAACATCCGCATCGTCGGCCCGGGCACCATCGACGGCAACGGCTGGAAGCGCGCGGGCGTGGACGCGGAAGGCTTCCCGGTCTCCGCGCCGAGCAGTTCGAGCACGGTGTCCACCAACGGCATCCTCGCCGCTGCCCAGGTGGTCAAGGCGACCGCCCTGGGCAGCCCGTCGCCGTACGGCACCCGGTCCAACCTCATCACGCTGCGCGGCGTGGACAACGTCTACTACGGCAACTTCACCGCGCTCAACCCGTCCCAGCACACCCTGGTCAACCTGCGCGACCACAACGTCACCGTCAACGGCGTGAAGCTGCTGACCTACAACGTGAACAACGCCGACGGCATCGAATTCACCAACAGCGACGGCCTCACCGTGGTCAACACGCTGTTCGACACCGGCGACGACGACATGAACTTCGCCGCCGGCCTGGGCGCGCAGTCGACCGACGATCCGCCGTCCACCCACGCGTGGATCTCGAACAACTACTTCCGCAAGGGCCACGGCGCGGTCGTCGAGGGCAGCCACACCGGTGCCTGGATCGAGAACATCGTCGCCGAGGACAACGTCATCAACGGCACCGACGTGGCGCTGCGCATGAAGACCGACCCCAACAACGGCGGCGGCTCGCGGCACGTGCTGTTCCGCGACAACGCCGTGCGCAACGTCGGCCAGCAGGCGTTCATCTTCACCTCCGCCTACTCCGACCCGAACGCCGCCATCGTGGTCGAGCCGGCCGCGACCAAGGCACAGTTCCGCGACGTGCACGTCGAGCACGTGACCGTCGACGGTACGGGCCGGGAGTCCATCAACGTGATCGGCGTATCCGATCAGCCGCACACCCAACTGCACTTCGACGACGTACGGTTCCTCAATGCCAAGCCGACCAGCATCCAGTACCTGACCGACAGCACGTTCCACGACGTTGTCTTCGACAACACCGCGCAGCCGTGGGTCATCGGCAACGCGACCGGCCTGTCGTTCACCGGCTCGACCACGCAGACCGGGGTCAGCACCGACGCGTCGGCCACGCCGAGCTGGCCGGCGGGCAGCGCGCTGACGGTGGGCCCGGCGACCGACACCTCGGTGATGCTGTCCTGGCCGGCGGCGGCGGACAACGTCGGGGTGGCGACCTACCGCATCCTGCGCGACGGCAACGCGGTGGCTTCGGTAGCCGGCGGCACGCTCAGCGCCACGGTCACCGGGCTAGCTCCGGCGCAGAGCCACCGGTACCAGGTGGTCGCCGTGGACGCGACCGGCAACGCGTCGCGTGGCAACCCGACGACCGACGCGGCTACGACCGGTACCCCGGACACCCAGGCGCCCGCCGCGCCCGCGGGCGGCCTGGCGGTGGTCGCCAACGGCGTCGGTACCACGTGGCTGAAGCTGAAGTGGGCGGCGGCCACCGACGACTACGGTGTGGACCACTACGTGGTGTCCGTCGGCGGCTCCCCGGTCGCGACCGTCGACAGTGGACAGACGAGCTACACGGTCACCCGGCTGCGGGCCGGCACGACGTACCAGTTCGCCCTGTCCGCGGTGGACGGCAGCGGCAACTCCACGCCGTACCCCGGCACGGTGTCCGCGACGACGAACCCGCCGTACGACACCGGGGCACCGGACTGGCCGCGCGGCGCCCGCGTCTCGGCCGCCTCGGTCGGCGCGACCAGCGTCACCCTGCGCTGGCCGGCCGCCACCGACGACCAGCAGGTCGCTGGCTACCGGATCTATGTGGACGGCCGGCCCGTCACCAACGGCCAGGCGTTCACGCCGATCGACACCGCGGCCACGACGTCCGGGCTGACCTGGACGGTGACGGGCCTCGCCCCCGGAACCCGGTACACGTTCACGGTGCAGGCGGGCGACACGGCCGGCAAGTGGACCGGGTCCGGACCGAGCGTCGTGGTGACGACGAAGCGGTCCTGACCCTCTGATGCGAGCCGGCCCTGCCTCACCTGGCGGGGCCGGCCCCAGGCCGGTGTTGGACGTGGATACAGAATCACGGCGCGCAAGATTTGCGCTGGCGCCGGAGCGACGGCGCATCGCATAATGGTCGGCATGATCTTCACTGACCGGAAGGGCATGTCTGCCCTCGCGCGGTGACCGCGCCTGCGCGGCCACGCGCCGCCATCGGTTTCCCTCTCGAAGAATCCACCCCGGACGTACCGGGTCGCGCCGCCGGGCACTGGTACCGCGCGGCCGAAATCCGCGACGAGTGGCTGCGGTACGGCCTGGACACCCGACCCGCCGACCGCGTCACCGCCCAGCATCACCTGGCCGCGATCTACGCCCGGCTGTCCCGCCCCCGGCCCAGGTTCGTCTGGGTCGACTCGCCGCACCAGGCCCGGCAGCACCTTGCCGGCCTGCCGACACTCGACACGCTCCACCGGTGGATCCGGGGCCCGCAACCGCCGGGAAAGCCGCCCCTGGCAAGCGATCTGGTCGCCGGGTTGTCCCGGCTGCGCGGCGCGCTGGACGGGTGCGTCGGCCATCCGGACCTCGACCCGGCACGGCCGCGCAAGAAGGAACACAAGGCCTGGCCCGTTCTGCCGCCCCTGGAGGCGCTCGCGGCCGGCGTCCCGCTGCGCGAGGTGCTGCGCCAGTCGGTACGGGAGGCGCTGCGCGAAAGGCTCGCGGACGGGTGCTACCTTCCCGTGCGCGCCGCCCTCGGGCCGCTCCCCGTCTGCTGGTACGGGCAGCAGGAGTCCTACTGGATCGCGCACTACGACGCGCTGCGCCGGCTCGGGTTCGCCCGGTACGGGGCGCGGGACGAGGCGCACCTCGACGACTGGGCGGCGCTGGCCCGCTCCTGCGGCTGGTGGTGGCCCGGCGAGGAGGTGTGCGTGATCGTGGAACGGCCGGCCTCGGTCGCGCCCGGCTCCGTCCGGTACCGGGACGGCTGGTGTCCACAGTGGACATCGTGACCGTAAGGCTTTTCCGAGGGAACGCCCAGGCGCGGCGCACCGGGCCGGGCATACGCTGAGCGTGCGTTCGGCGGTACCTCGGAGGGCCGGTTGGTCACGCTCGTCCTGATCGGGCTCGTAGGCGGAATGATCACGGGCATCTCGCCGTGCATCCTGCCCGTGCTCCCGGTCGTCTTCCTGTCCAGCGGCGTGCGCCGGCC
>Ga0070658_10002521_pt1 | contig 15283 bp, 13 predicted proteins | sample KBSC13metaG_FD_64664 | JGI IMG/M metagenome (GOLD analysis project Ga0070658, IMG submission 64664) | Corn rhizosphere microbial communities from Kellogg Biological Station, Michigan, USA - KBS C1-3 metaG | ecosystem: Host-associated > Plants > Roots > Rhizosphere > Soil ...
GCGTTGCCCATCGACGCCACGCTGACGTCCATGGTGGTGCCGGGACGGGCGAACGCCGGCAGGCGCGCCGTCACCATCACGGCGGCGACGTTGCGCACCCGCACGTCGTGCGGATCGATGCGAATGCCCAGGCGGCCCAGCATGCCGCTGATGGACTGGGAGGTGAAGAAGACGTACTCGGTGTCGCCGGTGCCGGCCAGGCCGACCACCAGGCCGTATCCGTAGAGCGCGTTCTCGCGCATGCCCTGCACGTCGGCCAGCTCCTTCACGCGCACCGCCGCCGCCTGGGCAGGACGCGTGGCCAGCGGCGCCGCCAGCACCGTCGCCGCGAGCGCCAGCGACAGGCATGCCCGCGCCCGGCGTCCGGGGCCGCTGTCTGATGACCGGAGATGTCGTGTGTTCATGATGACCTTCCGCCTAGAACGGCCATAGCCAGCCCAGGTACTTGGAGAGGAAGCCTTGCTTCTGGTTGTCCGTCAGGTCGCCGGCGCCCGTGAACTCGATCTCGGCGTCGGCGATCATCGAGCTCTTGACGCTGTTCTGCTGGTCGATGTCGATGGGGCGGACCACGCCCGAGATGTAGAAGTGCTGCTCCTCGGCGTTCACCAGGACCACGCGGTGTCCCTCCACGAACAGGTTGCCGTTCGGCAACACCTTGCGCACCAGCGCCGGGACGGTGGCGGTCAGGTACTCGCTGCGGTCCGACGAGCCCTTGCCGTGGAAGGCGGTGGTCGAGCTTCCGCCCACGTTCAGGTTGGGATCCAGGCCAGCCTTCTGCACCTTGGACAGCAAGCCGAGAAAGGCGTCGATCTTCGCCGCCGCCGAGGACGTGCGATCGAGGTCCGTGTTCGCCGAGCGGTTGGCCGACGCGATCTCCTCGACATTGATGACCACCAGATCGTTGGTCCGCAACGCGCGCGCGTCGGTGAACAGCATCGACGCTGGGCGGCCCTCCTGCCACAGGCTTCCCTCCGAGACGTTGGCGTTCTTGCTCTCGTCCTTCGTATCCAGGGTGTACTCGCGCTTCTTCTGCTTGTAGGTGCCCGTGTGCGCCGGGTCGTGCGCGCAGGCCACCGCCAGCGCCGGCAGGGCCAGCAGCGCCAGGCGCAGCCCTGCCCCGCCCAGGCGTTTCATCGCGAAGCCAATGTTCCGGTTCGTGTCGTGCTTGTTCATGGCATTTCCACCAGCAGGTGTCCGTCCACCAGCGCGCCGTCCACGTGCCGCCCCGAGGGCAGCACCGCGCAGTTGTGATTGCGGGTGCACGCCACGGCGCGCCCCGTCTGCTCGATCGAGAGCGCGCCCGCCACCAGCACCACCTTCACCGGCTGGCCGGGTCGCAAGCCAGGCGCGCGCGCCATGTCGGCCTCGATCATCTGGCCGGGCCCCACCGTTCGCTCGGCGATGGCGCCGTCCAGCGCCGCCGCTGGCTGCCGTCCCGGCATGATCTCTCGTTCGGCGGTGGCGGTCCCCCCCGCGAAGGGCTCTCCGGCCCGGATGGCGCGGGTGGCCACGCTGACAGGGGCCATCACCCGCACCCGGGCCCAGATCCAGGCCTGGCAGGGCGCGCCGCTGGCGTGTGCGCCCAGCAACTTCACGCCGAACCGGCCCGAGCCGTCCACCGGCCGGGGCACCTCGGCGCGCAGCTCCGCGAAGCCGCAGCCATTGGGGGCCCGGTCGAGCGACAGGATCTCGACGCGGCCGTTCGGCACGACGTCGGCGGCGTCCAGGGCCGCCTGCACCACCTGCCTGGCCTCTCCGCCCGTGGCGGCGCGGGCGGAGCCACCCGGGGCCAGGGCCAGAGCGACGACCAGAGCGGAGGTGAAGCAGTCGAGGTTGCGCATCGTCATCACCGCAGCTGCGTCAGGCGTTGCAGCATCTGGTCGGCCGTCTGCACGACCTTCGAGTTCATCTCGTACGAGCGCTGGGTGTTGATCATGTCGATCATCTCCTCCACCGCTTGCACGTTCGAGCCCTCGAGCTGGGCCTGCGCGATGGTGCCGGCGCCCTGCTCGCCCGGCTTCGACTGCACCTCTTGCCCGCTGGCGCCCGTGGGCTGGAACAGGTTGTGCCCGATGGCCGACAGCGCCGCCGGGTTGGTGAAGGTGGTGATCTGAAGCTGCCCCAGCTCGGTGGGGTCGGTCTTGTTGGGCAGCTGGGCGTACACCGTGCCGTCGGACTTCACCGTCAGCGCGGTCGTCTCGGGCGGCACCGTGATGGCGGGCTCGATGGTCTCCCCGTGCTGGGTGACCAGCCGCCCGTTCTCGTCGACGCGGAAGTTGCCGGCGCGGGTGAAGGCGATGTCGCCCGAGGGGAGCTGGACGCGGAAGTAGCCGTTGCCCTCGATGGCGAAGTCCAGGGGGTTCTGCGTGTTCTGCAGATCCCCGGGGCCCATGTCGCGGGTGGTGCTGCCCGTCTTCACGCCCAGACCGACCTGCAGCGGGGAGGGCTGTCCCCCACCCTGCGGCCCGGCCGGCATGGCCTGCTGCAACGTCTCCGACATCAGGTCCTGGAACTCGGCGCGCACCCGCTTGAAGCCGGTGGTGCTGGTGTTCGCCAGGTTGTTGGCGATGACGTCCATCTTCAGTTGCTGGGCCTCCATTCCGGTGGCCGCGGTGTAAAGCGATCGCAACATGAGAGCTCCTTGATCCTTCCTGGCGGTCAGTTGTCTCGGCGGACTGTTGTTTCAGCGGTCAGTCGTCTCAGCGGGCTTTGCCGACGTTCAGAACCTGGTCGTCGAGGCGGCGGTACGTCTGGATGGCCTGCATGGCCGTCTCGAACTGGCGCTGCGCGCCGATCATCTGCACGGTGGCGTCCAGGGCGGTGGCGTTCGCCATCTCGATCTGCCCCACGTCGACGCCGTTGCTGGACGGCACGACGGTGCCGCCCGGTCCCGACCCGTAGAGCGACTTCCCCCGGTGCACCACGTTCCCTTGCAGATCGGCCAGCGCCAGGCGGTCGATCTCCACCGGCCCGGTGAGCGACGTGCTCGAGTTCGCGCCCCCGTCCACCATCACCGCCCCCTGCTCGTTGATGACCGGGGTCATGCCGACGGGGATCTCGATGGGGTTCCCCGAGATTCCCAGGACCGGAAACCCGGCCGCGGACAGCAGCCCCTCGGGGCTGACGGTCAGGTGGCCGTTGCGCGTGAACGCCGCGCCGCTGGGGGTCTGCACCGTCAGGAAGGCGTTCCCTTGCGGCACCACGTCCAGCTTGTTGTCGGAGGTGCGCAGCATACCCCGCGACATGTCGGTGCCGGTGCCGACGGCGGCGGTGGACACCTTGTCCGACGAGGCCCCGGCGCGCGGGGGAAGAAAGGACTCGAACGCCGGCCGCGAGGCCTTGAAGCCAGGCGTCTCGACGTTGGCCAGGTTGTCGGCGATCGAGTCGAGCTGCTCGGCCCGCGCCGCCGCAGCTGCCATGCCTACATATATTCCGTCAGCCAATTGACTTGCTCCTTCCCGCCACGGGGACAAAGCAAGGGCAAGGCCAACCGCCTCGTCGTCTTTCTGACAGGGCCGGAGTCAGGAATGTGCTCCCCGACGCGAGACGGCGCTCTCCGTCGAGATTCTTCGCCGGTCGGCTCAAGTGGCGGTGCCAGCGTGCCGAAGGAGGATTCGTGCGGCCGAAGATCCGTCTCGACGCTGCGGTGAAGCTGGAAGAGCGCAAGGAAGAGCAGCGCTTGACCGAGATGTCGGAGGCGAGCCGACAGCTGCAAGAGGCCCAGGACGTCCTGGCCCAGCGCCGCGCCAACGCCGTCAAGGAGACCCGCCGCCGCGCCACCGCCTCGGACTGGATGATGTCGGACCTGTCGCACGCGCGCGTCCTCTCCGACGTCCGCACCGCCGAGCAGGCGGTCACCCAGGCCACGGCCGCCAACACCGCCTCGCGTGACCGCTACGCCGCCGCCTACCAGCGCGCCGAGGCCCTGCGCCGCGTCGCCGCCACCCGCGTCGACGAGATCCTGAAGGCCCGCGACAAGGCCGAGCGCAAAGAGCAAGACGACCTCAGCGTCATCCGCTACTCCGCCTCCTGAGCGCCGCCAGGGGCCCCGCGGCCTCGTTCCCCGCACGGGCGCCGACGGACCGCCGCCGGTCAGGCGGCCTGGTTCACGCCGGGACGGGCGACGCGGTTGCGGCCCTCTTGCTTGGCCTGGGCCAGCGTCTTCTCCACGGCGGCCAGCAGGTCGGCCGGCGTCGCGTAGCTGAGCGCCTGGTCCAGCGTGGCGAAGCCGACGGAGATGGTCATGCGGATGGGGTCGCCGATGCCGATGTCGTGCTGGGCGTCCTCGATCTTCTTGCGCACCCGCTCGGCCACCACCGCGGCCCCCTCGGCGTGGGTGTCGACCAGCAGCAGCGCGAACTCCTCGCCCCCGAAGCGCGCCGCCAGATCGCGGGCCCGGAGCCGTTCGCCCACCAGCTTGCCCACGGCCCGCAGGGCGCGGTCGCCCGCCTCGCGGCCGAAGGTCTCGTTGATCATCTTCAGGTGATCGGGGTCGCACAGGATCACGCTCAGCGGCTGCCCCGCGTTGGTGGCGAAGTCGAACTGATCGGCCAGGTAGTCGTCGAAGCGGGTGCGGCTGGCCAGGCCGGTCAACGCGTCCGTCCGCGCCGCCTTCGCCTCGGCCACCGAAGCCATCCCCTCCAGCGACAGCACGTTGTCGCCGGCGCTGTCGGGCTGCGCCAGCGCCGCCTCGACCCGGTCCACGACGGCGTCCAGCTCCTCGATCGTCCCCACCTGCAGGCCGAACAGCGGCGCCACGTCCACCACCGTCTTGTTCACCCGGCGCATCAGAGGGACGACGCGCGTCTCGTCGATGCCCAGGATCTGGTGCGCCTGCTCGCGAAGGCGGTGGGCCACCCGGCGCGGGTCGCGCACCACCCAGGCGTCCGCCAGCACCCCGGACAGGGCCACGATCTTGACCACGGTCATGGTGGCGGGGTCGGCGCCGCTTTGCCAGCGGGCCGGCTCGTGGCTGCCACCGACGGCAGAGCGCACCAGCTCGGGCAGCCGCCACTGGGTCATCAACCAGCGGCCGACCTCGGCGTGATCGCAGCCGAAGACCTGCTTCTCCAGCGCCACCCGCTTGGCGTGGTCGGGACCGGCGTCGTTGGCGATGGGCCCGTACTGCTCGGGCGAGGCCTGCTCGAGCGCCAGTTGCCCCACGTCCTGCAGCAGCGCTGCCAGAAAAGCGTCGGCCGGGTTGCGCGCGCCCTCGCTGTGCGAGAGCTCTTGCGCCGCCGCCGCCGCGAAGATGGCCCGCCGCCAGTACGCGCGGTGCTCGAACCCTACCCGCTCGTGCTCGCGCAGATCGTTGACCACGGCGAAGGACAGCGCGATGGTGCGCACGGCGTTCGCGCCCAGCAGCACCAGCGCGTGCGACACCGTCGCCACCTCCTTGCGCAGGCCGAACAGCGGCGAGTTCACCAGCGAGACGACCTTCGCCGACAGCGCCGCATCGCTGCCGATGGCACGGGCCACGTCGGCGATGTCGAAGTTCTCGCGCTGGCACAGCCGCAGCACGTGCACGGCCACCGCCGGCAAGCTGGGCAGGCTCTTGCAGCTCTCCAACTTCTGCCGCAGGCCGATCTGCATCTACGGCTGTCCTTCCCCGAGCGCCACCCGCAGCTTGCGCAGGCCGTCGGAATGGAGCTGGCAAACGCGCGGTTCGCTCACGTCCAGCATCTTCGCGATCTCCCGATAGGTGAGCCCTTCCAGGTAGTGCAGGCCCAGCACGGTCTGCAGGCGCTCGGGCAGGCCGCGGATGGCCTCCTCCAGCGCGCCCACCATCTGCGACCGGGACAGCCGGTCTTCGATCCCGGCCTCCTCGTCGGTGGTGGCCGACTGGGCCCAGCGATCGAGGGGGATGTGTGGCTCCATCAGCGCCTCGACGGCGCCCACCTCCTCCATGTCCAGCTTCAGCTCGGCCGCCACCTCCTCGGTGGAGGCCTCGCGGCCCAGCTGGCCCGACAGCTTCTTGCGCGCCTTCTGCACGTCGTCCGTGCGCGAGCGCAGGCGGCGCGGCAGGTGATCCATGCGCCGCAGCTCGTCCAGCATGGCGCCCCGGATGCGGTGCTCGACGAAGGTCTCGAACGTGACCCCGCGCGAGGGATCGAAGCGGCGTGAGGCCTCCATCAGGCCCAGCGCTCCCGCCGACCAGAGATCGTCGAACGCGCTCTGCAGGCCCGTTCGCATGACGATGCGCCGCACGATCCGGTCGATGACCGACGAATACTTCTGGATCAGATCGTCGGCCTCGTTGCCGCCCGACGCGGAAGAGTATGTCGCTAGCGCCCTGTGCATCGTGCTTTGATCCTGGCTCCTCAGGTCCTCGCCTTCAGATTCTCGCCTTGCGCTCTCGCCTCAGACTCTGGCCACCTGGGCGTCGGACGCCTGGGCGTCGCGGAACAGGCGTTGCCACATCAGCTTCAGCCCGCCGTCGACCGGCTGCGCCTCCGACGACTTGTCGGCCGCCAGCCGGGTGGCGATGGCGGCGATGGCGCGCGCGGACGGCGAGGCGGGGAACATCTCGCACACCGGCCGCTGGGCCATGATGGCCCGGTGCAGGTTCTCGTCGCGCGGCACGTAGCCCAGGTGCCGCACCCGCGCCTCCAGGAACTTGCCCGTCACGGCGGTCAGCTTCTGAAAGATCCCGCGCGCCGCCAGCTCGTCGACGATGGGGTTGATGATGACGTTGAAAGTGCGCACGCCTGCCTGCTGCGACAGCACCTTCACCGTGGCGTAGGCGTCGACCAGCGAGGTGGGCTCGGGGCTGACCACCAGGATGGCCTCCTGCGCGGCGCCCACGAAGAACAGCACGTTCTCGCCGATGCCGGCGCCGCAGTCGATCAGGACCACGTCGAACATGTCCTCGATCGGCTCCAGGGTCTGCACGAACGAGAACTTCTGCTCATCGGTCAGGTGGGTCAGCGCCTGCACGCCCGAGCCGGCCGGCAGCAGCATCACCCCGGCCGGGCCCTCGACCAGGACGTCCTCGATGGACAGGCCCTTGCCCAGCATGTCGCCCAGGTGGTAGCGCGGCTTCACGCCCAGGACGATCTCGGTGTTCGCCAGGCCCAGATCGGCGTCGATGACCAGCACCCGCTTGCCCCCGCGGGCCAGGCTGGTGGCCAGGTTCGCGGTGATGTTCGTCTTCCCCACCCCGCCCTTGCCGCTGGTGACGGCGTAGACCTTCAGGGGGGCCTTGGCGATCTTTCCAGAAGCGGCCAGCTGCCGCAGGCTATCGGCCTGATCCACGAATCTGCTCCTTGTTGTTCGCCTTCGCGGCGCCGTTCGCGCCGATTCCCACCAGCCGCGCCAGCAGCTCGTCGTCCGTGACCGGGTGAATGTCCTCGGGGACCCGCTGCCCGTCGCACAGGCAGGACACGGGTCGGGCCAGCTGCGCCGTGGCGGCCAGCGCGCCGGCGGGCGCCTCGGCCTCGTCCAGCTTGGTGAAGATCAGGCGCTCGGGGGCGAAGGGCTTGTAGCGCCTGGCCACCGCCGCCATCTCGCGTGCGCCCGTGGCCAGCGACATCACCAGGTGCAATTGCACGTTCGGCGCGGTCCGGATCAGGTCCATCTGCGACTCGATCGAGGCATCGTCGGACCGCCCCGCCGTGTCGATGATGACCAGGTCGCAGTCGCGCGTGCGCGTCACGGCGTCCGCCAACCCGGCGCGATCACGCGCCACGTAGGTCGGAACTCCCATGATCTTCCCGTAGCGGGAAAGCTGGTCGCTGGCACCCACACGGTACGTATCGACCGTAATCAGGCCGACCTTGAACTGCGTCTCCAGCAGGGCGCGGGCCGCTATCTTCGCGACCGCGGTGGTCTTTCCCACCCCGGTGGGGCCGACCAGGGCGATGGTGCGACGGCTCTCGGCGGTCCAGGGCGCGGGCGCGGCGCCCAGCTGCCTGCCCAGCGCCGCCCCGGCCGACTGCAGGATCTCGGAGGCGCGCTCGGCGCCCGCGTCCTGGGCATCGTCCACCAGCCGGCGGGCCTGTGACTCCTCCAGGCCCCAGTCCAGCAGGTGGCGAAAGGAGCGGCGGGCGTCCGCCGTCAGCTCGCCGTCGAGGCTCCGCTCCGCACTCCGGGCGCCGTCCTCACGTCCCCGCTGGTGCAGCGTGCGGCGGACGTCCTCCATCACGCGGCGCAGGGCGGCGACGTCCGTCTCGACGGCCTTGTCGGTCTTCGCCGGCCGGGATGGCGCCGCAGGCTCGGGACCACCCGAGGCGGCCGTCACCTCGATCTGAGGCTTGCCGAACAGCCCCCCCGAGACCTGCTTCGTCTCCAGGATGACGGCGTCGAGCCCGAAGGCGGCCTTCACGGCGCTGAGGGCCGACCGCGCATCGCGGGCTCGGAACGTTCGAATCAAGGGCGCAGTCGCGTTCATGGGTGGTCACTCCTCGTGGTCAGGCGGCCCGTCCGAAGGGCGTGTTCTGATGCAGGTCGATGGTCGCCACCGGCTCGACCTGCGTTCCGGGAACCAGCTCGCGCGCGGTGATGACCCACAGGTCGGGCACGAAGCGCGTGGCGAAATCAAACAGCGGGCGCCGCAGATCGGGCGGCGCGATGACGACAGTGGGGTTCCCGTCGGCCGCGAAGCGGGCCGCCCGCTGCTCCAGCGCGGAGACCAGCTTGCGGGCCGACTCGATCTCCGGCGCCAGGGTGGCCTCGCCGTCGGTCTGGCCCAGGCTGCGGCGCAGCAGATCCTCGGTGGCGCGGTCCAGCGTCACGGCCTTCACCACCCCCGACGGGTCGGCCACCTTGGCGGTGATCTGCCGGAACAGGCGGCGGCGCACCTGCTCGATCAGGAACGCGGTGTCCTTGCTGCGCGCGGCACCGTCGGCCACCGCCTCGAGGATGGTGCGCAGGTCGCGGATGGACAGCCCCTCGCGCAGCATGCCGCGCAGGACGCGCACCAGCTCGCCCAGCGTGACGGTCCCGGGGATCACGTCCTCGACCAGCTTGGGCGCTTCCTTGCCCAGGGCCGCCACCAGCTCCTGCACCTCTTGACGGCCCAGCAGCTCGTGCACGTTGCGACGGATGACCTCGCCCAGGTGCGTGGTCATGACCGACGCCGGGTCGACCACGGTCATGCCGGCCGACTCGGCGCGGGCACGCTCGATGCCGGTGACCCACAGCGCCTCCAGGCCGAACGCCGGCTCCTTGCCCACGATGGCGTCGGCGCCCGGCAGCACGGGGCGGCCTCCGGACGGCTCCAGCACCATGAAGCGGTCGGCGTAGGCGACGCCGCGCGCGATCTCGACGCCGCGCAGGCGCACCCGGTACTCGTTGGCGTCCAGGCGCAGGTTGTCGCGCAGGTGGACGGGCGGCAGCACCAGCCCCAGATCGGACGCCACCTGACGGCGCAGGTTCGTCACCCGGCCGGGCAGCTCGCCGCCCTTGGCCAGGTCGATCAGGCCCAGCAACCCGTGGCCCACCTCCAGCTCGATGGCGTCGACGGAGATCAGGTCCTGGATGCGCTCGGGCTTGTCGCCCTTCTGCTCGGCGGCCTCGGCGGCGGCCTGCGCGTCGGAGGTGGTCTTCGGCTTGCGGCGCGAGGCGACCAGCGCCGCGACGGCCAGGGCGCCGAACGGGATGGTGGGCATGCCCGGCAGCAGGGCGAAGATCCCCAGCACCGCCGCGGCGTAGCCCATCACCCGCGACTTGCCGAAGATCTGGCCGGCGATCGACTGGCCCAGGTTCGCGCCCACGCCGGCCCGGGTGACCACGACGCCGGCGGCGGTGGAGACCAGCAACGACGGGATCTGCGACACCAGACCGTCGCCGACGGTCAGGATGCTGAACGACTCGGCCGCCTGCGACAGCGACATGTGGTCGCGGGCCAGGCCGGCGATCAGGCCGCCGATCAGGTTGATGGCGGTGATGATCAGACCGGCGACCGCGTCGCCGCGCACGAACTTGCTGGCGCCGTCCATGGCGCCGAAGAATTCGATCTCCTGCTCGAGCGCGGACCGACGGGCGCGCGCCCCGCGATCGTCGATGGCGCCCGCCGCCAGATCCGCGTCGATGGACATCTGCTTGCCGGGCAAGGCGTCCAACGTGAAGCGCGCCGCGACCTCGGCGATGCGGTTCGAGCCCTTGGTGATGACGCTGAAGTTCACCACCAGCAGGATCAAGAAGACGACGCCGCCCACGATCAGGCTGCCGCCCACCGCGAAGCGCCCGAAGGTCTCGATGACGTGGCCGGCGGCGCCGGCGCCCTCGCCCCCCTTCATCAGGATGAGCCGCGTGCTGGCGACGTTCAGGCCCAGCCGGAACAGCGTCGTGATCAGCAGCAGTGACGGGAAGACCGAGAAGTCGAGGGGCTTGGCCAGCGACAGGGCGACCAGCAGGATCAGCACCGAGACGCCGATGTTCAGCGCCAGCAGCATGTCCATCACCGGCGACGGCAGCGGCAGGATCAGGATGGCCAGCACGCCGATGACGGCGGCGGCCAGCAGCCCCTGGGCGCTGCCCTTCTCGGTGGCGGGTGTATTCGCGGCGGACATCAGCGCACCGCCACCCTCTGGGCGCCGCCGCGGCCCGTGATGCGATAGACGTAGGCCAGGATGGCGGCCACCGCCTTGTAGGTCTCGGCGGGCACCGACTTACCGACCTTCACGCGGCGGTACAGCAGCCGGGCCAGCGGGATGTTCTCGACGATCGGGATGCCGTTCTCGCGGGCGAGATCGCGCATGAACTCGGCCAGCTGCCCCTTGCCCTTGGCGGTCACCTGCGGCGCGGCCGACTCGCCCGGCCGGTAGCGGATGGCGATGGCGATGTGGGTCGGGTTCACCACCAGCGCGTCGGCGCGGGGCACCTCCTTCTGGGCGCGCCCCTTGCTCAGCTCGCGATGCTTGCGGCGGCGGCGCCCCTTCATCATGGGATCGCCGTCCTCTTCCCGGTACTCGCGCTTGGCCTCTTCCTTCGTCATCTTCATCTGCTTGGTGAACCGCCTTCGCTGTAGAGCAAGGTCCACGCCAGCCCAGAAGGCCATCACCGTCAGGACCTTGACCGAGCCGCGCGCCAGCGGGGCGAACAACGACGTGAATTGCGTGTCGGCGTTCGTGAACAGCAGGCGGGGCAGCGTCAGAAAGTCGGCGCGCAGGGTCGACCAGGCCGCCCAGCCCACTGTCAGCAACTTGACGAACGAGAAGGACAGGTCCGTGACCGTGCGCAGGCTGAACAGCTGCTTGATCTTTCCGCCCGAGAAGACCTTCGACAGATCGGGCATCGCCAGCTGCAACCACACCCGCCCACGTGTCTGCGCAACATAGGTGACGGCGCCGGCCGCGCCCGCAGCGGCCGCGATCGCCGCGACCAGCACGATGGGACGCGCGATCAGCGGCAGCAGCGAGCGCGGGTTCGCCGCGCCGCTGATCCCCTCGGCCGAGGCCGCTACCAGGCGGACCAGCGCGCTCTGGAAATCGCCCCCGAACGCGAACAGGGCGGCGGTGCCGGCCGCGAAGCCAGCCACGGCGTTGAAGTCGCGCCCGATGGGCAGCGAACCCTCGTCGTAGGCCTTGTTCAGCCGCTTTTGACTGGGTGCTTCTGTCCTGTCTTCCGCGGACGTCTCGCCGTCTGCCATGTCACATCCCGCGCGCCAGGACCTGCTGGGACGTGCGCGCCGCCATCTCGGCCACCGTCGGGGCGATCATGTACAGGGCCCCCCCACCCGCCAGGATGGTGACCGAGAACCCGACGCTGCTGATGTTCAGCTGCGGCGCCGTCCGGCCCACCACGCCCAGCGCGACGTGCCCGAAGGTCACCGCCGCCATGACGGGAAACGACATCCGCACCGCCAGCGCCACCGCCGAGATGGCCTGCGCCACCACCGCCGCGCCCAGCCGGGGTAGGTCGACGGCGGCGCCGGGCGGGATTGCCACCACCGAGCGGCAGACCCACGCCACCAGCTCGCGGTGCATGCCCGCGCCCAGCATCGCGGCGATGGTGATCATCGACAGCCACTCGCCCACGGCCGTGGTCTCGGCGCCGTGGATGGGATCGACGGTGGCCCCGAAGGACAAGCCGACGCTGGTGGCGATGATCTGGCCGGCGGCCTGGGCCGCGTCGACGGCGAAGCGCGCCGTCATGCCGGTGGCCAGGCCGATGATCGTCTCGACGAAGGCGCCCGAGATCAGCGGCCCGACGGTTCCGCCCGTGGCCAGCGGTGGGAACCCGGCCCCCGCGAAGGCGGCGTAGGCGACCAGCAGCGACAGCGCCAGGCGCACCCGGGTGGGGACCATCTTCATCCCGTACAGAGGCGCGGTGGTGCAGAAGGCAGCGGCCCGGAACAGGACCATCAGGAACCCGAACAGGGTTGGCGTCACGAATCCGGCAGGGAGACCCACGATGAGGGGGGTCCCTAGCGAGCGGCGTGCCGGAAGTTAGGTTAGCGGTTCGATTACTCCTACGAGCCGGTGCACGCCGCCACGCGGCAGGAAGTGTGATAGTTTTCACATATCTGGCATCTCCAGGAGGTATTCAACGACTCTAGGAGAGGGACGACTAGTGATGAAAGGTACGCCGGACGACGCGACGAGCTGGCAAGACTCGGGAAACCGCCCGGGGGCCACCGGTCGGCCGTCGCTCGCGCTGGGCCGCGACCCGATGCGACCCGCGCCTGATCTCGTGGAGGTGCTGGCGCGCACGGCCGCCCGCCGCCCGGAGCATGTCGCCGTCGAGGGCCCCGACGCCCGATTGACGTACGCCGACCTCGATCGCCTGTCGAACCAGCTGGCGCACCGCCTGATCGGGATGGGAGTGGGCCCCGAGCGCTGTGTCGGCATCTCCATGCCTCGCGGCGCGGCCGAGCTGGTCGCCATGCTGGCGGTCAGCAAGGCCGGCGGAGCGTACGTTCCCCTCGATCCCTCCCATCCCGTCGACCGTCTTCGCCTGATCCTCGAGGATGCGGCCCCCGCCGCCATGATCGTCCACTCCACGTCGCCCGTGGCAGCGGAGGCGGCTGGCCCGAACGTGATCCTGCTCGATGAGCTGCAGCGCGCGACCGCGGGACAGAATGAAATGCTGCCCTGGGTGCCGCGCGAGCGGTCGCAGCTGGCGTACGTTCTCTTCACCTCGGGCTCGACCGGGCGACCCAAGGGGGTCGAGATCACCCGGGGCGCCTTCGCCAACTTCCTGCGGTCGATGGCCTACCAGCCGGGGATGAACGAGCGCGATCGCCTGCTGGCCGTCTCGACCACGTCCTTCGACATCGCCGGACTGGAGCTGTTCTTGCCCCTCTGCGTGGGGGCCACGGTGGTCGTCGTCGATCGCGCGACGGTCATGGACCCGCGCCGCTTGCGGGTCCGGCTGGAGTCGGACGCCATCACGATGATGCAGGCGACACCCGCCACCTGGCGCTTGCTGCTGGAGGCGGGCTGGACGGGTCAGCCCGGCCTGCGGATGCTGTGCGGCGGCGAGGCGATGAACCGGACCCTGGCCGACCGGCTGCTGGCGGGCGGGGGCGAGCTGTGGAACATGTACGGGCCGACCGAGACGACGGTGTGGTCCACCCTGCACCGCATCCGCGGGGGCGAGGACCGCATCAGCATCGGCAAGCCGATCGACCGCACGCAGCTGTACATCCTGGACGCCGATCGCCGGCAGGTCCCCAGCGGAGAGGTCGGCGAGATCTACATCGGCGGCGACGGGCTGGCACGCGGCTACCGGGGCCGCGGCGATCTGACGGCGGAGCGCTTCGTGCAGAATCCCGCCGGGCCGGCCGGCGATCGCATCTACCGCACCGGTGATCTGGGGCGGATGGCGGACGACGGGACGTTCGAGTGCCTGGGCCGCATCGACCATCAGATCAAGCTGCGCGGCTTTCGCATCGAGCTCGGCGAGATCGAGTCCGTCCTTCGCAAGGTGCCCGGGGTGCGCGAGGTGCTGGTGATGGCGGAGAACATCGAGGGTGACCCCAGGCTGTGCGCGTACTGGACCGGCACCGCCGTGGGACCGGACCTGGTGGACGCGGCCCGCCGCTCGTTGCCGTCGTACATGGTTCCCTCGGGCTTCGTGCCCCTGGCCGCGTTCCCTCTGAATCCGAACGGCAAGATCGATCGCGCGAAGTTGCCGCGCTCGGCCGACCTCGCCGACGAGGAGGCGCACACCCTGAAGCTGCCCCGGAACGACACCGAGACCCGGCTGGCCGCCATCTGGGCGGCGGTCCTGGGCCGGGAGCGAATCGGGGTCGATCAGGACTTCTTCGCGATCGGGGGGACGTCGGTGCTGGCCATCGAGACCTGCGTGCGCATCGAGCAACAGACGTCCATCGAGGTCCCGCTGGCGACGTTCTTCGAATCGCCGACCATCGAAGGCATGGCGGCCTATCTGGGCCGCGCGCGCGGCGAGGTGTTGCCCCACCGGGCCATCGTCGTCGACCTGCGCCGCACCGCCAGCCAGCGCGAGCCGCTGTTCTGTCTGCTGGGGGTTCACCTGTACCAGAAGCTGGCCTTCGCGCTGCCGAACGACCGCCCCGTGGTGGGGATGCACCTGCCCTTCCGCTACCTGCCTGGCAGCGGGCAGCGCCCGTCGGTCGCGCAGATGGCGCGCGGCTACATCGAGCTGATCCGCACGCGCCAGCCGCACGGGCCCTATCACCTGGCCGGGCTGTGCTTCGGCGGCATCGTGGCCTTCGAGGTGGGCCGGCAACTGGAGGCGGCCGGCGAGAAGGTGGCCCTGGTGGCCGTGTTCGACGGCATGCTGCCGAGCGGCGCGCGCACCGCGCACCTGCGGCGGCTGCTGGCGTACACGCGCATCGGCTTGACGCAACCGCGGCGCGTTCCGGCCGCGATCCGACGCAAGCTGGCCCCGGTGATGAATCGCCTGCCCCGCGGGCCCGCCGGGAAAACCGCCCCGGTGATGGACGTCGAGATCGACGGGCCCGAGGCAGACGCCGAGGTGAACCGCTTCGCCGCCAACGTCACGGGGATAGCGGGACGCCTGCTGGTGATCCGGGCGCTGGAGAACGACTATCCCAGCTGGGTCCAGGTCGAGCCGCACCTGGGGTGGGAGGGCCTGGCCGACGATCTGCGGACCTACGACGTGCCCGCCACTCACCTGGGCTTGCTGCGCGATCCGCACGTCGACGTGGTGGCGCGGGCGATCGCCGACGCGATGGTGGAGGACGAGCCGGCGCCACGGGCGGCCGGTAACGGTGCCTCGCGCTGAGCGGGCACCCCGGCCGTCGCCCGCCGTCGCCCGCCGTCGCCCGCCTACTTGCCCGTCATCCGCTCGAGGCTGTGGCTGAAGAAGGTGGCGTAGCGCTCGAGCACCCAGC
>Ga0070658_10002523_pt1 | contig 15276 bp, 17 predicted proteins | sample KBSC13metaG_FD_64664 | JGI IMG/M metagenome (GOLD analysis project Ga0070658, IMG submission 64664) | Corn rhizosphere microbial communities from Kellogg Biological Station, Michigan, USA - KBS C1-3 metaG | ecosystem: Host-associated > Plants > Roots > Rhizosphere > Soil ...
GGGCCATCACGAACACAGTGGCGAAGTAGGCGAGTTGCTGCAGAGCGTTATAGCCATAGAACCCGTTCGGTTCGGGCGGAAAGTGGAAGTTGGCATAGAGGACAAAAGTATTCCATGCCTGCACGAAGACGTCTGGAGAGGTGGGCACCAGCCGTTCCCACTGGGTGCTGGTGAGAAGGCCTATGACGAAGAAGACTCCAGTTAGCACAAAGCCGTAGACCGTGATGAAGTGCCACGAGCGTGCGATCCCCACCGTATGTCGGTAGCCGGGAGTAGAGACCAAGGGCGAAAGATAGCGAGCGTCATCCTTCGCGGTCCACATGCGGTCCTTCGGCACTTTCAATGGTGTGAACCGGATCCACTCCGTTCCTAGCGTGCAATGGTCGTTCCAGTAGAGCCGCGGATGATCCATCAAGATGGAGAGGCCACTGCGAATGAGCATGAAAAGGAAGAACAGATTAGAAAAGTGGCTCCAGCGGACCCAGAACGGAAAGCCATGAGGCCCGCTTGGAGTACCTTCAGCAGAAGCCGAGGAGGGTTCAAGGCGAGGCAATCCGAAGATCGCATGTTGGAGCCAGGCCAGCAATAGCGGCCCAAGCACAAGCCCCACGGCGATCAGGAGTGCTCGTGAACTTAGCCAGACGCGAATGCGACGGTCTTCTGGATAGTGAACGGCCTGATGTGCGGCGTCAAAGGGAATCAATGATCTACCAACATGGGTTTCTGCCTCGCATGTATACGGCGTTTTCGCACCGCTTTGAACCTTGTCTGCGCTTGGGGAGCTAAGTCTTCGGTCGCGGCACCTTGGCGAATCTCTCTAGAAGAGAGAGATGCAAACGGTAGCAAGGACCAATTGGTACTCCAAAAAGGGAGTCGGACGAGAAGAAGTAACACGCTTATCTCGTCAATGCGTCGCATTCTGCTCGAGTTTTATTAATACCGACTGTACTTCCGAAACTACCCCGCCATCCCCCTTAGCCAGATCGGCTGTGATCTGATCACGTGTTGCCAGGGTGTCAACAAGCAACTTGCGAAGTGTGGGATCATCCGTGCTGCTCGCAATTCGCTGAGCCTCGTCAAAAAAATTCTTTGAGTACTCTCCGGCCTTGCCGTAGTTTCTTTGTGCGACTTCGAGATACATTCTTGTCGCGGTATCGCGAAGGTGCGACGATTGTTCCTCTCTACGACAGCTTCCCAATTGGTTTGTCGAGGCGGTCAGTTCTCCCTGTACCCGATGCAGGGTCGTATATTGCAGGATGTACCCAAAAAGGAATCCGGCAACGAATAACCCGATCCATACGGTTAGTTTTCGTCGCATTACTCTTCCCTCCACGATCCTCTTCAACTTCGGCGAACTCGCGCAATGCAAACCGGATCGAAGCTCCTGCGCCGGAGTATAGAGCTTAAAGGGACTCACATGTAAGAATTACGTCCCCAGTCGTATCAGCAAGACTCGCCACTGTGAGTTCATGGCTATTCTGCAGGTCGTCTCATCACTAAACCGAGGGCGAGCCGCAAGTTACCAATGTTGCCGGTTCTTGATTCTCCTACCCGGAGCAGGGAAGAATCATGCGCAATCCCCAACTTACTCCGGCCGCCGCTTCTACCTGCGCCCTGCTCCTGGTCGCACGACTATCCACCACTCTCATACGCATGCAGAGGCATTTGCGGGTTTACGCGAGGCGACGCGAAGAAGATTTCTTTGAGTTGGAAGTTTTACTGTCCTGGGGCGAGATTTGAAACCATGACAAGCAGGTCTTCGCATCGTTACAATCCAGGGAGATTGGACGACAGATACCAACATTCGTCAGATGGAGCTTGATCTCTCCGGTTCGCCTGCCGACCCAAGCACGGAAGACGAGACCGTCCGACGTATGGCCGTACATCTAATCAATCCCAGTGACAATTCTTTCGGAACAGCCGTAATCACACCGCGTTGGTTATTTGTTCTGGCTGCCGCGACCCCGGCTTCCGTAGGCGACCCGACCTTGGTCGATGAATCGTTGGAGCAGCTCAATCCAAGCACAATTCACGTTGGTGACGTGGTCGGGATCAGTGTGCATACAGGTAACGCCTTGCGCGGCTACGAGGTCGGCAAGCTCGCGCATGAGCGTGGCGCGACAGTCGTGTATGGCGGCATTCACGCAACGTTGTTTCCGGAAGAGCCATTTGAGCACGGCGCGGCAGACGTCGTGGTGAAGGGTGACGGCGACGTCGCGTGGGGGAAGGTGTTAATGGACCTTCAGGCAGGCTGCGCCGCCCGCATCTACGAGGGCGGAAAGCTTGAAGGGGATCAGTTCCTGGCGGCGCGCTGGGACCTGATGAAGTCGGACAAGTACATGTGGGCTTCCGTGCAAACCATACGGGGGTGTCCCAAGCACTGCTCCTTCTGTTCCGTTTGGCGGACCGACGGACAGAAGCCCCGACAGAGAACATTCGAGAGTGTCGTCGATGAAATCGTCGATCTGAGACGCAGAGGGTTTCGCTTCATCGCGCTGGCGGATGACAATTTTTACCCAGTCACGTTGACGGATTTGCGATTGGCAAGAGAGCAGAACAACCTCGAAAGAGTTGAGTCTTTGGTGCAGACCCGGAACGAGCGTTTTGCGTTGATGGCGGAGCTCGCAAAACTGCCCAAGGATATGGTCTTCTTCACCCAGATCACGATGGAGTCAGCCGAGGATCCCGAGTACCTGGACGCGATGCGGAGGGCCAACATTAAGGGTGCTCTAGTAGGCATCGAGGCCGTTACGCCGGAAGGATTGAAGGCCGTCTACAAGGACTTCAACTACTCCGGAGACCGGCTGGTGCAGCAACTGCAGACCTTCCGCAAGCACGGCCTGCATGTTCTAGGGTCCTTCATCTTCGGCCTTCCGACCGATAAGCCGAGCACGTTCGGTGCCACGGTCGAGTTGGCGCTTAAGGCGGACGTTACCTTTGCGCAATTCGTGATGATGACACCGTTTCCCGGCACGATCGATTTCGGCCGCTGGGAGAAGGAACAGTCTGCCAATCCGCAGATGGTAGAAGGTACTCCCATCACGCGGTACTGGCTTATCCCTAGTGCGATCCGTCCCAAAATGTTTACGCCTCATCCGTCGATGAGCTCGGACGAAATTAGAGAGCGAACCCAAGCAGTTTGGGACCGCTTCTACGAGTTGGGCGCCATCTGGAAGAGGTCTTCCTGTACGCCTACGCTCCGAGCGCGTGTCGCATTCGTTCTGCTGTCCAAACTGTATCGGCAGATGTATGCCGGAACGGGCATCTCCACCGATAGTGCCCGGCGCAAGAAGGCAAAGACATCCGCTCGTTGGCTCGCACGGCAGACCAGAAAGATATTTCAGGCAAAACCAATGCCTGAGCTGAAGTCTCCGGTCTGGGAGCCTCGGCAAAAAGGATTTTCTAGCCTGACTCAGCTCATAACGCAAAGTCCCACTCGCGCCGACAGCTAACGGAAACCACCCAGCTTTCGTAGGAGCGATCCGACCCGCAACGACGGGGCGCGCATTATAGGTGATGGTTCATTTTGCTCAACGGCATGACGAAGGCTGAAACCGCAATTTGCGTCGGCTGGTGTCGCATTGCGGCCTCAGTGGGGTACATCGCATCTCCTTCCAGCTACGAGGCACACTTGGATTCATGTAAAACACGACACGCTTGCGGCCGTTTCCGCCTTCGATGTAGATGCTGAACGACGCTCGTGCAAATGGTCTGATTCACCGACGTTCCGGGGTCAGTTCCGGAGCGTCTTTGAACGTCAATCTCATCTCGCATAGACATCGAGAAGAGCGCACGATTGCGGATGCGGCGCACGCCGCGGACTTCGCTGACGCAGCACACCTGATGCGCGACAAATCTACTAAAATCGCTTCGCCCTTCCGCCTAACTGGGTAGCGAGCCAGAGACGGCAAATCTGTGTTGGCGACGAGCCTGAGGGATCTCCGCTATCGCACGCTGCCGACTAGGCTCGCTCGCGCCACTACGTCGCATTCCTCGCATTGCGCAAGACAGACGATGAGATAGCGGTTCATCGGTTACAGAAGTATTACGCGGCGGCAGAAGCCTTGAGGGATCAACTTTACCGTCAAAACAAGCGGGAGAGCCGAATGCATATCCCAAGAATACTCGCGCGCGATAGAACGTTTGCGCAGCCCGTTGTTTGGAGCACAGCCCTCATCATGGTGGGATTTCACGTCGGTGCCGTGGCTGCCCTATTCTTCTTCACCTGGCCGGCATTCCTGATCGCCATGGCTTTGTGGTGGATTGCCGGCGGCCTTGGTGTAGGCGTCGGCTACCTTCGCCTTCTTACACACCGAGGTTACAAGACGCCCAAGTGGATGGAGTACTTCTTGACAATCTGCGCAACTCTGGCCTTGGAAGGCGGGCCCAGTTTTTGGGTTGCGACACACCGTCAGCATCACCAGCGCACGGACAAAGAAGGGGACCCGCATTCGCCTCGTGAAGGTGGCTTTTGGTCGCACGCTGGTTGGCTGCTGACCGGCCAAACCATGCACAACGAGACGGCGGACTTGCTACGTTACATTCCCGACCTTCGCAAAGATAAGTTTCACGTGTGGATCAGCCGCTGGCATTGGGTGACTGTCACCGTACTTGGGGCGGTTCTTCTTGCGGCAGGGGGATGGACATTCGTACTCTGGGGTATCTTCTTTCGGACGGTCCTCGGCCTCCACTGCACGTGGTTGGTGAACTCTGCCACACATATGTGGGGATCACGGCGATTTTCGACCGGTGATACGTCAACGAATAGCTTTTGGGTCGCTCTTTTGACCTTCGGCGAGGGTTGGCACAACAACCACCACGCACATCCGCAATCCTGCCGTCACGGCTTGGTTTGGTACGAACTCGATCTGAACTGGTACACCATCGCAACACTCCGAACGCTCGGCTTGGCATGGGACTTGAAGGCCCGTACCGTCAGCATCGCCCGAGAGACTGAGAAAGTACCTTTGCCAAGGCGTGCCCGTCTACTTCACGAATGAAGATGCGCTATGAAAGTTGCGAGTACGACTTGTATATTCGTCCGGCCTCTAATAAGAGGCTGACACGCGTGGATCAGGAATCGGATAACCGATTGCAAAGTGGTAAACGACCTGTCCTTGGACGGGTGTCAAGTTGAGATACTGGTTCACTTCATCATCGTAGAAGGCGCCGATGCCGGTTGCAGCCAGTCCAAGCGATTCTGCAGCGACATAAAATGCCTGACCAATAGCGCCTGCTTCAAAATGCACGTAGCGATAGCCACGGTCGCCATAACTTCGAGTGGCGCGATCGAAATCGCCGACCATGGAAAAGCTCACGCACGCGTTACCTGCGAGGTCCTGACCGAGGCTGAGACCAGCTGACACGACGCGCTGATCGCCGCGCTTGATTTGCTCCAACTCGGCACATTCAGGCAAAAACCTGTAGACGCCGGGTGGTAGTCCATCGACGCGATGAGCGTAGAGAAAAAGTTGGATGAAACGCCCGCCCCCGAAATCAGCCGACAATGGCTGGCAACCGGCGGCCAGGGTGGCCGAAAGCTGTGCCAACGACATTGAGTGCTTACCACCTAGAAAGTCGAGTGCCGAGCGCCGCATGCGAGCAACGTCTCCAAAGCTGCGGGTCGATGAAGAGGGAGGGGGCAGCTTCATCAGAATCGAGTCGCCCAGGGGAGAGGATCTCAAAAAGCTAGCGGCAGTCTCGTTGCTGATGCTTGTCGTCGCCAAATGCATGCTCTCAATCAACGGGTGAGCTATCGTCTTAGCCGAAAGTCGGTTGGCATGCCCTCCGAACCAGACAGCCTCCCTGCTATCTGGTTCGCGCATAAGAATGGACTTGCCGCAAAGACTAATGACCAACATTGGCAACTCGTCATCATTAAGGTGAAACAGTCTCGCCACGTCATCGTCCAGAAACTGTCCTGCCGCGAAGCTAGAACATCCGACTGCCGTGGCGGACAACGCAAGCGCACGCCACGCATGCCCGATGTCGTGCAGGCAGTATCGGTACGCTCGCTCGCCGTATTTCCACGCCTCACGCCACACGATACTGGTCAAAACGAACACAATTGGCGCTGGCCCGTTGGCAAGTTCCATTTCGAAGGTACCGCTACCACGCTGCTCCGCCATGTGCCGAGAGGGGTCGTAATGATATGACCCGTCAGGCCATCCCATAACACCGCGGGTGATGAAGTGGAATTCAGTGGGGTGCAGATTTCCAGAAGATGGATTCACTCTTAACGCATAGGTATACCCTGTGGACGGGACACGCTTGGACGCGCTAATCGCGGCGGAGTAGAAGAGGAGTTGTGAGATGAGGTGCGATCCGTCCACCACAGACGTGGTGCCACAAGTGCCTGCAAGCGCGTCAAGGGCTGAGACTTGAGGGACGGGCGGATCTACTGGCAAATCAAGCACTGGCACGCCCGTGTAATGGCGAAACGGATCAGGCATGTTCGCCCAATCGAGGACCTGTCCTCTCAACGAGCCACTGTGATGCTTCGTCGCTTCGTGATACTCTCGCCACTTCATAATGTCTACAACCACTCCGAACTGCTGAGTGCATGATGATCGCTCCAGTTCTCCGGATCATCTTATTTCCCATAGGATGATCTGCTCGGTTTCGCCGGCGACGGTTTTCGAGGAAAAACCATGACGCATGCGGTGGAATGGCGCAGGTATAGCGCGCGGATTTCAGCCGACTGGCCTGCCCCGTCTTTGTGACCCAACAGTATCGCCGCGAAACAGTTGCAGCACCGGACAGGATGGGCGATCATTTGGCACCACTGGATACAACATCGGTCAGATTCCCATGCCTTTCCTAAGAAACCTCGGTGCCAAACACCGATGAGCCTCCCCGCTCCAGACAAATGTGCGGACTACCCCCAGGTCGAAGCCGCAAACCCGGGCGGGTAAATCCCGCCGGAGGCAGTGTTTCTGACGCCGTCGTAGATCGCCAGCCATCTCTTCACAATCTCAGTTAGGTCACGAACACAGCCCGATCGTCTTTGCATCCGACTCGTGCGGGTTCGCGACTCATTCGCTGAACGGCATTCCGAACGCAAGGTTGGGATCGTTTCCGCGCTCGACATAAATGCTGATGGTCGGCAAGAGTTCCAGTTGGCGGCGATCGACGAGGAATTTAGCCATGCTAATAGCTGGAGCATTCTCGATGTGCCGCACTTCATCCGCACTCTGCGCGATAACGGTGTAGTTGAGAGCACGGCCACTCGAATCCCGGAAGTCAGCAAGGTGCTGAAACCCGCTCTCAGTCACTCTAAGCCACTACTTTCAGCAAGAAACGAGGGACACAATACCGCCCGCCGGCAATCAACTCGGCGCGACACGGCCGGGTTCATGCGTGGAACGACTCCGTAAAGGATTGTGGCGTGACAGTACACGCAATAAGCCTCTTTAATAGCGAAACCGGGCGCGCCCACGGAAAGCGAAAACGCCCGGAGGCACTCTGGGCAAGTGATCAGTGGTCGCTCGATAAATGATTTGTCGTCCTTGGGACGTGAGATCCAGATCGGAGTGGATGCGGCCGATCCACTCAGAACATGGCCTTTGTGAGTAGCAGTCTCCACAAGTTCGAAGAGGCGTGTCAGCCCCGTCGATTTTTCGTAAAATGCATCCGCGGCAACGCCAGCGGGGACCTCCTCACCTGAGAAAGCAGCGCTGGACGCAATCACGAAAACTTCGGGTAATCTTCGTCGGATGACGAATAGCAACTCGAAACCGGACATGCGGGGCATGTTTAGGTCAGATAGCAGGATCTCCGGCACCTGAGTTCGTAGATCTTGAAGTGCAGTAATGCCATCGCCGGCAGTCCGAACCGGATGGCCCAATCCGCTGAAAATGCTACTCAGCGTGGCTGTGATCGTCGGGTCATCGTCGACGATCAATAATCTTGCTTTCAGATTGGGCATATTCCTTCCTGCCTGAGTATTTGGTGACTCCACTCAGATATTGGACCCCCGACTGAAATGGCGCTGAGCAAAATTGACCAACCGAGATCTACAACGTCTTTGACTGGACCGTCACTTTGTCCTGCCTGACGTCCGCGAGAGATCGGGCCGGTCGGAAAGGTGATCGTGCAGGATGACATTCAGAAGCGATTTATGGACTCGGATGCGGCCGTTGTATTCGAGGAATCCCAGCTTGCGGAAGCGGTTCATGAAGAAGCTCACTCTGGAGCGTGTGGTTCCAACCATCTCGGCAAGCGTCTCCTGCGAGATCCTGGGGATGAGCGTCTCGGGTTCGCCGGGCTTGCCGAACTCTGCCATCAGAAGCAGTATCCGGGCCAGCCTCTTTTCACTCGAGTTGAATAGCTGATCGACAAGGTCCGCCTGAGTGCGAATGCTCCTTGCCAAAAGAAATTTGACGAACATGTCGGAAAAGGTGTGCTGTTCGTGCATCACCCGGATCATCGCATCCCACTGAATCTTTCGGGTCGTACGGCGGTTGCGGATGCCATCCGCATGCCGATAGGTCCGACCATGCATTCCTCGCCAACAAATTCGCCGGCGGCGAGCAGCGTGATGGTAGCTTCCTTGCCCGCTGCCGATACGACGGTGAGTTTTGCGCGACCGGTCTGAAGGTAAAACACACAATCGGCAGGCCCCCCTGGGTGAAAATGTGCTCGCCGGCTTTGAACGTAAGAATCTTGCGTCCAAGCCCAGTTTGGGCGAGGAAGTTGGCGACATCGAACGGTTTGGCGCGCAACTCAGGCATGCGGTACTTCCAAGACGGAAGCCCCGAGTATACAACCGCGTAGCAACACACGTACGAGCAGCCGGATCGCCTTTCATCGGGCTAACGCTTTTCTCATCGCGCGTCGGGATTGGACTCAATCCGACAAAAACCGTCAGCAAAGCCAAGGTCAGTGCTCTCTATGGTCTGGAGGAACGCTTGAACGCGGCTGAGTTGATCAACGTGAGGGTAACAAAGTATCCGAGATTCTATGTTGCCGGAGTGAAGCTCGCATCGAGGCATATTCAGGAGTGTGCGTCGGTTGGACTCGTCGATGAAGCCATGTTTCGGGCGACTTTCTGATCGTGCCGAGCCACAGCTTGGGTTGGATATGTATCCACCGACTCAACGATTTGCTCGCGCAGGACTTGTTAACATGCCATTCAGTGAGACAAGCGAACTACTCCGGAAACAATGCTCTCGACGAGCATTATTCTATTAAAGTAAAGCGCGGGCCTCAATGAGGAGGAACGGACCGCATACGCTCAGGCCACACAGGACAGCGCCATCACATTCGCGGTGCCCAATCAGCGTTGTGAGCTGCCAGTATCGGTCGAGTGAGCCGATTCGAGCCTCGACAAGTTGTTTGCCTGCTCTGCACGCATGATTCGAGAGTCCTTATAGTGAATCGTCGATTCGGCGGTTCCGCCCAGCCTGATCTCGCTGATGCTATGGTTGCGTACAGGAAGCCAGAACTCACTGACTTTCATGTACACCTCCTCGATGTGGCTATTCTTCGTCCAAAAGGAGGGATTCTTTGCGGGCTGTGCCTCCAAACGGACTACGGCAAAATCTCGTGCATCCACCCAGATTCGACCTTGGTATAGAAACTTCGGGAAAATGCTGAACTATGACTTCGTTGCGCAGAGCGCAGAGGAAGTACAGGAGCTCAAAACTCTCCGGCCGTAAGTATGGGCCCTTATCTGATCGTCGCGTTAAACACAGCTGCTGACCACGATCAGCATCTACGCCAGGCGAGGCAAATCGGGAGACCAGATGCGTGTCTTGTTTATGAATGCAGTGGCACTTCGTATTTGGACGCGGTTCCACAAAGGCTGCGGCAAGGATTGTATGATGCCAAGTAGAAGTGAGCCGACGCTTCGCTCGCGAACAACCCCTTGAACACTCTGGCAGCGAAAGCTTGCCTAATGGCGGCATCTTGAATGTGCTTGTTCTCAACGCCGGATCTTCTTCATTGAAGTTCTCCCTCTTCTCTGCGACGGAAGAAAGGGACGATCCGGTCCTCCTCCTCAATGGTGAGCTGAGCGGAATCGGGAGTCCGGATGGAACCTTTGCGACTGGGCACAGAGAACGGGTGCGGAACGTGGAGCTGGCCCAATGGGCTGAGACACCGGTGGCAGCAGTTGGCTTAGTGCTGGACGAAATTCGTAGGGCTGACGCAGGGCATGTCAACGCAGTGGGATACCGAGTGGTGCATCCCGGCGCGGAGATTCGGGATCATGTACGGATCACCGAAGAGATCCTTCGCAAGCTCGAAGACGGCGCAGGCTTTGCGCCACTACATGATCCCGATGCCCTCGCCATGATTCGCGAAACGATCAAACGAATTCCGGACGTGCCGCACGTTGCATGCTTCGACACCGTCTTTCACCAGACTATGCCCGAGGAGGCGAGCATCTACGCCATTCCGGAGCCGTATCGGCAGCGGGGCGTCAAGCGATACGGATTTCATGGACTGAGTTGTGAGTCTGTCGTGCGTCAGATGCGACATGTAGGACCATTGCCCTCGCGGATGGTGGTCGCACACCTGGGCAGTGGATGCAGTGTAACCGCCTTGCGAGACGGGGAGTCTGTGGATACGACGATGGGCCTGACGCCCACCGGTGGCGTAGTCATGGGAACGCGGCCGGGAGACCTCGACCCGGGGCTCGTGCTCTATCTGGTGCGTCAGGCCAATGGCCAGGATGGCTCAGACGCTGCGGAGAAGATGTTGAACCATTGCGCCGGCATGATTGCTTTGACGGGTCTTCCCAACGACATGAAGCGAATCCGGAGCGCTGCAGCGGCAGGAAACGAGGCAGCCATTCTGGCCCTGAAAATCTTCATACGGAGTGTTCAGAAAGCGATCGGTGGATTCGCCTGGCTGATGGGGGGCCTAGACGCGATCGTGTTTACAGGTGGCATCGGAGAGCATGACGCTACAACGCGTGCCGAGGTGCTGGCAGGAACCGAAGTTCTGCTCGATCCCGCGAGAAACGAGTCAAAGGGAGCTGGTATTCGCCCAATTGCGGCATCAAACGCGAAGATGGCGGTCTTCGTCGTTCCCGCCCAGGAAGACCTCGTCATAGCCCTGCATGTGAAGCACGCTGTTCAAGCAAACACATAGTAGCAGCCTGATGTGGAGGATCAATGACGCACGAGGTTCCGACAATGAGCGGCGATGCAACTATTTTCCCTTCTCAAGTTCTTTCCGCGGATGAGCAACGCAAGCTCGACGCGTACTGGCGGGCTTGCAATTACTTATGCGCTGGCATGCTATATCTGCGGGAAAACCCCTTGTTGCGCGAACCTCTCAAGGCAGAGCACATCAAGAATAGGCTCCTGGGACATTGGGGATCAGATCCGGGACAGACGTTTGTATGGGTACACCTGAATCGGCTGATCAGGAAGTACGATCTCAATCTGATTTATATCTCCGGCCCAGGGCATGGTGCGCCGGCGACTCTTTCGAACAGCTATTTAGAAGGTACCTACTCGGAGATTTATCCGGACAAAGCTGAAAACGTTGAAGGCTTGCAGAAGTTTTTCAAGCAGTTCTCGTTTCCAGGTGGCATTGGGAGCCATTGCACACCGGAGACTCCAGGCTCCATCCATGAGGGGGGGGAACTGGGCTACAGCCTGTCGCATGGATTCGGAGCAGTCTTCGACAATCCCGATCTGATCGCTGCCGTCGTCGTCGGTGACGGCGAAGCTGAGACTGGGCCGCTCGCTACATCATGGCATTCCAATAAGTTCCTAAATCCGATTAGCGATGGTGCGGTGCTCCCGATCCTGCACTTGAACGGCTACAAGATTGCGAACCCAACGATCCTCGCGCGCATTTCTCAGGACGAGCTTGAGAGTCTCTTCCGCGGCTATGGCTGGGAACCCTATTTCATTGAAGGGGATGACCCTGCAGTGATGCACCCGAAGATGGCAGCCGTTATGGAGCATTGCATTACAGAGATACGAGGGATACAGACGAAAGCTCGCATCGCACCTCGCGAAGCTCCGGTTAAGCGGCCCCGCTGGCCCATGATCATTATGCGTACCCCAAAGGGTTGGACCTGCCCGCCAGAGATCGACGGTCACAAGCTCGAAGGCTCATGGCGTGCGCACCAGATGCCCGTTCTTGATCCGGTCACCAACCCAGTTCATTTGAAGCTGGTGGAAGACTGGATGCGGGGCTACAAGCCAGCAGATTTATTTGATGAGAATGGCGCGTTAATTCCCGAATTGAAGGAGATGTCTCCGACCGGCGATAGGCGGATAAGCGCGAACCCACATGCCAACGGTGGCAAATTGCGTAAGCCGCTCGACTTGCCCGAGTTCGCACGATATGCGGTGAAGGTCGAGCAACCCGGATGCAAAAAGGTGTCCTCGACTGACACCCTCGGTCATTTTCTACGTGATGTGATGCGGAGGAATATGACCAACTTCCGTGTCTTCGGTCCTGATGAGACAGCGTCCAACAAATTGCAGGCCATCTACGAGGGCAGCCATGGCAAAACTTGGATGGCAGAGATACTGCCTGATGACGCCGACGGCGGCGAGCTTTCAGCGAACGGCCGCGTGATGGAGATGTTGAGCGAACACACGCTGGAAGGCTGGTTCGAAGGTTACGTGCTCACAGGCCGGCACGGTTTCTTCTCAAGTTACGAGGCTTTCGTCCACATCATCGACTCCATGTTTAACCAACATGCAAAGTGGCTCGAGAAATCCAAATTGGAACTCCGCTGGAGAATGCCTGTCTCTTCGATCAATCTGCTGATCACGTCTTTGGTGTGGCGGCAGGACCATAATGGCTTTACTCACCAGGACCCCGGATTCCTCGACATCGTGACGAACAAGAGTCCTGAAGTAACGCGCATCTATCTTCCACCAGATGCAAACTGCCTTCTCAGTGTGGCCGATCACTGCCTGCGCAGCACGGACTATATCAACGTCATCGTCGCCGACAAGGCAGAGCACCTTCAATACATGACGATCGAGCAAGCCATCGACCATTGCACCAGAGGCATTGGAATCTGGGACTTCGCCAGTAATGACAACGGCACGGAGCCGGACGCGGTCATCGCATGTGCAGGAGATATCCCCACATCAGAGGCTCTGGCAGCCGTAGCTATTTTGCGCGAGCGCTGTCCGGAGCTTAAATTGCGCTTTGTTAACGTCGTAGACTTGTTTCGTCTGATGCCGGAACGCGAGCACCCGCATGGCTTATCGGATCTGGAGTTCGATAGCTTATTCACGACGGACAAGCCGGTAATCTTCAACTTTCACGCATATGCCACGCTCATTCACAAGTTTACCTACCGCCGGAAGAACCACGACAACTTCCATGTACGCGGGTACAAAGAAAAGGGCAACATCAATACTCCGCTTGAACTGGCCATTCTAAATCAGGTAGATCGATTTAACCTTGCCATCGATGTCATCGATCGCGTCCCGAAGCTGCAGGCCAACGCGGCCCATACCAAGCAATGGCTGCAGGATCAAATCACCGAATGCGTAAGCTACGCGCACGCGAACGGGATAGATTCGCCGAAGTTGCGCGATTGGTCGTGGCAAGTCAATCCTTAGATTCAATGTGGAGCTGGCAACATGCGGTAGCGAGACATCGGGTCCTTGCACGTGGCCCGTGTTTCCAAGGAGAGCGTAGCAGGAATTTTGGTCCTGGCCGTTCCGATGTTGTCTTGGGGTGGGCTGGGCGTAGACGATGCATGATGTGCAATCACCGATGGTGACGCGGCTTTTGTGGCGGCTGCGTGCTGTCACTATTTGCACCAGTTTTCACCCAAATACCAGTCATCGTTACGTAGCGTTACCGGGATTTGGTTCACTTCAATGCTTCGTTCCCGCCCCTACTGGGTGATCTGAATCATCGCCTTTCTACTGAACTCGACTCGCAAAATTACCACGCCTTGAGAGGTGAAGTTTTCGATCAAAGCTGAAATCGAGGTGCGTGGGCCTCGTAGGATCCAGCCTCTAGGACTTCATAGGCAATAAATAGGTCGATGCGAGTTCTGCTCGTGCAAGATCCCGATTTGAGATTATCCGTAGCGCTTGATAAAGGCTGGCGAGCACAGGCTGCAAACCTGGTACCGGCTCTAGTCAGCATGGAGTTTCAGGAGTACCATAAGAATAGGCGCAGTGCCGGCCGCAGAAGCAATCTGAAAGTGCGCAATTGCCAGCGGTTGAGAACCCACTCGCTTGGTCCGAGCTAATCCTTACGCTCTCATGGGACCTTTGTCCCCCGAACACGGCGTTTTTCCGTTCCCTGGCGCGGTTGTGACACAGACCCCATCGTGGGCTCTCCCCACCCGTTCTGTTGAGTGCATGATCCCCAACGCGGATGTGAAGCACGGCGCAGACCGCGCGCCAAGGTGCGATTCAGTCGCAGAGGAAATCATGAAGCCAAACGAATTTACTGACCTACGCGTAATTTCCGCAGACACGGCCTATCAGGCGAAAGCAGATCTATCCGACGGGTCTCAGACATCACGTGGGACCCTGCAGCCAGGACGGTGTGTTTGGATCCAGCACAGCGCCGCGTCAGCGAACGTGCAAGCACTCGTCCCAGCCTATGTGGAAGGGATAGGGATCATCTCCCTGGACCTGCGATCAGTGTTCCCCGTTGGCTCCCCGTTAAGCGTCCATCCGCAGGTCAGCCCCATAGCGCAGCCTGTGGGGCTCGTCGGTGAAATCGGCGGTGCGCTGCCCGATTGCCGGGAGGTGACGCCTGTCTTGCAGCAATCCGGATCTGTAAGATCTCTCAACGCCACATTTACTGACGGATACTTGTCTCACGACCAGAACAGTGGGATATTCGTGCAGTTCGAGTCCAATCAGGTCGAAGGATTGAGGTCATTGAGCGTTAGCGAAAGAGTATCGTTTGACGTAGTCGAGGACGCTGCGGAAGGTGACCAGCAAGGACACGCTAAGAATATCCAGCGTATAGCTGGCGATCTGGAAGCCTACCAAGACCAGGGTGGACTTTACTCATAGGCAGAGCTACATCGCGGAGTCCATTCAGGACGCTTTACCGGCCTGAAGATTAATCACCCTGTTGTGTTGCTCCTGATTTTCTGGGGCTGATCCAGCATGTTGAATTAGGCCTCTCTGGTCCATCTGCGGGCCCTCCTGTATATAGGTCCGCCAAAACACGTTTTCCCTCAACCGCCACGCGGTCCGTGGTCACCGCTTTCAGCAGCCCCTGAAGGGCACTCATTCTATGGACTACTTTATGCATATCGTGCCATCCCCGCCCGGAGTTGCAGACCCGCCGCGGAACCTGGAACCTATAAGC
>Ga0070658_10002524_pt1 | contig 15274 bp, 10 predicted proteins | sample KBSC13metaG_FD_64664 | JGI IMG/M metagenome (GOLD analysis project Ga0070658, IMG submission 64664) | Corn rhizosphere microbial communities from Kellogg Biological Station, Michigan, USA - KBS C1-3 metaG | ecosystem: Host-associated > Plants > Roots > Rhizosphere > Soil ...
GCCGTATTGAGCTTCTTCAGCAGGGAAATGAAGTGCGCCGTCTGCGCGCTGGGTGAAGGGATGGAATTCATACTCCTGAATCGCCCCCGAGTCCCGCTACGGACGGATCGCGCCCAAAGTAGGCGGCGGTTCTTCCTGTAGCCGCGGGTGAGCGCATGCAGCATCACCAATGCTCTGACTGTCATCGACTCCTACAACCCGGCAGGAGCAGCTTCAGGCCTTGGCAACCGTCTCCATCTGCTCCATCGCCCCGTCATAAGGTCCGGCGGATTCGGATGCGGCCACGGACCGGCCTTGCAACCAGGACATCAGGTTCAGGCGCATCATCAGTTCCGCGCCTACCACCGAGACGAACATCGAGCGGCCGATGATTTCCAAGCCGGTCTCCAGCAGATCGATCGGGCTCATGAGGGACTTTTTGGCGTCGAACCCGACGAGATGGATCCCCATGATGTCCGTCGACACCAGGTAGGCGACAAGGACGATCCCGGCCACCGCCGTAATGAGCGTTACCGTCAGTTGCAACATTTTCATGTCCTTGAAATCCTTCTCAGTGAGTAGGGGACGGGTGATCACTCCCGCGCGGAAGGCGTAGACCAGGGAAGCGAGGGAAAGCAGCCCCAGCGCGGCGAGGACGGCGGGTTGGTCCGTGATTTGATCGACGGCCACAAAGATCACGAGCAGGAACAAGCCGTAGAGCGTTGACGCGACGACGACGAACCATCCGGGCAGCAGCGATTGCGGCAATAGGCCCTTTACCCGCAAGCAGGCCTTCTGCACCCCGGGAATCAGCGACAGCACGGCGGGCAGCAACGCTGCCAGCACAGTGGCGCCTTCCATGAGATCCTGGACCTGGTCCTTCACCATGTCGAGGGGAGTGGTCGGCTTGGTCGGCGTCTCCCACAAGCTCCAGGGCAGCAGGTCGATGAGGATGGGCAGGAAAAAGCTGACGAGGAAGGTTCCGGCCAGGACGCGGAACGCAAGGCGGTAGCGGTTCTTGAGCGAGAGCACGAACAAAGCGGCGACCGGCATCATGTAGATCGAAAGGAGGTGGGCGGCGTCGACGATCTTCTCGCCGGCAGATTTCTTTTCTTCCTCCTTCTTTGCGCCCTCTTTCTTATCGCTTTCTTCCTCCTTCTCGCTGGCGTCCTTTTTCTCATCGGCTCCAGGAGCCGCGTCGGCGGCTGCCTGCTTGGCGGCGTCCACGAGAGGGGCCGCCTTTTCCTTGGCGGCCTCGATGGTCTCGCTCGAAAGTCCCAGCGATTTTAGCGCCGGGATTTCGGTTTCGAGTTTCTTCAGAAACGTCTCGCTCAGAGTCTCCATCACATCGGGCGCGTCCTCGTCCTCCATGTAGGTGCTGTAGGTGGAAACCAGGGCGCTGAGCACCGTGGCCACGACAACCATCACGATCGAAGCCTTGCGCCACAGGAGATACCGCTGAATGGTCGGGTCGGAGACTCCCTGGGATTCGAGAGTGGCCTGCTCCTCGGGGGTGATGGCCATGTCCTTGACCTTGGAGTTGAACGCGCGGGAAACGATGCTGAGTGGTTTCATGGGGATGATTGTTTTGGGAACAACGGCACCCAACTGGAGACCAGCACCAACCGTTCACTCAGCGAGTGTCGACGGCGGATGTCTATACAAGTGTCGCAGAATTCACCACATAAAATCCACAGAGTGGTGGCGAAATTTGTGACACGATGACGTGTGCCAAAATGGGATTGTTCTATAGGCGCGGCACTGGGATACGTGGGAACGCGGTTATGGAGTGCGTGCGATTTTTCGCCGCTTTGGCATGGCGCGGAGCGCCGCCGGAATGCGTCATGATTTGGTCGGCAGCGCTGTGTCTGCTGCGGCCAGCGCGGCTCTGGCGCAAACCGCTCGCCCGAAAGGCACCGGCCACCACCAGCACCTTGACCGCCACCTCGGCGGCGATAAATCGCACGTACTCCATACCGCTGCCGCTATCGGCTTTGCCCCTTCTCATTTTCACCCTCCACACACTCCAACGCGTGGCTTCGGGCCGACTGATTACTGTCCACTGATTACTGATTACGTCCTCGCCCGCTGTCCCGCGCGTTGCAGGGCGCAACAGTAGCAACAAGAACACGGACGCCCATGCGATCCATAGTCATCGTGTAACCCGCTCTCCGGCAAGTAGGTGCGCCTTTCCCGCCCGCTTGGCACACGTGCAGCTAAAGCGGCGCGCAGCTTTTTTCGCACGGCTCTCGCCGGTCGATGAGGCGCCAACCACACCGCATGAAATCACCACGCCAAACACGTTTACCATTCACCCGCGCCATGCTCATGGCCGGTCTGCTCCTCGCCACGCCGCTCGCGGGCTTCGCCGGGTCTCCGACCGCCAAAGAGATGCTCGAGAAATCCGCCATCGAACCGCAGCCGGAACCGAGCCGCATCCACGCCCTGCTCAATGTCGATATCTCCGATCACTATATCACGCCGCGCGGTCTCGATACCGAAAACCAGGGAGTCATCTTTCAGCCCCTGCTCCTCATCTTCTGGAATCTCTACAGCAATCCCGACGCCTTTGTGAGCGACGTGACGATCACGACGGGCGTGTGGAACAGCATTCACACCCGCCCTTCGGGCGTGAAGCCCAGCCACTGGAATGAGATCGACCCCATCGGCGGCCTGACCGTGAAATTCGCCAAAGGATTCGTCTTCGACGCGTTCTGGTCCGCCTTCCAAAGCCAGACCGATTCCTACGAGACCTCGAACAACCTCAGCCTTAAGCTGACTTACCACGACTCGTTCTGCAAACGGTTCTCGATCAACCCCTACGTCGAATACTGGAAGGAGCTGAGCGACAAGGCGACGGTCGTCTTCAATCCTGCGACCTCGTACGAAAGCTACTACTTTTCGCTCGGCATCGACCCGACTTACAAATTCGAGAAGATCCCGCTGACCGTCGAGGTGCCGACCTTCGTCAACATCTGCGACAAGGACTTTTACCAGCGCGCCGACGGCACTCCCGGCGGCTCCGGCGCGGCCGTGATCTCCACCCAACTCAAGCTGAGCACGCCACTGAGCTTCATCCCGAAGAGCTACGGCAGTTGGACGCTTTACGCTTCCGCGCAGTACTACCACCTGAATAACGACGGCCTGCTCGATGGCAACATCGCCCTGGGCGCCAGCGGGCGCCGGTTGGAAAACCTGGTGCAATTCCACGGCGGCATTTCCGTGTTCTTCTAAAAGAGTTTAGGGGTCAAAAAGGCACTGCCGGTCTCGACGTTGGGCGAGACCGGCGGTGTCCTTTAATTTCGAAAGTAGGATTTAGGATTTAGGAAGTAGGTTCCGATCGGAAGCCATTTCCTAAATCCTAAATTCCAATTCCTAAATTTATGAATACTCGTTACGTCGAAGCCGATCCTTATCCCTGGCCGTACAATGGCGACCTCCGCCCGGAGAACACCGTCTTTCTCGTCATCGACATGCAGACCGATTTCTGCGGCCCCGGCGGCTATGTGGACAAGATGGGATATGACCTGTCGCTCACGCGTGCGCCGATCGATCCGATCAGGCGCGTCTTTGAGGCGACACGCAAGCTCGGGTACCACGTGATGCACACGCGCGAAGGGCACCGGCCCGACCTTTCGGATTTGCCCGCCAACAAGCGCTGGCGCTCCCAGCGGATCGGCGCGGGAATCGGCGACGCGGGTCCGTGCGGGCGCATTCTCACCCGAGGCGAACCTGGATGGGACATCATCCCGGAGCTTTACCCAGAGCCCGGCGAGCCGATCATCGACAAGCCCGGCAAGGGTTCCTTCTACGGGACGGATCTCGACATGCTGCTCCGGCAGAAGGGGATCAATAACATCGTGCTGGCCGGCATTACCACCGACGTGTGCGTCCACACGACCATGCGGGAAGCAAACGATCGCGGCTGGGAGTGCCTGATGCTCTCGGATTGCACGGGCGCGACGGACTACGGCAACTACCTGGCAGCGCTGAAGATGATCAAGATGCAGGGCGGAGTCTTCGGCGCCGTCGCGGACTCGGCGGCGTTTATCAAGGGGATCAGTTAAGGTCCGTTAATCCACCAATACGGCGTATCTTCCGCGGAATGTGGTGCCAGCCTGAGCACGTGCCCCTGCATGCCTGTGTGGCTTTCAGCCACTTCCAGCGGTCCACGCTCCAGAGGACGATGTCCGATTCCGGCATGCCGCCTGAAAATCAGGGCACCTTGCCCACATGGAGCAATCCCGCAGTCAGCGAGAGTCCGAGGACAAGGAATGCGCGGCGTGGTGCCGCCCAAGGGGAGGGGGAGACATGGGCCTGGTCCTCACGGCTTTCAGCGCAGTTCTCAACACTCGACCGAGGGTTTGAGAATATCGCTCCCCGTCGGTGCTTGCGTGGCGGCGAAATCAAACTTCGCGCTCGGAATGCGCGCGGTTGGATCGCGTTCTCCGCAACGCGATGGCAAAGAAGGGCGGCGAAGCCGCGATTCTTTTTCTCATCTTCTTCGGACTGGAGCGGAGCGACAGGACTCGCGTAGCGAGCCCGTCAGGGGGATCGCGGAGGCGATCGTCAAAAGCCGATCCACCCGCGTCTTCTCAGCGCCACGATTGTTCCGCTGCCAGGTGTGGGACGCGCCGGCTCGAAGTCGGGGGGCTGTGCCGAGTTTCATGCGGACGTGCGTTTCCGTGCCAAGACGGGCGGAGGCCGGCTGAATAATGTTTAACGCGCGCCGGCGTCCGCTCGGCTCCCTCCTTGTCCCCGCATGAAAATCACCCGCATCCTCGCCTACCGTGTCGAGCTTCCCTTGCACGAGACCACCTACAAATGGTCCGGCGGAAAATCGGTGACGGTCTTTGACAGCACGATCGTGGCGGTGGAAACGGACAACCATCTCGTGGGCTACGGGGAGGTGTGTCCGCTCGGGCCATTCTATCTGCCGGCCTACGCGGAGGGGGTGCGCACCGGGTTGCGGGAGTTGGGCCCGCATCTCCTTGGCTGCGATCCCCGGGAATTGGCGAAGCTGAATCATCGCATGGATGCCACGCTGAAAGGGCATCCCTATGTGAAATCGGGCATCGATATCGCCTGCTGGGACATCCTCGGGCAGGCCACGGGATTGCCGGTCTGCGTGCTCCTGGGCGGGCGCTACGGAGAGAGCGTCCAGCTTTACCGGGCGATCTCTCAGGAGTCGCCGAAGGAGATGGCGGCCAGGGTCGCAGGTTACCGCGGGGAAGGTTACACGCGCTTTCAACTCAAGGTGGGCGGCGACCCGGATGTGGACATCGATCGCATCCACGCCGTCGCGGAAAAGCTCCAGCCGGGCGACCGGCTCGTGGCCGATGCGAATACCGGCTGGACGCAGCACGAGGCGATGCGCGTGGTACGCGGCGTCCGCGATGTGGATGTCTACATCGAACAGCCCTGCCTCACGTATGAGGAGTGCCTGAGCGTGCGGCGGCACACGGATCATCCCTTCGTCCTCGACGAGAATATGGACGGCCTGGACATGCTGCTGCGCGCCAAGGCCGACCTGGCGATGGATGTGGTGAACTTGAAGATCAGCAAGCTCGGCGGCCTGACGAAGATCAAGCAAGCCCGCGACCTTTGCGTGAGCATGGGCATCGCGATGACGCTCGAGGATTCCTGGGGTGGCGACATTGCCACGGCGGCGATCGCGCACCTCGCGCACAGCACCCCGGAAGCGTTCCGCTTCACGAGCACGGATTTCAACAGCTACGTGACGGTCTCGACCGCGGCCGGCGCGCCACAGCGGGCGGACGGCTGCATGGCCGCCTCGCGCCTGCCGGGCCTGGGGGTTACACCAAAGCCGGCTGTCCTCGGGAAGCCCGTGGTCATTGTCGAATAGCAGGCTACAGCCATGAAACTCCTCCCCGCAGCGCTTCTCCTTTTCGCTCCGTATCTCCTGGCGGCGCCGCCGCGTGACGCCGTGCCACTCGACGCCCCGGAGATCCCGCTGAACTATCGGTTGCACGTTGAGTTCTCCAGCCCGGCGGGTGGTGCGGTGCGGCTCAGCAAGGAACTGGTGGTGCCACTGGTGAACGGCCCGGAGCACGACATCGCGGTGGAGCATCCGGCGACGGGCGCGCCGGTCTTGCGTGTGTGGTCCGGCGGAAAATTGGTGCGCGGTCCGGAAGACTTGATGGGCTTATCAGAGAGTGGCGCACGGGAGTTCCCGGACGCGAATCTGGATCTGGGCGCGGATTTTACGGCGGTGGCGAAGTTTGAGACGAGCGGCGGCGGCACGCTGTTTTCCAAGTGCGCTCCGAAGGGTAAATGGGCGCCGGACGCGAAGGCGCTGTTCGTTCGGGGTGGCCGGTTGGTCTACGACATCGGCTGGCTCGGGGCGATGACCGGGGGCGGCAAGGTCGACGACGGAAAGCCGCACACCGCCGTGCTGATGGTGCGTGATGGAATCGCGCGCTTGTGGCTGGATGGTGCGATCGTTGCCGAGAAGGGAGCGTTCACCAAGCCGGACGTGGCGGGTCATGTCTTCAAGGTGGGTCGCGCCGCGCCCGATTTCGCCGGAGATTTTACCAAAGGGAAGATCGCGAGCGTCCGCTTTTGGAAACGCGCGTTGCCGGATGCGGAGGTCGGCCTGCTCTTCAAGGCCGACGGAGCGGGGGCGAATACCCCGGACTTCGTGCACATCCCGGCGGGCGGAGGCAGCCGCCCGGTTATCGAGCCCGCGACGGGCGTGAATGTGAAGGCGGCATGGATCCAACCGCTCGAGCGCAGCGACCACTCTGAACTGGTGGGTGGGTGGAATGAAAAGACGCTGGAAGAGGGCCGGCAGATTTACGCCACGCTGTGCGTCGTCTGCCACGGCACGAAGGAGCAGCCCGGCTCGTTGCCCACGGCGCTGAGATTTGCCGAAGGCGCGTTCAAAAATGGGTCGGATCCGTACTCGATGTTCACGACGCTGACCAAGGGCTTCGGCCAGATGGTGCCGCAGCCGCAATACACGACGGCGCAGAAATATGCCGTGATCCAATACATCCGCGAGACGTTCCTGCGTCCGCACAATCGTGGGCAGTTCGCGGAAGTTACGCCGGCTTACCTGGCCTCGCTGCCGAAGGGACTGGTGCGCGCGGAGGCCGAAAAGGAAGACCGCTCGCTGCCGCAATACCGGCGCATGGATTTCGGGCCCGTGCTGTTTTGGACCTATGAGGTGGCCCCCGGAAACATCGCTCAGAAAGGCATTGCGATCCGACTGGATGGCGGCCCCGGCGGCGTGAGCAAGGGCCGCGCGTGGATGGTCTACGACCACGACACGATGCGCGTGGCCACGGCCACGACGGGCGATTTCGTCGATTGGAAGGGGATTGCTTTTGACGGCAGCCACGGCACTCATACGAGCCTGGCCGGGGAACGGCATTTTGTGAACCCTGTGGGTCCCGGCTGGGCCTCGCCGGAGGGCAAGTGGGACGATCGCCGACTGCTGGGCCGGGACAATCTGCCCTACGGTCCGCTGCCTCGCGAATGGGCGCACTACGAAGGCCTGTATCTCCACGGCGCCCAAGCCGTCATTGCCGCGACCGTCGGCGGCACGCGCGTCCTCGAATCTCCCGGCTGGCTGGACTACGGTTCCACGCCGGTCTTCACGCGCACGCTGAATATCGCGGCGCCCCGTGGGTCGCTGCAATTGCGGGTCGCGCCGGAGACGGTGAATGTCGTGCTCGCGGGCGACGGGATCTTGCGCAAGGACGGCGGCTTTTGGATCGCGGAGTTTCGCGGCGCATCGAAGACGCGGCTCTTCATCTCGCGGGCCGATCCGGCTTCGCTGGCCGCGCTGGCGAAGACTTTCACCGGTGCACTCGACTTGGAGCCGCTGACGCACGGCGGGCCGCCACGCTGGCCGCAGGAGGTGGTCACCACTTCGGAGGCCGGCAATCAAGGAGGGCCCTTCATCGCCGACACGTTCCCGCTGCCGGTGGAGAATCCGTGGCAGAGCTGGATGCGCCCGGGCGGCTTCGACTTCACCCCGGATGGCAAGGGCGCGATCCTGGCCACGTGGAACGGCGACGTGTGGCGCGTGGATGGTCTCATGGCTGCCGCGCCTGCGCCGTTGAAGTGGCGCCGCATCGCGAGCGGACTTTTCCAGCCGCTCGGCGTGAAGTTCCGCGATAACGACGTGTTCATCACCTGCCGCGACCAGATCGTGCGGCTGCGCGATCTCAACGGCGACGGCGAGGCGGACTTCATCGAGAACTTCAACAACGATCATCAGGTCACCGAGCATTTCCATGAATTTGCCATGGGCTTGCAGACGGATGCGGCGGGGAATTTCTATTACGCCAAGTGCGGGCGGCACGCGCTGCCGGCAGTGGTGCCTCAACACGGCACGCTCCTGCGCGTGAGCGCGGACGGCACCCGCACCGACATCCTGGCGACGGGCTTCCGGGCTGCGAACGGGGTGTGCCTCAATGACGACGGCACCTTCTTCGTCACGGACCAGGAAGGTTTCTGGACACCCAAGAACCGCATCAACCGCGTGAAGGTGGGCGGCTTTTACGGCAACATGTTTGGCTACACGGATGTGACCGACCCCTCGGATGCCGCGATGGAGCCGGCGATGGTCTGGATCACGAACGACAAGGACCGCAGCCCCGCGGAACTCGTCTGGGTGCCGAAGACGGCGTGGGGTGGACTGGGCGGTTCGCTGCTCAATATCAGCTACGGCACAGGCCGCGCGTTCATCGTGCCGCACGAGGAAATCGGAAACGACTGGCAGGGCGCGGTCTGTGAATTGCCGATGCCCGCTTTCGCCACCGGCATCATGCGCGGGCGCTTCGCCCCGGATGGCGCGCTTTATACCTGTGGCATGTTTGCCTGGGCGGGGAACGCCACGGCGCCCGGCGGGTTTTATCGCATCCGCCGCACGGACATCCCGGCATATGTCCCGCTCGGGATCCATGCGGGGAAGGGGGCGCTGACCGTGAGATTTAGCGATCCGCTCGACCCGGTCAGCGTGAAGGGCGACGCCTTCGCGTACAAGATTTGGTACCTCAAGCGCAGTGCCAATTATGGCTCGAAGCACTACGACGAGCACGCCGTCGATATCACCGCCGCGAAGCTCAGCGCCGACGGGCGCGCGGTGACGCTGGAGATTCCGACGCTCGCTCCGACGCAATGCTATGAACTCAAAGTGTCCCTCCGCGGCGCGGACGGTGCGACGGTCGAGCGGTCGCTGCACGGGACCATTCTCCAGCTCTCGAAATAAGGAAACGCATCGTTCTTCCGGTCCTCCCATAGCCGCCATGAAACCTCCCTTCACTTTTGCTACGATCCTCTCGCTCGCGGCCCTGCTGTACCCTTTCGTATCCGGGGCGCAGGACAAGGCGACGGCCTATCCTGGCTGGCAACATTCCGGAGCAATGACGATTCTCACCACGCCGGACGGTGCGAATCTGCCCACACCCGCCGCCGTGGATGATTTCCCCCTGCTGGTGCGGTTGGACAAAGATTGGTTCGATTTTCGGCAAGCCAGGGCGAGCGGAGAAGATATCCGCATTTCCGGCGGCAAGAGCGAACCGCTCGCGTATGAAATCGAGGAATGGAATCCGGCGAATGGGAAGGCCAGCATCTGGGTGCGCATCCCTCACATTCAGGGGAATGCGCGGCAGACGATCTGGGTGCACTGGGGAAAAACCGATGCGGCGAGCGAATCGAACGCCCGTGCTGTGTTCAATGAATCGAACGGATACCTGAGCGTATGGCATCTCGGCGACGAGGTGCGTGACTCGGTCGGGACGCTGGACTCCATAGACGCCGGCACGACGGTGACGGCCGGAATGATCGGGAAGGCCCGGCATTTCGCGGGGAAGCAGGGGATCTTCTGCGGTGACAAGATCGCCGGGTATCCCTCCGCGGACGCGCCGCACAGCACGGAGGCCTGGTTCCGCGCGGAGCGGCCGAACGCCACGATCATCGGCTGGGGCAATGAAGGGGGCGGCCGCGGGTCCAAGATCCGCATGCAGTTTCGCAGCCCGGCTCATCTGCACATCGATAGCGATTTTTCGGACGTGAACGGGGAGCGCCCGCTGGACATGGGCCAGTGGATTCACGTCGTGCATACCTACGGCGGCGGCGAGGGACGGATCTACATCAACGGGCAATTGGACGCGGCGAGCAAACCCCGGCTCGATATCAAGAGCCCGGCGCGGCTGTGGATCGGTGGCTGGTATAACAACTACGACTTCGTGGGGGACATCGACGAAGTGCGCGTGTCCCGCGTGATGCGCTCGGCGGACTGGGTGCGGCTGGAGTACGAGAACCAAAAGCCGATGCAGACGCTGGTCGGCCCCATCGTGCAGCCGGGCTCGACGTTCACGGTATCTCCCGCGCAATTGACCGTCCTCGAAGGAAAGAGCGCCACGTTCACCGCGCAGGCGGGCGGCGCGCAAAAGGTGATCTGGTCGCTGATTCGTGGCGTCCAGGAGACGGTTGTGGCCGTGGATCGATTCGCCTACACCTTCGAAGCGGGACGCGTCACGGGGGACACCACGATGACGCTGCGCTGCAAGGGGATCTACGCCGGCGAGGTGAAGACGAAGGACATTCCGATCACAATCAAAGAGGACATTGCGGACCCGATCTTCACGCTGAAGTTTCCACCGGCCTGGGATGGGCGCACCCCGATCGAGATCGTGCCGGAAATGACGAATTTGGAAGCGTTGCGGGCGAAAGGAGCGGCGGATTTGAGAATCGATTGGGTCGTCCTGCCCATGGCCGTGACGAAAGAAATTGTCCCGGGGAAGCTCATGCTCCATCGCGCTCAAAACAGCGGGACGATGACGGTTCAGGCGTATGTGAGCAACGGCGGCGAGCGCGTCATGGGAATGGCGACCATTAGGGTGACCGAGCCGAAGCACGACGCTTGGATCGCGCGCACTCCAGCAAAGGACGAGAAGCCGGAGGAAGGAGAATTCTACCCGCGCAACGACCACAACGAGGGTACCCTCATTTACAACGGCGCGCTGACCGAGCCCGCGGAGGAGGTCTTCCTAAAGGTCTATGCGGATGACCGGCCCTACAAGACCGAAACGGCCAAGCCCGGCGCGGACAAGTCCTACGGCTTTGCGATGGCGCTCAAGCCGGGCCTGGTTCGCTATCGCGTGGAATTTGGCACGCGGAGCGGGGGCGTCGAGACGGTGCGGCACTCGGTGGGGAATCTCGTCTGCGGCGACGCCTACTTGATTGACGGGCAGTCGAACGCCGAGGCAACGGCGTTTGGCAAGGAGGACTACCTTTTCACCAGCGACTGGATTCGCACTTTCGGCAGCATGGAGAGTGGGGCGCAAGGGGCGCGCTCGAGGGTCTGGGGCAGCGCGCAGGCGCGGGGCAGGGGAGGGGTGTTGCAAGTGGGTTACTGGGGCCTTGAACTCGCGCGGCGACTCGCCGACAGCCAGAAGATACCCATCTGCATCCTCAATGGCGCCGTTGGCGGCACGCGCATCGACCAGCATCAGTGTAATCCCGCGGATCGCGAAGACGTGTCCACGATCTACGGGCGATTGCTCTGGCGCGTGCATGAGGCGCGGCTCACGCACGGCATCCGCGGGGTGCTCTGGCACCAGGGCGAAAACGACCAGGGCGCGGATGGCCCGACGGGCGGCTTCGGCTGGGAGAACTATCGCCGGTTGTTCCTCGAGATGGCGGCGGCCTGGAAGCAGGACTATCCAAACATCCAGCACTACTTCCTCTTCCAGATCTGGCCGAAGTCCTGCGCCATGGGCATCAACGGCTCCGACAATCGCCTGCGCGAGGTCCAGCGTACTCTGCCGAACGCGTTTTCGAACATGAGCATCATGTCCACCCTCGGGATTGAACCTCCCGGCGGCTGCCATTACCCACCCGAAGGCTACGCGGAAATCGCCCGCCTCATCTGCCCGCTCGTGGAACGCGATATCTATGGGAAAGAGTTCCCCGCCTCCATCACCCCGCCCGATCTCCGGAGTGTGCACTACGTCAAGGGCTCACAGGATACGATTGTGATGGAGTTCGACCAGCCCGTGCAATGGAACGACACCCTGGCCGGCCAATTCTATCTCGATGGCGAGAAGGGCCATGTTGCCTCAGGGAGGGTCGCGGGGAACGTCGTGACCCTCAAACTCACGGCGCCAAGCAATGCGAAGACGATCACCTATCTCGACAGCAAGGAATGGAGCCAGAAGACGCTATTGCGCGGGACCAATGGCATCGCGGCACTGACGTTTTGCGAGGTGCCGATCGGCCTTCAGTAAACGAATCGCTGACGTGTCGCTCGTGAAAGGGTGCAACGCACTACGCCGAAGGCGTTTAATAAGTCAGCCCAGGGTTGCCGAGCCTGCGAGGCTACCCTGGGTCTCAGGCGCGTAGCGCTTAACCTTGAAAAGGTTTCACGCCGTGTGCGTAAGGCCGCGACAGTGATTTGGTGCAAGGGCCGACAGTCCGATCGGAGGAGTCTTCGGGAACATGCATGATAATCGCCTCCCATCCTGAAGGGATTGAATGACTCTGGCGGTGGTTGCTGATGCTGCACAGATCCGGTTCAACCCTTGGCAGGGTTGGAAAGTCCGATTTCACCCAAGTTTGTTATGGCAGTCTTCCGATTGGGACGCCCACCCCTACTCAGAATCATTGGCGTGACTATACGCACACGGCGTCCAACCCTTGGCAGGGTTGAGCGCTACGCGCTGGAAGACCCAGGGTAGCCTCGCAAGCTCGGCAACCCTGGGCTGACTTATCGAACGCCTTCGGCGTAGTCCCTCGCGAGAGTCGTAATAGTTCAGAACACGCTCTAACTAAGATCGGCGCCCATAGGCGCGCTCCACGCGACTGATCCGTAATTGGTAATCCGCATACCAGGTGCTCTTGCCAGCTTCCTGTGCGGCCTGGTGTTCGGTCTCGCGCTTCCACGCGGAGATGGCTTCCAGCGTGGTCCAATAGGAAACGGTGATGCCGAAACCATCGGCGCCGCGCACGGTTTCGATGCCGAGAAAGCCAGGTTGCTGCGCCGCCAGTTCGGTCATGCGGTCGGCGACATTCGCGTAGCCGCGATCGCCCTCGGTGCGCTGAGAACTGAAGATGACCGCATAATATGGAGGCTCTGGCGTGATAACAATAGAACTCATGGTTTTAGATGGTCGCCGCAGAAGCTCCGCACCGCCGCTGCCCACGGAAGTGCGTGCTCGCTCAAAATACACCAGCCACCGCCAGCACCTCAACCACCACCTCGGAGGTCCTTCACTGCACTAATGATTACGACCGTTCGTCTTCGGGTCCTCACGATGACAAGTTGGCGAGACGGCGCTGGCGCTCAGTGCGCGTCGCCTTCTACGAGTCAGAAGAACTATCGTCCTTTTTTCAGCGCTTTCTCATACAGCCACGAAAGCGCCGCCTCGTATTCGCGCACCTCAAATTCCTCCAGCGGCGAGTTGTGCCCCGCTTCGGCCAGGACCACTGTGCGTTTCTCCCCGCGATAGGCATCGATGACCATGCGCTGGCAGGGCGGCGTGACCAGGGTATCCTTCGCGGTGATCAGAAAAACGGCGGGTACGGAGGCCGCCTTCGCGTTCTTCACGCTATCGAGGTCGGACGGAATTTGCACGGCGACTGGCGCGGCGATCAGCCATAGGTTCCACCAACCATGGCGCATGGCCGTCTGCTGGAGTGGGGTGGGGGAGCGGGCGATAAGGCCGCTCACTCCCGGTTGTGCCGCGAGGTGGAGCGCAGCCGTGGATCCGATGCTGGTGCCGGAAACGATGATTGGCTTCCCGTGGGCGATCTTGCGCAGGTGATCCAGCGCGGCGGTGGCGACGGCGGCGATCCGGTTGAGCCGCGCCGGTCCGGTCGTCCCGCCGTAGCCCGGGTGGTTCACGCCCCAGACTTCGACGGCCTGATCTCCCCACAGCGCCGCTTCATGCGCGGGCCAGCGGTCGGCGCGATCGGCGTTGCCGTAGAAAGTCAGCACGTAAACTTTGGCGCCGTCTCGCTGCGCAGCCGGGGTCTTCGCCTTCCAGATTTCCACTACGCCATCCTCGAACGGAATCTTCTCGGACACGGCCCCCGCGGTTTCGATAGGGTGCGTACTCGGATGCAAGAGGAGCCGGTCGGCCGATACGCAACCCGCCAGGAAATGGCAAAGCGTGAGCAGCGCGGCCTTGAATGAGAATTGAAAGATTTGGCGACCGGCAGGCGTTGTATTCACAGCAGCGCCAAACACTGTCGCAAACATCCCGTTTACTGCCCACTCATTACTGAATACTGATTACTCCCCTCCGATGCGCTTCTCTCTGCCAGTGCTACTCTGCGCCCTCAGCCTGATCATCACCGCACGCGCGACCGCCTGCTGTGCCGTGGCCGCCCACGGCGTGCCGGTGGTGAATGCCGACCAGACGGTGATCATGCTCTGGGATAAGGATCAGCAGACGGAGCACTTTATTCGCAAGGCGAGTTTTCGCGCCGAGGGGGACTCGCTCGGTTTCCTGGTGCCGACGCCCACCCGGCCGCAACTCGAAGAATCGGGCAACGCGGCGTTTCCGTATCTCGCCCAGATTACCGCGCCGAAGGTATCGGAGGGCGTGGGATTGCCTATCGGTTGCTCGGCGACTCCGCAGACTGGCCTCACGCGGCGCGTGCAGGTCATCGAGGAGAAGGATGTGGCCGGGTATCATGCCGTGGTCCTCGCCGCGGATTCGGGGAAGGCGCTCGTGGAATGGCTCCGGGATCACGACTACGCCTACACGCCGGAGGCGGCGGCCTGGGCGCAGCCCTATCTCGAAGGGCATTGGTACATGACGGCGATGAAGGTCGCCAAGGAAGGCGTTGGCGGCGCCAAGGCGGGAGTGGCCGCCTCCGCCTTGCGCATCACGTTTCACACCGATCACCCTCTCTTCCCGTACCGCGAGCCGGACTCACGCGAGAATGCCGCGAAATTGGGCGTCACGGATCGGCTCTTGCGCATCTATTTCGTCGGCGAGTCGCGGTACGAAGGGCGATTTCCTTCGGGGCAGAGTTGGGAGGGGAGGGCGCGCTGGAGTCAGCCGCTCGCGACCGAACAGCGCGCTCAACTGCTGCGGCATCTCGGATTGCCGGAGTCCACGGGACCGGCGCGGTATTGGCTCACGGAATTCGACGATCATTGGCCGTATGGCAAGCCCCCGGGGGATGTGTATTTCGCACCCTCGGCGAGCCAGCGGAAGTTGGCCGCTGATGTGCCCGTCACGTTCGACCTGAACTTGATGCTCGCGGTCGGCCTGGTCCTGGCACGTCCGCTCTTTCGCCGTGGTTACGG
>Ga0070658_10002525_pt1 | contig 15273 bp, 9 predicted proteins | sample KBSC13metaG_FD_64664 | JGI IMG/M metagenome (GOLD analysis project Ga0070658, IMG submission 64664) | Corn rhizosphere microbial communities from Kellogg Biological Station, Michigan, USA - KBS C1-3 metaG | ecosystem: Host-associated > Plants > Roots > Rhizosphere > Soil ...
ATGCGCGCCGCGCGATCGACGATCGCGGTAGGATGCACCGGCATTTAAGCCGGGGTCTCCTCAACTTTGTCTTCAAGCTTGCACATGACTTCGGCTTCGGCCACGAGGACTCCATCGACCGTGACGTGGCCAGCCATCTTGGCGACCGTGCCTTTGCGGCGGATCACCTTCATTTCGATGCGAAGCTGGTCTCCCGGTACCACCGGCTTGCGGAATCGCGCGGCGTCGACGGATACGAGGAAGACGAGCTTCTTGTCGCGGTCCGGAATGGTGCTCAGCACCTGAACGCCTGCGGTCTGCGCCATGGCCTCGACAATCAGGACGCCGGGCATCACGGGAATGTCCGGAAAATGCCCCTGAAAGAATGGTTCGTTGACCGTCACGTTCTTGATGCCCACGACGTGTTCGTCATCCATTTCGATAATGCGATCCACCAGCAGGAAGGGATAACGATGCGGCAGAATCTGCCGGATCTGATTGACGTCCATGATAGCCATCGGTTTGAAGGGAAAAGCTCAGTATAGCGGCTAAGCGCCGTTGATTGTCATAAAAAAGTACTTTACACTAACAAGTCCGTATGGTATTCTCAAACCGATGAAGATACTCGCCCTGTGGATCGCGTCGCTCAGCGTGCTGTTTGCCCAGGACGTTGCGGGGACCTGGCAAGGAACCGCGACAGCGAATGGACGGGATATCCGCATGGTGATCAAAATCGCGCGCGACAACGGAAGTTTGAGCGCCACGCTCTACAACATCGATGGCCCAAACCCTCGCCCGACTCCGGCGACTTCCGCCGCGCTCGAAGGCTCCACCCTGAAGATCACATTCGTGCCCGGACGTCTCGGCTACGAAGGCAAAGAAAGCAGTGATGGAAATTCGATCGCCGGCGCCCTGATGCAGGGGCCGAACTCGCTGCCATTGAACCTTGCCCGCGCCACCGCAGCCACCGCCTGGGCGATCCCCGACGCGCCGCCTCCGCCGGCGGCCATGGCGGAAAACGCGCGCCTCGTCTATGAGGTGGCAACCATCAAGCCGGCTCCGCCTGACGCTCAAAACCAGCCGTACCGGGTGCGTCCGGGGCAGGTGGAGATCCTGAATCGGACATTGGTCAATCTGATCCAGGAGGCGTACAACCTGCATTCGTCTCAGATCGTCGGCGCGAAGGGCTGGATTGATTCGGAGCGATACGATATCAACGGCAAACCGGCGGCCGCCGGAAACCCGAATCTGGAGCAGTTGCGGCAAATGCTTCGGAATCTTCTGGCCGACCGCTTCCAGCTAAAGTTCCACATGGAGGAGAAGGAACTCCCCGTGTATGCCATTACGATCGGTAAAACCGGACAGCACAAATTGACGGCGAGTCCCGTTCAGCGGCCTTTGGGCGGTGGAGACTTCCGGGGTCCCGGCGCTTATGCAGGGCGAAGCGCGACAATCGCGAACCTGGCCGAGGCGCTTCAGAGCGTTGTTCTGGACCGTCCCGTAGTCGATCAGACTGGGCTTACCGGACGATTCGATTTCCTTCTCCGATGGAAACCGGACGAGTTCCAGTATGGTGGCCGCGGAGGCAGTCTGCCCAAACCGCCGGACGCCGATTCCCTCCCCGATCTCTTCACGGCTTTTCAGGAGCAGTTGGGACTGAAGATCGAAGCGACGAAGGCGAAGGCTCAGGTGTTCGTGATCGACAGCGCGCAGAAGCCTTCGGCGAACTAGCCGCTAAGCTACGTGGGCGATTTCCATCTCGCCGTCGCTGTCTTGTACCGGCTCCGGCCGGTAGACTATCCGCATGAGCGGCGATGTCATGAACGTCGTCACGAGCGCCATCAGCACCATCATGGAAAACACAGTCTGGGAGATCACGCCGATATCCAGGCCGATATTCAGAGCGATCAGTTCCATCAGGCCGCGAGTGTTCATGAGAACTCCGAGCGACGTGGCGTCGCGCCAGGAAACTCCGGAGAGTCTCGCCGCAAACATCGAACCGCCGAATTTGCCGAGAATCGCGACCGCGATGATCAGCGCGGTGTAGCCCAGATATTGTCCCTGCACGCCGGCGAGGCTTGTCCTCAGACCGCTGAACGCGAAGAACAGCGGTAGCAGGGCCGTCACGGTGAGAGCTTCGAACTTGTTCAGGACAGCGCGGGTAAACGCTACGCTCTTCGGCATGAGCGCCCCCAAAAAGAAGGCGCCGAACAGCGAGTGGATGCCCAGCTTTTCCGTCGTCAGCGCGCAGATCATGATCAGCGTGACCATGAAAGCCAGCGCATTTTCCGTGAGTCGCCCGTGCTTCTTCAGTGAACTCTCAAACCAGGGCAGGATGCGGCGAACACCGAGCATCATCACAGCGACGAAAGCCAGCACGCCGATGATGGTCGTCCAAATCGACGCGGAGGAACTTTCCGTTCGGACCAGAATGATGATGTAAGCGAGGATGCACCAGCCGGTCACGTCATCGACGGCCGCGCAGGAGATGGAGAGCGTCCCCATCCGTGTTCCCAGAAGCCTGCTTTCCGTCAAAATGCGGGCGAGCACAGGAAACGCCGTGATGCTCATCGCCGATCCCATAAACAACGCGAAGCTCACGAAGCTGATGCCCTGATGGGAGAGCTTTGGATACAGCACCAGCGCCAGGGCGCTTCCCAGGCAGAATGGCGTCACGATACTCGCGTGACTGGTGACGACTGCCGCATGCCCGTTTTTCTTCAGTTCCTGAGGATTGAGCTCAATGCCGACCAGAAACATGAAGACGACGAGGCCGAACTGGCTCAAGGCGTTCAGGTACCCCATGCTGGCCGCAGGGAAGACGAACTTCGAAACCCCGGGCGCGAGCCACCCGAGCAGCGAGGGCCCCAGCATGATGCCCGCGACCATTTCGCCGACCACCTGCGGCTGGCCGATCTTCTTAAACAGAATTCCCACGACTCGCGAAAAACCGACCACCACACCCACCTGAAGGACCAGAAGAAACAAATTCATCGGCATCGGCGGCGCGGGCGTTACTGCCTTCTGCTGCAGAGCGGTCCATGGCGGCGCTGTCAGGGTGTTTCCGGTTTTCAGGACATACAGGAGAAGAATCAGAGGCAGCCCGACGAGCAGAATATAGGCGCGGATCGCTTTGTGCCGGAGCATCTCTCCCACGATAAGGCGGGACGCAGGTCAAAATCGACCTGTATCGTAGGGCAGCACGCTGCCCTTTAGTGTGGGGAAAACGCTTTTTCGCTCAGGCGGACTAACTCCGCCAGCGATTCGGCGCCGACCTTCCGCATCACGTTGGCGCGATGAACCTTAATGGTCCGCTCCGCGGCCCCAAGTTCCGCCGCGATCTCCTTGTTCAGCTTGCCCGCAATCACGCCGTTCATGACTTCGCGCTCGCGCGGCGTCAACGAATCGAAACGTCCGCGAAGCTCGGCTACCCGCGCCTGCTCGTTCCGCGCCGCCCGGTCGCGTTCGATGGCTTTATGGATCGCGTCAAGCAGCACCTGCCCGCGGAACGGCTTGACAAGAAATTCCAGGGCGCCGGCTTTCATCGCTTCCACAGACATCGGAATGTCCCCGTGGCCGGTGATGAAGATGATCGGGATCGAAATCCCGCGCAGCCCCAGTTCGCGCTGGAGTTCGATCCCGCTCATGCGTGGCAGCCGTACATCCAGCACCAGGCAGGAAGGTACATTTGGCGCCCCGTGCTCCAGGAACTTGAGCGCGGAATCGAATGACTGAACCCGAAGTCCGACCGAATGCAGCAGGTTTTCGACAGACGCGCGCGCCGCCGCATCGTCATCCACGACAAAGACAATCGGTTCCATTATGCACTCAGTGGCAATTCGATCTGAAATATTGCGCCTCGTCCGGAGTTGGCGGCGGAGAGCCGGCCGCCGTGCGCTTCCACGATCGTGCGGCTAATGGATAGCCCGATGCCCAGACCCTCTTTTTTAGTCGTGTAGAACGCCGTGAACAACTGCTCGGGATCGCCCGCCGGAATCCCGGGACCGGAGTCCTCCACAGCGACCACCGCGGTACGCGCATCTGAACGGCGTGTCCGGATGCACAGTTGACGTGTGCCATTACCCGCCGCCCGCATAGCCTCAATCGCATTCATGGATAGATTGAAAATCACCTGCTGCAACTGCACGGGATCGCCAGTGACGGGCGGAAGCGCCTTGGCTAGTTCCGTGCGGAGTTCCACCTGGCTATCAGCGATTTCGCGGTCCAGAAGCGATGCCACATCGGTGATCAGGCGATTCAGATCCACAGGAGCCTTTTGCGAATCCGACTTTGCCGAGAGCGCGCGAATCCGCCGCACAATCTCACCGGCGCGTGTGCCTTCGTCGATCATCCGGCCAACCGTTTTCCGCACTTCGTCCAGGTTCGGCGGATCGGCATCCAGCCATCGGAGACAAGCGTCGCCGTTCAGCACGACGGCCATGAGCGGCTGGTTGACCTCATGAGCCACAGAGACGCCCATTTCGCCAATCGTCATGGCGCGCGAAACGCGAGCGAGTTCAGCCTGTCTTTCCTGAACTTTCGATTGCAATTCGTCCCTCGCCTGAATCAGCGAGGTTTCAGCGATCCTTCGCTTCTTCACGAACCAGCAGGTGAGCGATGCGGGCAGGACGAAATCCAGCAGATAGAGCAGGTCCGGCTTGTGGAGTGTGAGGCTTCCGATGGGCGGTACAAAGTAATAGTCGAGAGCGAGCGTTCCGAATGCAACCACGAGCGCGCCTGGCAGGCCGCCGCCGTACCATGTGGTGATTGAAATCGCCGCAAAAAACAGTGGCGTGGGAAAGATTGGGTTACGCAGCGAGTGCGTCAGCAGCAGCGCGCTCGCGGAGCAAAGCACCGCGAGTCCATAACCCCGAAGTTTCTGCCGCTGCATGAGTTCGATTATTGCAGGATTGGCAGGGAAAGATAGTCTTTTGAAACGAACAGACTGCCTTGCGTGATGCCGCCGGGGGCAACGGTTTTCACATCGCGCTGCAGTTCCGCGAATGTTGCTGCGCCCGCAAGGGCATCCTGAAATGCGCGCGTCACGAGTTCGACTTCGGCGCCCGTTTCATGCGCGAATTCCAGACGGAAATGGCGGATGCCGGCGTCGAGCCAGCCCTTCATGTGCTGGCTGGCCTCCTGAGCTTCCGCGCCGAAGACGGTGTTGCGGCAGCCGACATCGGCCAGCACCGGATGCGAGCGCCCCGAGTCGTCGCGCAGTTCCACGCGATGCTTCTCGCATGGCCGGCCGCAGTCCTTGTAGCTCGTGCCGGTCGAAAGAAAGCGGCAGAAGACGCAGTGCTCGGTGTGGAACACCGGCAGATGCTGGTACGCGATGACTTCGAAGCGCTCCGCGCCGCAGGTGCGCGCGAGATCGGTGATCTGTGCGGCGTTCAGATCGTGCGTCGGCGTCAGGCGCGAAATACCGCGGCGGAAATACTCCGCTGCGGCGATCGAATTCGCAGCGTTCAGGCTGAAATCGCCGATCTTCTCGCAATCTTCGAGCGAATGCAGTATCCCGCTGGCGCGGACGACGATCGGGCAATCGAAACTGCGGAGGAAATTCACAATGCGCGCTTCACCCGGCTTCAGAACGCGCGGGCTGGCAACACGGACAGGAATTCCGGATGAATGAACCCGTTCCACCGACGGGCGCAAGCCGTACAGATCCAGGTAATCGAGCGTGATGCTGGAAGGCGCTCGATGAAGCGCGGCGTCCAGTTGCTCTGGTGTACGGACCAGCAAGTGCAAATGCCGGCGGTCATCCTTCGTCTCGCGCCGCGCTTCCTGAAGGAATCGTTCGAGTACGTCCGACGGAGGACGCACGTTCGCTGAACCAGATGCGGCCTGCGCGGCCTGCAACTGCTCGACCGCCTGCCGTCTGATCCAATTCAGAACCGATGAGGGAACAAACGGCGCGCCTTCGGAATCAAGCGTCACCTCGCCCAACTCGTACGGCGTGTTTCCGAGCCGCGAAAATTGTTCCCGTACGGCTTCGGACGTGAGCCCCTGATTACGCGCCGCCGCGAGCGGAGAATCCGATGTCACAGTTGCGCTTACCGCACCACATGTCCAGACCGCTTCGAGCGGAGAACCCCCGCGTGCCGAAACCTTGACATCCACACGCTGTTTCCGCACAGGCAGTGACGCGTCGGTATAAGGCTTCGCGAAAGCATGCAGCGACGGATCATCGGTACGCCAGAGAATATCGCCGGCGCGGACCCGGTCGAACCGAATCGCGCCATTCGCGAACGCGATCTCCAGATTCTTCCCGCGCGGCGAAACCGAATACAGCCGGCCGCCCTCCTCAGGTTCACCAGGACTGCGCCAGTCCGCCGCATCGAACACGACGCCATCGCCCGGCTTCAGCGCCGAAGGAATCCGCTCCGGAGCGATCACCACGCTCTCCGGCAGCACCGAAACGACCTTCCCCACGCATACGCCCCGGTGCCGCGGAGCCCGTCCGCGAACCACCGTCTGATGATTCGTCCCCGAAGCGAACCACGGACCCAGCCCGCGCGAATAGACCTGCTCAAGCCGACCCATCTCTGCCGCGAGTTCGGCGCGATTTGCCTCCACGCCGGCCCACGCCCGATCCACCGCATCCCGATAGGCTTTCGTCGTCAGGGCAACGTAATCCGCATCTTTATATCGCCCTTCAATCTTGAGCGACCCCACGCCCGCCGCGACAATCTCCGGCACATTCGCAACTGTGCAGAGATCGCCGGGCGAAAGCAGGTAGCGGGCGTCGCCCAACGGCTCCTGCGCGCCATCCACCATCAGGTCATACGAAAGCCGGCAAGCCTGCGCGCATTGTCCTCGGTTCGCGCTGCGCCCGCCCCATGCCTCTGACGAAAAGCACTGCCCTGAATAAGCGACACATAAAGCTCCGTGAACAAAGATCTCCAGATCGCATCCGGTCTGCTCGAAAATCATCCGCACTTCGCTGAGCGAAAGCTCGCGCGCGAGCGTGACGCGATGCACGCCCAGATCCTGCGCAAAGCGGACGCCCGCCGAATCCGTAATGCTCATCTGAGTGCTGGCGTGGAGTTCGAGATCCGGCGCAATCTCGCGGGCGAGTTTCAGAATTCCCACGTCCTGAACAATCAGGGCATCAACCCCGGCCTCGGCCACCGCCGCGATCGTTTTGGCGGCTTCCGCGAGCTCATGCTCGAAGACGAGTGTGTTGAAGGTCAGGTAGCCGCGAACGCCCCGTCCATGCAGCAGCCGGATGGCTTCCGGCAATTCCGGCAGGGTAAAACCGACCTTAGCGCGCGCGGAAAAGTGCCGTAGCCCGAAGTAGACAGCATCCGCGCCTGCCTCAACCGCGGCCCGGAGTTGCGGCCAATGGCCCGCGGGACTCATGACTTCCGGCTTACGTTTGCCCGCTAAAGAATTGGAACTACAAGCCATTGAACCGCCGTCTAACCTCCATGGTGGCACGGACCTGACCGGCGCCGTGGCTCCCTGGATATACCAAAGATAGGAGACATAGTCACGTTGTCGGCGTGCTATCGTCAATTCATTGTGAAACTCGCGAGACTCACTGCTCTCGCGGCCCTGTCGGTGGCCGCGTTCGGTGCCGGGGATAGTATTGTCCTCGACACCATGGGTCAGGAATTGCAGCGCAATTTCGACGCTCTCAAAAAGACCGATTCCCCGCCCTATTTCATGGCGTACGAAATCACGGACCTGAACACCCGGGTCGTGGGAGCGACGCTCGGCGTTCTGGACTCCACCCAAAATACGCATAACCGTTATCTCGACGTTACTGTGCGCGTCGGCAGCCCGGAGATGGACAATTACCGCCGCTCTCGCGGTGAGAATGTGCAGTTCACGTCAGCCGCGCCGGTCACGATTGAGGATGTACCGGGCGCGCTCAAGCAGCGCATGTGGCTCGAAACCGATCGCGTTTATCGCGCCGCCGCCGACCGGCTGGTGCGTATCAAAACCGGCCAGCAGGTGAAGGCCGCCGATCGCGATCAGTCCAACGATTTCTCGAGCGAAGAAAGCTACGTCCACACCGAGGAGCTGAAGCAGCCGGTTTGGGACGAAACCAAATGGGAACAGGAAGCCCGCGACTGGTCTCGCGGTTTCCGCGCCTACCCTGACCTGCTGTCTTCGTCCGTCTCGGTTTCGATTCAGCAGGACAATCGCTACTTCGTCAACACGGAAGGTACGAAGATCGATCAGGGCCGCGGCTATGCGCGCATCATCATCTCGGCGAGCGCAAAAGCGAAAGATGGCATGGATGTCGCGGATTTCGATTCCTTTGAAGCATTCGACATGAGCGGACTGCCCAACGAGGCGCGAGTTCATGAAGCTATTAAGAAGGTGGGGACCCACGTCGAGGATCTGCTGAAGGCGCCTGTCGCGGAACCGTTCGTCGGCCCCGCGATCCTTTCGGGCCGCGCCGCCGGCGTCTTTTTCCACGAGATCTTCGGCCACCGCATTGAAGGCCACCGCCAGAAGGACGAGAGCGAAGGCCAGACGTTCACGGAGAAAGTCGGCCAGAAGATTCTGCCGGATTTCCTCACCGTCACATTCGATCCCACCAAAAAAAATATTGCCGGTGTGGACCTGAATGGCTGGTATGAATACGACGACGAAGGCGTGAAAGCGCGACCGGTGGTATCGGTTGAGAACGGCGTGCTGAAGAACTTCCTGATGTCCCGTTCACCGATTCAGGGTTTCGATCATTCGAATGGCCACGGGCGCCGTCAGCCCGGCCGCGAAGTGGTTTCGCGTCAGAGCAATCTCATCGTGTCGAGCTCCAAAGCAGTTTCCGATGCGGAACTGCGCAAGATGCTGATTGACGAGATCAAGCGGCAGGGCAAGCCTTACGGCATTTTCTTCGACAACATTACGAACGGTTTCACTACCACGCAGCGCGGCGGGCTCCAGGCTTTCTCCGTGGTGCCCGTCATCGTTTATAAGGTCTTCCCCGATGGCCGTCCCGACGAGTTGATCCGGGGCGCCGATATCGTCGGCACCCCACTCGCCAGCTTTGCCAAGATTCTCGCGACAGGCAATAAGGACGAAGTGTTCAACGGATTCTGCGGGGCCGAATCCGGCAGCGTCCCGGTATCTGCTGTTTCGCCATCCATTCTGATTTCGGAAATCGAAGTAGAGAAGAAACAGCAGGGGCAGGATCTGCTTCCGCTGCTGCCTTCTCCGCTCTCCTCCGCCGCCGCGCCGGGCTCCGGCACGGGAGCGAATCGATGAGCCGCGGATTTGTGGGTATCGTTGCCGGCGCGCTCTGCGCCGGAGCGCTCGCGTGGGGCGCGCAGGATGCCGTTCAGGACCCGATCTTCGAGGCGATGAAGTCCGAGCTCAGCCGCTCGATGACGCTCTCATTGAAGCAACTGGAAAAGCCGTACTACGTCAGCTACACGATCGAAACCGGCCATCAGTGGGGCGCCACCGCCGTCCAGGGCGGCCTGCTCGGAACATCCTCGCAGCCGTTCCGCTATCCTCAACTACAGCTCCGCGTGGGCGATTACAAATTCGATCAGACGAATTTCGTGGGCGGCGGCCGCGGTCCTTCCTACTCGCTGAGCGGTTTCCCGCTCGACAATAATCCGGAAGTCATCCGCCAGTATCTCTGGCTGGAGACCGACTCCGCCTATAAGGCTTCACTCGATGCGATTGCGCGTAAGCGCTCCGCGCTGCGCAGCGTGACGGTCAGTGACGAGCTGCCCGATTTCGATCCGGCAAAACCGAACACAGTCCTCAAAGACCGGCCGCTGGTCCACTTCGACGACAAAACCTGGGATGAACGCACGCGCCGCATTTCGGCCGTTTTCAACGCTTATCCGAATCTGCGCGCGTCGGTTGCGGACTACAGCGCGATCGATTCCATCCATCGCTATATGGATTCCGAAGGCGCGGCTATCCGGTTGCCGCAGAGCCTGGGACAGTTCCAGATCCGCGCTTCCGCGCAGGCTCCCGACGGAATGATCATGCGCGATGCCGCGCTGTTCTACACGAACGATCTGACGAAGATGCCGTCTGAGGCGGAGCTGACCTCTGCCGCGAAAAGCGTGGCCGAAAATCTGACAAAGCTGGCGGCCGCTCCCATGGGCGACAACTATTCGGGTCCCGTGCTTTTTGAAGGCGTGGCCGGTCCGCAGTTGCTCGCCGAGCTTCTGGCGCCGAATCTCCACATCTCGCGTAAACCCACCGGCGCCCGGACCTCGAATCCAACGGAACTCGAAGGCCGCCGCGGCGTTCGCATCATGCCCGAAATGTTCGACGTGGTCGACGACCCTACGCTCAATCTTTTCGGCCATACCGAGGTAGATGACGAAGGCGTGATGCCGCATCCGATGACGATGGTGGAGAAGGGCGTGCTGAAGGATTTTTACCGTACCCGCACTCCCGTGCGCGGCTACAACGATTCCAATGGCCACTCCCTGATGGGAGGGGCGACCGCTCCCACGAATCTGATTGTCACTGCCCATGAAACCAGCTCGATCTCCGATCTGAAAAAGAAGATGATCGATCTCTGCCAGCAGCGCGGCCTCGGATATGCCATTGTCGTGAAGAAAATGGACTTTCCTTCAACAGCGGTGGGCGATGAAATGCGCCGGCTGATGGGCAACGGCAGCGGACGTCCGGTGGCGATGCCGCTCTACGTTTATAAGCTCTTCCTCGACGGTCATGAGGAGCAGATTCGCGGCGTCCGTCTGCGCGCCGTAAACGCGCGTTCACTCAAAGATATCCTCGCCGCGGGCGACGATAAGAACCGTCTCGATTACCTCGAAAACGGCGTCCCCTTCGCGGAAGTGGGCGGCGGCGGATACACGGCCGCGGTGACTATCGAAGGACCGTCGCTTTTGATTGACGATCTGGAGCTGACGAAGATGGAAGACGAACTTCCCAAGCTCCCTGCTGTGTCCTCGCCGCTGCTTTCGCAAAAATGAAGATTCTCGGCCGCTACGTATTTCGAGAAATACTGGCCGGGGCGTTTCTTGCGATTGTCGTCGCGACCTTTGCGATTTTCCTGCAGGGCGTTGGGCCTCTGTTCGAGCTTCTGGTGCGCACGAAGCGGGTCAACGTAGCTCTGGAGCTGATCGGTTTCCAGTTACTGCCCATCCTCGACCTGAGCATTCCGTTCGGCATGCTGGTCGGGGTCCTCATCGGACTTGGCCGCCTCTCCGGCGATAACGAGATGGTAGCCATGCGCTCCACAGGCATTTCCACGCGCAGAGTTGCAGTGCCCGTTCTGATCTTCGCCACGCTGGCGGCCGGGGTCTCCGCCGCCACGTCGCTCTGGTTCAATCCTCTCGCCATCCAGAAGCAGTTCAGGCTGCGCAACAAGATCGCCGCCGAGCAGGTCACCGCCAATGTTCCGCCGCGCATTTTCCAGGAACAATTCACCAACGACAACACCGTGCTTTACGTCGACGATGTCGTCTCCGGGACAGGTCCCACGCTGTGGAAGCGCATCGTCATCGCGGATACTTCCCCGCCCGGCGCGCGCAAATCGACGCGCGGCGGCGGACATCCCACCGGTCCGATGATTACGCTGGCGCAGGAGGCGCTCGCCGTTCCCGATCAGGCGCAGGGGCGGATCCAGCTCCATATGTACGGCCAAAGTACCCATGAATCGTCGATGGATGAGAAAAAAGGCGAACAGGGTATTCACACGCTGGCGCCCACAGCCGATATGGCGCTCGACGAAGCTCCGCCGCGCGAGCAGACAGCCCACGCATTCAGCGACATGCTCACGCCGGATCTCCTGCGCTTTATCCGCAACGCCGCCAAAGGCAGCCAGCCATGGATCGACGCTTCGATCGAACTGCATACCCGTATCGCGCTTCCAGTGGCCTGCATGATGCTGGCGATGATCGGAATTCCGGTAGGCACGTCTTCAAAGCGTGGCGGACGCTCCTCCGGGTACGTATGGGCCATCTTCCTTAGCTTCTTCTGCTACTACCTCGCGTTCATCTCGCTCACCCACACGGCGCAGAAATCGCATAGCCTCAGTCCGCTGGTCGCGGCGTGGCTTCCGAATGCCGTCTTCGGCCTGGCTGGCGTCGTTCTGATCGCCCGCATGGAAGCGCCCGGCGACCGCGAGTTTCTCGGGGGAATACGCGCGGCCATCGCGCGATGGGGTTCATCTATCGTGACCCGCGTGACCAGCCCAAAGGAGACCGGCGAATCCAACCGCTCGCTGATTCACGTGACAATATTCCGAATCATGGACAACTACGTCCTGAGCGGCTTTCTGTTTTACTTCGTGCTCTGGATCGCGGCCTTCGTCGCGATGACTCAGATCTATAACTTCTTCGAACTGCTGGGCGACATCGTAAAAAACAACATTCCGATGTCGGATGCCCTTCGCTACCACCTGTATTTGACGCCGGAGCTGATTTATCGCCTTCTGCCCTTCGGTGTTCTTCTGGCCGTTCTGGTCACGTTCGGCATCATGACCAAGAACAACGAGGTGACCGCTTTCAAAGCGTGCGGCATCAGTGTTCGGCGGCTCGGAATTCCGGTGATCCTGATGAGCGGTCTGATCAGCGTGGGGGCGTTCGCGGCCGACTATTCGTGGATTCCCAACGCGAACCAGACTCAGAACGCCCTGCGGAACAAGATCAAAGGCCGGCCTGCGCAGACCTTCAAACGCCCCGACCGTCAATGGGTCTTCCATAACAATCATGTCTTTTATTTCCGGCACTTCGATTTCGAGCAGAACGTGATGGCGGAACCCTGGGTCTACGAAATCGACCCCAAAACCTGGCAATTAACGCGGCAGATCAACGCAAAAAGTGCGCGCTGGGCCCCCGATGTGAAGGCATGGATTTTCGAACAGGGACAGGTGATCGACATCTGCAGGCACACGCTCGAATGCCAGGTCACGACTTTCACGGCGAGCAGCTTCCCCGAAATCACCGAGACCCCGAAAAATACGTTCATGATGGAAGTGAAGCAGGACCTTCAGATGAACTACGTAGATCTGGGCAGCTACATCAAAGGCCTGAATGACGCTGGGTTCGAAACCCTGACGCTGCAGGTGCAGTACTACAAAAAATTCGCAGTGCCGCTTTTTGCACTCACGATGGCGCTGATTTCAGTCCCGTTCGGATTCCTGGTTGGAAACCGAGGCGCAATGGCGGGCGTTGGTGTCAGCATCGGCCTTGCAATTGCTTATCTGGGAATCAGCACGTTATTCGAGCAAATGGGAAACGTGGGTTATCTGAGACCGGATGTCGCCGCGTGGGCGCCGAATACGCTCTTTTCGCTCAGCGGGCTTTATCTTATTCTTCGTATGAGAAGCTAGTGTGGCGGTTCTGAGGTTTCTTTACTGGACACGAACATCTGTGGGGCGGGTTGGAAACCTGCGGCCGATTGTCAAATCGGCCCGCGCTATTGCAAACACCGGGCCGGCGCGATTCGCAATCGCGCGCAGGATCTCATCCTGCCCCACACCTTGCCATTAGGACCCGACGGATGGACCCGCGCGGAATCGCCGCTTTCGTCATCGCGCTCTTCGTGACCACGGCGGCGGCATACGCCGTCACGGTCACCGGCAGCGTTGTGGACGACACCGGGAACCCGGTTCCAAACGCGCGAATCACCGCAGAAGGCAGCGGCGTCACCGCAACGGCTTCGAGCAATGCCTCGGGCGTGTACCGTATCGACGTCCCCTCGGCCGGAGACTACCGACTGCGCGTGGAACGCGAGGGCTTTTTCCTGCTGACCAACGCCGGTACGCATCTGGATCCCGCGGCGCCTCTCGATATCCACCTCACCCACCTGCGCGAGCTCGCGGAGTCGGTGAACGTCTCCTATTCGCCGCCGGTAGTCGATCCCGACGCGACCAACGAAGTGAAAAGGCTCGACGGGCAGACGATTCTCAATCTGCCATTCGCGGCCTCTCAGGACTATCGTCGCGCACTGCCCCTGATGCCGGGCGCGATTCAGGACAACAGCGGTGTGGTGCACTTCAACGGCGGCGCTCCCAACGAGACCAGCTACCGGCTCGACGGCTTCGATGTTTCGAACATCGCAAGCGGCGGCCTGACCGCTCGTCTGAGCGTGGACACTCTGCAATCGGTCGAATGGACTGCCGATCGCATGCCCGCGGAGAATAAGGGTTCGGCCGGCGCGATCGAAATCCAGACGGAAATGGGCGACGACCGCTGGCGCTTTGGAGCGACGAATCCGATTCCGTCGATCGATACCCAAAGCGGGTTGCACGTGAGCCACTGGTCGCCACGCTTTATGGCTTCGGGGCCGATCAAAAAAGGCAAAGCCTGGTTTCACACCGCACTCGATCCGTTTTACACGGCCGATACCGTGCCCGGTTTGCCCAGCGGACAAAACCGCACCTCGAATTTCACCGGCAGCGATCTGACGCGCGTGCAGTGGAATCTCGCGCCATGGCAGACACTCACAGCAGGCTTTCTGTACAATCGCGGCCAATCCCTTCGCAATGGACTCTCGGTGCTGAACCCGGCGGAGACCACCGTAAACGGGCGTTCCGCGCTCGCGGTCGGCACAGTGAAGGATCAATTCATCGTGAATGGCAATCTGATCGAGGCCGGTTTCGCGCAAACCAGCGAATACATCCGGATGTCCCCGCTTGGCTCGGACGCATATATGCTGACGCCGTTCGGCGCGTCGGGGAATTATTTTCGCGATCAAACGACAAACTCGACTCGTCAGGAGTTCACGCTCGGCGCCGCCTTCCGGCAGGCGCACATCGGCGCCGGAACACACCAGTTCCGCGTCGGCATCGATGCGGAAAACAGCAACCTGGATCAGACCGTGATGCGCCATTCGTTCAGCGTGGTGCGAGCGGATAATTCACCGGTGCGGCAGATCGATTTTGAGGGTAACGGGAGGCAGATCGCCGGGAATATCGAGGTCTATTCCTATGCGACAGACCACTGGACTTTCGGCGAGCGCGTCGCGCTCGATATCGGGTACCGCACGCAATGGAACAGGCTCACCGGCTCGACCCCACCCGCGCCGCGGCTCGCCGCTTCATGGACGCCGTGGAAGAAAACAGCCACGAAATTCTCGGCCGGCTGGGGCGTCTACTACGATTCGATTCCGCTGGGACTGTTTGCTCTCGGTGGGGATCAGAGCAGCATCACAACCTTTTTTCCGCCGGCAGGGATATTTGCCCCTCAGTCGGCGCCAATGGAAAGTATCTATCGCGTTGTGACGCGCGATTTAAGAACGCCGCGGTTCACACTGACCAGTGTGGCCGCCGAGAGCGCCCTGCCGCATGGCTTCATGGCGCGGGTGGATCTCACGTCGCGGCAGGGCAGCCGCGGG
>Ga0070658_10002528_pt1 | contig 15266 bp, 13 predicted proteins | sample KBSC13metaG_FD_64664 | JGI IMG/M metagenome (GOLD analysis project Ga0070658, IMG submission 64664) | Corn rhizosphere microbial communities from Kellogg Biological Station, Michigan, USA - KBS C1-3 metaG | ecosystem: Host-associated > Plants > Roots > Rhizosphere > Soil ...
TTCGTGATAATTTGGGCAAGTGGATCCGCTTCCGATCTCGACAAAGATACTGTCAGTAAATTGGAGCAGATATACCCTGAGGGCGTTGTTGGTATAAATCACAATTGCCTTATGTTCGAGATGAGCTTGGACGATGTCCGAATGAAAGGTATTTTGGACACGCTGACCAGCGCGGGCATTGTGCCGTTCAACACGCTGACAGGACTGCCTAAGGTCTCGAAGTTTAACATGCAGTGCCATCGTGAATATAGCGCTGCCGACTGTAAGGCCGCGCAATACTTAACGCCCGTTCCCGAAGTTAACTTCGACGCGGGAGGTAAACCCGGAGAGATCTATCTCCCAAGCCATACCAACGAGCCTATCGCCAACGCCTACGCTCTGGGTATCGTGGTGTCCACGGACTTGCGTCGAAAGATGGAATCCGCGGCCCTTACCGGACTAACATTTCTTCCGGTAGGCGATGAGCGGGGCAGAAAGTCTACCGTGGACTACTGGGAGTTGGGTAGCTCAATATCCATGCCTCCGCTCTCGCCCTCAATGGCCCTGCATATGGAAAATCATTTGCCCCACAACGGCGATCCGAATGAGACCATCTATGTGAAAGAAGGCTGGGACCTGCCCCGAGTACTCTTTTCGCCGGTAGAATTGCGCTATCGCAAATCCGACGTTGAAAACATCGGCCAGTTCGACATCGCACATACTCAAGAGGCCTTATACAGAGTCCGAGTACGGCACGTCATCGTTTCCCAACGTTTTTACGAGTTCTGCACCATGCATGAGTTGAAGATCAAGTGGAATATGGTACACCTTGAGCAAGATTAGGTCTTAATGTTTAGCGATAGGAAACGACGATGAGCGATGATTTCGACTTCGATGAAGACGACTTTGACGAAGACGAAGAGGACGAAGAAGACGAAGAAGAGTTCGATCAATCGTCCACGCTGCGCACAGGTGCGAGCGAGCGGGCAATCGACGAGCTTATTCGAACGGTGCCGGCCACCATTCCCAACCGCTGGCTAAGCGTGCTGCGGACGTCGAACGGCTTTCAGGCACATTACCCGACGGCGAACCCACCATTCGAGGTGTTCTCCACCAACGATCTCTGTTCCGCGATTACCGATCCGCAGCAATGGAACAACTACTACTATACACCCGTGCAAGATGTGGTTGTGGTTGCTTATAATACAAACTCAGGCCACCTTTACGCACTCGATCTCAAGACCGTGACCGCCGATGGAGACTGCCATGTAGTTCTGTTGAGGAGGCGCACAGGAGAGGAAGATGGGCGATTCGGCTCCATAGGCGAATGGCTTGCAGACAATCTGAGTGAAGAAGACTGGGGACGGTTCCAGGGCAATATCCCCCAGAGTTCAGAAGCGCCATCGGACTACGACTTGATAGATGCCGCGCGGCGAGGACATACGAGCGCTATGCTCCGACTGCTTCAAGCGGGCGTCGATGTCAACGTCGCCGATCGCATGGGCAGCGCGCTGGACCAAGCGATCACCCAGGAGCAGGCAGAAGCGGTGAGAGTTCTCCTGGAACACAAGGCGAGCATCAATGGCGGGATGATACTCGAAGCGGCTCGCGTGGGCAATAAGAAGGTCATCATAAGGCTCATCGAAGCAGGCGGCGATGTTAACTATTCGGACGAAACGGGCCAAACTCCACTGGAGATGGCAATCGAGTGGCGAAATCATGATCTGGCTTTGATACTCGTGCAGTCCGGCGCCGACCCGAATAAGCCAGGGAGCAACGGACAGACGCCGCTGTCGTTGGCCGTGCCCTATGAAAACGCGAAACTCATTCAGGCAATGATCGATCACGGGGCCGATGTAAACGTTCTCTGTGAAGGACGACCGGTTCTCAGGTACGCCCAGGAAACCAATCGCACCAAGATGGCCGAACTCCTGAGGAACGCCGGCGCGAGAGAATAGTCGCCGCCGATCGCTCTACGCATGGGACCGTACACGTGGAACCTCAACAGCGACATCGACGTACACTATCACTATGAGCGACAGTAACAGCACGGCATCGATGACACGGGCAGCCGCGGGCGTCATGGTCCTGACCCTGGCGTCGAGGATGCTCGGCATGATCCGCGACGCGGCCATGTCGTCGCACGTCGGCCTCCAGATCGACGCCGACGCCTATGCGGCGGCCTTCCGGGTCACCGACTTCCTCAACTACCTTGTGGCCGGTGGCGCCCTATCGTCGACCTTCGTGCCCGTCTTTACGGAATACCTCAAACGGCGGGATGAGGCATCGGCATGGAAGACGTTCTCCGTGCTCCTCACCGTCATTTCGATCGTCGGCGCGGGGCTCGTAGTGTCGATGGAGGTGTTCACACCGCAGGTCATCAAGGTGCTGAACTGGGGCTACAGCCCACAGAAGATCGCGCTCGCGGTGCCGTACGCCCGCATCCTGCTGCCGGCCCAGGTCTGTTTCCTGGTTGGTGGCCTGCTCATGGGTACGCAAAACGCGCGCGGAAGATTCCTGATACCAGCGCTGGCTTCGTGCATCTACAACGTCGGGTCGATCGTCGGGCTTACCGTTCTCTATCCGTGGCTCGGTCTGGCCGGCGGCGTCTGGGGCGCGGTCACGGGCGCGTTCATCGGGTGCTTCCTCATCCAGTGGATCGGCGTGGCACAGACGGGTTTGGCTTTCACGCCGAGCGTCGACGTTCGCTTTCCCGGCGTCGTCCGTGTCTGGAAGCTGATGCTGCCAATCCTGCTGGGCGTCGCGCTCCCCAACATCGACCAGTTGGTCACCGCCGAATTCGCCGCACGTCTGCACGACGGATCGCAGGCCGCCCTCAACGCCGCGAGCCGCATCATGCTGATCCCGGTTGGCATCTTTGCCCAGGCGGCAGGCATCGCGCTGCTGCCGGCACTGTCGAGGCTGGCGTCGCCGTCGACACGCGACCAGTTCCGCGCGACGGTCAATAGGAGTTTGGGAACCGTCCTCTTCCTGACACTGCCGTCGAGCGCGCTGATCTACCTGCTCGCGCCCGAGGCCATCAGCATCCTCAACCAGCACGGGGTATTCACGGCCGCCGACACGATGCGCGCCGCGCTGCCACTCCGGTTCTACGCCCTCGGCATCTTCGCCTGGTCCGCGTCGACACTCCTCAACCGCGGCTTCTACGCCTTGCAGGACACGAAGACGCCGGTCATCTCCGGCACGATCTCGACGGCCGTCTTTGTCGCGATGAGCTGGCTGTCGATGCGACTGCACTGGGGCACCGCGGGCCTTGCCCTCTCGACCACCCTCGGGGTCATGCTGCACGTCGCGGTCCTCTACGCCATGCTCCGCATCCGCCTGCGGGGCATCCGAATCGCCGTATTGTCGCGGTCGATCGTCAAGACGCTGATCTCCACCGCCGTGCTGTCGACCGCCGTCGCCGCCACGGTCGCCCTCGCCCACCACGCGGGCCTCGACGCCGTCACCGCCCTGAAGTCGACCGCCCTCCTCGCCGCCGGGACCGCCACCGGCCTCACCGCCTTCGCCCTCTGCGCCTGGGCTCTCAAGATGCGCGAACTCGACACCGTCAAGCGGGCGTCGATGGCGGTCGGTCGACGATTGTTGGGCGCGGTCCACGCGTAGGCAGTCGACAATGCGTTCAGGCCGGTGAACGACCTTGCTGGGGAGCGAGACGCTAAGCGTCCTTCGGACGCATTGACCGCCCGAAGGGCGTTTGGCCGCAGGCCCCACAGCCTGGACGTTCACCGGCCTGAGGTCAACAGCCAGCGACAGATATCTTGTGGCGTCAGTGCCAGTTCCTGCCTCACCTGTTGCCGGTCTGTCGATTGAAGTATGGAATGCAGGAGATGAGCGACGTGACGTATTTATCTGATCAACAACAAGCTGAGGCTTTGAAGAAGCTAATTTCCGACACATTTACATCAGGGCGGATTCCGGAACGGGACGAGATTGTTGCGACGGAGGTACAGGCTGATCCTGACTCTGATGAAATCGTACAGCGACTAGGCGGGCGGGCTTGGCCTGACGTTTTGCGTTCGCTAAAGACCGCGTCTGATCCTAATTTTCTATGGTGGCAGTCGTTTTTTCGCTTTTTACGCCCAGCCGCATTCGCCTACTACTTGCCGGCATTTATGATTGTATCTGTCGATCTAGCCGAATCCGAAGCTGTCGGCGAATCACTTGTTCACGCGCTTGCTCCCGAACATTCTCAGAGCTGGCTTGAAGCCGTCACCATTGAGTTGTCATCAGACGAGGTGACGGCTGTCAGGGATTTTATCGGATATCTTCTCAACACAGAGCAGATAGATCCGGCGTGGGAAGTTTGCGCTTCATTGCGGGCATATTGGCGTATACCGCATTAATTCGGATTCTATGATCGGGCTAACGATGAGATTCATATCCTTTGGTGTACTTGCTGTCTGTGTCGGAACGTCAATACTAGCGGCAGTACGAGTGGACTGCCGCCCCGTAAAACCCGCAGTCGTCAGTGCTTCCGATAGGCCGGCCGTCAACTCTACGATTGCGACATCATTCATAGTGAATGGAAAGCTTGTCGTAGGCACGCCGGAAAAATATAGGGGAATAATTCCCAGAGTAGAGCGTCTGTACCTAATGCGAAACTCACGGTATAGGTTGATTGATAGCCTAGACAAACTCTCAGGCTTTGTACGTATCGCAAATGCACAGCAAGCATTGGAGTTTGTTCATTTGCGAACGTCTAGAAAATACTTCGGACTTTTCCCTGTTAGCCATCCGGAAATGGATATTGACGCGCCGGTGCTTGGGCACGCCGGTGCAAACCGAAAGCTCACTTCTACCGTGGTGACTAAGACGCGGACCGGATATTTAATTAAGCGCCCGCTGTTGCGTGACTATGATAGCAAGCTGATTTTTGTAATTGAATTTGTCACCAGTACCGGCAGTTATCATCAACAATCGCGCACCGATTTGGGGCGACCGCGTGACTATGGTGTAACGCCGACGTTCATCCCATCTATGATGTGAATAAGTCGGGATACATACCCTGTGGTTCTCCCGAGTATACTAAGCGGCATGGCTAAGCGAGTTCTGTTGTCGTGGAGTTCGGGGAAGGATGCGGCGTGGTCGCTGCACCTCTTGAGGAATACGCCGGATGTCGAGGTGGTCGGTCTGCTGACCACGCTGAACGCCGAGTTCGACCGCGTCGCCATGCACGCCGTGCGGTCGACATTGCTGCGGATGCAAGCCGACGCCGCCGGCCTTCCGCTGATCACCGCCGGCCTGCCGTGGCCCTGCTCGAACGAGGATTACGAGCAGATCATGGCGTCGACCCTGGCCCGTGCCCGTGAGGAGCTGTCGATGACGCACGTGGCGTTCGGCGACCTGTTCCTCGAAGAGATCCGCGCCTACCGGGAGTCAAAGATGGCATCGACGGGCCTCGGCACGATGTACCCGGTCTGGGGTATTCCCACCGACCAGCTTGCCCGCGACATGATCGACGGCGACCTCGAGGCCGTCCTCACCTGTGTCGACCCTCGCCGCCTCGACCGCTCCTTCTCCGGCCGCCGCTTCGACCGATCGCTCCTCGACGACCTCCCCGCGGGCGTCGACCCGTGCGGTGAAAACGGCGAGTTCCACTCCTTCTGCTTCGCCGGCCCGATGTTTCACAAGCCGATAGACGTTATAATAGGAGAAATAGTCGACCGCGACGGCTTCGTCTTCGCGGACGTGATGCCGTCAACGCAACTACAATCGGAGATCTCGGTCTAAGCAGGTAGACGCGCAGCCGAGCGGCGGTTGAGGACATGAATGCATATCTATCACTGGTTTCACATGACCGGAGCCATTTCGATCGTCCTAGTCATTATTCTCTTCGGGATCGTTTCTCGTCCCGAAACTTAAGCCTAGTCGACGAATGCCCTTGGCGTGGCTCGGACTCGCATTTCTGTTTCAGGCCGTCGACGCCTTCTCCCGCGCAACTCATGCGGGCGATCCTCATTCGTCGCACAGCATCGCGATCTTGGGCTGCATGGTGATGTACTTCGTGACGAATAGCCAAGTTAATAAGGTGGAGGGATCGAAGTCTTCGCTGGCAACGGCGATTACCGATGCCGCGAAGCCTGACGCAGGCGGTCACGGGAAATAGTCATGCACATCTACCACGACTTCGACGTCGTCCTAGGAACTGCCGAGCTCCTATTTGCCGCCTTATATACGGCAGTTGCGGTGAGGGGCCGGAAAGGTGCACGTCTGGTCAGCCGTTACTGGTTCCTCGCCTGTATCGTCATCGCAGGATCAGGCACCCTGCTCCTGGGATTGACACCGGCGCGGCTTCATTGGATTTACGACTATTTCCGCTACGCGTGGATAGTTTGCCTGATCGCGTACCTTATTGTGTCTTTCCGCACTGCCAAAGCGGAGGCAAGTCCCGTCGGCCAATAGGCGCGATTCAGGACTTTTGGCCCATGGCGAACGCCTCCTCGACGGTCTACAATACCGTCAACACAAAGCAGGAGGCTCGCTTAACCATGACAACCGGCTCTCTCTTGTCGCACCGCACCGGTCGGATCTTTCTCGTTCCTCTCGTACTCTGGCTCACCGGCTGCGGTCGCGGTACCGCTCCGCCGGCGCCCATCCCAGCACAAGTAACGATCCCTTCGGTCCAGGGCAATTGGACGGGGACACAAGTCGGAATCGCCGACGTCAATAATCAGCCGTTTCAATATACGGCTCAGTTCAATCAGGATGGATCGTTCGTTATGACAGGCAACTGGCAGGGGAGGAATGGCCCGGCCGCACAGCAGATGACGGGGACGTTCACGCAGACCGGATCGACAGTAAGCCTGACGATCGCCAAAATGACCGCGCTGGCGGCCGGGCAGACGGTATCGACAACCGGCTTCTCGACGACCGGAACGGTGACAACGGACGGCAAATCGATGCATGTAGGCAGCGGTATGGCCGAGTACGCATTCACACGGAGTTGATCAGGGAAGCAGGCTCGACAGCACGGTGACACCGTCTTCGCGCCAGGACAGCGGAGGCGCCTGCATCTTGCCGGGCACACAGACATAGGACACACCGGCTCCTGACAGAAACGCCCCCAATCCCGCGGGGACCGGTCCGGGAGTCAGTCCACAGCCTTGGAGCGCCCCTTCGACCGGGGCAAGGGCGACGGTCAACCGCTCCCATGTCGATAGCGGCTGTACCGAGATCACCCCGTGGGTGGGCGACGGCGCGAATTCGGGGGTGCGGCGCAGCACGACGGTCCACGTGGTCGCCTCGTCCTCCCACAGTCGACAGCCGTCCATCCGCGCCAGCGCTCTTGCCCGGCGGATGGCGACGGCTATTCCCTCATCGCGCGGCGGGGGCGGCAGCGTCGACTGCCTGGCCCTCAACGACTTCGCCAGCACCTGCGCAAAGTCAGCCGCGCGTCCGGAATCTCCAATCACAAAGATAGACTGCGGTGACAGGCAACCGCCCTGGTCGAAGAGCAACGTGTCGAGAGCGAAGCCGTCTGCGGCGTCTTTGAGGTTGGCGTCCGGCATCACCACACCGAACGACACCCGGTGACCGTAGCCGACGAACGGCAATCCGCCTCGCATCTTCGCGAGCGACGCAATCGTGTCGTCCGAGCCATACGCTACCACCAGATCAGCGAGCGTGCAGAGTGTGCCGGTGCGGTCGTCGTCTTCACCGGGCCACGAGGCAAGGGCGATTGTCGACGCCAACGGGGCGTCGACTTCGACGAGGGCGTCGACGAAGAGCTGGGACCATGCCGTCACCGATCCAAGTTCAGGAAGGACATGTCCGCCCAAAGCGGCCGTTAACGCAGTTGGACACATGGCACCCAGATCCGCCTCTTCTGTCGGCAGCTTGACGAACGATGCGCTGCGGCCAAGTAGCGCACGGATCATCGATGTCCACCCAAGCAGGGGGGTGTTGCCTGCAAGGACGTGGCCAATAACGGGAAATCCGGGTCGACCGCGCACGCCTTCACTGTCGATAAGGTCGTTCAGGGCATTCGGAGTGAGGCTGTCGAGGAGGGCGGTCAGCGTCAACTCGACGCCATCGTACCCAAAGAGGCCGGTGAGAGCGCGAGCGCGCTGCCCGGCGGTCGATTCGGCCAAGCGCCATCGACGGGCAAGTTCGGAAAGGGACTCGACAATTTGGTCGTGCGACCTGTTGGCGAGAGTGTCGAGGTGGGCCTTGCGTAGTGGGGCCGCGAGCGCGCGGACATCGTCGGAGGTGGCAGCCGTCATGCTTCGTTTGTCCGCCAGCGATTCCAGTTCTCTTCCACGATCAAGGAGCAGCCGCGCAGTTCCGCTTCTTGCGCCCGGCCCAGGAGTACGAAACTGCGAACAAATCGCCTTCTTTCGCCCGCCGCCCCGTCCTCGACACCAGCCGACTGACCAGCATCCAGATCTCCGTCTCGCTCGTCGAACGGATTCGAGCTTACTGGAAAGGTCACCGGCGAGATGGTCGACGCGGTGTCTTCGGTTTGGATCGCCATCACCGAGTTAAAGTTCGCGAGGTCGTAATGCGCCAGCAGACCTCGCTCCCCGGGACCGGCGTCCTTGCCGGTCAAAGGGTCGAGGATGCGGGTACGGACCCAGTGCGGCCCGCGCTTGACGTCGGCTGTCCCCTGACTGTAGAACTGCGATGCCATCTCGGACATTCCGTATTCGCTGTAGCAGAGCTGCGGATCGGCCCCCAATTTCTCCGTGAACCAGGCGTAGAGGTCCGACCGGAGCACTTCTCGGCTTCGCCCCTTGAAGCCGCCGGTCTCGACGATGACGCTTCCGGCCGGCAGGGTAATCGGTTCGGGCAGCATGTCGAAGAGCTGGACAAACGCGAAGGCGGTGCCGAACAGTACGATCGGCTCGGTCAGTTCGGCGAGGTCGTCGAGGAGGTTGGCGTCGGCCTCCCAGTAGAAGTGCTCCGCGCCCAGCATGTCGAGCATCGCCGACAGCGACGAGTTCGGCATCTGCTGGCGGGACGGCATCAGCGCCCAGATCCTTTTGCCGACGGCCTCCGGTATCGCCGAAACAAAACCCAGACGCAAGCTCGTACGGTAAAGCGAAAGGGCGTCGGCGTCGAGGTAGTGCTTGCTCGTCTCACTGCCGCTCGTACCCGAGGAATAGTAGGTCGCCTTGACCAGGCTGGGGGGCACGCACGAAAGCGTGTAGCGCTTGAACGCCGCAGCCGGCACGAGCGGGATATCAGTCCAGGAGGTGCAGTTGTTCGGCGTGACGGCCAGGCTGTCGCACAGCATGCGATACGGCTCCACACACGAGTATTGACGCGTGAACAAGGCGAGCGCGAGCTCGTCGAAGCTCCCCGCCGATGGTTCCTGCTGGATAAACGCCTCAATGCGCTGCGCCAATTCGTCCATACAGGTATTATACTTCGTGACGACACCCGTTGTCAGCCGATGGATAACAACGTTGCGCTGCGGCGTCGACGGTACAGTTGACGCGCCGGTCGTAAACGACCGGTCTGGCCCGGCAAGGACGGTGAACCGGCCTGGAAAGATCCGTTCGGCCCTAAAGCCAACGGTTACGTCGTCGTCGTGGCCGCAGGAACGGGCGAGGTTACGGACACGGCATGGACGTGCCGGGATTCCTGTGCACGTTTTCTGTGTCCTTCATCTCGCCCCTAAAGGAACGACCGACCTGGCGACTGCCTTTCAGAAGAATTTCATAATCGACGGCCAAACTCTCCTGACATCGGCGCGACCATTGACGATCGCGCGTGTCCGACCTAATACATGAACACTCTCAGTAAATCCAAATCCGCCGCCGGCAGTTCCAAACGCAATCTCGAACTCGCTCTCTTGCTCACCGTCTTCGTCCTGATCCTCGGCGGCCTGGCATTTGTGACGACCGCGAAGCTGGCGACAAGTCCGGCGCCGTCGAATGCAGTCAATATCAATACTGCCGATCCGTCGACACTCGGGCGCGTGCTGCATGTGCATGCGTCGACCGCGTCGGAATTGATCAACTCACGCGAGCGGCGCAAGGGGCATCAGTTCGGGTCGGTGTACGACCTCGTGCATGCAAAGGCCCTGGACGGGATTCATGTCGGATCGGTGAGACCGCGCCTCATCGCGCGCGAGCCGGCGGCTGTGGTGAAGGCGGTGTGGCAGGGCGCGATCGCGTTCGTCGTCGCTTTCCTCCTGGTCCACATCGTCCTGCGCAAGGCCGCGCCCGAAGGCGAACCGCTGCTACTGCCGATCGTCGCGCTGCTGTCGGGCGTGGGCCTGATCTGCGTCTTCACAGTCCAGGATCCACTGCGGGACAAGTTCGTCTTTGCCAGCCAGGCCACGGGGGTTGCCTTCTTCGGCGCGCTAGCCATGCTGGTGCCACTGTCGAAGCCCTTTGGTCGACTGATCCTGCGTCGATACATCTACGCCTACGGGGCCGCGGGCATTGCGCTCGTCCTGATGTTGATCCTGTTCGGCAAGGGACCGGGCGGGGTGCACCTGGAGTTGTTCGGCTTCGAGCCGGTCGAGGTTGTCAAGCTGCTGATGGTCCTGTTCGTGGTTTCGTTCCTCGCCGACCGCCGTGGACTGATCGGCGACGCTGTCGACGCCGTCCCGCGCAAGCAGGACATGGGGCCGCTGCTGGGCATCTACGCGGTCGCCCTGCTCCTCTTCAAAGTCATGAACGACCTCGGCCCCGCGGTCCTACTCTTTGGCACTTTCATCACGCTGCTGTACCTGTCGACCGGGCGTAAGATCTACCCGATTGCCGGGGTGATGCTGCTGATCGTCGCCGGCTTCGTCGGTTACAAGCTGCACATGGGCTTCTTCGCCACCCGCGTGGTGATGTGGCTGCACCCGTGGTCGAATCCCGACCCGCGCGGCGGGCAACTCGCCGACGGCCTCTGGGGCATGGCGACCGGCGGTTTCTTCGGCTCTGGCCTGGGACTCGGCCAGCCCGGCGTAATGCCGCGTGCCGGTTCGGACCTCGTCTTCGCGACCGTCGGGGAAGAACTTGGGCTGCTCGGAACGGGCGGCCTGCTGGTTGTCTACGTTATGTTGACGATGTGCGGCTACAGGATTGCCGCGCGCGCCGCCACCGAGTTCGACCGTCTTCTCGCCGCGGGCCTCACCACACTGATCGGCCTGCAAACGATGATGATCATCGGCGGAGTCACAGGCCTGCTCCCGCTCACCGGCATTACGCTGCCGTTCATCTCCTTCGGATCGTCGTCGCTGGTGGTCGATTTCTTCACGATCGGCTTGCTGATGAGCGTCTCGCAGAAGAACTCGACCACGCCGGCCCTCGACCCGGCGGCCAAGCAGTGGTCGGGCGGCCTCCGGTTCCTGACGCTCGGGACGGCGGCCTACTTCCTGATCGGCATTTTCCTCTGCCGACTGGTGCCCGTGCAGATGCTCCAGAGCACGCAGACGGCCCTGCGACCGCTGAACATTCCCGACCGCGACGGCGTCGCCCGCGACCACACCAACCCGCGACTTCTGGCCTACGCGGCGTCGATACCGCGCGGCAATATCGAGGACCGCAACGGCGTCGTTCTGGCACGTGATCTGGCGAACTCGAATGACGATGGCGTGAGTTTCCTGACGCCCGACGGCCGCGACAGGGTCTACAGCGGCGGCCCGGCAGTGGCCCTGCTGCTGCGCTCCGTCGAGGCCGACAAGCGGAAGGACAACCCGGCCGGCATGAACGGTCTACTGCGCGGTTACGACAATCCCGCCGACCTTCTGGCCTGGTACCGAAGGCGTTACCTGCCCGGTTACAAAGCCCCGCGCGGCCAGGACGTCCGTCTCACTATCGACCTGGGTGTTCAGCGCGCCGCCTACGAGTCACTGGTCGCACACGCGGCAGGCGCGGAGGGCAAAGGCGCGGCGGTGGTGCTCGACTCGTCGACCGGCGAGGTCCTCGCCGCCGTCAGCTGCCCGAGCTTCGACCCGACCGGGTTGACCGCCGACTCCTGGCCCAAGCTACTGACGGACAACGACGGCCCACTGCTCAACCGCTGGGCGAACCGCCTCTATCCGCCGGGGTCGACCTTCAAGATCGTCACCGCGACGGCCGCCTTGCAGAACGGCCTTGGCTCGGACATCGAGCCCTGCACCCCGCGCGGCGGCACGTTCCACTGGAGCTACAACGGCAAGCATTACTCGCGCCGCAACGTCATCGATGACACCGGCAGCCGCACGCACGGCGACATTGACTTGCCGGAGGCGATCCGCGTTTCGTGCAACGTTTACTACGCGGGCGTGGCGGTCAAGATGGGCGCGGATGCCTTCCACGACGCCGCCGTCAACGACTTCCACCTCGCCCATATTCCCGAAGCCAGAACGCTCGTCGAGGACCTGCCCGACTGCGGATACGGTCAAGCGACGATCTTTACCACACCGCTCGAGATGGCTGGAGTCGCGCAGGCGGTCGCCAATAGCGGTTGGCAAATGCCGCCAGTCTTCTTCAAGCCCAGCGATCCGGCGACGGCTCCGAAGTCTGAGGGGCACGTGGCCATGAACGCCGCCGACGCCGCCATTCTCCAGAACGCGATGCTGGCCGTCACCCAGCGCGGCACCGCGGCCGGCGTCTTCGACGGCCTTGGTAGCGTGCAGGTCGCCGGCAAAACCGGCAGCGCTCAGAACGCCAAGGGTCACAAGACGCACTCCTGGTTCATCGGCTATGCCCCCGCCGACCGCCCCGCCATCGCGTTCGCGTGCATCGTCGAACGGGGTGGCTTCGGCCGCGCCGCCGCCGGGCCAGTGTGTCGGGATATCGTCAGAAAAGCGTTAAGATGAGGAGGGGGAGGAAGGATAGGAGTTTTAACCGCAGATGGACGCAGATGAACGCAGATTTATGAAAGAGTTCTAAGACCTATAATCTCTTTCCAATATCTGCGATTATCTGCGTCATCTGCGGTTAACTCCTCCTCCCTCGGACTCATGAAAAAAGCCGTGCCTGTCTGCCTTTCGGCGGACTCGGGACGGCTTTTTATTGCGCTAGAGGGTACCTTCGTACCGACTATGGCGCATCCGGAGATTGTCCGGAGGGTTGACCGATTATAACACTGCCCCTGGATCGTGTCAACCGAAAGTTTGCGCTGATCGCCAGAGGAAATTACAACGGCTGCTCGCCATCTACGACGTCTCCGTCCCTGCCGCCACCGCGAGGGCGGCGGCCCACTGGGACGATTCCCCGAGGCCGGCGGGGACGATCTCGACGCTTTCCCAAATGTCCGGCCAGCAATGCTTCCGGGCCGATTCTCGAACGGGCTCAAGGAACAGGTCGCCGGCGTTGACGGCGATGCTGCCGAGGATCACGCGCTCGACGTTGAGGGTTTGCAGGAGGTTGGCGATGGCGATGCCCATCCAGCCGGCGGCTTCGTCGACAATGGCCTTTGCGATCGGATCGCCGGCCCTTGCCCGGCGGCTGACCTCGACGCCTTCGACGGGTCGGCCGTAGCGTACCGTCGCGACCCGGCCGATCGACGAGCCTGAGGCGAATGCTTCCAGACATCCGCGTCTGCCGCATTGGCACTCTGGGCCGTTGGGGTCGAGGGTGGTGTGTCCGTACTCGCCGGCGTTGTCGTTGCGGCCGCGGTAGAGTTTGCCGTCGAGGATCAGGCCGGCGCCGATACCGGTGCCCCAGGTCGAGAACAGGATGCTCGAACAGCCGCGTCCTGCCCCCCACCAGAGCTCGGCGAGCGCGGTCGCGTTGGCGTCGTTCTCGACACCGACCGGCACCCCGTATTTGTCGCCCAAGATCTTGCGTAGCGGCACAACCCCGAACTGCGGCATATTGGGCGGCGTCCGCGTCAGTTCCGCGCGGCTGTCCCACGAACCGCCGAACGACACGCCGATCGCCGAGATGTCGGCGAGGCTGACACCGCTTTGCGTCAGTGCCTCCTGCGCCAGGGTGTCGAGGCCCGCGAGGATGTCGTCCGTGTTGGTCCTTGGCGTCGACCCCTCGACACACGCGACAATGCGGCCGTCGTCACAACCGACGACGGCCGCACATTTCGTTCCGCCTATGACAAAACCGAGAAGAGGAGAAGCCATGTATTCCTCGCGCGCCTCCAATCGGTCGGATCAGTTCGATCGGACCGATCAGTCAGATATGAGGCGCGCACTTACGGCGTGTGGTTCGCTTCGTGAGGTTGAATGCGCCCGCCCATGGGCGTATGCACGCTCGGCTTGTATTCCTCGCCGGTACGCGACTTGTTTTGCGTGACAGCGCTGGGTATGCCTGAGTTCGACGGGGCGTTGCTGCTGGCCCCGGTCTTGGTGTCAAGGACGACAATTTCTTTGTCGCAGTCGCCGTCGACAACAAGGCGATGGCCGGTGACGACGTCGCCGGTCGTCAGTTCCTCGAACGCGTCGTCCGGATGAGTCACCCCAACCTGGTGGTTAATCATTGTTCTATCCCCCTCCCTTATGTTCCCAGGTAGAGGTAATGATTAATCGCCGGGCCGCACGTCCTTACGGAACCCGCACATTGGCGTCGGCAAGTTTGTCGCGGTAGAGCTGAATGCTCATCCGGCTGAAGCCCCGACGCCTGAGGCCTGCCGCCCCTTCTGTCTGAAAAACGACATAGGCGCCGATCAACCGCAGTGCCGAAGCTCGACCCGATCCGCTGCGGCCATATCTGGCGACGATCTTATCCATCACATTGAGGATCTCGCTTTGGGAGACCCCGCCGATTCCCGGCTCTATTGTTGCGCTTCCTTCGTTATCCAGTGCTCCCGTCCCCCTTATTGGCGTTATATTAGAGGCTGCTATCGTGAACAGCCATTCCCGCATTGAGAATATTCGTAAACGGTGGCACGAGACACCTGACCCCAACCTCTCTCTGGAAGCAGAGGGAGAAGGTGTCGGCCACGGTTTGCGAGTATGTCAACACATTGCTAACGCCTTTGACGCATCGCGATATCTCACGGTTACACCGGCATTGTTCATGGTCCGGTCTACTTTGGCGCTGTTATTGTAGCTTAGAACTCAGCCATTCCGCATGGGCCACATGCATTTGCGGCACAATTTCGTGTCCGGCGTTCGGCAGATACAGCATTTCCTTGGGCGCGGTGATGTTGTTATAGACCGCATAGATCGTCGGCGGCCGGCACGACGGGTCGCGACCGCCCGCGCTCACCTGTACCGGGCAGGTGATTCGATCGGCATGGCTTAGCGGATCGAAGTATCTGTATGTCTGGTATATACGATCAGAATCGTCAGGATGTTCCTCGGCGTAGAAAGCTACCAGCATACGGGCGTCGGGCACGCGTCGACCGTGGACGTTCCGGTAGGCGTCGAGCGGCGCGAG
>Ga0070658_10002529_pt1 | contig 15264 bp, 12 predicted proteins | sample KBSC13metaG_FD_64664 | JGI IMG/M metagenome (GOLD analysis project Ga0070658, IMG submission 64664) | Corn rhizosphere microbial communities from Kellogg Biological Station, Michigan, USA - KBS C1-3 metaG | ecosystem: Host-associated > Plants > Roots > Rhizosphere > Soil ...
GTGCGCTTCGTGGACGCGCCGGCGGTGCTGCCGCGCGCCGGGCTGACCAACCGCGAGCCGTTCCTGGTCCGCGTCGCCGCCGTCACGTCGCTGCTCCTGGCGATGGCGGTGGGCGGCGCGCTGATCTTCGCGCCCGATGAGGCGCCGAAGAGCCTGGCCCTGACCGTCGAGCGCGTCGCCAAGCTGCTGCCCCCCTCCCCGCCCCCGCCCGTCGACAAGGGCGCCAAAAAGAAGGCGGAGGAGAAGACGAAGGAAGAGTCCGGCCAGATGAAGAAGGCCAAGGACGAGCGGGGCAAGCTGGGCCGTCACGACGCGCCCGCCAAGGACACCACCATTCCCAAGGGGGAGAAGGACGTCCTGCGCGACAAGGTCTCGAAGGTCGGCCTGCTGGGCATCATCGGCAAGGAGCGGCCGGCCGGCTCGGGCCTGGCGAAGCTGTTCGCCGACAACACGATGGACGTGGAGCAGGCGGTGGCCGGCATGGCGGGCGCCCGCGTCGTCGCGGGCCGCGGTTCGGGCGGCCTGGCCACCACGAGCAGCGGTCTGGGCGGCGGGGGCACCGGGCAGGGACACCTTTACGGCGCCGGCGAGGTGGACACGGGCGGGCGCGCCAGCCGCGGCCGCGGTCGCGGCCCCACGCTGGCCAGCCGCAAGGAGCACGAGGTGAAGCTGGACATCGCCACCGGCAACGTCGACGACGGCGGCGGCCTGACCAAGGAGCAGGTGGCCCGGGTCGTGCGCGCCCACTCGAACGCGGTGAAGTTCTGCTACGAGAAGGAGCTGCAGCGGAAGCCCACGCTGGCCGGCAAGATCGAGGTGTACTGGGTGATCGTGCCCGACGGGTCGGTCGAGAAGTCGAAGATCGCGGCCACCACCATGGAGGACAACGCCGTGGAGGGCTGTGTGGCGCGGCAGGTGAAGCAGTGGGTCTTCCCCAAGTCGGACGGTCGCACCGTCGTGCAGAGCTATCCCTTCCTGTTCAAGGGCGGGGTGTAGCGCCGTGCGGGCGGCGGCCGGCGTTGCCTTCGCGTCCGCGCTGGCGGTTGGATGCCTGGCGGCCGGATGCACGAACGACCCCTCCTATTTTCCGGGACCGGCGGCGCTGGAGGTGGATGGCCAGGGGACGGAGGCGAAGCAGACGCTGTCGCTGTTCTTTCGGTCGCCCTCCCCCAGCGAGGAGACGGCGCGCCAGAACCTGTCCTCGCAGCTGGGCTACGAGGTCCCCTGGCTGCGCGAGGATCGCCTGCACCTGGAGCTGCGCTACACCATCACCAATCTGGGCGACAGCGAGGCGTCGTTCCTGCTGAACATCGACGGCGCGTCCGAGTTCGCGCGCTACGACGAGGACGCGGTCGCGGCCGCCTTCGTGGCCGCCGACATGGACGCCCCTTCGCCGCGGGGACTGTTCCAGGTCCGTCCGCCCGCCCAGGCGCTGGCCCCGGGGCAGGTCCTGCAAGGCGCGGTGCTGGAGGACGACTTCCGGGAGATGGAGCTGGACCTGGACGCCATGGGGCGCTGGATGGCCCCCAATTTTCCGGCCGTGCTGCTCTATCGCTCGGACGCCGGCGGCGCCCAGGCCACCGCGACGAACGCCGTCGAGTACGCGACGACGCCCCCGAACCTGATCCGCCCCGCCCTTTGGGAGATCACGCCGCGATTCAACTCGACCCAGCCGATGCGCTGCGATTTCTTGGTGCGCGTCCGCGACGACGAGGACCGATTGTGGGAAAATGGCGACGCCCAGTTCATGCCCACCCCGACGACGTACACGCCGACCATCGTGAAGATGTAGTCCCTCCCCGAAGGCAGCCCCGCCGGCGCTCACCAAACGAGGGTCCATCCTGAATCTCCGCCTGCGCTACCTCTTCATCGCTGGTCTGGTCGTCGCCCTGGGCGCGGCCCGGCCGGCGCGCGCGCAGGTGACGGCCCCGCCGAAGGCCGAGCTGTTCCCCGATCCCAGCAAGTTCGCCTACGGCCTTTACACCGAGGGCGCGCTGGGGGCGGTGACGGTGCTGGGCAGCGCCGGAGGCCACCTGACGCCGGGCTGGGCGCTGGGGCTGACGGCGGGCTATGACCTGACCCACTGGCTGGCCATCGAGGGCCGCGGCGTCGGCTCGACCCACACCACCGCGTTCAGCGACGCGCCCCAGGACGGCGAGCTGCTGCAGCTTTACCACCTGATGGGCGCGCTGCGGTTCAACGTGCGCTACCGCTTCCTGATCGTCTCCGGCGACGGCACCGTCGGCGTCGTGCACACGTCGACGAACGTGCTGGCCTCGGTGGGGCTGAACACCCGGCGCACCTCGCTGGCCTACGGCGGCGGGCTGGGGGTCGATTACCACACGCTGTCGCGTCACTTCGCGTTCGGCGTGCACGCGGGCCTGCAGCACATCGTGGGGCTGGCGCAAAGCAACGCCCTGACCACCACCGCCGGCGTGAGGTACACGTTTTGAGGCGACGCGCGCTGCTGGCGCTGGGTGCGGCGTGGCTGGTCGCCGGCTGCGGCGTCGTCGACGTGGGGGCGCCGCCGGCCGACATCAATGCCTGCCGGCCCAGCCAGCGCTACTTCGTCGAGACGGTATGGCCGGGCTACCTGACCGCCAGCTACGGCGGCAAGACGTGCGCGGACGCCACCTGCCACGGGGCGATGTCCGGTAACGGCCTGCATCTGGTGACGCCCACCTCGACGCCCAGCTATCCCTTGCTGGCGGGCACCGACTGGTACGCCGCTTACCTGTCCGCCTCGCAGGAGATGACCTGCACCGACGTCAACGGATCGAAGCTGTACGAGTACCCGGCCGGCCTCGTCTCGAGCCACGGCGGCGGCATGCTGTTCGCGCCGGGCGGTCCCGAGTTCACCTTGTTGATGCAATGGGTGATGCCCGGACCATGACCGTGGCGTGGCGCAGGGTCAGGGGCCTGGCGGCGGCGGCGGCGCTGGTGGCGCTGGTCGGGGCGGCGCCCGCGGCGCGCGCCGACGACGACGCGCTGGTGCGGGTGCTGGCCGAGCAGGCGCAGGTCCACACCGGGCCCGGCTTCGCGTTCCGGGTCATCTACCTGGCCGCCCGCGGTGAGGTGTTCCCCGTGGTCGAGCGGGCCACCCGCGCGCACTGGTTCCGGGTGCGGCTGCCCGACGGCACGAACGGCTGGATCCTGGGCGACGAGGTCTTCCCCCTAGACCTGGAGGAGTCGGACGTGCACCGCGGCCCCTCGTGGTGGCACCGGTTCAGCGAGGCGGTCTTTTCCCCGTCGCCGCTGCTGGAAGGGCGCATCGGGCTGTCGTTCTCGGCCGGCGTGCTCGGGGGCGACTCTGCCTTTCTGTTCAGGCCCGCGTTCATCCTGGAGCCGCACTTCACCGTGGAGGGCTTCTTCGGCGAGACAGTCGGCAACCAGGTCGACGTGATCTACTACGGCGCCGGACCGAACGTGTTCCTGTTTCCCGCATCGCCGGTCACGCCGTTCCTGGGGGCCGGCCTGGGCGGCGCCACCAGTCGCACCAAGGCCGATCAGTTCACGGTGCCCACGGGGACCTACAAGGTCCTGAACGTGGGCGGCGGCCTGCTGGTGGCGCTGAAGCAGCGGATCACCTTGCGCGGCGACGCGCGCCACTACGTGCTGTTCGACCCCAACCACACCCAACGAATCCAGGAGTACAGCGGTGCGCTCACCATCGTTTTCTAAGGCGTGCCTACTGGTGCTGCTGGCGTCGCTATCCGCCGTGGCCGGCGGGTGCCGGCACATCGGCGTGAAGGCGCACCAGCGCGAGCTGCTGGCCGATCGAATCATGTCGCTGGAAGGCAACGCGCAGGAGCGCGCCGCCGACGAGCACGTGTTGGCCAACCGTGAGGGCGCCGTGGGCGCCACGGGGACGTCCGGGGGAGGCTGCGGCTGCAACTGATGTCCAGGCGCGCGGCACATTTGCACCCGTCACCGGGAGAGCGGTACCCTGGCCGGCCTCGCCGTGCTCGGGCCGCGGCGCGCGCCGATCTGGCGTCACCGGAACGCCCGCGCGGCATGGGCCCCGGCGGCGCCACCGCGAAGCGGCGCGCGCTGGTGGCCCTTTTCGGGGCGCTGGGACTGGTGGCGCTGGCCTTCACCGGGCGCGCCGGCGCCGCGGAGGTCGAGGCGGCGCAGCGCGGAACCCTGTTCCTCGAGCCTTCGAACATCAAGGGCAACGCCGGCATCACCGTGATTCATCCCCAGACCGACGTCAGCGCCACCCTGGCCTCCGGGTTCGGGATCGCGGCCGGCTACGCGGTGGACGTCGTCAGCGGCGCGACCCCGCGCGTCTTCGGCGTGCGGAACGACGCCACCGGGCGTCCCGTGGACGCGATCTCGGGCGCCACGAAGTTCTCGGACGTGCGGCAACAGGTTCAGGGCGCGCTCAGCTACTCGCGGCCGGTGGGCGACGTCGCGGCCTCGTACAGCTACGGGTGGGAGCACGACTACCGCTCGCACGCGGTGACGGTGAACACCCGCACAGACGTCCTCGACCACGCGCTCAGCATCAACCTGTCGTACACGCACAACTTCGACAGCGTGTGCGACGCCGCGAACACGGACACGGCGGGCATTCCGCTGGCCCGCCAGGCCCTGGTCAACTCGAACAACTGTTTCAAGGGCACGGCGGACGTTGCCACCCGCTCGCTGAACATCGACGCCGTCGAGCCGTCGGTCACCTGGGCCATGACACCCCGGCTGGCCCTGCAAGGGGGGGGCACGGCCCAGGTGCTGGACGGGTTCCAGTCGAACCCTTACCGCCAGGTGGATCTGGGCCGCGCCGGCGCGCGCCCGCAGGAGACGCTGCCCCAGTTCCGGCAGCGCTACGCGCTGTTCGTGCGTGGCGCGTACGCCGTGCCCTCCGCCCGCGCCTCGATCCAGGCCATGGGGCGGCTGTATCGCGATTCGTGGGGCGTTCGCGCCGCCACGGCCGAGCTGCTGCTGCAAAGCTACGTGACGCGCTTCCTGCTGTGGTCGCTGCGTGGTCGAGCCACCGCCCAGGGCGGGGCCGTCTTCTACGAGGACGCGCAGACCTACTTCCTGCACGGCCCCAACGGCAAGTACTGGACCGGCGACCGCGAGCTGTCACCGATGCAGAACCTGCTCACCGGCACCAAGCTGACCTACCTGCACATCCCCGAGGCCGGCGAGCACCACTTCATCAGCGAGCTGGACGCCTCGGTGAAGTTCGAGATGCTGTTCTACCGGCTGGACTCCGTCTTCGCCCCCAACGCCGACCGCAAGTTCGCCGGCATCCTGCAGCTGGCCGTCTCGGCCCGGTTCTGACGGTCGCTGCCGCGGGCGCAGCGTCGCGATCGGGTCGCGCGCCCGTCAATCGCAGGAGGAGGGGCCGAACGTGACGCCCGGGAAGGGCCGCTCGGGCCGCGCGAAGAAGTAGCCCTGGCACAGATCACCGCCCAGGCGGATCAGGGCATTCCGCTCCTCGACCGTCTCGATGCCCTCGGCGACGATCTGGATCTTCAGGTCGCGGCACAGCTCGACGATCGACCGGATCAGCTTCTGCTTCGTCTGCGACAGGTGGATCCCGCGCACCAGCGACATGTCGACCTTGACGACCTCCGGCTCCAGCTGCGCGAAGCTGGTCAGCCCCGCGTAGCCCGCGCCCAGGTCGTCGACGGCGATCCGGTAGCCCATGGCACGCAGGCGCTTCATGCGCAGCATCGGCTCGTCGATGCGGTCCAGCGCGGCGCGCTCCGTGATCTCCAGGACCACGCGCGAGGCGAACGCCGACAGGGGGGCCGCGGGCGAGAACAGGTCCTCGTCGGCCAGATCCTCCGTGTGCAGGTTGACGAACAGCAGCCCTTCCAGGGCAGGGTGCTCACGCAGCGTCTGCGCCGCGCGACCGCGGATGGTGCGGCCCAGCTCGCGCAGCCGCCCCAGCCGCTCCGCGGCGTCCAGCAGGTCGTCCGGACGGCGCAGCGTGGCCTCGTCGGTGCGCACCAGCGCCTCGTGCGCGTACACGCAGCGCGCGGACCAGGAGACGATGGGCTGGTAGGCCATCCACAGCGTCTCGAGCGCGTTCGAGAACCGGCTCTCCAGGCCGGCTCGATCGCTGATCGCGTGGCCCCCGCGCGACAGCTCTTGCAGCGCCTCGCGCCGGACGCGCGCCATCTGGTGCAGGCGGGCGGCGCGAGCGACCACGTCAGACAATTCGGCCAGCGGTACCGGCTTGGCCAGGTAACGGAAGGCCCCATATTCCATCGCCTTGATGGCGTCCTTCACGTCCGGACCGCCCGTCATCAGCACCACGGGCAGGTCCAGGTCGTGCTCGCGAACGGCGCGCAGCAGCTCGATCCCGGTCATGCCCGGCATGGTCACGTCGCTGACCACGACGTCGAAGGTCCGGGTCCGCACCAGCTCGGCGGCGGCCTGCGCATCGGTGACCACCTCGACGGTCATGCCGTGCTTGCGTAGCTGGCGGGCGTAGACCGCGGTGATCGTCGCCTCGTCGTCGACCAGCAGCACGCTGCCTTTATCGGCGGCCTTGGGGAGCTTGTCGGCCCCCTCGGCTGCCTCCTCGTCGTGGCGCTGCAGGCTCACGTGCATGCCCTCTGCCCATCGGCAGTCCTGCTGACTAATTGAGCACCTTTCGCCATGAGGCCTAAACCGGAGCGCCAAAGGTGTCGAGACGGCATGGCGAGAGACATGGTGTGCACGACTTTCTCATGAGTGAAGGGGTCCCCTCTCGGCTGTTCTCGGATGGCTGGGCGCCCGACCCGCGGGACACCAGCGGGGCCCGCCGCGCCACGGACCTGATGTTCGCGGCCGTGGCGATTCTATACCCGGCCTGGCACTGGGTCTTCCTGGCCCTGATGAGCAGCCCGCGCGACTCGCTGGGCGAGCGCCTGCTGGTGGCGGCGGCGTCCTTGCTGGCCATGCTGCTGTCGCGGCTGCGGCCGTTCACGCGCGCCATGTTCGCGGTGGAACAGGTGGTGCTGGCGCTGCTGACGGGACACTACCTGTCGCTGGTCTGGCGTAATGACTTCGCGTTTCCCTATGTGGCGGGGCTGTACATCTTGTTCGCGTCGGTGGGGACGGTCATCTCGCGCATGCCTGTGGCCATCGGCTATTCGGTCGTGGCCATGGCGTCGCTGACCGTCATGAGCTTGCTGCGGGGACGTCCAGGCGCCGACCTGGAGGTCTTGCTGGGCCTGGCCACGCTGCTGGCGGCGACCTGTGTGGGCGTTTACCGCACCACGCTCACGCGGCGAACGGCGATGCAGCGGCTGCTGCGCGAGCGCCAGTTGATGAAGCAGATCATCGAGACGATTCCGGATCCCGTGTTCGTGCGCAACGCCGAGCGAGATCTGGTGCTGACGAACGAGGCGGGCCGGCAGTTCGAGAGCGCCACCGGGTACGACACCGAGCCCATCGTCCAGCAAGAGCTGAACACGCTGTCGGGCGGGCAGGCCCTGACCCAGGACGCGGCCGTGACCACCCGCTTTGGACAGATCGCGATGTCCGTGAAGACGGCCCGCGCCGAGTCGGTGAGCCATCAGGTCATGGTCGTGACCCTGATGCGCGACGTCACCGAGCGGCGGACGCTGGAGGACTCGCTGCGCTCCAAGATCCGCGAGCTGGAACAGGCCAAGGACCGGGTCCGCCAGCTGCAGGGAATGTTGCCGATCTGCATGCACTGCAGCCGCATCCGCACCGAATCGGACGAATGGCAGGCGCTGGAGAAGTACGTCGCCCGGCACTCCGAGGCCAGCTTCACCCACACGCTGTGTGCGTCCTGTCTGGAACGACATTATCCGGAAGAGGGGGTCTCATGAGTCAGGCACCGGTCCCGGTCAAGGCAACTCAGGGACGTGTCCTGGTGGTCGACGATGAAGAACCGGTGCGCGTCGCCCTGGGCCGGACGCTGCGCCGCCTGGGGTACGAGATGCTGGAGGCAAACCACGGCGAACTGGGGCTGCAGATGGTGACCACGCGGGAGCCTGACGTCGTCATCCTGGACCTGCGCATGCCGGGCATGGACGGCCACACCTTCATGCAGCGCCTGCAGGCAGCCGGGATTCAGTCGCCCCCGCGCGTGATCGTGATGAGCGGTCAGGGGAACATCGACGACGTCATCAAGATCCTGCGCTGGGGCGCGGTGGACTACCTGCGCAAGCCCTGGAACCTGACCGAGCTGATGTCGGCCGTGACGCGGGCCCTCGAGCTGAAGCGGCAAAGCCAGAACGACCGGCCGGGCGGGGAGCCGTCCCCCGCCGTCGTCGAGCCGGAGACCCCCGACTCGAAGCGCCGGGCCCGCTTCGCCACCCTGCAGACGAAGCTGCGCCAGGGCGAGATCGTGCTGCCGTCGATCCCCGCGATCCTCGACCAGCTGCGCACGCTGGTGGAAGATCCCAGGTCGTCGCTCGATCAGATCGCGGATGTGGTCGAGCGCGACTCGCGCATGGCGGCCGATCTGCTGCGCATGGCCAACTCGGCGCAGTTCTCCCACATGCCGCGGGCCACGAACGCGAAGACGGCGGTGACGCGCCTGGGGCTGAAGCACGTGAACAACCTGGCGCGCACCATCTTCCTGCAGGGCCTGTGCAACGTGCGCAGCGGCCCCTACCGGGACCTGCTGGCCTCCGTCTGGCGCCGCTCCGTGGCGCGCGGGGTCGCGATGCGGGCGCTGTGCGACCTGATCGATCCCTCGGCGGGCGTGGACGGCGACACGGCGTATCTGATCGGCCTCATGGCCGATGTAGGGGCGTCGCTGCTGCTGTGGGTGACCTGCGAGCGCGCCGGCGACAACCTGACCAGTGAGGACGTCAGCGACACCAAGACCGCGCTGGAGATGGTGCGCCGATCGCACGAGGACGTCGGCAAGGCGCTGGTCGAGCGCTGGAACTTCGGCAAGGCCATCCCCTGCACCGTGGCCCAGCACCATCGCGAGGCGCCTCCGGTGACCGATGCCGCCTGGTGGAACCTGTTCGTGCTGGGCGATCACCTGGCGTCGAAGATCGTCGAGCAGCGGGACATCACCACGGACGGGACGATCAGCGAGATCACGCTGGATCGCTGCGCGGCCGAGTTCGGCATCCCACGCGTGGTCCTGAGCCAGCTGGCCGGTGACCTGCGCGCCGAGTACGAGTCGATCGAATTCGGCCTGGACTGACATTGTCGCAGGCCTGACACTTTTTTCTGTGACAAACTCAGAGGGCGGCTTTCTCATCGCGGCCGCCGAGCTTATTTTGCGAGTTAGGCAGCCTGGAAATGTCAGAGCGGGCCCTGCCGCGGCGTACTGACAGGGAAGGAAAAAATTCCCTGGCCGCGTTCCAGGGTTCTGGGGAGAGCGGGTGATGCAAGAACCTTTGCGTTTGCTGCACATAGAAGACGACGAGGACGACGCTGAGCTGGTCCGTCGCGTCCTGGAAAAGGATGGCTTCAGCCTGGCCTGGGAGCGGGTCGACTCGGAGCACCAGCTTCGTCAGGCCCTGAAGCAACCGTGGGACATCGCCATCTCGGACTTCGCGATGCCCGGGTTCAGCGGGCTGCGCGCGTTCGAGATCCTGTCGCAGGAGCGATCCGACCTGCCGTTCATCTTCGTTTCGGGCGCGCTGGGCGAGGAGCGCGCCGTCGAGGCGATGCGCGCGGGCGCCAAGGACTACTTCCTGAAAGGGAACCTGGCCCGCCTGAACGCGGCCGTGCGGCGCGAGCTGCGCGAGGCGGTCAATCGCCGGCAGCGCAAGATCGCCGAGGAGACGGCGGCGCGCGAGCAGCAGCGGCTGGCCCTGGCCATCGAGGCCAGCAACGCCGGCGTGTTCGAGATGAAGCTGGACGACGCCGGGGGTACCGTCGACTACAGCGGCCCCTGGACCGAGATCCTCGGGTACCGGATCAAGGAGCTGCCGGACAAAGGGGACGCCCTGGTGGCCTGGGTGACCGACCGCATCGATCCCGACGCGCCCAAGGCGGCGCTGGTCGAGATGCGGCGCTTCTATGCGGGTCGCACCGATCGCTACAACGCCGAGATCCGGTTGCGGCGCAAGAACGACAGCTGGGTCGACGTGGCGGTGTTCGCGCGGGCCGTGGAGCGGGATCCCTCCGGCGCGGCCAGGCGCATCGCCGGCGTGGTGCTGGATCTGTCGGCCCGCAAGCACCTGGAGGCGCAGCTTCGCCAGGCGCAGAAGATGGAGGCGGTGGGGCGGCTGGCGGGGGGCATCGCCCACGACTTCAACAACCTGCTGACCGCCATCCTCAGCTTCGGGTCGTTCGCGCGCGAGGCGCTGGCGGCCGAGGATCCCATCGGCCTGGACATCGATGAGATCCTGAAGGCCGGCCAGCGGGCCCAGGCGCTGACCAGCCAGCTCCTGGCGTTCTCCCGCCGCAAGCCGGTCGCGCCGCGGGTGCTGAACGTGAACGAGGTCATCGAGGGCACGCAACGGATCCTGCGCCGGCTGCTGGGAGAGGACGTGCAGGTCATCGTTCAGCCGGCGGCCGATCTCGGCAACGTGCGCATCGATCCCGACGCGCTGGAGCAGGTGCTGCTGAACCTGGCCGTCAACGCCCGCGATGCGATGCCGGGCGGCGGGTCACTGACCATCAAGACCGCCAACGCCACCGTCGATCCGATGAACAGCGTGGCCCCCGGCGAGTACGTCGACATCGCGGTGATCGATACCGGCACGGGAATGGACGCCGCGACCCAGGCCCAGATCTTCGAGCCCTTCTTCACCACCAAGGAGCAGGGGCGCGGCACCGGCCTGGGGCTGGCCACCTGCTACGGAATCGTGCACCAGGCGGGCGGCCTCATCCAGGTCAACAGCGCGCTGGGCGAAGGGACGACCTTCCACGTGCTGCTGCCGCGCATCGAGGAGCAGGCCGAGCGGCGCAGCCAGTTGCGTGATCCCGAGAACATCCTGGGGAACGAGGTCATCCTGATCGCCGAGGACGACGAGCAGGTGCGCAAGATCGCCGCCCGCTCGCTGTCGCTGCTGGGCTACACGGTCATCGAGGCGGCGGACGGCGAGGAGGCGCTGGAGCAGTACCAGCGCCGCGACGTGGGCATCGACCTGCTGCTGACGGACATCGTGATGCCGCGCCTGGGCGGCAAGGCGCTGGCCGAGCGCCTGCGCGCCACCCGCCCCACCCTGCCCATCCTGTTCATGACCGGCCACACCACGCTGGGGACGGTGTTCGACGATCCCGAGTCCGAGGTGCTGGAGAAGCCGTTCACGCCGCGCGCCCTGGCGCAAAAGGTCCGGCGGCTGCTGGATGCTCGCGTCCCGCACGCCGTGGCGCGCGCCTGACGCGCAGGCGCTATTGCAGCGTCTTCGGCTCCTGGTCGCGTGACAGGCTGACCGAGGCGCCGGTCAGCGCGTCGGGCGTGACGGAGATGTCCAGCTCCTCGCCGCTGACGCTGCCGTGACAGCCGCCGCAGATGCCGTTGAACAGCGCCCGCGGCACGCCGGGGGTCACGTACTCGCCGGCGGCCAGCTGGTGCTCCTCGGTCATGGTCATCACCGGGTTGCCGGCGGCGTCGACCAGCTCGAGGATCAGCGGCTTCTGGGTGGGGACGTAGACCTTCAACGAATGGTCCGCCTCGAACGGGGCCGTACCGACCACCTGGCGGTTCAGGTACACGCTCTGCGAACCGACCAACCCTCCGGGGTCCGGGCCTGGCGGTGGCAGCTCTTCATAGACCTTCAAGGCGACGGCGGCGTCCATCGCCTGCACGTCGCGGCCCCGCCGCAGGTTCGCTCCCAGCAAGGTCGCCACCATGGGCACGTCGGGGAAGTGCATGATGCCGGCGGGCGCGCCCGCGTGGCCGCCGAACACCAGCTGGGGCAGGTTCCTGAACAGCTCGGTCTCGCCGCGCCGGTAGCCCAGCGTCGCCTCGACGATGGACCGGGTGGGATCCGACATCAGCGCCGTACGCAGGGCGCCGCCGGTCACGGGGGCCTTGGGATCCAGCGCCACCAGGTCGTACTTGGGCGTGTCGGTCATCGGGTTGGTGACGTTCGCCGCGTACGACACCAGCACGCGTCCGTCGGGCAACGAGAAGGGCGCGCGATAGGCGCCCGCCGTCCCGGCCCGTCCCGTCGCCGCGGGATCCAGGATGACCAGCGACTTCAGGAATGAGGGCTCGGTGCGGTCGGCCTCGAACGGTCCCACCGAGCGGTTGAAGGTCGCCAGCGCGCCCGCCGCGCCGAGCGTCCCGACGTCCGAGAGGATGACCAGGAAGTTCCGGTCCAGCCCCTCGCGGATCTCGGTCGCCTGCCCGTAGCCCACCGACGGATACTCGACGCTGCTGAACGTGTCGGTCGACTGCGCGCGCTGCGCCAGCAGCGGATGGTAGTCGGTCAGGTCCCAGTTCATGCGCCGCCCCGACAGCTGATAGAAGTCGGGCGACGCCTTCTCGGCCGTGAACGACACGCGGCCGTCCTGCATCATGGCGGGGCCAAGCTCCGAGTTCAGCAGGAACGTCATCTGCTCCAGGGCCGCGAAGTCGCCGTTCGGCCCGGTGCGGAACAGATCGGAGTTGGGCAGGAACGTCTTCTGGGTCAGCGTGCCCGTGCGCGTGGAGGCGAACACGATGGCGCCGTTCGGCGCGAACATGGGGTCGAAGTTGTGCACCCGGACATTCCCCTGGATGCGGCCGGCGTCCGTGGTCAGCTGGGTGCACGCGCCGCCCGCGGCCAGATCGATCAGGAACAGGTCCAGTCCCACCGCCTGTGAGGCGCGGCCGGCGAAGATCAGCTTCGTGCCGTCGTAGCTGAAGTCGGGGCCGCGCACGTCGGAGGCGCCGGCCTGCAAGCCCGGGCAGCCGCCCAGCACGCTGCGGGCGTTGCCGACCGACGTCACGTCGCCATGCGCCCCCAGCGTCGCGTCGGCGACCATCAGATCGGCGCCCCCGCGGAACGTGTCGAAGGCAAGCAGCGAGTCGGGATCGGGGGGACGGATCACGTAGGCCAGCGGCAGCTTGTCGCCGCTGCCCATGGCCGACACGCTGGCGGCCCGGTCCACTCGTTCCAGGCGATGCCACTCGGTGAACGTGCAGAACGCGGTCGAGGCGGCGGGGTTGGTGGCGTCGAACGCCGGGCAGTCCCGCGTCGAATCCGGCGACGTCTGATCGGCGGTCGTCCCCGTCTCCAGCAGCGCGCCTGCCCGGTGGGCGATACCGCCCGAGACGGGAAAGATGTTCTTCTTCACGGCGCGCGACTGGCGGACGTCCACGCTGTCGAAGGCCATGAACTCGTTGATCAGCGTCTCGTAGTTGCGCTTCAGCGCGGACGGCGCGAAGAAACCCTGGGCCCCCGGGCGCAGCCGGAAGTCGTTGAAGCCGTCGGGGCTGTGGCACCCCTCCAGCGCGCAGCCGCGCCTCAGCAGGACGGGCATGACGTTCGCCTCGAAGAACATCTGGCCGGCGCTTTTCGCCGCGGCGGCGCCAGGATTCGCCTGCACGTCCTCGGCGAACGCCTTCCACTTCAGCCAGGTGTCGTCCGAGCGCGAGGCGAAGAAGATGCCGCCTGTGTGGCTGACGCCCCCGCCGGCCGGGGCCAGGGGCCGCAACAGCAGCTCGCTCTGCTCCGCCGCCGTGCCGGGCGGCGCCACGAAGTCGGAGGCCTGCAGGAAGTTGAACCGTAGCTGCGCATCGTCGTTCCCGCACGTGATGTAGAAGTCGGACTGCGGCGAGCTGTGGCAGGTGGCGAACGCGCACGAGGTCTGCAGCTTGGGCATCACGTCGTCCCGAAACGCGGCGAACGCGGGGCTGCTCTCGTCGACGACGGAGAGATCCCGATCGGCCGGCACCGCCGTGTTGCACGCGCCCTGACCCTGGTTGCCTGCCTGCGGCGGCGCGATGCCGTCCCGGGTGGCGCCGTTCTCCAGCCAGTTCTCCAGCGTGAAGAAGGCGTCCGAGTCGATGGCCAGCGTCTTGCCGCCGACGTGGGTGATCTCGCTTTGCACCAGGGTTCCCCGGTACGGGATCTGGACCGACGCCTCCTTCAGCGCCTTCAGCAGCAGCAGCGGGTAAGGATAGCTGCCGTACTTTCGCAGCACGTCCGGCCGCTTGTGAACCGTGTCGAACGACGTCAGATCCAGGTTGCCCAGGGCGGTGCCGGTCTTCGGATCGACGCTGTGGCAGGGGGACGTGTTGCCGACGCACGACTGCGTCAGGATCGGCTGGATGTGCTCGTCGTAGAACGAGGGGGGCGTCGGCTTCTTCGGCGCGCAACCGAGGGCGCCCAGCAACGCGAACGGCAGGGCAGCCGCCCGGGAGCGGACCAGGTTATTCCGCATGCGCATCGATGATATCAGTGACGGTCGGGGAGCGGGCGTATTGCCCTGACACCAGAACGGCGGATCGCGGCGCGGCCTTTACTGGCCCAGCGACGCCAGCGCCGCCCGGGCCAGCGAGCGCACGAAGGGCGACGCGTCCGCGGTCGACGCCTGGGTCAGCGCGGGGGCAGCCACCGAGGCCGGGGCGTTCATCTGCCCCAGGGCCCAGGCGGCGCGCTTTCGCACGCTGGCGCTGGGATCGCTTTGCAGCACCTGCACCAGCCCGGGGACCGCCGCCTGGGTGCGGAGCTGTGCGACGGTGAAGATGGCCTGCACGCGAACGTTCTCGTCGCCGTCGGCCAGCATGCCGGTGGCCACGCTTCCGTCCGTGAAGCCCTCCACCTTGCGCAGCGCCGACAGCGCCGCCGCCCGGACCTGGGCGTCCGCGTCCGCCAGCACGCCGGCCAGCGGCGCAGCCGCGGCGGGCCGGCGGATCACGCCCAGCGCGTGCGCCATGGCCACGCGGGCCTCGCTGGTGAACAGCGGATTCGAAAGCGCGGCACCCAGCGCCGGGATGGCGCTGGGAAACGAGAACGACGCCAGGATGTCGGCGGCGTTGCGCGCCTTGACCGAGTCGGGTTGCCCCAGGCGCGCCAGCATGTCGGCGAAGATGTGCCGGCTGACCCCACGCCGCACCAGCCACCAGCCCGCCACCTCGCGCACGCTGGCGTCGTCGCTGTCTATCAGCGGGGTGACGTAGTCGACGCAGGCCGCGCAGACCAGGTACTCCGCGCGCTCGAGCTCGGACTTGATGGCGTCGGCCGAACCCGAGGCGATCGCCGACACGACCGCCTGCGGGCTGCTGCCGTGGCCTGCGTGGGCCGGCCCCGCCGCCAGCGCCAGCACGCCGGCGATGGCCAGCGCCGCCAGACGACCGCCGCGCTTGCTGATGACGTTGCCCCGGTGACCGTTCGTGTGATGCGTCTGCGTGGAAGTGGACATCGACATGGCGCGAAGACCTCCGTT
>Ga0070658_10002530_pt1 | contig 15260 bp, 11 predicted proteins | sample KBSC13metaG_FD_64664 | JGI IMG/M metagenome (GOLD analysis project Ga0070658, IMG submission 64664) | Corn rhizosphere microbial communities from Kellogg Biological Station, Michigan, USA - KBS C1-3 metaG | ecosystem: Host-associated > Plants > Roots > Rhizosphere > Soil ...
GAGCGTCTCGCCCTCCACGTAGCTCATCACGAAGAAGACGTAGCCCGCCGCCTCGCCCACCCGATGGATGGGCACGATGTGCGGATGCGAGAGGCCGGCCGCCGTGCGCGCCTCACGCAGGAAGCGCTCGCGCGCGTCCACCGTGGACAGCACGGCGGGCAGCACCTTGATCGCGACCAGGCGATCGAGCTGTACGTCGCGCGCGAGATAGACGACGCCCATCCCGCCGCGCCCGAGCTCCCGGATGAGCGAATACTCTCCCGCCAGCGCCCCCTGCAGGGCCAGGAACTCATCGGACGTCACGGACATGGGTACCTCCGAAGCGACGTGCGTGATCAGGCGGGCGTGGGAGCGCGGCGCGCGGCGTCGCGCCACTGTCCGCGGCCCAGCTCTTCCTGCGCCGCCGCGAGTCGGGCCATCTCCGCGCCCGCCTCGCGCGCGGCGTCCATCAGCGTCGTGAGCGGCGCGAGGTCCGAGGAGCCGGCATGCAGGCGCAGGAGGTCGAGTCGAATGCCCTCGAGCGCGGCAACGCTCGACGCGAGGTGTCCCGCGGCCGCCTGTCGTCGCTGCGCGAGCATGTCGTCTCCCGCGCCGAGCGCCGCCAGCCGTTCCACCTCGGCGCGCGCCTCCGCCGCCTGGCCTTCGAGCGCCGCGACCATCGCCGGCAGCTCGGAGAGCTGCTCGCGGTACGCCGCGGGGAGGGCCGCGTAGAGATCTCCCGCGGCGACGCCCAGGGCCACCTCGGTGGCCCGAAACGCGTTCGCGCCGATGGCCCGGGAGCGCTCCGGCGCGCCGAGCTTTCGCGCGAACCACTCGCCGAGCCGGCTGTCCCACAGTCGCTCGCGAATGCCGATGCGCAGCGGGCGACGAATCGCGTTCGGGATGAGTTGCACCTCGAGCGCATTGCTCGCCGCCGCGAAGATGGCGGTCGTCAGGAGCGGCGACAGGATGAGCACGGGCGAGTTGCCGGGGCCGAGCTGCCGCTCGTTCGCGAGCCAGATCGTGACCGCCGACCATGTCGCGGCGGCGTAGAGGCCGTTGCGCAGGAGGCGGCGCAGCAGGCCCTCGGACTCCTCCTGCGCCAGCGCCTCGCCCTCGGCCCGCTCGCGCCGGCTCACGTCGAGGGCGCCGCGCAGCTCCGCCAGCGTGTGCCCGGCCCGAAACTGGAGCCGCGCCTGGTTGAGGTGGAAGCCGATGATGGGGACCAGCGGCGAGAGGGCCAGCGTGCCGAGAAACGCGATCGCCGGCACGGGCGCGTGGCCGTTCCCGGTCGCCCACGAGATGAGGTTCGCGGTGGTGAGGATGCCCGCCAGGCCCGAGCCGGCGCCGTAGAAGGCAAGCCATGAGTTGCGCGCCCCGAGCCAGGCGCGGAGTGTGGCGGGCAGCTCGGGGCGGACGTCGGGCGCGGGCGCGAGAGCCGCCGCGAGCGACTCGCCATCGGCGAACCGTTGCGACGGGTCCCGCTCCAGACAGCGGTCCACCACCTGCGCCAGAGCGGAGGGCAATCCCGGCGCGGCGCTCGCGACCGTGGGCGCGGACTCGGTGGCCTGCCGCACGAGGAGCGCGGGCAGGTTCGGCATCTCGAACGGGAGCTTCCCGCTGAGCGCGAGATATCCCACCACGCCGAGCGCATAGATGTCGCTCCGCCCGTCGATCGGCGCGCTCGCGGCCTGCTCGGGGCTCATGAAGTGCGCGGTGCCCATCAACGCGCCGGATTCGATGCCCGCTCCGAGCCCGCCGCCGTGCGCGATGCCGAAATCCGTCACCAGGGCGCGCCCGGTGCCGGACTCCAGCATGATGTTGTCCGGCTTCACGTCGCGGTGCACGATGCCCCGCCCGTGCGCGTAGGCGAGCGCCCATGCCACCTCGCGCATGATGCGCGCGACCTCGGCCGGAGGCAGCGGGCCGGCGCGACGGAGCCGCTCACCGAGCGTTTCGCCCTCCACGTAGCTCATGACGAAGAACACCGCGCCGCCCGCCTCGCCGACGCGGTGGATGGGCACGATGTGCGGGTGCGACAGGCCGGCGGCGGTGCGGGCCTCGAGGAGGAACCGCTGGCGCGCGCCGGCGTCCCGCGCAAGGACGCTGGGGAGCACCTTGATGGCGACGTCGCGGTCGAGCTGGACGTCCCGCGCGAGGTAGACGATCCCCATCCCCCCGCGCCCGAGCTCGCGATCGATGGAGTACTCGCCGGCGAGCGCTTCCTGGAGGGCGAGGAATTCGGGGGAGACGGGAGGCATCTACAGACCTACGATCCACGTGGCGCGAGGTTTCCCCGCGGGGCCGCCCCGCAACGCGGTGCCACGACGCGGTGCCGCTACGCCGCCGGCGGCACCACGGGCGGGACCACCAGGGGGGCGCCCGCCAGCGCATCGGCCACCGGGGTGTCCTCCGCGGCGAGCTCGAAGCTTCCCTCCCAGCGCGCCATCACGACGGTGGCGAGGCAGTTGCCCACGAGGTTGATGGAGGTGCGGGCCATGTCCATCAGCGCGTCCACGCCGAGGATGACGGCGACGCCTTCGAGCGGGAGCTTGAACTGCGCGAGGGCGCCGGAGAGGATCACGAGCGAGGCGCGCGGCACCGCGGCGACGCCCTTGCTCGTGAGCATCAGCGTCAGCATCATCAGCAGCTGCTGCGAGATCGGCATGTCGATGCCCGCCGCCTGCGCCACGAACACCGACGCGAGCGCCAGGTACAGCGTGCTCCCGTCGAGGTTGAAGGTGTAGCCGGCCGGCAGCACGAACGCCACGATGCGCCGCGGCACGCCGAGCTTCTCCATGTTCTGCAGCGCCAGCGGCAGCGCCGCCTCGCTCGTGGCCGTGGTGAACGCCAGGAGCCACGGCTCGCGCGTCGCCTTCCAGAAGCGGCGAATGGGCACCTTCGTCCCGAGCGCGATGGGCAGCAGGACGAACAGGATGAAGACCACCAGCGCGCCGTACAGCGTCAGCACGAGGATGCCGAGGTTCTGCAGCACGCCGATGCCGCTCTTGCCCACCGTCACCGCGATCGCGCCGCCGATGCCCAGCGGCGCGAACGCCATCACGATGTTCACGAACTTGAACATCACCTCGCTCAGGCTCTCGCAGAAGGAGAGCATGAACGTCTTCGCCGGCCCCTGCACCTGGGACAGCGCCACGGCGAAGATGATGGAGAAGAAGACGATCTGCAGCACTTCGTTGTTCGCCGCGGCCTCGAAGAAGCTCTGCGGCACGGTGTGCTCCACCACGCCGGCGAAGGTGGTGTGCGTCTTCGCGAACCGGGCGCCCGCCTCGGCGCTCGCCGCCGAGAGGTTCACGCCGCGGCCCGGCTTGACGATGTTCACCGCGAGGAGGCCGACCGCGAGGGCGAGGGTGGTGACGACCTCGAAGTAGAGGATGGAGCGGAAGGCCAGCTTGCCGACGCGCTTCATGTCGTCGCCATGGCCGGCGATGCCCACCACGAGCGTGCCGAACAGCAGCGGGACGATCAGCGACTTGATCATCCGCAGGAACACGTTCGACAGCACCGCGAGATCCGACGCCTCGAAGCCACCCTGGCCGGCCGGCAGCTCGGGGAAGAAGTGCCCGATCAATACGCCGCCCACCATCGCGATCACGATCCACTGCGTCTGCGTGATCCGGCGATAGAACGGGCGCCGCGGCGACGGCGCCGCGGGCAATGCTGCACCAGCGGTCATCAGCTCAGCGGTTGGAAGGAAGCCCCTGCGCCGCGCGGCGGAGGGTGGAGTTGCGATACCCGTACACCGCGTAGAGCACGAGCCCGATCAGCAGCCACCAGCCGAACCGCGTCCACGCGAGTGCGGGCAGTCCCCACATCACGATGATGCACAGCAGGGCGCCGGCGATGCCGACGAAGTGCACGAACGGCACGCGGAAGGGGCGCGGGCGCTCGGGATCCGTGTGACGGAGCACGATCACGCCGATGCAGACCAGCACGAACGCGAACAGCGTCCCGATGTTCGTGAGGTCGTACGTCTCGTTCGCGTCGCCGATGAGCGCCCAGAGCGCCACGAACACGCCGGTGAGCAGCGTGGTGGCCCACGGCACGCGGGCCTTGGTGCTGAGCTTCGCCGCCCAGCGCGGCAGCAGCCCGTCGCGCGCCATGGCGAAGAAGATGCGCGGCTGGCCGTACTGGAACACCAGCAACACCGCCGACATGGAGAACACCGCGCCGAGCGCGACGATCTTGGCGATGGAGGTCATCCCCGTGGCGTTCAGCGCGTACGCGAGCGGATCCGCCGCCTTCCCCAGCTCGCTCGACGGGACCATGCCGGTGAGCACCGCGCCGATCACGATGTAGATGACCGTACAGATCGCGAGGCCGCCGAGGATGCCGATGGGGAGGTTGCGCTGCGGATTCTTCGTCTCCTCCGCCGCCGTGCTGATGGCGTCGAAGCCGATGTAGGCGAAGAAGACGATCGCCGCCCCCTGGTGCACGCCGCGGAACCCGTTGGGCGCGAAGGGGTGATAGTTCGCCGGGTTGATGTGCTGCATCCCCATGACGATGAAGAGCGCGAGCACGATCAGCTTCACGGCGACCATGACGTTGTTCGCCCGCGCGCTCTCGCGCGCGCCCATCAGCAGCAGCCAGGTGATCAGCGCCACGATGCCGAACGCCGGCACGTTGACGAGGATCGGGATGCCGGCCACGCGAGGCGCGCTGGCGATCAGCCCGTGGATCGCCGGATCCTGGCTCAGGAGCGCCGTGCGATAGCCCGTCGTCAGCCACACCGGCAGGTCCACCCAGCCACCCAGCAACGACTTGAAGTAGTCGCCCCACGAGATGGCGACCGCCACGTTGCCCACGGCGTACTCGAGAATCAGGTCCCAGCCAATGATCCACGCCACCATCTCGCCGAGCGTGGCGTACGAGTACGCGTACGCGCTGCCGGCCTGGGGAATCATCGACGCCAGCTCGGCGTAGCAGAGCCCCGCGAGCGCGCAGCAGACGCCGAGCAGCAGGAAGGAGAGGACGAGCGCGGGACCGGCGCCCACGCGGATGACGTGGCCCGCCGCGTCCACCTGCCCCGCCGCGGCGGAGCCGATGGACCCGAAGATGCCGGCCCCGATCACCGCGCCGATGGCGAGCATGATCAGGTCACCCGCGCCCAGCGACCGCTTCAGGCTGTTCGGATGCCCTTCCTCGGCCAGCAGGGCCGCGATCGGCTTCCGCGCGAAGAGTGAGCGCATGCGCTAGATGAACAGCGGCGCGAGCACGAGCGTGATGGTGCTCAGGAGCTTGATGAGCACGTGCAGCGACGGGCCCGCGGTGTCCTTGAACGGATCGCCGACCGTGTCGCCCACCACCGCGGCCTTGTGGGCCTCGCTGCGCTTGCCGCCGTAGGCACCCGTCTCGATGTACTTCTTCGCGTTGTCCCAGGCGCCGCCGCCGTTGTTCAGGAAGCCCGCCATCAGGATGCCGGTGATCGTGCCCACCATGAGCAGCGCCGCCACGGACTCGGCGCCCATGAACTCGCCCGCGCCGCCGAAGTGCTTGAACACCAGGCCAACGACCACCGGGAAGAGCACCACGAGGGCGCCCGGCAGCACCATCGCCTTCAGCGCGCCCACCGTCACGATGTCGACGCAGGCGGCGTAGTCGGGATCCTCGGTGCCCTGCATGATGCCGGGCCGCTCGCGGAACTGGCGGCGCACCTCGGTGATCACGCTGCTGGCGGCCTTGCGCACCGCCGTCATGGCAAGCGACGAGAACCAGAAGACGAGCATCGCGCCGAGAAGGCCGGCCACGAACACCACCGGCTTCGAGAGGTCCACGTGCAGCGTCTGGCCCGTGAGGTTGCGCACCTCGTCGAGATAGGCCGAGAAGAGCAGGAACGCGGCGAGCGCCGCGGAGCCGATCGCGTAGCCCTTCGTGAGGGCCTTCGTCGTGTTGCCCACCGAGTCCAGGCGGTCCGTCTTGTCGCGCACCGACTCCGGCTGGCGCGACATCTCCACGATGCCGCCGGCGTTGTCGGTGATGGGGCCGAACACGTCCATCGCGAGGATGTAGCCGGCGGTGCCGAGCATGCCCATCGTCGCCACGGCCGTGCCGAACAGGCCGCCAATCGGCTCGCCCGAGGCGTTCACCAGCCCGCTGCTGCGGCCGAGCGAGTAGCTCGCCACGATCGCGATGCCGATGGTGATCACCGGCAGCACCGTGGACTCCATGCCCACGGCGAGGCCGGCGATGATGTTCGTGGCCGGACCGGTCTGGCTCGCGTCCGCGATGCTGAGCACGGGGCGGTAGCGATACTCGGTGTAGTACTGCGTGATGAAGACGAACGCGACCGACGTGAAGATGCCGATCAGGCCGCAGAGGAAGTAGTGCCACCAGGCGTCCGGTGCCGCGTCCACGTTCAGCAGCAGCTTGCTCGCGCCGAAGAAGACGATCGTCACCAGCGTGGCGGTGACGTAGTAGCCCACGTTCAGCGCCTTCATCGGGTCGGCGTCTTCCTTCGTCTTCACGACCATCACGCCGACGATCGAGCAGATCAGCCCGAGCGCCATGATGATGAGCGGGAAGAGGATGCCGTTGATCCCGAACGACTTGTACAGCAGCACGCCGAGGATCATCGCGCCGATGTTCTCGGCGGCGGTGCTCTCGAAGAGGTCGGCGCCGCGGCCGGCGCAGTCGCCGACGTTGTCGCCCACGAGGTCCGCGATCACCGCGGGGTTGCGCGGGTCATCCTCCGGGATGCCGGCTTCCACCTTGCCCACGAGGTCCGCGCCCACGTCCGCCGCCTTCGTGTAGATGCCGCCGCCCAGCTGCGCGAAGAGCGCCACGAACGAGGCGCCGAAGCCGTAGCCGACGATCAGGAAGGGGATGCGCTGCGCCCACTCGGCCTGCGTCATCCCGTCCGGCGTCATCATCGAGAGCACGGCGAACAGGCCGCCCACGCCCAGGAGGCTCATCGCCACCGTGAAGAGCCCGGACACCGCGCCGCCGCGCAGCGCCGTCTGCAGCGCGTCGTTCAGCGACGACATCGCCGCCGAGGCCACGCGGATGTTGGTGCGGATGGAGACCCACATGCCCACGTAGCCGGCGACGCCCGAGCTCAGCGCGCCGAGCAGGAAGCTGGCGGTCACGTAGAGCGCGAACTGCTTCGGGTCCTGCACCGGGTCGTTGGCCGTCGTGTGCCGGAAGAAGCCGTAGCCGACGCCGAGGATCACGGCGACCACGACGCTCAGCATGGCGATCGTCTTGTATTGCCGCGCGAGGTACGCCTCGGCGCCCTGCTGGATGGCGTTCGAGATCTTCTGCATCTCCGGCGTGCCGCGGCTGCGCGACAACACCCAGCGGGCCAGGTAGATCGCGAAGAGGAGGGCGAGCGCGCTCGCGCCGATGACGACGCCCAACAGGGTGGACTGCGATTGCGTCATGTTGCGAAAAGGGGAGAAAGCGAACGAAGGTCGCCGCGGCCCGTCAGGCCGCGGCGGCGGGGCGCTCCGCGCGGCGCCACAGGTAGAACACCGGAATCCCGATCATCACCAGCACCAGTCCCGAGATGGACTCCGTGCGCGTGGTGGGCGAGAGGAGAAGCAGGACCATCACGCCGCAGCACAGCAGCACGTACAGCGCCGGCAGCACGGGATAGCCCACCGCGCGGTAGGGCCGCGGCAGGTCGGGGCGCTTCGCGCGCAGCATGAAGAGCCCGACGGTGGTGAAGACGTAGAACAGCAGCGCCGCGAAGATGACGTAGTTGAGCAGCTGGTTGTACGTCCCCGTGAGGCAGAGCAGCGCCGTCCAGATGGACTGCACGACGAGCGCGAACGCCGGCACGTGATTCCGGTTCAGCGTGCCGGCGCGGCGGAAGAACAGCCCGTCGTTCGCCATCGCCCAGAGCACGCGCGCGCCGGAGAGGATCAGGCCGTTGTTGCAGCCGAAGGTGGAGATCAGGATCGCCACCGCCATGATGCTCGCCGCGCTCAGGCCGAAGATCGTCTCGGCCACCGCCGTGGCCACGCGGTCCTGCGTGGCATGCTGGATCCCGCGTCCCACCACGCTCGCCGCCTCGGGCGTGCCGGCGTAGGGCAGGACGCTGAGGTACGAGATGTTCGCGAGGATGTAGAGCAGGCACACCAGCCCCGTGCCCATCACGAGCGCCAGCGGCAGGTTGCGCGAGGGATTCTTTACCTCGGCCGCCGCGAAGGTCACGCCGTTCCACGCGTCGCTGGAGAAGAGCGAGCCCACCATCGCCGCGCCGAACGCGACGACGAGCGTGTACGTCAGCGTCCACTCGCCGCCGAAGTGGCCGCCGGTGAAGTTCGCCGAGATCGCCGTGGCGTTGCGGCCGATGGTGAGACCGAGGATCACGAGCAGCGCGAGCGCGAGCGTCTTCACCGTGGTGAGCGTCGTCTGTACCAGCTTGCCCTCGCGGACGCCGCGCAGGTTCACCCAGGTGAGCACCGCGACGCTCAACAGGCCGATGAGGCGCTGCGGGTTGAGGCCGAGGGTGATGGCGTCCGCCTGGTTGGTGCAGCCGAGCAGCTGGACGCAGACGTCGGCGCGTGGGAACCAGGGGAAGAAGTCCGGCGAGATGCCCGGCACGAGCACGCCCAGGAACTTGCCGAAGGCCACGGCCACGGCGGCGATGGTGCCCGTCTGGATGACGATGAAGAAGGTCCAGCCATAGAGAAAGCCCATGAGGGGACCCATGGACTCGCGCAGGAACACGTACTGGCCGCCGGCCTTGGGATACATCGCGGCGAGCTCGCCGTAGGCGAGCGCGCCGAGCACCGTCATGACGCTGGAGAGGATCCAGGCGAGCATGAGCCACATGGGCGACGGAAGCCCGCGCGCCATGCTGGCGGAGACGATGAAGATGCCCGAGCCGATCATCGAGCCGGCGACGAGCATCGTCGCGTCGGTGAGGGACATCGCCTTGACGAATCCGCTGCCGGACTGCGGCGTTGCGTCGGTCGAAACGGCCGAGCTGCTCATGCAGGATTGGGGAATGCGGGTGGGTCGTCGCGGGCGAGCGCCGACGGCGTTTTTCAGGGGGAGGAATCCCGAAAAATGTAGAGGGGCGTCCGGGGGACCGCTAGAGCGCGATGCGGTCGGGATTCACGCAGGTCGGGGTGGCCGCGCCGCCGATCGGTGGTCGCGCTAGAAGGGCCCGTACGTGAGCTGGGCCTTCATGCGGATCGGCGTGCCATCGGGGCGAGTGCCCGGGCGAAAGCGCAGCGAGCGCAGTGAGCTCGCGAGCTGGCGGTTGTACGAACCGTCAGGCGTCGGCGTGAACTTGTAGTCCAGCACCCGGCCCGTGGAGTCGACGTCGAACTCCGCCACCAGCATGAATCCCTTCAGGCTGCTCGGCGCGGGGAGCGGCGGGAGGTAGAAGGCGGCGAGCGACGGGGGATAATCCTTCTGCGTGCCGCCTCCGGTCCCCGGACCGTTGGCGCTTCCCTTCCCCGTGCCAATGCCCGAGCCCACGCCGCCGCCGCTCCCGGGCCCCGCGCCCGCGGAGCCGTCGCCGCCCGCCCCGCCGCCCACGCCGGCCGTCTGCGATGGCGTGGCGGCGGGCGGGGCCGGCGTCGTCACGGGATCCACCGGTTTGGCCACCGCGGGCTCCGCCGCCCTTGGAGGCACCACCTTCGGCGGTGGAGGCGTCACCGGCGCGGGGACCGGTGGCAGCGTGGTGGGCGTGGGCACCGGCTGCGTCATCACCTTCACGAAGCGCAGGGTCTCCACCGTGCCGCCTCCGGAGCCGCGCGAGCCACCGCCCCCGCCGCCGGCGGGTCCCGCGCCGCCGGCGCCCTGCTGCATCCGCTCGATCACCGAACCCGGCATGAAGAAGGGGACGATGAGGAGGCCGATGATGAGCGCGTGGAGCAGCACCGATACCACGGCACCCGCGCGGCGCCCCTCGTCGCGCAGGGGCATGCCGATCGGCACGCGATAGCGCGGACGACCGCTCGGCGGATCGTGAATCGGTGGTGACGGATGGGTCATGGCTGCTCCTTGAGCCGGTCGCCGCTGGTGCTTGCTCTCTTGGCCGCTGCTTTTGCTCGCGTGCCCGCTGCCTTTCCTTTTTACGCGAATCTCCGCGAATGGGCAGCGAATACGCGCGAATCAAACGTCATGCTTTTGCTCGTGCATCGCATCGTGAAGATTCGCTGCCCATTCGAGTCGATTCGCGTATTACACACAGCAATTCGGGACGATTCGCGTAAACGCAGGGCCCCGCAAACGGCCTGACGTTATACGGCGGACGACCCCCGAAAGGTTCGTCCGCCGCATAGGGACCTGCTGCCGCCGGCGAGCCGGCGGGATGCTACTTCGCGGGCGCCGCGGCGGCCGCGCCGGAGCCCGGCGTGTCCTTCGGGGGCACGCCGATCACCTTCACCCCCGACCCGCGGGAGATGTCCATCGCGTGGACGATCTGCCCGTACTTCACCTTCGGGTCGCCCTTCACGAAGATGATCTTCTCCGGACGGGGATCGTAGATCTCCTTGAGGCGGGGGCCCAGGTGCGCCTCGTCCACCTTCTCGGAGTTGATGCTGTACGACCCGTCGGCGTTGACCTCGAGCACGATCTGGTTCGAGTTCGAGTTCGCCGGCTGCGTCGACGGCGTCGGGTCGGGGAGCTGCACGTCGATCGACTTCCGCATGGTCGGCAGCGCCGCCATGAAGATGATCAGGAGCACGAGCAGCACGTCAATCATGGGGGTGACGTTGATCTCGTTCGTCAGCCCGCCGCTGCCACCGGATGAGAAGGCCATGTTATTTCTTCAACCCCGGCGCCTTGGAATCCCCGGCCACCGTGGACACGGTGCCGATCTTCTGCTCGCCGATCAGCCCCACCACGCGCACGCCGTTCTTCGCGGCCATGTCCGTGGCGTCGACGACCTTCGAGTACTCGAGCTCCTTGTCCGCCTTGATGTACATCACCTTGTCCACCTGGCGGGTGTCGTAGATCCGCTTGATCTCGCCTTCGATCGCCGTCTTCGAGATCGGCTTCTTGTTCAGGTAGTAATTCCCGTCGCGATCGATGCCGAGGACCTGGTCGTTCTCCTGGTCCTCGGGATGATCCTTGAGGTTCTGCCCCTGGGGCGGAACCGCGTTGAACCCGGCGAGGAGCGCGGGCGTCACCACCATGAAGATGATGAGCAGCACGAGCATGACGTCGATCATCGGCGTCACGTTCGGCTCCGCCTTCACCCCGCCGCCACCACCACCTGCGGACATTGCCATCGGACTACCTCCTCAGTGGACGCGAGGGTCAGGAGGAGATCGGCGAGTTGGTGCCCGACGAGGCGTTGAACTCGCGGGTGAAGCGCGACCGGCCGAACTCGCCCGACACGCCCTTGATGAGGTAGTCGATCATCTCCTTGGAGACGTACGTCATCTCGACCGTGAGGTTGTCGATCTTGGTCTGGAAGTAGTTGTACGCCCACACCGCCGGGATGGCGACGAGCAGACCGAATGCCGTGGTCGCGAGCGCCTCGGAGATACCACCGCCGATCGAGGCCAGACCGCCCGAGCCCGACGCGGCCATGCCCGTGAAGGCGTTGATGATACCGATCGTGGTGCCGAGCAGGCCGACGAACGGCGCGGTGGCGCCCACGGTGGCCAGCACGGCGAGGCCGCGCTTCAGGTTCGTGATCTCGAGGAGCATGTTGCGCTCGACGGCGCGCTCGGCCGAGTTGATGTCGGCGACGGTGACGGAGCCGTCCTGGATGAGGGGCTTCACCTCACCGAGGGCGCCGCCGAGGACCAGCGCGACGTGCGACTTCTTGTAGCTCTCGGCCAGCTTGATCGCCTCGGTGAGGTTGTCCTCCTCGAGGAACTGCGAGAACTCGGGCGCGAACTTGATCGTCTCCTTCTGCGCCTTCCGGAGGCTCCACCACTTGGAGACCATGACGGTCAGCGAGTAGATGGACATGATCGCCATGACGACCACGATGCCCTTGGCGAACGAGCCCATCTGGGCCCAGAGGCCAGCGAGTGAAAGATCCATTGTTGTTGATCTCCGGAGGGTTGGCTACTTGGTAAGCGCGAACGTGAACGGCTGCTGCACGAGCTGCTTCACCTTGCGTCCCCCGACCTCGGCCGGGTAGAAGCGCATGTTCGGCAGGGCGTTCTTGACGGCCTGCGTGAAGAGGTCGTGGCTGGACTTCAGCACCTTGAAACTGCCTGCCTCGTAGCGGCCCGTGGTGTCGACGACGAACTGTGCAAGCACCTCGCCCTCGACGTTGGCCGACTTGAGCATCTCGGGGAACCGCGGCGGCGGGGAGCCCGGCACCGTGGACACCTGCTTCTCCACCTGGAACTCGAAGTACGGCTGGTCGGTGTTGACCGGCGGCGCGACGCCGCCCACGACGCCGTTCGCCTTGCCGCCGGCGACGCCCTTGCCGGTGAAGTCGGCCTCATCCGTCACCTTCTTGGAGAGGTCGATGTCCGGGAGCACGTCCGGCACCTTGATGGGCGCGGTGAGCACCTGGAAGCCCTTGGGTGGCGGGGGTGCGACGACCACATCCTTCGGGATGGGCTTCGGCTCCTCCTTCGGCGGCGGCGGATCGTCCTTCTTCTTCATCTCGACGAACTCGACCTTTTCCGCCTTGACCTTCTCGATCGACTCCTTCGCCTGCAGCGTGCCGTACACGGCCCCGGTGATCAGCACGGCATGGATCACGCCGCTGAGGATCAGTCCGCCGGTCGTGCGCTGCTTCTTCGGCTTGGATTCCAACAGGTTGTTGAACATGTCCGCGCAAGCTGGGGATGGACGGGACACTCGGAGGTACGGAACGGAAATTACGCCGGACGAGGGAAAGAGGTACCCGCCACGGATTAAGGTTTAATTAAAACCCGCTAATAATTCGGGCCGTCACCGGCGCGGGGGTCGCTTCCTGATCGCGACGGCAACGGCAGAAGCGTGGGAACTGCTCCAACGATTGAGCGGATCGTTCCTCCCTCGCACCGACTTCCCAGTGGCCCGCCACGCTGCCACGACCACGCTGGCACCGCTCCTTTACTCACCGGACATCGCTGCAGGGCCGGCCTTTTTTTCTTTGGGGGTTCGCCAGTTAAATCCGTCCGCGGCGCACCCCCAAGGACCGTTGGAGCTCAGCCCTCCATGGAGGTCCGACGAGTAAAGGAGCGGTGCGTGCCCTCCATCGAGGGCCTGGAGGGCCGTTTCGTCGGATTGCGGCACCTCGGAAGATCCGCTTCGACTGTTGGAGCAGTTCCCCCGCTGTTGCTGTTGCCGTTGCGACTGGCGCAACGAGCCGACCCTCAGGACTCGGTCTTCAGCAGCGGCAGCGTGACGGTGAACTGCGAGCCGCGGCCTAACCGCGACTGGACCATCACGCGGCCGCCGTGCGCGTGGGCGATCCACTGGCAGATCGCGAGGCCCAGGCCGAAGCCGGCGCGTTCGCCGCCGCGGGAGCGGGCGCGGTCGGCGCGCCAGAAGCGCTCGAAGACGTGCGGCAGGTCGGCCGCCGAGATGCCGATGCCGGAGTCGCGCACACTGAAGGCGATCTCGTCGCCGGCGCGCTGGCTGAGCGAGAGCTCAACACGCTCCCCGCGCGGCGTGTACTTGATCGCGTTCGTCACGAGGTTGAGGAAGAGCTGGCGCAGGCGCCGGGCGTCGCCGTCCACCACCCCCTGCTCCAGCACCGGCATCGTGACCACCAGGCCGGCATCCTCGCCGAGGATCACGGCGGTCTCGTAGACGTCGCGCACCAGCGGCTCGAGCGCCACGGGCTCCCGATGGAGGTCGAAGCGGCCCTCGTCGGCGCGGGCGAGGGTCAGGAGGCTGTCCACGAGGTCGGCCATGCGCGTGGTCTCCTGGAGCGCCTCCTCCAGCGCCTGCATCGCCTCGCCGCCCGCGGCATTGGGGTGCATCGCGCGCTCCACGTCGGCGCGCAGCACCGTGAGCGGCGTCTTGAGCTCGTGGCTGGCGTCCGCGGTAAAGCGGCGCAGCGCACTGAACGACGTCTCGAGACGCGCGATCATCGCGTTCAGGGTGGTGCCCAGCCGCGACAGCTCCTCGTTCCCGAGATCCGACGGCAGGCGCCGGTGCAGCGAGCGGCCGTCGGTGATGGCCTCCACCTCGCTGATCAGCCGCTCCACCGGCTCCACCGCGCTGCCGGCGATCACGTACGACGCGGCCACCGAGACGAGCAGGATGAAGGGGAAGACGACGAGCGTGGTGCCGAACAGCAGCCCGCTGCTGAGGTCCGAGATCCCGGTGGGCACCCCCGCCACGACGCGCGAGATGTTGGGGAGGAGCACCGGATCGCGGCGCGCGGCGAGGAGCAGCCGCCCGTGGAAGAGGGTATCGCTCACCGAGACGAGCGCCCCTTCGCCATCGGGCTGGAGGCGCACCCCCACCTCGTCGATCGCCGAGCGGTCGTCGTCGGGCAGCTGGCGGATGCCGATGGAGCTGTAGATCTGCCGGTCGTCGCGGTCGTACACGATGTAGTAGCCGGGCACGCGCTCGAGGAGGGAGCGCATCTCCTCGGTGGCGAACACCCGCTTGGGCTGCCCGGAGTCGCCCATCTCGCGCTCGAAGGTGAGCCGCGTGCCCTGGATGCTCGCGGCGCGCAGGTAGGCGAGCACGCGGTCGCCCTGCTCGAGCGCGATGGGATCCAGCTCGGAGCGGCTCCAGGCGTTGCGCGCGAACCAGAGCGCGCCGGCGAACAGCACCATCGCGCCAATCAGCGCGAACGCGTAGGCCACCATCAGGCGCGCGCGGAACGTGCGCATGGCGCGCTAGTCCTTCAGGACGTAGCCGACGCCGCGCACGGTGGTGATCAGCTTCCGCGCATGGCGCGCGTCCACCTTCTTGCGGAGGTGGTTGATCACGACGTCCACGATGTTGGTGCCGGGATCGAAGTGGTAGCCCCACGCGTACTCGGTGATGAGCGTGCGGCTCATCACGCGCCCGGAGTGGCGCGCGAGGTATTCGAGGACGGTGTATTCCTTGGGCGTCAGCTCGATGGGCTCGCCCCCGCGGCGCACGAGGCGCGTCGCCTGGTCGATCTCCAGGTCGCCCACGTGGAGCATGGGCGACGCGAGCGCGCGCGGCCGCCGCGCGAGGGCCTCCACCCGCGCGAGGAGCTCCTCGAAGGCGAACGGCTTGGTCACGTAATCGTCGGCGCCGGCGCGCAGCGTGGCCACCTTGGCATCCACGGCATCCTGCGCGGTGAGCACGAGCACCGGGCGCTCGAAGCCCTTGGCGCGCAGCGACTGCAGCACGTCGAGCCCGTTCTTGCCGGGCAGGCGCATGTCGAGCACGATCAGGTCGTACGCCTCCGA
>Ga0070658_10002531_pt1 | contig 15259 bp, 18 predicted proteins | sample KBSC13metaG_FD_64664 | JGI IMG/M metagenome (GOLD analysis project Ga0070658, IMG submission 64664) | Corn rhizosphere microbial communities from Kellogg Biological Station, Michigan, USA - KBS C1-3 metaG | ecosystem: Host-associated > Plants > Roots > Rhizosphere > Soil ...
GACTACGAGTGCCCCCACTGCGCACGCTTCTACCAGGAGTTCATGCCGCAGTTCACGAAGGACTACATCCAGACCGGCAAAGTAAAGTTCATCCACAAGGACTTCCCTCTTCCCCAGCATCAGCACGCCGTCATGGCTGCGAAGTACGCGGATGCCGCCGGCGAGGTCGGCTTCTATGACGTCGCCGTCCAGCAGATCTTCAAGACCCAGGCAACGTGGGGCGCATCAGAGACCGGCCCCGGCAACGGCAATATCGATGCCGAACTGACGAAGGTCATCCCGCCCGGCGCGATGCAGAAAATCCGTGAGATCGTAAAGACCACCGGCCCCATCGACGCCCAGATCGCAAAAGACGTTTCGGATGCCCAGAATCTGGACCACGTGATGTCCACCCCCACCATCGTCATCGTCACCAGGTCCGGCAAGCGCGAACCGCTCTCCACCGTGATGGAAATGCCCTACTCGCTCTTCAAAAAGTATCTCGATGGGAAAATCGCCGGCCAGTAGCATGTGGGGCAGATTGCAAATCGGCCTTCACACATAGATGAAACGCTGGCTCTTAATCATCGGACGTCTGATCCTCGGCGTGATCTTCGTATATGCGGCGTACGCCAAACTGCGCGCGCCGTGGATCGAGTTCGCGGGATCTCTCGCCGCGTTCCAGCTTCTTCCGGAAAATCTGCTTGAGCCGTTCGCCCGCACGCTGCCCTGGTTTGAGCTGGTTCTCGGTCTCGCCCTGATCTCCGGCATCTGGCAGCGCTGGTTCTCGCTCGTCGCGAGCCTGCTGCTTGTGCTTTTCTTTTCCGTCATGGTTCGGTCGTACGCCATGGGCCTGAAGATCGATTGCGGCTGCTTCGGACCCGGCGAAGCTCTCGGTCCGAAGACGCTCGCGCGCGATTTCACCATGCTCGCGCTGGCGGTAGCCGTCACTATCGGATCGTTCCGCATGAGGCGCGCCTCGGAATCCGTGTCTTCATCACCGGCGGTCGCATAGAATACAAGGTGAAATGCGCAGAAAATTAGCAATTCTTCCTGCCCTGGCGCTCGCCGCCGCTTTCTCGGCTCAGGCTCAGAAGGCCTCCGTGGCGGCGCCGAAGATGGCGTCAAAGGCCGCCCCAAAGGCCGCGTCCGTCACGCCCCGCCCCTCCGGCGAGTACGTGATCCACATGATTAACGGCCCCGACAAACTGCTCACCTCTTACCGCGGCAAGTTCGTCGTGCTGGCGTTCATGTACACCACCTGTCCTCACTGCCAGCACACCACCAAAGTCCTCTCGCAGATCCAGAACGAATACGCCGCCAAAGGCGTCCAGATGCTGGGCATTGTCATCGATCAGGGCGCGAAACAGGGTATTCCTGCCTTCCTTCAGATCACGAGCGCCAACTTCCCGATCGGCTACTCCGACCCACCCACAGCGCTTAAGTTCATGCATGTTTCTCCGGACAAGGACTGGTTCGTGCCGATGCTGGCCTTCATCGATCAGAAGGGTATCGTTCGGTCGCAGTATGTTTCCTACGGTGAAGGCGGTGCGGTCGATAAGTTCCTGGAAGAGCAGGACGGTGATCCGGCGAAGGGCGACAAAGGCAGCTTCCGCCGCGAACTCGACAAGTACCTGAGCGCCGCCGCACCCGCCAAAAAGTAACTCATCCACGATGCAGAGCACCATTCTCGGCATCACATTCCGTAACCCGGTGCTGGCTGCTTCCGGCACCTTCGGCTACGGTGTGGAATTCGAGCAGCAAGTCGATCTCAACACTCTCGGCGGCATCGTGGTCAAAGGCCTTTCCCGCGAGCCGATCGCCGGCAACGCCGCGCCCCGCCTCTGGGAAGCGCGCGCCGGTATGATCAACTCCGTCGGACTTCAGAACATCGGAGCCCGCGCTTTCGTCGAACAGAAACTGCCCGCGCTCCGCCGCTTCTTCACTCCCGTCATCGCGAACGTTTTCGGCTATGCGCCCGAGGATTATGTGGAAGTCGTCCGCATTCTCAATGACGCCGAAGGCCTGGCGGCCTATGAGCTGAACGTCTCCTGCCCCAACACCAAACACGGTGGTCTGGCGTTCGGCGTCGATGAAGGCGCGCTCTCCGATCTGGTTTTGCGCGTGAAAGCGGAGGCGCGGCGGCCCGTGATCGTAAAACTCTCGCCGAATGTCACGGCCATTGAGCCCTTCGCCATGGCAGCCGAACGCAGCGGCGCCGACGCCATCTCGCTCGTCAACACTTTCGTCTCGCTGGCCGTCAACGCCCGTACGCGCCTGCCGCGTATCGGCGCCGGTTACGGCGGACTCTCCGGTCCCGCCATCAAGCCCATCGCGCTCCGTATGGTCCATCAGGTATCGCGCGTCGTGAAGATCCCGGTCATCGGCATGGGCGGCATCGCCACCGGCGAAGACGCCGCCGAATTTATGCTCGCCGGCGCGACGCTGGTGCAGGTTGGCACCGCAACTTTCTGGTCGCCGAGCGCTCCGGCCCGTATCGCGCGCGAACTCGGAGCTCTGCTCCCCGAACTAGGTGTTGCTCATCCCTCCGAGCTGATTGGAAAATTGAAATTATGAAGGTTTTGTCCGCGGCCCTGTGCGCCGTGCTCGCCCTGACCGCGCTTTCCTGTAAGAAAACGAAGCCGCCGCTCCCGAACGTCACTGCGCCCGCGAATTTCCGGGTGGATTTCGACACCACCAAAGGCCACGTCATCGTCGAAGTCTCCCGCGCGCTTGCGCCCATCGGCGTCGACCGCTTCTACAATCTCGTCCAGGCCAAATACTTCGACGGCGCACGCTTCTTCCGCGTCGTTCCCGGCTTCGTTGTGCAATTCGGGCTGGCGGCCGATCCCGACACGATCTGGAAATGGGACCAAAACATTCCCGACGATCCCGTTCTCACCAGCAACCGCCGCGGCACGATCACGTTCGCTCAAACTTCCGAGCCCAACACCCGCTCCACGCAGCTCTTCATCAGTCTCGGCAGCAATGAGCGTCTGGACGCCCAGCATTTTTCGCCATTCGGCAAAGTAGTGGAAGGGATGGATAATGTGGATGCGATCTATTCCGGCGATGGCGACAAACCGCAGCAGGATTCGATCAAGGAAAAAGGAAACGCTTATCTCGAAAAAGAGTTTCCGAAGCTCGATTACATCAAAACCGCGCGCGTTCTTCCTTAGCGTTCTCGCCGCCGGTTCACTTCACGCCGCGCCCACGTTCTACAAAGACGTTCTGCCGATCGTCCAGGATCACTGCCAATCCTGCCATCGCGCCGGCGAAATCGGCCCCATGCCGCTCGTCACTTATCAGGACGCGCGCAAATGGTCCGCGGAAATAACCCGTCGCACTGCCGCCCGCGAAATGCCGCCCTGGTTTGCCGATCCCCGCATCGGCCTCTTCGCGAACGATCCATCCCTGACAGCCGCGCAGATTGCCACCCTGAGTGATTGGGCCAAATCCGGCGCGCCGGCCGGTAACCCGGCGGACGCTCCGCCCCCGCGCCAGTGGGCCGCCGGCTACGTCATTCCGAAACCCGATCTCGTCGTCACGTTGCCGCAACCCGTTCCGATCCCGGTCAGGGGCGACATCGAATACACCTACGAAATCGTCCACACCAATTTCACCGAAGACCGCTGGGTTCAAATGTCGGAGATTCGCCCGTCGAGCCGAGCCCACGTGCACCACGCCGTTGTCTACATCCGTCCGCCGGGCGCGAAGTGGATGGCCGATAAACCCATCGGCCGCGCCTTCACCGCCATGAACATGGCCGAAGCCGAGACCACCAGCGACATCCTTCTCGTCTACGCCCCCGGCAGTTCACCCGACGAATGGCCCGAAGGCATGGCGAAGCTCATTCCGCGCGGTTCGGACCTCATCTTCCAGATGCACTACACCGCGAACGGCCACGCCGCAGTCGACCGGACCTCGATCGGCATGATCTTCGCAAAGCAGCCGCCCGCGAAGCGGGTTCTCACGCTTCAGCTCACGAACAGCCATTTCACGATCCCGCCAGGCGACCCCTCTCACCGGGTTGAAGCCCGCGGAACCATCCCCAATGACGCCCTGCTCCTGAGCTTTTTCCCGCATCTGCACCTGCGCGGCAAGGAATTCGAATACAACATCGTCCACTCGCCGGCAGATATCGAGCCGCTCCTGCGAGTAAACTACAACTTTTACTGGCAACTCTCCTACCGCCTCGCCCAGCCGCGCCTTCTGAAAGCCGGCACGACATTGCAGGCCGTCGCGACCTTCGACAACTCCCGCAAAAACCCGCACAACCCCGATCCCACCGCCGAGGTCACCTGGGGCGATCAAACCTGGCAGGAAATGATGGTAGGCTTCTTCGACGTAGCCGTCGACCCGAACGTGGACAAAGACCGCTTCTTCGAGCGCGCCCGCTAAGCCCCTGCCCCACCCAGCAGGCTACATCCGGCAGATCAGTAATTCCCGCTCGTAGACAATCTCCGGCGGCAAATGATCATGCAGATCTATGAACAGCTCCTCATGGCTGATCACCTCACTCCGCCACGCCGCCCGATCGAACGCCTGCAACTCCTCGAACTTCTCCCGCGGAAAATTCAACCCCCGCCAGTCGATGTCCTCATAATGCGGCATCCAGCCGATCGGCGTTTCCTTGCCCACCGCGCGTCCCTTGGCGCGATCCACAATCCACCGCAGCACCCGCATGTTCTCGCGGAATCCCGGCCAGATGAACTTACCATCCGCATCCTTCCGGAACCAGTTCACATGGAATATCCGCGGCGTTTCATTCAGCGACCGCTGCACCTTCAGCCAGTGCCGGAAATAATCCCCCATGTGATAGCCGCAGAACGGCAGCATCGCCATCGGATCGCGCCGCACTTTCCCCACCGCGCCCGCAGCCGCCGCCGTTGTCTCGGACCCCATCGTCGCGCCCGTATAAACGCCCGCGCTCCAGTTGAACGCCTGATAAACCAGCGGCATTGTCGTCGCCCGGCGTCCACCGAAAATGATCGCGCTGATCGGCACCCCGTTCGGCGATTCCCACTCCGGATCGATCGTCGGACACTGCGACGCCGGCGCCGTAAACCGTGAATTCGGATGCGCCGCCTTCGCGCCAGTCTCTTTCCCGATAGCCGGCGTCCACTTGTTGCCCTGCCAGTCCAGACACTCGGCGGGAGGTTCCTTCGTCATCCCTTCCCACCAGACGCCGCCGTCGGGGGTCAGCGCCACATTCGTGAAAATCGAATTCCGCGAAAGCGTCGCCATCGCATGCGGATTGGTCTCCGCCGAAGTCCCGGGCGCTACTCCGAAAAATCCCGCTTCCGGATTGATCCCGCGCAGCCGCCCATCCGCATCCGCCTTCAGCCACGCGATGTCATCGCCCACCGTCGAGACGCTCCACCCGCGCATTCTCGCCGGCGGAATCATCATGGCGAAATTGGTCTTGCCGCACGCGCTCGGAAACGCCGCCGCCACATACGTCTTCTCACCCTCGGGATTCTCCACCCCGAGAATCAGCATGTGCTCGGCGAGCCAGCCCTCATCCCGCGCAATATTCGACGCGATCCGCAGCGCGAAGCACTTCTTCCCCAGCAGCGCATTTCCGCCGTAGCCCGACCCGTACGACCAGATCTCGCGCGTCTCCGGAAAATGCACAATGTACTTTTCCTTGTTGCACGGCCACGGTACATCCTTCTGCCCCGGCTCGAGCGGCGCGCCCAGCGTGTGCATACACGGCACCACGCGCTTCGAATCCTTGTCGATCTCGGCGATCACCGGCAGCCCGATCCGCGCCATGATCCGCATGCTCACCACGACATACGGCGAGTCGGTCAGTTGCACGCCGATCTGCGACATGGGCGAGCCCACAGGCCCCATGCTGAACGGCAGAATGTACATCGTCCGCCCCCGCATACAGCCATTAAACAAACCTTTGAGTTTCTTCCGCATCTCAAAGGGAGGAAACCAGTTATTCGTCGGGCCGGCTGCATCTTTTGAGAGCGAGCAGATGAATGTCCGGTCTTCCACCCGCGCCACATCGCTCGGGTCAGACCGCGCATAAAAGCAACCGGGCCAGAGGTCTTGATTGAGCTTGATGAAGGTGCCGCTTCCAACCATCTCCGCACAGAGCTGGTCGTATTCGGCCTGCGTGCCGTCCACCCAGTGGATGGAAGACGGCTGCGTGAGCGCAGCCATCTTCTCAACCCACTTGCGGAGGTGTTTGTTGATGCTTAATGGAACGGAGACGTCGCGAGCCACGATCGGTTCCCTGAAACTACGCAACTGCGACGCCGGCTTTTTTGTACCAGGGCTTGGCCGTCTGGATCGCCTGATTCACAGCCTCGAGGTTCTTCAAACCCTCGGTGTTCAGCCAGTCTTCCAGAGCCTTGACGCCCTTTTCGCCATATACCTTGATGCCGTCCTGCCACGTGGCGCGGCCGCAAAGCACGCCCGAGTAATCGGTGCCGCTCTCCGCCGCCATGGCCAGGTTTTCGATGAAAACGTTGTTCGCCACGCCCGCGCTCAGATAAATGAACGGCTTGGTCGCCACGTCGGCCGCGCGGCGGAAGTGATCGAGCGCTTCCTTGCGCGTGTAAGCCGCCTGACCCTTGAACACCACGCTGCCCTCAACGTAAATCGGATTGATCGGCACTTCCACCTTCAGCACGTCGATCTTGTACTTATCCTGCGAGAATTCCTTCATCGCGGCAGTGACCCAGCCGGGCTTCTGCTTCGCGAATTCCAGGCTCTTCTCGTCCATACCGTTGGCGTCGTACACGATGAATTCGCAGAAGAACGGAATGTCGTACGCCTGGCACTCCGCGCCTACGCGCTCGATGAACGCGCCCTTCAGGCTGTTGATTTGTTCCGTGTCGTTCGGAGCGTAATAGAGGAGGATCTTGACCGCATCGGCGCCCATATCTTCTTTAAGACGCTTCACCGAAACGAGCGGCAGCAGATCGGGAAGACGGCCCGGCTTCGAGTGATCATAACCGGTCTCTTCGTAAGCCAGCAGCAGGCCGGCGTTTTTGGCGCGCGCTTTGGCGGCCGGAAGACCAAATTCGGGATCGAGCAGAATGGCGCTGGCGTGCGGCGTCAGAACGCGGCTGACAACAACCTTGAACTCTTCCATCTGTTGCTGTGTGACCTGGTCAGCCGGGATGCCCTTGGCGGCCGCGATCGACTTTTTCAGGCTGCCGCGCTGGTCCATTGCCGCTGCGGCGATAATGCCCTTGTCGTTCGAAAGGGCCTTCATGTGCTTCAATTTACCGGGAGAGAGACTCATGGATTCCAGTTTATCAGGGGCGTTTTCCGCACCCCGCGAATTGGTTCGGCCACCGAGTGGGGCGGACTTCGGAAAATGTTGCTACCCTGAAACCATGCGGATCACCGTGGAATTGCCCGATGATGTCGCGCGCCATTCGGAAGCTGGACGCGAGGCGCTGGAGGCGCTTGTCATTCAGGTCTACCGCGACGGAACGCTGTCCCACTATCAATCGAGTTGTTTGCTCGGTATATCCCGGTTCGAGTTTGACTCGTTTCTGAAGAACAGGAACGTTTACGAACACGCCTATGACGTTTCCGACCTCGAACAGGACCTGGACGATCTTCGGCGATTTGAGGCTCGAAATCCCCCCCGCCATTCATGACCGTAGTCGTTTCCTACGCTTCCCCGCTCAATTATTTGATCTGGATCGGATGTGATTTCGTCCTTCCTCAACTCTATGAGCGTGTCCTGATTCCAGAAGTTGTGATCCAGGAACTACTGCACTTATCCGCACCCAAAGGCGTTCGGGACTGGATGCAGCCCCGCCCTCGTGGGCGGAGATTCGGCCTGTTGGCCCTGTCTCCAATCCTGATCTCAATCGTCTTGACCCCGGAGAGCGCGCCGCGATCCAGTTGGCAACCGACGAAAATGCCGACCTCCTCCTGATGGATGAGCGGGCCGGTGTAAAGGTCGCCCGTGAGCGTGGTCTCGCGGTAACAGGTACGCTGGGCGTAATCCTGCAGGCATCGCAAAGGGAGCTTGTCGAGATCGATCGGGTTCTGGCTGACCTGCAGGGCACAGCATTCCGTTGTAGCCCGGATCTCCTCGCCGAGATCAGACGACGCGCTGGCCGCTGAACCACCAACCGTGACGGTAGCGTGCGGGGCGGCCGAAGCGCCCGCTGGCGGGTTGTTGAATAACCTGGCCGCTCAATTCGGACTCGGCTTTTCGATATGGTCGATGACCAACACCGGCCTGTTCTCCGTGCCCCGCCTGAGCTCCAGCCCCAGACCCGAGACGTCATACGCAAACCCATGGTTTTCGCCCGGCGTTGGAATTCGCAGCGTCTGAAAATCGTACCGGCCGGTGAGCCCTGTCCGATCCCGCACGGGTCCGTCGAAATAGACCTGAATCATCATGTCCGCGAGATCCTGCATCGTAGCCGCGTGGAAGTTCCATCCCTGCTGGCCCCGCGGGCCGATCCCCGTCATGACGCCACCGCTCTGCAGCTTGACGCCGTCGGGAAGTGGGGCTTTGAGATCCGCGGATTTCAACCGCGGTCCCCGCTTTCCGGCCACCAACTCAAAAATGGTTCGTTTCGCTGGCTCCTGATGAGCCGCGAGCTTGAAACGTTCTTCGAGCATGACGCGCAGCGCCAGGCGAAGCAGGTCATGAGTGTGCGGATCCTGGTTTTGCCACGCCGTCCGGTCGGTTTGCGGCACTCGCGCGTCAATCGCGTAAACCTGCTCGTGCACCCAACCCGGCTCGTTGCGCATTTCAGTGAGTTGCCATGCCGCGGCGCTCCAGGCAGCGCTCGAAGGTCCATAAGCAAACGAGAGTAACTGCCAGACGCCTGCGGTAGTGGTAAATCCATTCGGCGTGGGATTCTGAATTCCGATCGTCATGCCCGGCCCACCCTCTACGGGGTTGATAGAGATGACTTCGAACCGGGCTCCCCGCGCCGTCTGGCCGAACGCGACTCCAGCCAGCGCCACGGCGCCGACAACGAAGCGAAACATTCCTGCCTCCTCAGTTGGCCGTAGGCTTTTCGATATGGTCGATGACCAACACCGGCCTGTTCTCTAAACCCGCCTCGATCTGAAGTCCGAGCCGATCCAGGGGATAGCTATACACACGATCGTCGCCGGGCGATAACGCAACCTCGCGGAATGTGAAATCGTAGCGCCCGGTCAGCCCGGTCTTGTCCCTCACGGGCGGCCTGCCCCTCGTGACAATGCTCAAAAAATCCGCCAGGTCTTGCATCCCTGCCCGATAGAAGTTCTCCACCTGCAGGCCATTCGCGACTCTCCCCACCCAAACCGCGCCGCTCGGCCGCTTGTCGCCATCAGGAACAACAGCATTCGGATCGGACGCCTTCAGCCGCGGCCCGCCCTTCTTCACAACAAGTTCCCAAACCCGCGCCCTGCCTGCCTCTTCGTGGATCGCCAGCTTGCAGCGCTCCTTCAACACCGCGCGCAACGCAGATCGAAGAAGCTCATGATCTTTCCCCTGATTCTGCCAGGCTTTCAGATCCGGCTGCGACACTCGTGCCCGGATGTCGTAGAAGTCCCCAATCCACTTCGGATAATGGCGAACCTCCACGCTCCCCCAGTTGAAGTACTTCTCAGGGCTGTACGCAACCATAATCAATTGCAAAAGCGACATCCGCGACACGTAACCGCCCGGCGAAGGCCCTGTATTCATCGCCACCCCCATTTGCATTTCCATGGGACGCATCGAAACAGCCTCAAACCGGAAGTCCGCCCCATCGAGAGACACCGCCATCAGGGCGACTGCGAAAACGATCCGTCGCATCTTTGCCCTTCCTATTTGCTTCGTGCAGATCTGAGTCCGGCGTCATACCCCGCCAACTGGGTCTCCAGGTCGGCAATCTTCGCCTTGAACTCGTCAACCTCCGTAACTGTTGCGACGCCGGCCCTGCGTCGCTCCTGCGCAGTCGCCAACTGCGACTTCACAATATTGATCTGGTTCACGATCGACTGCCGGTAAAGTATACGGGTTGCCGCGCTTACCTTCCCCTGCAGTTCTGTCACCTGGTAGTCCTTCGCAAGCAGAGCGCGAGCTCGGGCCACCAGTTTCGTCTGGTCGGAAAAATCCTGTACCACTCGCTGGTATGCCGCGATGGCCCCTTGTCGGATTCCCATCTTCCGATAGCACTCCGCCATCCGGAACAGCGCAGTCGCCGCGGTCTCCCGAGCCGCCGCATATTCCTTCAACACGGCGTTATACTGCTGAATCGCCGCGCGCGTATCCTGCTTCGAATCCTCCGCCACAATCCCTGCGCGCAGAGCGTCCACCATATGCTCCTGCGCGAAACCGGACGCCGCGCAACTCATCAGCATTGCAATCGCGATCCCGAATTTCATACCAGTCCCTCCCTCACACTTCTGCAAAATCGCACTCCGCTCCCTCCAGCCGGTACCCTACCCCATGCACCGTCACAATCCACCGCGGATTCTTCGGATCCTCCTCCACCTTCGCTCGCAGTCCGACGATGTGGTTGTCCACAGTCCGCGTCGTCGGAAACGCCGTGGCGCCCCACACAAGATCCAGAAATCTCTGCCGCGACACCGGCTCGCCCTCCGCCTCCGCCAGCAACCGCAGCATCGCGAATTCCTTCGCCGCAAGCGAAAGCGGATCGTCCCCGCGCCGCGCCGTCAGTTTCAACAAATCGATCCGCACCTCGCCCATAGTGATCGACCGCGGCACGCGGCGATCCGCCTGCGTTCGCCGCAGCAACGCCCGAATCCGCGCCAGCAGTTCCTCCGTGCTGAACGGCTTCACCAGATAATCGTCCGCGCCGCTGTCGAGTCCCGTCACCCGATCCGGCACCTGCCCCTTCGCGGTGACCACCAGCACGGGAGTCCGAATCCCCAGCCGCCGCAGCTCCGCGCAAAGCGCGTAACCGTCCAGCTTCGGCATCATCACATCCAGCAGAATCAAATCCGGCTTCTCCGCCACAATCAATTGCAGCCCCGCCGCGCCGTCCGGCGCGCACTGCGTCCGATATCCCTCAGAATCGAGAATGTCGCGCAGCGCCACCCGCATCGCGTGCTCATCTTCCACAACGACAATCCGCGCGCCCAGGTTTGCGGCAACGGAGCTCATCGCGGCAACTCCAGACCGAACCGGCTCCCCTGCCCCACTGCACTCTCCACAATCACCCGCCCGCCATGCGCTTCCGCAACATGCTTCACGATGCTCAGCCCAATCCCGGTTCCTTCCGTCTCCCGCCGCAGTTCCGACCCATACCGGTAAAACAGATCGAAAATCTTCCCGTGTTCCTCGGCTGGAATCCCCGGCCCCTGATCGATCACCCACAACCGCACAACCGTCGGCAACAGTTCCACCTCAACCCGCACCTCCCCACCGGCAAGAGAATGCTTCACCGCGTTATCCAGCAGATTCACCAGGCTCTGCTCCACCGCTTCGGCATCCCACTCGGGCTGCAGGCTTTCAAATTCCGCCGGCGGAGCCACCAGCCCCAGCCGCACACCACGCGCCGCCGCCCCCGCCTCCATCAGCATCACCGTATGTCGAACCAGCGCCGCGGCATCGACCGGCTCGAAGTGGTACTGCTTCCGCCCCTGATCGATCCGCGAAAAATCGAGCACGTTCTCCACGAGCGAAGAAAGCCGACTGCACTCCCGCACGATCAACCGGTAATAATCCTTCTGCTTCTCCGCGCCATCGACGCGTCCGCTCTCGAGACTCTCCGCCATCAGCCGCACCGCCGCGATCGGCGCGCGCAACTCATGCGACACGCTCGAAACCAGATTCGATTTCATCTCATTAAGCCGCATCTGACCGCGATAGGTCTGCCACAAACGCCACAAACCAAGCAACGCAGCCGCAACAGCCAGCAGGATGACCCACTGCATCATTACCAGACGCCGGCGATAGGGAGCGTAGAGCAATTCGGGATCGATGAGATCAATAGCCAGATAGAAGGTGTGCTTCGCATCCAGGGAGAACGTTCCTTTCGCATAGGCGAGCGGAAAATTCCTGTGGCGTCGGTCACCGATGTCCAGGCGCTCCCCACTCACGTTCAGCCACGCTCCCATATAATCCGGCAGATTCACATGCAGCGTACGCCGCAGCGGCTCCACCCGCAGCAGCGTAACCGCCCATCCGCGGGCGTGCGGCGCGAAGAAAGCCAAACCCGGGCGCGGTCCGCGCCGCGCGGGACGAGGGGAATCATCCCAATAAAGAATCGTGCCCGTACTCGGCTGTCCTCTCAATCGTGGAACGAAGTCCTGCATCATGTAGCGAATCTTCTGGCGTTGGTCCTCGTCTGCCTGCCATTTCGCGCGAAGTTCAGCCGAGTCCAGCAGGTCCGTAGAAAGAAATGACGGGTGTTGAGTAATCTGGTTTTCAATTGCGCCTGCGAGATCGGCGGGAAGGTCTCCCTTCAGATGGCGCAGCGCGACCAGCAGGGCAGCATCCGCAACCTGCGTTCCCGATTCCGTAACTTCGTCCGGATATTGCTGCGCAACGTGAACAGCCTGACGAATCAGCGACGCCGCATCGCCACCGGATTCTGCCTCAACCAGCAGCCTCAATTCCGCATTAGCGCGAGCCGGCGCCGAGTTGCCGGATTGCGCAAGCGCAGTCAGCGCCGTCCTGGCGGCCTTCGCGTCCTGCGCTCTCCACCAAAGCCTCGCCTCCCGCGCCGGCAGTTTCTCAACCCAGTCGGAAGGCTCCGGCAAACGCGGGTAATCCGGAATCGCCATCCCGCGCCCATCTACAATCTCACCCTCAGTGACAATTCCCTGCTTCCGGCTCTGGACAAGATACGCGCTGATCTCATCTCCGATCTGCCGCGCTACATCCGGAGCAATCGCATACGCGCGTCTCTTCGCATCCTGCTCAATCGCCGCCCGGTCTTCCTTCAGAAAATGGAGAGCAACGCCCGACAGAACCACGACCGGCAGCACAATCAACACCGCCTGCCCGGCCCACATCAACTGCGCGCGCTGCATCTTCATGCAACGCCATACTAACGCGCCGCGCGCCTCACAATGTCACGATTTTGTATGAAGATTCAGCAACCGCCCCCGCCGCCCATGTACCCGTTTCGCCACCGCCACATCCCGCATAATCTGCGCCCGCAGTAACTCCGGCGAATCGAACTTCCGCTCTTCCCGCACGAACCGCAAAAAGCTCACCTCAATCCGCTCCGGCGTTTCCCCGTCAAACGGATCCAGCAGAAACGTCTCCACCGTCAGCCCCTGCCCATCGAACGTCGGCCGATACCCCACATTCGTAATCGACTTCCACTGCCGCCCTGACTCGTTATCCCACGTCTCCGTCACATAGACGCCCACCGGCGGCAGCAGCTCATTCTCCGGCGCAAGGTTGAGCGTCGGCACCGTCTGCTTCGAGCCGATCCCGTGCCCCTTCACCACTGCGCCCTCGAGCGCAAACGGCGACCCCAGCATCCGGCAGGCCTTCGACACCTGCCCCGCCTCCACCAGCTTCCGCACCGCCGTGCTGCTGATCCGCACCCCGCGCCGCGCGATCGACCCAGCCGATTCCACTTCGAAACCCAGCTTCTCGCCCAACAGTCGCATCGTCGCCAGATCCCCGCTCTGCTTATAGCCGAACCGGAAATCCTCCCCGATAATAACCACCCGCGCATGCAGCTTCTCCGCCAGCACAGTCCGCGCAAATTCCTCCGGCGACAAACGCGCCAGTTCCCGCGAAAACGCCAGCAGCATCGCCGCCTCCACGCCTTCGCTCTCCATACGCCGCAGCCGCTGCGCAATCGTCGAGATCAGCTTCGGCGCCCGTTCCGGAGCCAGCACGCGCGCCGGATGCGGATCGAACGTCAGCACCGCGGGCGTCAACCCGCGCTCGCGCGCAATCTCCGCTACGCGCCGCAGGATCACCCGATGCCCCGCATGCACCCCGTCGAAATTTCCAATAGCAAGAACGCAAGGCCGAAAGTCCGCCGGGACCTCCGCCAAAGCCCGGAACGCCTTCATGCCGCCCCGTTCACCTCGATTTCGAGCCCGTCATACGCGAGACGCATCCCCTCCGGCAATTGCTTCTCCGTCTCCTCATGCCGCAGGTCATGGCACATATGCGTAAAGAACGTCCGCCGTGGCGCAATCCGCCGCGCCGTCTCCATGGAATGCGCCACTGTCGAATGCGTCGGATGGTCCCTGTGGCGCAGCGCATCGAGAAACAGCACGTCCAGCCCGTCCAGCTTCGCCATGGACGCCTTGGGTACCTCGCTGTGATCCGTCAGATAAGCGGCGCTCCCGAACCGAAATCCGTAGATCCGCTGCCTGCCGTGCATCACCGGAATCGGCTCGAATCGCAACCCCATCACATCGAACGGCTCATCGCCAATCACCTGCGCATCCAGCTTCGGCACATGAGTCAGGTCCTTCCGCTCATCGAACGCATACGGAAAAACACGTTGAATCGTACGCAGCGTGTCCGCCGCCGCATACAGAGGAATCACGCCCTGCCGGTAATTGAACGGACGCACATCGTCGAGCCCCAACACGTGATCCGCGTGATCGTGCGTGTAGATAATCGCATCCAGCCGCGGAATCCGCGCCGTCAGCATCTGCGCGCGAAAATCCGGCGTCGTGTCGATCACGATATGCCGCGCTTCCCCGCCCCGCTCCGTATAGCGAATCAGAATCGAAGGCCGCAGCCGCGTATCGCGTGGGTCAGTCGACGTGCACGTCGCGCACGAACACCCAATCGTGGGAACGCCCGCGCTCGTCCCCGACCCAAGCACCCTGATCGAGAGAGACATCTACCGCTTCTGCCGTTCCATCGCCTCGACAAACCGGAAGCGCAACTCAGTGACAGAACTATCCAGACTCCGCTGTTCGTCCGGCGTCAGATTCCCGCGGGTCTTCTCCTGCAGCATGGCAAGCAAATCGATATTGTGCCGCCCCCGCTCCAGATCCGGGTCGCCGTCAAACGGCAGCAGCCCCATATTGAGCTCCGCCTGCAGCCGCAGCGAATACACCAGAAAATCAAAATCCGGAGCCGGAAGCGCAGGACGGCCGCCGTCTTCGTCTTCCATGTCCGCCATAACTACCAGTTTATATGTTGACCGGAGCCAGCTTTTTTCTTATCTGTGTTGATCTGTGGCCATAATTCGGCGCCCTGAAATTCAGTACATACCTGAGGAGATTGAGGCTGCCGTCATCGAAGCATTGCGCGCGTCGCGAGAAGTTAAGCGAAGATCGTGCCGCCCAATGCTACCCTCGTACCAGCCATGCCCGACGACCCCGCCAGCGCCGGCCACAAACTCCACCAACT